>Ga0209480_10000012_pt1 | contig 319886 bp, 271 predicted proteins | sample JI61114C2DNA_FD_187501 | JGI IMG/M metagenome (GOLD analysis project Ga0209480, IMG submission 187501) | Wastewater effluent complex algal communities from Wisconsin, to seasonally profile nutrient transformation and Carbon sequestration -... | ecosystem: Engineered > WWTP > Effluent > Algae...
CGCAAAAGTGGTCGGTCATTCACCACTGGAAACCCGCTTTGCAGACTTTTTTACTTATGTTCGGTGAAGAGCGGGTTCCGCTCTCCGCCCTATGAAAAACGTGTTACACAGTTTATTTGACAGACTCGCGCTTTCAGGCAAGTCGCGAGTCTGCTGGGTGATTTGTTGCTCCAAGGTTTGCATGGTATCGTCGTCCTGTAAGCTAGATTAATCTTGAGTATAAGATGCTTTGTACAGCTTGCAAAAGCTATAGGCTGACTTCCCCCATCAACTTCACCACCCATTTCTCCCGTTCTTGCACGGTTGCTAATTCCACCTCAAAGCGCAATTTATCCTGTCCATCCAATTTAAACATCCATGGACGCTTTTGCATGAGTTGAATGACTTTCATCGGGTCGATATTCGGCTTAGTGTCAAAAATAATTCGGCCCCCTTTTGGGTTCATATCTAATTTACGCACGCCTAAATCTTGCGCGATTGTGCCTAATTTAACAGTAGCGCGACCTTGTGAGGGTAGATGCTTTGGATTTTTTATGAGTATCACGAATCAATCATCGCTAAAATACCTTGATACTGCTGCCAAACACGGTCAAATGCAGAAGTTGGGCGATCCACATGACCAATCAGCACCAAACGCTGCCTTGCTCGGGTCAACGCCACATACATACGGTTCAGATATTGGGTATCCGTCAAGTTATACTGCTCAAAATAGGGCAAGATCACCAGATCAAATTCCAATCCCTTGGCGTTGGTGATGGCTGTAAAATGACGCACATGCCGCCGCGACAAATCAATCCGTTCCGAAACTTCCGCATCCACCATATGTTCTGCCAAAGCAGATTTGCAAGCAGCATGAAAGTGGTTCGCCATTTCCGTGCTGGGCAAAATTACCGCTGCCGTTTGTTTGGGGCGGGCAGCCTGCAACAACTTGACCGTCTGTTCCACCAGTTCGGTTTCATCACTATAGGTTTCCAGTACCGGTCCATACAATTCAGCCGGGTTTTCAAGCAAGCAATGGAGCAACTCATCATCGGGTATTTCCCCTAAATGACCGTCTTGCAATTCTGCTCGGAAACGTGCGCTGAACCAAGCAATACCAGGTACTTCCGCTTGCCGCATGTTCTTACTCAATTGCACATTTTGGGGATTTCTGCCGGGGAAGCAGGCGCGGACATCAATACTACTGCCGTTATGGAGCTTCTGGGCAATATCTCCGACCACGGTTACTGCAAAGTATTCGGGTCGAGCCTGCTCCACCATCAGATAAACCTGCTGTTCCGTGAAGTCCTGCACCTCATCCACAAATACGGATTGATAAAAGGAGGGTGTCCTGAGTTGTTCAGGGTTGCCGTCAAACCCCCTACCAATAAGGTGGTATAGGCAAAGCAGTAGATCAATATCTTCATCTGCCAATTTTTTGTGGTTCAACTGTTCCACAATTTGTGCAGCCAGCTCAGTATCAGGGAATAGGGACGCATTGACCGCCAAAGCAACCGCATACGCATCCGCCACAAAAGCCAACGGCTGTAACAACGTCCGTCGTACCACCGAGGTAAAAGCCGCCTGAACAGATCGCCGCTGCTGTGCTTTTACTACTTCTGCTGGCGGCTCTTCATCGCTTTCGCTCTCAATGTTTTTCGCGGCGGCTGTGATAACAGGCAGTTGTAACCTGCCCAAGCCCCGTTGTACACGCAAACGCTTCAAGTTGCTGTCTTGCTGGATATATAGCCCTTGGGCTGACTCCGGCAATAGGCGGATATACAAATCCTCTGCATCCGACACAACCGCCGCTAATATCTCGCCACTGGCATTATCACGCACAAGGCATTGTGTGCTGGCTAGTAGCTTTCGGGTTACTTGATCACTCGGCAACTCTTCGCCAGTCTTCGAGAGAATGCTTAAGCCATCATCAACCATGCCTTTTGCATCGAAGAATACCAATCTGGCAAGGGATTTCAGGTACAACGCTGTTTTGTCGGTAATGAGTGCCTGTGCCAACTCACGCTCCGTTTGGGCGCTCCAGAAACGTTTCCCAATCGTGATCCATAAGGTATTGCTGCCCAGAATCTCTAATCGAATGGGCTGGATACAGTCATGAATACGTTTTGCCAAACCATCTAGGGCAAAACGGTCAGTGACCCTTGGCTTTGCCAACTCCTGATAGAGTGAAGTGATTTCCTTGTGCAGGCGCTCCATGGCAGGGTACACGATGTTTAATGCCCGGTTTTTTTCTTCTGGCACAAAGGCATTGGCGACATCTTCCGCTGTCGGAAACTGATGGAGAAAGGCATCCGCCCAGTAGCTGGCGATAGCTCGGTCGGCAGTGCGTAGCCATATCATGGTGGTATCAACATGGGTTCCGCGTGGTTCATTCAGCCCTGCCCAGCGATTTGATCCTGCCCGGCTACGCTCGACCTGCCGAGATTGGCGCAAGCGGCTGCGTAATTCGGGGTATTCCTGCACTGGCAAATTAGGCAAATCCAGCCGTCGACAGGTTTCCTTAAGATATTGAATCAGCTCTCCGGTACGTACAAAACCGACACTGCTTTCTTGGGAAAACTGTCCGGCAAACCTCCCTGCCCAGTAGTCACCATTATCACCCACAATATCGCGGAATTCTGCTTCGTCATAAACGTTTTGGGCATTAAAATCACACAGCATTTTGGTGCGCCCCAATGCAGCAGAAGTTTTACCTGAACCGGCAACACCTTCCACATACATTGCCCCAATTGGGGAACGGGCAACCACTGCATCCTGCTCACGGGTACGATTGAGGTAAAAGCTTTCGCTCAGACCAAAGTATTCATCAATGACAGCCGGTTTGGCCTCTTCATCCTCGTTACCATCCTCCTGTTCGGGCGGAATCCATTCGTCTGTTTCGTCATCTTCAACCACAGCATACTCAGTCAGTTGCATTTCTTGTAATGGTGGCGGAGCAATTTCCTCTACAACCGACGGGGGATGCTGTAGTAACTCAATTGGCTCTGGTGGTTTTTCCTCTGGAGTTTGCTTGGTGGGTTGAGCTTCTGCTTGGCGGGGTATGGCATTCATCCCTGTTAGAAACGCACGCAAATTGCTGACGGAGTCCCGTTTACTATTCTTCCGCACATCCATACGCAAAAAATTGCGCACATTGGGTTCAAATTGTGTGCCATCAAAACGGTCAAATAAACGCACTTCTAAGACAGTATACTCACCCCAACGTGGTGTCTCGCCCTCATTGCCTTCCTTCAGGAAGGCACACAAACGCCCAACGGGCGAGTGCGGTGTCGCGTAGCCTGAATGGTATTTAGGATAGACTGCAGAGGTGGAGCTAAGGCGGAACGTTAGCCGTCCTTCATTTTCTGTCTCAATGACAACTGTTTTGCCGTATGCGTGGCGGCGGAGAGGACCATATTCCCCACGTTTGCCTTCTTCGTAGATCATCTTGTCAGCATAGTTGATGACTCCATCAAGGACATCAAGTTCTTCTTTTACACGTGCTTTTTTTTCGTTGTTATCCATTACGCAATCTCTCCCAGCAACTTCACCACCCATTCCTCTCGCTCTTGCACGGAAGCCAATTCCACCTCAAAGCGTAATTTATCCTGCCCATCCAATTTAAACATCCAAGGACGTTTTTGCATGAGTTGAATGACTTTCATCGGGTCAATATTTGGTTTAGTGTCGAAAATAATTCGTCCACCTTTCGGGTTCATATCTAATTTGCGCACGCCTAAATCTTGCGCAATTAATTTCACGCGGGTGGCGCTAAATAAAGTTTTCACTGGCTCAGGCAACAGGCCAAAGCGGTCGATCATTTCCACCCGTAATTCGTCCAAGGCCTCTTGATTGGCAGCGCTGGCAATGCGTTTGTAGAGAATCAAGCGGCTATGTACATCCGGTAAATAATCATCAGGAATTAACGCAGGTGCACCTAGTTCAACCGTGGTGCGGCTTTGTGAGCGCGGATCAAGGTCTGGGGTTTTGCCCGATTTCAGCGCTTTAACTGCACGTTCTAGCAAATCATTATAGAGGTTGAAACCAATTTCCTGAATTTGCCCGCTTTGATCTTCACCCAATAATTCGCCCGCACCACGAATTTCTAAATCATGAGTGGCAAGGGTGAAGCCAACCCCCAATTCCTCAAGGGATTCAATCGCTTCCAAGCGCTTAACGGCATCTTGGGTAAGGAGTTTTTTCGGTGGAGTAATTAGGTAAGCATAAGCGCGATGATGCGAGCGCCCGACCCGCCCCCGCAGTTGATGCAATTGCGCCAAGCCGAGTTTGTCCGCCCGATTGATAATAATGGTATTGGCAGTCGGAACATCAATGCCGCTTTCAATAATGGTGGTTGCCACCAGAATCTGGAAGCGTTGATGATAGAAGTCGCTCATCAGGCTTTCGAGTTCGCGCTCGCGCATTTGCCCATGCGCAAAACGTACCTCGATATTGGGTAGTAGCTCGCTGAGCTCTTCAGTGATACGCCCTATGGTTTTGACTTCATTATGCAGCACATAAGCTTGCCCACCACGGGCTAGTTCACGCGCACAGGCTTCTTGAATAGTGGTTTTATTCCACTCGGTGACAAAAGTTTTGATCGCATGCCGCTGGGTCGGTGGGGTCGCAATAATCGACAGATCACGCAAACCGGACAGGGACATATTTAAAGTCCGTGGAATCGGCGTCGCCGTCATGGTGAGCATGTCGACATTGGCGCGCAGCTTTTTCATTTGCTCTTTATCGCGCACCCCAAAGCGGTGTTCTTCGTCGATGATGACGAGTCCTAAGTTTTTAAAGACCACGTCATCCTGTAGGAGCTTGTGCGTACCAATGACAATATCAATCGTACCTGCGGCTAAGGCGGCTAGTGCCTTGCTGCTTTCTTTGCTGGTTTTAAAGCGCGATAAGGATTCAATACGGAACGGCCAATCGGCAAAGCGGTCGCGGAAATTAGTTAAATGCTGTTCGACTAATAAGGTGGTTGGGGCAATCATCACCACTTGTTTGCCTGCGTTCGCGGCGACAAAAGCAGCGCGCATCGCTACCTCAGTTTTCCCAAAGCCGACATCACCACAAACCACTCGATCCATCGGCTGAGCCGAACGCATGTCTTTAATCACATTTTCAATCGCCAGTGCTTGATCGGGGGTTTCTTCAAACGGGAAAGCGCCTGCAAATAAGCGGTAGTCGTTTTCATCAAACGGGAAACTATGCCCCTTTTGTGCCGCCCGCCGCGCATGAATGTCGAGAAGCTCAGCGGCCACATCGCGTGCCTTTTCAGCGGCTTTGCTGCGCGCTTTCTCCCATTGATCGGTGCCGAGTCTGTGTAAAGGCGCATGATCAGGATCAGCGCCGGTATAGCGACTGACTAAATGCAGCGAAGCCACCGGCACATACAAGCGATCTTTATTCGCATATTCGATCAGTAAGTATTCGGCCTCAACCCCGCCAGTAGTGACCATCTGTAAACCTAGATAGCGCCCAACCCCATGTTCTTCGTGAACGACTGGCGCACCTTCATTCAGGTCCGTGAGGTTGCGAATAATCGCATCCGCATCGCGGGTGGTTTTTTTGCGGCGGCGCTGCTGCTGAATTTGTACGCCATGCAATAAGTTTTCAGGGACAACTGCGATGCGTGCATCCGGTAACCAGAAGCCTTGTTCAAGGGGCGCAACTGTCACAGTCATTTCAGCTTTGCTCTGCGCAAAGGCTTGCCAGCTATCGACGGTTTTTACCGAAATACTTTGGTCACGCAGCAATTCAATTAAAGCTTCGCGCCGCCCGGCGGATTCAGCAGTAAATAGCACCCGACCTTTTAAGTCTTTCAGGAATTGCAGCAATAAAAATAGTGGTTGCTCATGGCGCGGATGAATCAGCAGCGAGGGTAGGGCAGCTGTCGCATAATTCTGGCCTTCTGTTTCTAATTTGAAGCTTTGGACTTCAATGCTACGATACTCGCGGATAAAGCTTTTCAGCAGTTCTGCATTTAAAAAGAGCTGGTCGGGGGGTAGCAGCGGACGTTCAATGTCGTGGCGACGCTGTTCATAGCGATGCTGTAAAGATTGCCAAAATTGCTCAACCGCAGTCGGAATGCCATCTTCGAGAATCAGCAGGGTTTTGGTGGGTAGATAATCAAAGAGCGTAGCAGTACTTTCAAAAAATAATGGCAGGTAATATTCAATGCCTGCAGGCGGTTTACCGTGGCTGACGGCTTCATAAATACGGCTGAGATGTAAATCACCTTCGACTTGCTGGCGATAGTTGGAGCGGAAGAGTTTAATTCCGGCGTCATCCAATGGAAATTCGCGCGCGGGTAATAACTCGACTTGTTTGAAATTATCTTCAGTGCGCTGGCTTTCCGTGGAGAAGCTACGAATCGAATCAATTTCATCATCAAATAAATCAATCCGATAGGGAATGGTGCTACCCATCGGGAATAAATCTACCAAAGCCCCACGGGTCGCATATTCGCCATGCTGCATCACTTGGCTAACGTTTTGATAACCTGCTTTATCTAAATGCTTACGGAAGCTATCGATTTCCAGCTTCATGCCTGCTTTCAGCAATAAGCTATGACCTTGCACATAATTTGTGGGCGCTAAGCGTTGCATGAGCGTCGCGACTGGCACAATTAAAATACCTTGTTGTAAGGTAGGTAGGCGCGCCAGTATTTTTAAGCGTTCGGAAATAATATCCTCGTGTGGCGAGAAAATATCGTAGGGCAGGGTTTCCCAGTCAGGAAAAATATGCACCGGTAATTCGGGTGCAAAAAAGCGTAAGCTCGCTTCCATCCGATAAGCTTGGTGAGTATCGCTCGTGACCAGTAGGACTAAGCCTTTAAATTCGCTGGCCGTTTGCGCGATTAAAGCTTCTGCTGCATTGCCATAGAGTTGCCCCCAACGAATCTTACCTTGCTTGGGTGGTGGGTATGCAGGTTGTAAGGCTTGAAAAGAAGAGGAGGTGCTTGCTAAAGCCATAATACGCTTGCGAGGTAATCAAAAACGCAAGTATTGTACCTGAAAATAGCAATGGCGTGCAGACTGCTATTGCTACTAAGGTTTTAAGGATAAATCGTTAGCGGGTAACGATTTTTTGGGAAGCGCTACTGAAGGTGTTAATCCGTTGTTTGATGGTATCAATTTGCTCAGTGGTGAGTAGCTCCATCACAGAGTCACGCGATTCAATTGCATGCTTCTGGCCTTGAGCAGCGGCTAAGGATAGCCAATAAGCCGCTTCCATTAGATTCTTCTCCACACCTACGCCATTTGCTAAATAAGCACCAAGGCCATATTGAGCTAAAGGATGATTCGAGACTGCTGCTTTCTTAATCCAATGAACCGATTTTTCGTGACTTATTTCCACGCCTTGGCCTTTAGCAAACATCAGGGATAATTGATATTGTGCTTCAGGATAGCCCTTTTCAGCGGCACTCATATATAACTGAAAAGCTTTAGCATAATCAGCGCCTAAAAACTTACCCGTCGTCAGCATATTACCTAACATAGTTTGGGCAGCAGGATTGCCACTTTTCGCCGCAGTTTGAATGAGGTCGACACCTCTATTCGTGTCTTGGGCAATATTAGTGCCAAATAGATATTTATTACCCAGATTGAACTGCGCCCCGGCCTCACCTTGAGCAGCCGCCTTTTGATACCAATCAATCGCAAGTTTCATATCTTGAGCAATACCAGCACCTTGCTCATACATCAGGCCAGTGTTGAATTGAGCGGCAGCATCACCTTGTTGAGCTGCTTTTTGGAACCAAGAAAAGGCCTGTTGATAATCGGTTTTAACCCCTTCGCCTTGTAGATATTTAACACCGAGTATGTATTCTGAGCCACGATGTCCATTTTGCGCCGCTTTGGTTAGCCAAGCTAAGCTTTGCTCAGTGAGAGTAGGGTCAGTTTTTGCTTGTTTATCCAGCATCATGGCGAAACTGTATTGAGCTTCGCCATTGTTTTGCTTGGCTGCTTGCTCTAACCAGTGCATGCCTTGTTTAGTGTCATAAACTGGAGTGCTAGCACGCAGTAGCAAGGCACTGAGATTAAATTGTGATGCTAAATGCCCCTGCTTGGCTGCTTTTTCATAGAAGTCGGCTGCTTTGAAATAGTCACGTGCGACTTCATCAATGCCATATTCGTAATAAAAGCCCAATTGATAGAGAGCTTGCGGGTATTGCTGTGCTGCAGCGAGTTTCAGCCACTTTAAACCTGTCGAAAAATCCGCTTTAGTGTTTTCTCCTTCAATGAGGCGAATTGCGGTTTTAAATTGATCGGCTGGGTTGTATAGTGAACCTAGTTCTGGCGTGTCGCTGGCTTTAACTGAGTGCATAGCCAATGCACTCATGCAGGCAAAGCCTAAACTGAGAAGTATTTTTTGAGGTTTTTTATTGTACATGGTTGAGCCCTGAGTTGAAGATCCGAGAGTCTATGCGCTTGCTTGGTATATAAAATAACTAAAAAAAGAAGCAAATACTCTATCAAACTAAACTTATAAACAGCATATCATAAGTCAATTCGATAACTGTACATAATCAGCCCACGAATTAGTAAGTTAGCATTAAGTTTTGCAGCAAGGAGATAGATCAGCTTGAAAAAGCAAGTATTTGATTTGAAAGGTGAAATGTCTCTGTTGACGGTGCTTGTTTTACATTCCACAGATAGGCACGCAATTAGTGCAAGTTTGGAAGAAAAGCAACAACAGGCTAGTCAATTTTTAGCACGCAGCCCAATTATCATCGATTGTCAGCTGCTGGGTGAGTCTGGGCTTGAGCTAAATTTTGCTGAGCTTAAAATGAGTCTTGGCAAGGTTGGGTTTGTACCTGTTGGTTTACGCAATTTAGTGGAAGCGGCGGAGCCATCGGCTATTGAGGCTGGCTGGGCTTTATTGCGTCCTAGTAAACAGCAAGTTTCTCAAAATCCACCACCTCCAACTGAAGTCAATTTAGAGCTTGAACAGCCTAGTTCAGTACAGCGTTTGCTAGTATTAGACCGGCCAGTGCGCTCAGGGCAGCAAGTCTATTGCCCGCATGGAGATATTGTGGTTCTGCAGCATACTAGTGCAGGTTCAGAGCTCTTGGCGGGCGGCTCAGTGCATGTGTATGGCGCCTTACGTGGTCGAGTTTTGGCAGGGGTGCAGGGCGATACTCAAGCTAGAATTTTTTGTGAGCGTTTGGAAGCTGAGCTAATTGCTATCGCAGGACGCTATCGCTTATTAGATGACATTGAATCTAATCTAAAAGGTCAAGCAGTGATGATCTATTTAGACCAAGAAAAGTTGAAAATTGTACCGATTTGATTGGCATCTGTAGGGTTTAGCTTTATAGTCCAGCTGTGCCGGGACGGCTTGGTGAATCAAGGAGTAAGAAATTGAGCAGGATTGTTGTCGTAACTTCTGGCAAAGGCGGGGTCGGCAAGACCACGACTAGCGCCGCATTCGCAACTGGACTTGCATTGAAGGGTTACAAAACGGCTGTCATCGATTTCGACGTGGGTTTACGTAATCTCGATTTGATTATGGGCTGTGAGCGCCGAGTGGTCTATGACTTCATCAACGTAATTAGTGGTGAAGCCAATATTAAACAAGCGCTGATTAAGGACAAACGCAGCGATAATTTGTTTATTTTACCAGCCTCCCAAACTCGCGATAAAGATGCCCTCACTCAGGAAGGTGTCGAGCAAGTGCTGAAAGATTTAACCGATGATGGCTTTGACTTTATTATTTGCGATTCGCCAGCAGGGATTGAGCGGGGCGCGGCTTTAGCCATGCATTTCGCGGATGATGCCGTGATTGTCACTAACCCTGAAGTCTCTTCAGTGCGTGATTCGGATCGTATTTTAGGCTTATTACAAAGCCGTACTCGTAAAGCAGAGCGTGGCGAAAGTATTCGTGAGCATTTGTTGATTACACGTTATTCGCCAGCGCGAGTAGCGAGTGGCGATATGTTGGCAATGGAAGATATTTTAGAGATTTTGGCAGTGCCTTTAATTGGGGTGATTCCAGAGTCTGGTTCGGTACTGCAAGCATCCAATAGTGGTGTTCCGGTGATTATAGATAAGGAAAGTACCGCCGGTCAGGCTTATGATGATTTCGTCAGACGTTTCTTAGGTGAAACTGTGCCGCATCGTTTCCTCGAGGTTGAGAAAAAAGGACTTTTCAAGCGACTGTTCGGAGGTTAACAGTTCATGGGTATTTTTGATTATTTTCGCACCCCCAAGCCTAACACCGCCCAAGTGGCCAAAGAACGCTTGCAGATTTTAATTGCGCATGAGCGTGTTGACCGTAGTGGGCCTGATTTTTTGCCAAAGTTACGCAATGACATTATGGAAGTCATTCGCAAATACGTGCAGATTGATGAAAAAGATGTGAATGTTCAAATTGGCAAGATGGACGATTATGATGTGCTTGAATTAAATGTTACTTTGCCAGAGCGCATCCCTCATTCAGGTCGCACCCCTTCTTAGGTGCGATTTTCCCATGCTTCCTCGTTAAGGCTTGGCTGGTTTGCTATTAATAAAATCAATCACATCTTGAGCAATAATAGCCCCTGATTCCACACCTTTTAATTCACCTTTTGGATTGTAAATTAATAAAGCAGGTGTACCAACTAACGCTTGTTCGCCGTGTTCAATTAAGAAATTATCTAGCTCAAGCGTACTACTTATGAAAGTTGGGAAATTGACCTGGTGTTTCTTAATAAAGCCTTGAGCTAATTTACGTCCATTAACCTGCCCGCTATCACCATCCAGAGAAATCCCATACAAATCAGCTTTGGGATAGCGCGCTTTAAAATCTTTCATATAAAACACCCCATCAGGGCAATAAGGGCAATCGGAAGCCCATACTTCAAATACAGTCCATTTGCCTTTGCCAACATGATCTAAAAGATTGACTGATTTTCCTTGAAGGTCACTCATCGCGTGGGCGAGTGGAGTGAAACTCAATAAGCCGCTGAGTGTGATAGCTGCAGTTAGTTTGGGTAAAAACTTAAGCATTGGGCATCTCAAGACTTTGATTCTTTCTTAATAAAGGCAGTAAGTTCGTCTGCAGTCACTGGGCCAGGTTGCACGGCAATGAGTTTGCCTTTGGGGTTAAACACCAGCATAGTCGGTGTACCGTATAAGTTTTCGCCCGCTGCTTTGTTTAGATAAGTGTTTATTTCACTTAACTCACTGAGTAGGTTAGGGAAGTTTAAGCTGTATTGCTTCACAAAGGCTTGAGCTTCCGCTTTGCCAGCTTGACCATCAATAGAAATGCCATAGACATCGGCCTCAGGGAAGCTCACTTCAAAATCACTTAGATAATGAATGGTTTGACGGCAGATATGGCAATCAGAGGCCCAAACTTTCATCACAGTCCATTTGCCTTTACCAACGATATTTTCCATTTTAACCGCTTGGCCTTGCAGATCGGTCAGCGCATTAGCAGGCGCGGTGATTAGCAACCAAGTACACAGAAGTGCGATAATGCTTAGCATTTGAGTAGCGAGCCGTTTATTCATGCGCAATACCTATTTTAAATTTCACAAAGCACTAGTACGCAGCACCTGCCCAGATAGATGCGTACACTTAGCATTTAGGATGTTTTCATGACCAAGGATGTGTCGAGCCTTGGCCAATTTGTGGATGCCAATATACTCTTGATTGTAGCACTGTGCATGTTTCTGCTAGGTATTGGTGTGGCCTTTTTAATTTATAGCCGCCCGTTGCAGCAAGCCCGCCAAGAGGCTGAACGCTTAAAACTTCAATTACAATCCGAGGAGCAGCTCCATGAAGAGCGCTTGCGGATGCTGGATGATGCTCAAGATAAACTGCATAACACGTTTACGGCGGCTTCACAGCGTGCCTTGCGAGACAATAATCAGCAGTTTCTACAATTAGCCCAAGAAAGTATGCGCCGCTTTCAGTCCGAATCGCAGGCCGATTTAGATCAGCGTAAGCAGTCGATTCAATATTTGTTAGAACCGATTCGCTCTGCTTTAGAAAAAACTGAGCAGCAAATTCAAAACATTGAAAAGGATCGGCATGCTTCTTTTGGAGCTTTAGGTGAGCAGTTGCGTAATTTGAGTACTGATCAACTCGCCTTGCGGCAGGAGGCGAGTAGGCTATCGTCGGCTTTGCGCAATCCGGGGATGCGTGGTGAATGGGGAGAGCTAACCTTAAAGCGTATTGTTGAAATGGCTGGCATGGTCGAATATTGCGATTTTATGCAGCAAGTGCAACGTAGCAATGAGGAACGCACGATTCGCCCGGATATGATTATTCGTATGCCGGATAAGCGTGAACTAGTGATTGATGCGAAAACACCCATGGATGCTTACATGGATGCTGCGCAAACTGATAACGACAAGGATCGTACTCAGCATTTACAGCGTTATGCACGCGATGTGCGCGAGCATGTACGTTTATTATCGGCCAAGCGCTACTGGGAGCAGTTTGAAGGTGCACCCGATTTTGTGGTCTTGTTTATGCCAGGTGAGCAATTCTTAGGCGCAGCGCTCGAACATGACAAAACCTTAATGAATGATGCGCTCGAAGCTAAAGTTATACTTTCAACACCTGCTACACTAATGGCTTTGCTGCGTGCAGTGGCTTTTGGCTGGCAACAAGCGATTTTAACTGAGAATGCGACCCGTATTCGTGATGTTGGAGTGGAACTCCATAAACGCTTGTCGATTCTAACTAGCCATGCTGAGCGATTGGGCAAAAATTTAGAGTCTAGTGTAGACAGTTATAATCGCTTCTTAGGGTCGATGGAGCGCAGTGTGATGCCGAGCGCCAAGCGCTTAGCAGAATTGGGTATTGAATCTGGGCGCAATATACCGGAAATGACTCCCTTAGAATCTAGCCCTCGAACCCCGATGCAGGCAGCTTTAGAGTTTACTGAGGACTTACTTGACCAAAATTAATTGGTGCCGCTTAACAACGATGGTCAGTAGTGCTTGGTTTTTAGAAATTTAGCGGTTCTATACCTCATTAATCAGTAGGAAACTACCTTGAAACCCGTAAAAGCACGAGCTTATACCTCCTTATTTTTGATTGTTGGCTTGTTATTGCTAACAAGTGTTCTGATTTTTATTTTTCAAGATATCTTAACGCCGTTCTTCTACTCGAAGCAGTTGGGTACTTTGGGTGTTGTGTTAAATCTAGCCATTATTGCTTTGTTTTTAATGGGCTTGATCCGCATGATGGCATTGTTTGTCAGCTATGCCCATGAAGAAGAGGTGCTAGAACGCTTTGTTGAGCGTGTGAAAGATAATGTAGCTAATCCTTTACATAAGCTGGATGCGAAAGCCTTGATTGTGGAACGGGTCAATTCCTTGCAAATACTCTACGACCAGAATGCGGAAATTAACCAAGGCTCACTAGCTGCGATTGTGGCAGCAGGTGAATCGGCAAGGTTTACGCTGGTGCGGTTTGTGCACAATATTTTAATTATCTCAGGCGTATTTGGCACGGTCGTGTCCTTATCGGTCGCGTTGTTCAATGCGGAAGGCTTACTGAATAGCCCGGATGATTTGCAGAAAATGGGCGCGATTTTGGGGGGGATGTCGACCGCCTTGAAAACTACGATTACCGCTATCTTGTGCTATGCCGCTTATTCGTACTTTCATTTGCGCTTACAAGATATTCGTACCCAGCTGCTAGCTAATTTAGAGCAAACCACCACACTGTATGTCATGCCACATTTCCGTACCACCGAAGCCAGCATTTTAAATGATGTTTCTATCCTGACTACTGAACTGCGCGCTGCTGCAGAAGCCGTCTCCAAGATTCAAGATCGCTTTTTACATGCAGGTGAGCGTTTGCAGTTAGCGGTAGATGATTTGCAAGGGCAAATTATGACCATTGGAAATGCGGTTGCGCGCACCGTCGAAACCAATAGTGATGATTTGCGCGTGATTCGCGAATCAATTCGTGAGGGTTTCCGTTTAGATGAGCGCTCGCTGCCTACGCTTCCCCAACCCACGTCGTTGACAAGTCGCTAGGTGGCTTATGCTACAAAATAGTAATTCACTTTTACAAATTCAGGATGGTCATGAAGAGAATTTCTGGCCGTCGTTTAGTGATGTCATGATGGTCATTCTCATGACTTTCTTGTTAGTGACGGTTGCAGTCTTGCTGTCTAATACACGCTTATTGCAGGATTTACGCTCAAATATTGCTGCCAAAGATCAGGCGCGCCAAGTAGCCGCCTCTACACTGAAGGAGAACGCTACTTTAGAGGAGCAGCTAGATTATTATCGTCGCCAGCTCGGTTCCACTGAAGCTGAGCTGATGCGTAGCGAGGCTTTGGCGGATAAAACGCGCGCCGAATTGAAGGAGGCTAAAACCCTAGCAGCTACTCAAACTAGTAACTTAGCAGCTCGTACTCGCGAGTTGACGAGTACACGTGCCAATCTAGCGACTGCCACGACCACAACTGAGCGTTTACAAACCGAGTTGACGCAAACTAAACAAGCGCAGCAAATTGAAACTACACAATTACGTACCGAGTTGACTCAGGCTCAAGAGAGTTTGAGCAGAACTCAGGCGGAAAGTGCCGAGAAGGATACTACCCTCGCGACTTTACGCACCCAAGTCGAAGAAAATCGCAAAGAGTTAGAAAGCCTTGAAGGTGAGTATTCGCAACTGGATCAAAAATACCAAAAGTTGGTGAAACCTTCGCGTTCTTCTAAGGGAAAAACGGTGGTGGAAGTCATGTATACCAGTAATGGTTATAGCATGCGTAAACCGGGTGATTCGGGTTATCAAAGCATGGGTTCGAGCCAGTTAAATACCGCTTTAGGTGATCTAAAGCTCAATCATGGCAAGGATTTATATGTGAAAATCATTATTCCTTCTAATAGTGGTCTGTCCTATAACCAAGCTTGGGCCTTCACCCGTGATACTTTAGCGAAATATGATTATTACTATCAGGAAGATAACAGTGTGCCAGCACCTGTTACTGAGGAAGAATAATTAAGTATGAACTGAGGAGCTTGCAGCCTCAACTATGGAGGCTGCAAGTGGCTAGAGATTAAAGATCGGGATTCGCTTTGATCTTGTGAATTGATAAGTCGGCACCGTTATACTCTTCTTCTTGAGTTAAACGTAAACCCATTGTTTTCTTTAAAATACCATAAACAATGAAACCACCAGCAATTGCGATCACAATCCCCAGTACCGTGCCTGCTAACTGACTCATAAAGCTGACACCGCCCATACCACCGAGCGCTTCTAAGCCAAAGATACCAGCAGCAATACCGCCCCAAGCCCCACATAAACCATGTAAAGGCCAGACCCCTAATACATCGTCAATTCGCCATTTGTTTTGTGCCGCCGTGAAGGCCCAAACAAAGATGGCAGCCGCGACGATACCAACAAATAATGCACCCAAGGGATGCATAATGTCCGAGCCAGCACAGACAGCGACTAAGCCTGCTAAGGGACCGTTATGCACGAAACCAGGGTCATTTTTACCTAGGACAATGGCGGCTAAGATCCCACCGACCATCGCCATTAATGAGTTAATGGCGACCAAACCGCTAATACCTTGAACGGCCTGAGCAGACATCACATTGAAGCCGAACCAGCCTACCGTTAAGGTCCAAGCGCCTAAGGCTAAGAAAGGAATATTGGAGGGTGGGTGCGCAGACATCGGCTTGCCTTGCTTATTGTAGCGACCATGACGTGCACCTAATAAAACCACCGCACCTAAGGCAATCCAGCCACCCATCGCATGCACAACTACTGAGCCTGCAAAGTCATGGAATTTTGCGCCAAACATCGATTCAAAAGCCGCTTGAATACCGAAAGCCCCATTCCAAGCAATGCCTTCAAAGAAGGGATAAATCAAGGCGACTAGAATGAAGGTTGCCGCTAATTGCGGATAAAACTTAGCGCGCTCCGCAATCCCACCCGAAATAATCGCTGGAATAGCGGCAGCAAAGGTGAGTAGGAAGAAAAACTTCACTAAACCAAAGCCATTATTGGCCGCTAACTCATGCGCGCTATGGAAAAAGTCGGTTTGATAGGCGACATAATAGCCAATGAAAAAGTAGGCAATGGTTGAAACAGCAAAGTCGGCAATAATTTTTACTAAGGCATTAACTTGGTTTTTATGCCGAACTGTACCCACCTCAAGGAAGGCAAAGCCTGCATGCATGGCTAACACCATGACAGCACCAATTAATACAAAGAGTGTATCCAGAGCGGGAACTAACTGCTCCATGCGAAATGACCTCTTGAGCTAGATGCGGAAATTGCCCTCATCTTATTCAGCTTCACTAGCTTGACTAGTGTTGTCACGCACAAAGATAGGGATTTTGCGAAAAAAATTAAAAAAAACACCAAATCAAGAAAATTATTGCGCCATTTAAGTGCTTTTAATGAGCAATGCACTTTTTTGGAATGTCGATGCATTATTTTTGGGCTTGGTTAAATGGTGGCAATTATCTGAGCAAAGGGAATATTTTTAAAGTTAAAACGCCTATAATTAATGCCTTAAGTGTCAGCCCCCGCATAGGTATGAAATATGGATATCGCTACTCCCCCTGCGCGTCGCTCGCTACGTGAGCCTCTTTCTGCCTTGGCCCTATTTGTGGGCGGTTTGGCATGGATTGCATCTTTCTGGTTCCCCGCATTTTATACCAGCCAAGGCCCGGTAGAAGGCTATTGGGTGTTTGCGACCGGTTGGATGGGCTTTGCAATTTTCCAGTTTGCTTGGTATGCGAATCTGTTTATTTTGCTAGGCATTGTCTTAATGTATAGCTCACCGATCTGGGGTTCGGCTCTAGCTGGTGTTGCTGTATTGGTAGCTACCCAAGCGTTTTGGTTTAGCTCCATTCCAGCCGGTGAAATAGATATGCCTATTTTACAATTAGGGCAAGGTTTTTGGTGTTGGTATGGCAGTGTGGTGCTTTTGGGCGTGGGCGTTTTTCTAGGCTCTGAGCAGATTGAAGCAGAAAAAAATCAGACGACTAAGCAAAAAAGAGTAGTAACCCCTGAGCTTAAACTTAAACGAATCCCAGCTGCTAAAGCTGCTATTTTAGCAAGTCCTGCCTTGATTTCCTCTCCAGTAGTCATCAATGCCCACAGTGCTGAAGAGCCGATCTATGATGCACTGATTAAAACTGACGAGGTAACCAACGCCAACGTTGTTAACCCAGTCGAAACTACGCCTGTGGTGTTCGCATCCGAACCTAGACAACCCACCCCCTTTGCCACCGTGCCTGAACCAGACTTACCGAATTTTGCTCAGCTAGCAGCTGCCAATGAGCAGGAATATTTTCAGCTAGCTGACGAGGCTGCCTTAAAGCCGGTTTACAACGAGCGTTTGGGGGAAGATTGGCCGCCGAAAATGAGTTTGGTGGTCACCACGGATCCTTTCACGACTGAACCTCATTTAGATGTCAAAGGATTAGCATCTAAAGCTTCAGAGAAAGACCAGCCTGAACCTGTCAAAGAGCTTACCGAGCGCCAAGCAGCGGCTGGCTTTTTTGATCCTTGGAGAACTTAAAACCATTCCCGCCCTTTTTAAAAGGGCGGTGGGGTTTAGTAGCTAGATGACACAGGCTTTAGCTTGTGCTTGTTTACGTAAATCAGACGCTACTTTAAATAAATCTTGAGCTTTAGCTTGTTGCTGGCTGCGCGCTGCACTAGTTGCTTGACTTTCTAAGACTTTAATTTTCAAAGCTAAAGTACTGCAAGACTGAGTGTCTGTTGAGCGGAAGACCGTTGGCGTTGGTGTATTAGTCCGTGCGGTTCTTTGTGGTGGAGCTGGTGTTATTCGTGTAGGCGTAGTTTGACGACCCAAAGCGGCTAAACGTCTTTGATCAGCTAAAGTTTGAGCACGTTGTTGCTCAACTAAACGTTGATTAGTCGTAGTGGCTGAGCTTGTTGTTGGGCGAATTTGCACAGGCACAGTTTGCTGTGGACGTATAGTCGCCTGTGTATTAACAGGACGAGGTTGTTGCAAGTTGTTGGGGCGTACACTGCCATTCGGATTGGGGCGGCTTGTTACCACGGGTGTTACCGGTGCGGGGCCGGGGGTCATGCTGCGATAACAGTAATAAGAAATGCCACAGTTCTCTGCAGCAACAGGGCCAGCTAACAAGGCACTAACTAATACAGTTAGGCCAAGCGAGGTTTGTAGACGCATGTCAGATTCCTTTCGGTTGGGGTTCGTAGGGTTTTTGACTCTATTAAGTAGCTGAAGTTTATCAGATAGAACAAGGTCATGCCTGCTTGAACAGCTAGCAATGGAGGTTTTAAATGAGTTTTAGCGGCTGCTACCTGCTGAAATAAGCCATGTAACAGCCCAAATCTTGCTTTACTTAGTGATGGTGATGACCGCCAGGGCCATGTGCATGACCGTGACTGAGTTCATCTTTAGTTGCAGCACGCACTTCTAGTACAGTGACATCAAAATGTAGCGTCTGACCGGCTAATGGATGATTACCATCAATGGTAATGGTATCGCCATCCACTGCACTGATAACAATAGTCTGCATTCCGCCATTGGTTTGTGCATGGAACTCAGCACCCGGAATGATGTGCTCTTCTTCCACGCCTGCAAACATCGAGCGCGGGACTTGTTGCATTAAGCTGTCATCTTTAAGGCCATAAGCTTGCTCAGGTGGAATCGTCACTTCCAATGTGTCGCCGGCTTGTTTGCCATTCAGTGCATTCTCTAGGCCGGGGATGATGCTATGAGAGCCATGTAAATACACGAAGGGATGTTGGGCATCCGCTTGATCAAGCGTATTGCCCTGGATATTAGTTAATACATAAGCCAAACTGGCAACGGTATTGGGAGCAATTTGCATGCAAATTTCCTTTTAGGGTTGGCAGCGACTCTCTGGGTGGTCGCGGCGATGATTCAGGTAGCGATTACTACCATCCGGGCTGGTTTTAAAGCGCCGGTGTGTCCACAGATACTGTTCAGGGAACTCGCGTACCTGTTGCTCGATGATCTGGTTAATTCGGGCGGTGTCAGTATGAACGGATTCACTCGGAAAGTCTTCTAAAGCAGGTAAAAAACGCAGCAGATAGCCTTTATCAGTGCGTACTGTGAAGAAAGGTACCACTTTAGCTCGTCCTAAAGATGAAATTCGGGTTGTTGCCGTATTAGTGGCTGCTTCCACTCCAAAAAATGGCACAAACAAGCTACTTTTCTGATCAAAATGCTGATCTTGGGCATACCAAACCGTGAAGCCTTGTTTCAGGCTTTGAATCATGCTGCGAATATTGTCACGCGAAACCGCTAAACCATAGCGTTTGGAGCGTAGTTTAACCACTTGCTGTTCAATCACTGGATTTTGATGCGGGCGATAAATCACATGCAAAGGTAAATATGGTGCTAATAAACGCCCACCTAATTCAAGGCTCGTAAAATGCGCGCTCAATAAGATGACTCCACCTTGTTGATGAGCATTCTTTAAGTATTCCAAACCCTCAAAAAAGGCTAGTTTGGCCAAGCGCTGTTCGCTGCCCCACCAACTCATGGCCGTTTCTAATAAGCCTTTGCCCATTGAAATGAAATGCTGGCGGCTTAGCTCGGTGCGTTGCTCAAAGCTAAGCTCAGGATAGGCTAGCTCTAAATTGACACAGCAAATGTAGCGACGCTTTTTAAGCGTATGAAACATCAATACACCCACTTGCTCGCCTAGCCACATTTGCAGGCGCCACGGTAATTGCACCAGTAGCCATAAAAATCCTAAACCTAACCAAGTTGGCCAATAACGGGGGTGTAGTAGAGATTGCGGTGTTGTCCTTGGATTCATGCCAATGTTATTTAATTATAAAAAGTTTGGCATGTTAAACCGTTTGGGGGAATTTGCTAGTGGTCTTGATAGCAGTAGTTTCTCTTTAATGTGGACTAAAAGGTAATGGTTGTAGCGTCAGTGGCATAATCGAGAATACTCACTAAGCCACGTACCTCTACCCCTGCGCGCCGTGTCAATACAGCACCATCAACTAAAGGCAGGCTGCACACTTGGTCACAGGCCGAACAAATATAAAGTTTGCCACCCAATTCTAAATAAGCTTCTATTAATTCATGCAAAGCAGGGAAGCCTGCTTGGTGAATAGGTTCGGCATGCCCTTCATAAGCCCAATGGCTACCGTCACCGACCATAAATAAATGAGTTGTCCTGTCTAATGCCAAGGCTGAACAGGCTGCAGAAAAAGCTAAAGTAGCACGCTTGCCTTGGTCTTCTAAGCCAGCGGTTAGTACTATGACATAGCTGCGGTTTGGTTTGGGTGTCGTTTGTGGTGGTAAATAGGAGGTAGAGCTAGGGGTGCGTAGGGGAAGTGTTTGAGTATTGTGTGATGATTGATTGGGTATCAACATGGTCTGCAGCCTTTTTAAAGTTTTTACAAAAAATGGGGTTCGCGTTGGTATTGTGATGATTCAAAAGTATAGCTGAGTGGCTGGGATGGTTAGTCATCCTTAAGTATGAGAGTTCGACCATGGGTCGGATTATTGGATAACCGGTGTCTCACTGCCTCCTTCAACCGTCATGGTAAAGTTAAGAATGCCGGTGCGAGTGCCATTCCATGCCGCAGGTATAATGCTAGAACCAACAAACTGCTGGTTCGTTGTGGAAAAGATACCAAACTCTCGTATTTTTATAGTTTCAAAAGTTAATTTACAGGTGCCTGTCGCATTACTGGCGATCGAAGCAAAATCCCCATTATTTCTTCTAAAAATCGTTGCTGGAAATGAATTAACTCCATGAGAAGTGACGTTACCGTTAGCACTAGTTGATATGTTAGATGCACCAGTAGTATTGGCTTGTGTCAATGTAGCCAAAACTGTATAGCCAATGGGATCAGTAAAGTTATCCGCGCTTTTCACCATCATAAAACGGCCCACTGAGTTTACATAAGGGCTAGTGAGGGTAATTTTGCATAAGCTTGCCCCTGTTGCGCTAAAACCAATATTGTCTCCAAAATTATGTTCAGGAATGGTTCGTGTTCCATCCGCATTAGTAATAACACTCAAAACATGCGAGCTACTGGTGCCCGAATGCACCGTCAGGGTTGGCTCATTACTTCCCAAATCTGTCGTAATTGTGCGTGTCACAGTTTGTTCTGATGCTGAGCTAATTGCGGCTGCCAAGCTGACTCCAGCAAGGGTACAAAGCACTGAGCCACTCACGAGTATTCGTATAAATCTACGGTACATGGTTTAACCTTCTTAAAGAGGCTCAAGTGTGATCTTCAACACCTGAGCCGTTTAGTCATGTTTAAATGGCAGTCATAGTGAAGGTTAAAACCCCCGTGCGTTTGCCTTTCCAAGTGCTAGGAATACTCGCGCTGTTGGTGTCGGAAGTTGTGAAGGCAGTGGCTTGGATTGTGCCCATATCCATGCTGCAAGCACCTGTGCTAGCCCCCGTTTTATGAGCTTCAATACCAAGAAACGTGTCGTTATTTGTGATAGTCAGTGCATTGCCTGCATGTGCAGTTCCCGCTAAGGTAGTTCCGCTGATCGCAACCCCTGCGCCAGTTTTTACGGTTCCTGATTCACCAGAAAAGTTAGTATTGGTATTGAGTTGGTAAATCAAGCTCTCGCCTACATCAGTAGCAACTTCTTTGACTAAAGCAAATTTAGTACCCACCAAATTAGGGCTAGTGGCTCGGATCACACAAGCAAATGCACCTGTTGCACTGAAGTTGATTCCGCCAAGGTTGGTCGCAGGAATCGTTTTAGTACCATCGGCATTGACTGCTGGTGTGGGTGTAACCGTCGCCGCACTACCTCCACCATTGACCGTCACGGTGGATTCCGCCCCTAAATTAACTGTGACGGTACGAGTTGTTGTTTGCTCAGCGGCCACAACCACTGCGCTGGACAGTACTAAGCTACTGGTTAAAACATAAAGTATTGAAGGTTTCATGATCATCATCCTCTTGATCCAGTGAGTTAAAACTAGAGTCACGGTAAGCGTAACTCTAAGGTTTGGGTTTGACCTGCGCTAGCCGTTACTTCAATCCCTGTGGGCTGACTAGCAGGTCGATTCAGCCATTCAAGGCGGTAAGAACCGGAGGCTAGGTTTGGAATGTGTATGACTCCATCCGCATCCGTGAAAACGGTCTGTATAAGTTTTTTCTGTTTAGTTTCAACTAAACTTGCTGCTTGAAAAGCAATCAGTTACCCTTGAGCATTCAAGACGTTCACTTGCAAATTGACACCGCGTTCGCCCCCAACTTTCAGGCGATAACCACTTTTATAATCAGGTAGAACATCGAACTCCGTGGCGTTTAAATCTAAGTTCTCTGGCAACACATGGCTGTCCGTGCTGATGTGTTGCACGCTATACGAACCTAAATGTGCTAAGGTGGCTTTACCCTCTGGTGGGATGAGCGCGTCGTAGTGTTGGGGCAAGCCATCGGGATTATCCTCAGCTCGGCTAAATAAACTCTTGCCTTGGCTGGCTGCCATTGCTTGAGTTAAACCCGTGGGCGCTTCCAAAATGGCGAAACTATCAGAGACCGGCTTACTACGCGTGACTGCGCCATCGGCAAATACCCAAGCGGTATTCAAGTTCAAGTTAGCACGTGTTTGGCGTTGTTGGTTCGTGCGCGTCTGTTGAATACTCGCTGCACCATCCCAAGTGGGCTGTTGCCAACGCGTATTCAAACTAGCTTGTTGAGTGTGCGGATTATGTTCTAGGCGAGCGTTGCTACTTAAGCTCGCTAAACCATAGCTACCTTTACTCCCTAAGTTATAACTCAGTTGACTCGCTTGATTTTGCTGGTTATAGCTAGCATTTAATGATTGGGAGCGTCCTGACTTAGTGCTATCTAAAGCCATATTCAAATTGAGATAAATGCTACGATCTTGTTTGCCGCTAACATCGTTTTGTTGTTGGGCAGATATCGATGCATACACTCGCTTATTAAGCTGTTGGCTTAGCCCTAGATTGAGCGAATGACTGGTGTCGCCAGAGTAATAATTGGCATGTGAACCACTTAAGCTAAGATTTAAGCCTTGATTAAATTGGTAGCTCATTTGCCCATTGACTTGCCATTGTATCGCTTGTGTTTGTGTTGTTTTGGATGTGGCAAATGGCTGAAATTGGCGGCTATAGTGTTCAGCGCTTAGGCTCCACTGAGAGCCAGACTGCGTTTCAGCATTAGCCCGATAGGGTTTATTGAGTTGTAGGCGCAGGGCTTGGCCTTGTTGCTGATCGCGTTTAGTTCGAGTTACTCCTGCACTGAGGGTTCCGATTCGTGTTGCCCAAATCGCATCGGCACCGACTTGATGATGTGAGCCATCACTTTGCAAATCCACACCGGCGGTTAAGGTATCAGTCACCCCGCGTTGATAATAAGCACTGACGACTTTGCGCTTGCGATCATAATGTAATTTGTTCTTTTCATAAGAACTTGGAAAACCAGCGCTAATCGCATAGCGCGACATATCAGGGCTGAGCAGACGACTATCCGTAAAGCGTGAAAAACGTTGGACGCTGACTTGCCCAAAATCATTCTTAATACGTAATTCAATCTCTGTGCCTTGGGTGGCCTGAATACTGGCTAAAGTGTGTTCGCCTGCATTCAGATGCACAGTTTGGGTGAGTTTGCCATCTTGATAAACTTGGACTTCAGCCGCACTATCTAAGGTAAATTTATAATCGGCGGGTGGGCGATAAACTTGTGCACTGGGCCAATTCGTATCATGCAGCCATTGCACTCCGCCTAAAGCTAAGCCACTTTGAAAATTTCGTCCTGGTGTTTGAATATCACCGAATTGATAGCGACTTTCGTTTTCCACATCATCTATGACTACACGCGTATAGTTGCGTGTAAACGCTTGCGGTGTATCAGGTTGATAAGTGAATTGCTGCTCTAAAACATAGCCTTGTATATTCAGAGCGGTTTCTAAACGTGTTCGCGCGCTTGTATCAGCGCTATGCCGATAAGCTTGGTAAGCAAAATCTGAAAATACATTCACATAGCCACTGATTTTCGCTGGTTCAGCCAAGCGTTCGGGAATAATGGTTCCCTGTCCTGCTAAAGCACTGAGTACAGAACGCATGCGTCGATTCAGACTTTTTGGGGCGATTTTGACCTCGACTGCTAAGTCGAGGCGATTGTAGCTTGTGCTGATCCCCACAGCTTGCAGTGATTGCAGGCTAATCAGGGCTTGATTAAGTACGGGCTTAATCTTGTCATACAGTTCTGGTTTTAAATAATCATGCAAGCTCGTTTGTAATAAAGAGCTAGGCAAATGAGTAATTTGTGCTCCATCGGTTTGAATACTTGCCTCACCTAATGATTTACCCATTATCCGTAAATCGGCTACTAATTCAGTGGGTAGGGCTTCGTTTTTACCAAAGACCCGCTGATAGATTTCATCCAAACTTTCCTTGGAGTCTGGCGTCGTTGCCAAAGCTTTCTGTGAGCAGAGGCAGACCAAGCCGAGGCTCATGAGCCATGTAAAGTACAGGTATTGCATGTCATTAGGCTGCAATTTAAGGTGTTGCCAATACTTTTCCATTCCACTGACCTTGTGCATCGAAACCTTGGGGTAAAGGGAGCATAAAATTGCGTGTAGCCCCTGCTAATAGGTTTTGATTCAGTAAGTTGCCTAATTGATCGCCTCTAAGGTTTAAGGGCGTTTTACCCGGTGCACTGAGCTGAATGCTTACTTGAGTAAGCAGCATATGTTCAGGACTTGGATTATGAATCGTTAGCGCTAAGCGTTTGCCTTCAGGCGTGTTAACCAGAGCCAACTTCTTCACTTGCAACATAGGCGCTTGTGTTTGGGTTTGATCAGGATTACGCACTGCTGATTGGCCGGGTTGTGGGCGATAGCGACTAGTAGAGGATAGGGAAGAGCCAGTTGATCCACTGGGTTTGATATATAAAGCGCCTTCCATGGTAAATGTAATTTGAATGCTGTAGCTATCGGCAGGAGTTAGAGCAATAGGCAATTGTTGTGCAACAAAGCGATAAGCCTGTTCGCGGGGAATCTGGATACCACCTAGCCAACGCACACGAACTTTCTGTGTGCCGCCAGAAGGAATGACGACTTGTTGTGGATTGATGCTAAATAAGTGTTGAGCAGGGTTCCGGTTTTCTGAGCCATCAGTCCATTGTTGGCGAGTCAGAATTTTAAATTGAATGGCTGCTGGTGCACTGGTGTTATTCGTTAATAAATAAATTTGTTCAGATTTTGCGCCTTCTGCTTCTAATTTAGCCACGGCTGGACTTAATTGAAAAGCAATTGCGTATTTATTCGACATTAAAAGTAGTAAGGTTAATAATCCTAATAACCATTGCTTTGAATTGATCATTATTTTACCTCTATGACTGCATGAATTTTTTAGTTTCTAATTATTTAATAGAAGAATATTTTAATTAAGGCAATGGTACTTAAGTATGATTGCCTATCATCTTTAATCATTTAAGCTAGCTTATTAAGAGTATTATCTGTGATAAATTAGAGTGAAAACTGTTCGTTTAGAATAAGTTTGCAGAGGCGGTATGATCAAGATTTTGATGCCTTTTTAACAGAAAAGCGCTGTCTTTGAGGAGACAACAAGAGCTAAGCAAGGCTGAGTTTTGGAGTATTTATTAGTAAATAATCTGCTAAAATAGTAAGAAATAGCTATAGCAGAAATAATTTATGAATAGTGCACTCATCATTGAAGATATGGTGGAGACAGGCAAATGGTTGGAGTCGGTGCTTTTTAGTGCTTTTCCACTTCGTGACCTTACGATTTGTCGCAATATGCGAGATGCCTTGGCGTTTTTGGATAGGCAACAACCCGATTTAGTGTTGGTGGATATTAATCTACCCGATGGTAGTGGTCTGGATTTAATACCTGCAATTTTTAATTGTAATACAAAGGCTTATGTGGTTGTAACTAGCATCCTCGATGATCAGGATCATATCCTAAGCGCTTTGCAGGCTGGAGCGCAGGGTTATTTACTGAAAGATTTATCTAAGCCCGTCTTTATTCAAAAATTGCGTGGTATCTTACAAGGTGAACCACCTTTATCCCCTAAGATTGCGCGCAAAATTTTACAATATTTTAGTCAATCTCCGTCAAGTTCTATTTGCCACGCATCTGAGCCGTTGTCGAAGGCAGAATGCGAATTGTCTGCTCGTGAGCAAGAAGTGCTGCTCTTACTCGGTAAAGGTTTGAGCCGTCGAGAGGTGGCGCAAGCGCTTGATCTATCTGATAATACGATTGCTACCCATATACGGAATGTTTATCGCAAATTAAATATCTCTAGCCGTGCGGAAGCTGCTTTAGAGGCTAGTCGTTTGGGTTTAATTAGGCAAGGCTCTTAAGATGCATCTGCCGTGGCGTAATTATTTGAGTTGGTCGCCACTGAGTATTTTAGGTATTGCTCTAGTCATTTTATTAAGTTCGCAAGTGCTAGCGGTTAATTTATTATTAAGTCAGCCTTGGACGGGGTTGAATCTTGAGCCTGATCCAGCGTCTGGTTTTGTGAAGGTTGTTTCTGTTGATAAAGGTTCGCCCGCAGCGGGAGAGATTCAACCAGATACAATACTGACTCATATAGCCAATGAGTCTCAATCAATAAAACTCAGTGATAAGTTATTTTTATATCCTTTTCATCATAGCAATACGAGTGAGTATCATCGGTACCAGCAGATACAAACCTCAATTCAAAACTTAATTATCAATAATAAAACGATACTGTTAGTAGATAGTGAAGGTTTAGTAAAGGAAATTAACCCTAGAGCTGAGAGAAGTATAAATAGAATCCCCAAGGATTTTTGGGTGCTCAGTGCCTTATTTGCATTAATTCCCTTTTTAGGTTTAATTGTAATGCTTTATAGCCCTGATAAAGTTATTGCTAGGCTTCTGATGCTAGCATGTTTTGGGGGGTATGGTTTTTATTATGTAGGTCTCATAAATTATGCTAATGAATTTTTCTTTGATAAAGCTGTATTAGAGGCATTGTATTTAATTGAGTTGATAGGGCTTAATATCTACATGCTATTAATGATGCTTGTGGGTTTCTTATATCCTTTTAAAGTGTTTAATAATTATCTAATACTCTTTATTGTATTCGCCTTTTTATTTTACTCAGTAAATTTCATTTTTGAATTTTTAGATATTAAATATTTCTATCTGCCAATTCTCGGAGTCCTATTGATACTTACCGGTTTTCTCTCGTTAAAAAGACAGTTTGACTATAGCAAAAACAAGCCTTTGTATAGATTGGCGTTAATAATAATGGTTTTATCCATGATTATTCCTTATGTTATTGTGTTAATTGGCTATATTATTCCTATTGCTTTAAATAAATCACCTTTGATAAAACAAGAGTTCATTCAAGTAATCGGGATCATTGCACTTTTTGGATTTTCAATTAGTATTGTTCGCTTTAATTTATTTCAATTCCAGTACTGGTGGTTTAAATCATGGTTTTGGTTAGTTGCTAGCTTATTATTGATTTTAATTGATGTGATATTAATTAATTTCTTGCAAACCTCCAGTATATACGTTTTAGGTCTATCAGTATTTATTGTAGGGTTTATTTATTTTCCATTACGGCAATGGGCTTTGGCAAGGTTTTCGCCCCTAGACACACTGACTATACAGGATTTTTTAGCTAAGTTTAGCCAAGAGTTGATTCAGGCAGGCTCTTCAGCGCAAGAGCTAGAGGAGGTTTGGAAAAAAATACTCAAGGCACGCTTTAATCCACAAGACTTTAGTAATAGACCGGAAACTATAACTCATCCACAGTTGACTGAAAATGGCTTGAGCTTGCAGATTCCTAGTTTGCAAAACACAGGTAGCTACTATTTGACGGGAAAGCAATTGGCGGCGCGCCTATTCAATAAAGCAGATATGGCTGCCAGCTCATCCTTGTTAGAGGTCGTAAAAATAACGCAGGCTGCTACAGAACTACGTGAGCGTTCTATGCTGGCAGAGCGTGATTATTGGTTGCAAGAGGTAAATGCCACTGTAGGGCAGGATTTGCAGAAGTTGTTAAATGAATCTAATAATGAGACTGAGCGTATGAGTAGTCTCGATGTGCTAGAAACTTTACGGCAAACTATTTATTTATCAACTAAAGAAAACTCACTGAGTTTTGAGGAAAATTTAAAGAGTTGGCGAAAAGAAATTGAAGAGCGTTTATCTAATTCTCCAACTGCTTTAACTTGGCAAGTCACTGATATTTTAAGAGATTGTTATCTATCTGCGCTGCAAATTATTGAGTTAAGTCAGTTTTTGCGTGAAGCTATTACTAACGCATTGAAGCATGCTCAGCCAAAAAATTTGCTCATTAGGTTTGATAAAGTGAATGAACGCTTCTATCTCAAAGTTGAGCATGATGGCAGTTTCTCAGCTCCCAAAGATTGGCATGCTGGAAATGGTTTAAAAAACCTAAGGACTAGAATAGCCGTTTTACAGGGAACACTTGAATTTTTCGTTGACTCTGATCGAGCTTACCTATGCCTTGATGCTCAATTTCCTCTGCTAGCAAAACTGCCTCATGGTTAAAAAAGCCTTCATTAAAATTAATAGCGAGAATTCCCCGTGGCTTATCTTGGCGGCAACAGGTGCTTTTTGTTTAGTGGTGCTTTTAATTAGTATTAATATACTATTGCAACAAGCTTGGCTGGGCATCAGTTGGGATCTGGAAAGATCAGCGAACGGACTTAGAGTAAAGTCTATCCATAGTGAATCGCCTGCAATTAACCAACTTAAAGTTGGGGGTATCATCACGGGATTAAAAACAGAAGATCAGTTAATAGAACTAAACTCACAAATTTTTCTACCTAGTTTCTTTCATAGAACTCATGCTGAATATCAAAAAAACATTAAAACGCAAAATCTATTATTTCAAGCACTTAACTCAAGAAAATCCATTATTTTGATCGATAATCAGCAAATAAATTATATTATCAAGCCCGCATCAAAACGCCCACTTAATTCATTGTCGATTAGCTTTTGGGTATTTGCTCTGATATTTTTTATCGTTCCCTTAACTGGAGTTATGGTCTATATTTATAAATGCAAACTATTAGTGGCAAAGATACTTTTTCTAGCTAGTTTAAATTATTATGTATTTTTTATGCTGGATAATGCTTATTTCAATAAAGAACTGGTTTTTCATCCAATGGTTACTAGCGCTTTTGATTATGCTGCCATCATTGCCTTAGTTTTTTATATCATTTTCTTAACCCTAATTTTCTTTGTTTATCCCAATGATATTATAAGTAAAAAATGGGTGGTTTTATTTTTAATTTATATGTCGTTCTATCCGCTTAATTTTTATGGGCAATGGTTGGACTTATGGATAAATAATTTCCTTTGGCATTCTTTTCCACCGTTTTTACTTGCTATTATTTTGAGTCAATATCAAATTCACAAAAGCTATGCTCAAACTCTCCAGCGCACCTCTGCTAGAATTCTACAGTTCGCAATGGTAGCGCCATTCTTGCCCAGCATGTTGCTATACGTTTTACCGGTTGCGCTTAAGCAACCGCCCTTAATAACACCTGATATTACGCGTATTTTAAGTCTTTTGGTGTTTATGGGTTTAGCTTTGGCTATTTTGCGCTATCGTTTGTTTGATATGGAGTCATGGTGGTTCAAGTCTTGGGTGTGGTTAATGAGCGGTTTAGTCTTAGCCCTAGTTGATTTCCTGCTGATTAGCTGGCTACATATCTACGAAACCTATGCCTTAGGGCTATCTGTTGTGATAACGGGCTTGATTTATTTTCCACTACGCCAGTGGTTACTTGGAAAAATCATTCCATTAGATCAGCAGACTATTCAGGATTTTTTACCCATTTTTAACAAGCTCATGACCACCGCTCGGAATCAAGCCGAGTTTGAGAAAAATTGGCAATTAATTTTATTAAAACGCTTTCAGCCCTTACATCTTGAAACGCAGTTAGGCAAGCTTGAGCAAAGTCGTTTGATGGATAATGGCTTGTGCTTAGACGTACCAAGCTTGGATCGTGAAGTTTTTTTACGGCTAAGTGGTAAGCAAAATGGCTTGCGTTTATTTAGCTCTGCCAATGTAACGATGGCGAATGGCTTGCTTGAATTGGCGCGTATTGCCAGTCGAGCGAGTGAGCGACGTTTACAAGTGATGGCACAGGAGCGCTCAAGGATCATGCATGATCTACATGATACACTGGGGGCAAAACTATTAACCCTCAGTTATAAGCTACCAAATCTCAAACAACAGCAAATAGCTCGAGATGCACTACAAAATTTGCGGCAATTAATTAGTCTTAGTTCGCAAACGACGCCAATATTGCTCAGTATCTGTGCTGCTGATTGGCGAGCAGATTTAGTGGAGCAATTAGATAATCCCGATATCCGCTTAAATTGGCAGTTAGCCCCCGAACTTGTTGAACAGGAGTTGATACCTCGGCAAGTGATAGAAATCGGAAGCTTTTTAAAGAATGCTTTACAGCAGAGTTTAGTAGAAGCCACTCTAAGACAAATTGATGTGGTCTTTTCTAAATCAAAAACTAATCAACTCGTCGTTAGCTACTCAAGCTCACCCCCGACTATGAGCCAATCTTATAACACCTTACTTGAAACCTCAGTCATCCAGATGGGTGAGGCGAAGTAAGTGTTTTAAGTTCACAATCCTCCCTAAAAATATAAGAATTAGCCACGGTCAGGGAGAGAGTGATGCATATTTTAATTGTCGATGATCAGCCTTTATTTGCGGACGCCTTGCGCCAAGTCTTCCTACGTTTAGGTAACCACAACATTATACATACTGTCGAAAATACAGCTAAAGCGATGGATTATATCGAGAAAAATCCTAACTATGATTTAATTGTAGTGGATATTAATCTGCCGGGGTTAGATGGCTTAGGTTTATTGCGTCAGCTACAAAAACACTTCGTTAGTATACCTATGGTCATGATTGCAGCTTCTAACGAACCTACTTTGATGAGGCAGGCTTTAGAGCAGGGGGCAAGTGCTTATGTACCTAAATCTATCAATGCTAAGGGGCTATTGCATACCGCTCATCAAGTACTTAGTGGTAATATTTATTTTCCTGATTTGGCTCAGCCAGTACAAAGCGATGCTGCGTTTACTCTTGCTAAAACTCTAAAAATTAGTGAGCGCCAGCTAGAAATTCTAAATTTAATTGCTAACGGTTTGTCCAATAAAGAAATTGCTCGTGAGCTTGAAATTACAGAGTCAACTGTAAAAACGCATGTTTCTAAATTAATGGTTAATTTAGTAGTTAACAACCGTACTAGTTGTGTTATTGAGGCTAAGAGATTGGGGTTGTTATAAATCAGCAGTCATTTGCTAACTGCTGACTTTACTTAAGCCTTAGTAAGTAGAGGGTTTATAAGGTGCGTTGTAATGAGTAGGTGGAGTATAGGCCTGTTTAGCTGCACAACGCCATTCATAGGCATAGTTATAATAACGTTTTTGACATTCATACACCGTGCACGCGTAGCCGTAATGGTTTTTACAACTGGCAAGTGCTGATTTTTCCGCTTCCCATTTAGTGGGATACCATGGACTCCAAGGGTTCCAAGCAACGGTTGCTCCTGCTAAAAGCAATAGAGCAGTAAATAAACCGAATTTTTTCATGACACACTCCTCGCTTGAGTTTGCATGATTTAGTCTACGCCCATTTTAGTCTTTTGCAACTCATACTAAAGTATGCCTAAAAGTAAGGCATCAGTTGCTAGTATCTTCTTTAGACGAATGCACTAAGCTAGTGAGAAGAGTCGCAGCATCAAGAGGGAAAATTATGCGCTTTATATTCATTGTGGTCGGCCTGGGTTTGTTAGGCTTATGTGTCGGTTTTGCCTTGCAACTGCCTTGGGCCTTGAGCGTCTGGCCTTGGGAGGATGGCAAGCTTTCCTATTTATTCATTGCCTCGATTTGCCTGGCTATAGCGCTACCCGTGCTCTGGATTGGTCTGGCAGAAGAATATGCAGCGGTTCGAGCGGGGGCGCTGGATTTTTCGATGATGTATGCAGGTTTGCTGGCAACGCTACTCATCACTTATCCTGCTGTACAAGAATGGATCGCTCCACCGCTAGCAATTGGTTTATGTGCTGCTTCCTTGGCATTCAATCTATTGCTCTATACGTGGTCGAGAAACATCCCTTTTAAGCATGCTGAGCGAATTCCATCCTTACTGCACTTTTCGTTTGGGCTATTTTTCTTAGCCTTAGTGATTGTGGGTATCAGCCTCGTGTTACGCTTGCCGCATATTTTCCCTTGGCCACTTAAACCCCAAACTTCTATTGTCTTTGGTTGGGTTTACTTGGGGGCAGCTGTTTATTTTCTTTACGGTTTGATTTATCCGGTGTGGGGAAATGTGAAAGGGCAATTGGCAGGGTTTTTAGCCTATGATTTATTATTAATCTGGCCTTTTATTCAGCATTTGACAACTACCGTCAAGCCTGAGCATCAGCTCAGTTTGTTAGTTTATTTGTCGGTCTTAATTTATAGTGCAATCTTAGCTATTTACTATTTGTTTATTCATCGAGAGTCTAGGCTGTTTTTTACTAGGGCTAGTTAGATTTCTTCGGTTTTTCCTAGCGCCTGTAAGCAAGCCTTGCTGAGGCGCTTAGCTAATTGAATATAGCTCGTCTCTTGCGATTGTTGAGCTAAGGCATCTAATTGTTGAGCTGCTGCTAGGGCTAACTCAATTTCCTTGGTTTGCAAGTAAAACTCAGCGATACCTTGATACAAGGGCAGCTTTAAAATCCAATCAATCGCTTGTGCATCTGCTAGCAGATAGGTATTAATCTCATGGATATAAGTTTGAGCTTGATTAAACTCGGCTTGTTTCGTTCTGAGATGGATGAGAATAATCAAGCTAAAGAAATAAGCACTGGTTTTAAAAGGAGTTGCTTGGTATTGCTGGTAAATAGGCACTACTAATAAAGCCGCCTGTTGATAATCATGAGTATGAATCAGTAGCCAGGCTTGCTGTAGTTGGAAATGTGTTACCCAATGGATTTGATCATTCTTTTCTGCTAGCGCTAAAGCTTCTTTAATCAGGCTTGCCATCTCTGGCCATTGCTCAAGATAGAAATAAGACCAAGCTTGAAAGAAAATACTCCCCAAATAGCTATTCGCATCCCCGGCGGCTTTAGCTAGCTGCTGAGTTTCGAGCGCAATCTCAGTGGCTTGCTGATAATGTGAAGTAATAATTAAATAATAAATATACAGTAGGGAATGCGTACATTTCAGGGTAGGGTCATTGGTTTGCTGTGCAAGCAGCATGGCAGATTCATAATCTTCACGGTATTCAGGGCGATAGCCTTCGATAATACTCCGCCAATGGGCTAACTTGCCGCGTGCATGGGTCGTGAGTGCTGCATCACCTAGCGTTTCACTTAAGGCAACTGCACCTTGCCCGGTGACTAGGCATTGCTGACGATTCACCCAAAATAGCGCTCCCGCTAAGCCTAATAAACCACGCACCGTATGTTGACTGGAGTGGGCTTCACTCGCTGCAATGAATTCCTGATAAGCGGGTAGGGCACGTGCTAACTGGCCGCTGGCGAGCAAGAGGTTGCACCGCTGCTCCAGCCAATCGAGCGTAGCCAAGCTATCTTCGGTTTGACTGTGAACCAAGTCGATGATGTGCTCAAGCTGTTGCAGGGCTTCATGGTAGGCAAAGCGTTGGCTAGCCACGCGGCTGGCTTGTTGCAGGCAGTGGATTGCTTGGCTGAGATCACCCCCTTGTTCAAAGTGATAAGCCAATTTCGCAGCAATTTCAGCACTACGCTCTTGATAAGCAGCCTGTAAACGTTTGGCGAGACGCAAATGATAATGTCGACGGCGGGCGGCTGATAGGGTTGTATAAATAAACTCTTGGTAGATTTTATGGCGGAAGCGATAACTTTCCCCCATCGAACCATCCGGCCAAACATATTCGCCGCTTGAAATTAGCCAAAATTCTTTTAATAACAGTTGCTCATAATCATCTTCTAGGCTTAACACATCTTGCTCAAGAATCGCCGCACAACCTTCTGAGGTACTGCGGCTAATGGCAATACTCGCTGCCTGTAGCAGATGAGTTTCTTTAGCATTCAAACTGGCAAATTTGAATGCCAACAAGGTTTTTAAACCACCGGAAATGGCTTGTTCTAACCAAGTGGGTGTGATCTCGGCCAGTTCGATGTAGGCGCTGCTTTTTTTAATATGCTCTAGGGCGGTAAAGACGAATAGGGGGTTGCCTTCGGTATAACGTTGGACTAGCTCGACGGCCCAATCAGGGTTCAAAGTGGGTGGCAATTGCTCTGTTAAGTAAGTCGCTAAATCAGCAGGGTTTAAGGCCGTTAAATGTAGGGTTTGGCATTTTTGCGTGGCCGCGAGTTCACCTAAGAGACTTTTTAAGCGGGTTTGTTGCTGTAAGTGGGAGGGTCTTAAGCTGCTGATAAGTAGTAAGCGTGCAGGCTGTTGGCGTTGAATCAGGGTTGCTAATAGCTCGATGGAGGCGGCATCACTCCAATGCAAATCCTCAATCACCCAGATCAGTGGCAACTGTTTGCTGAGTTGCTCAATGAAATCAGCAAATTCGCGCAACATCCGTCCCGCTGTTGCCCCAAAGGGTTCTGCCAGCTTCACTTCATGGCTAGGCTGATAGGCGGGTGGTAATTGCGCTAGCCAAATGGGTGCATACTGCTTCAGGTGGGTAAGCACTAAGTCGTGTTGTGTGCCTGTCACTAGCTCGATTAAAGCATCCACAAACGGTTGGTAGGCTTCGGTTTGCCCATATTGATCCAAGCATTGGACTTTCACGACCACTTGATGCGTAGGTAAGCCAGCTAGCCAATGGTTAAGCAGGGTCGTTTTGCCAAAACCTGCCTCCGCTTGCACCAAGATACTCTGCTTATGCCCCGCCAAACTGTCTTCCCAAGCCTTGTGTAATTGTGCCAGTTCAGAGACTCGACCCAACAAAGCAGGCTGAGTGCTTAGCTTGGATTCAATCGTAGGAACACTGGATGCATGGGGCAGAATGGGTGCTTGAGCCGCTTCAAGCTCAGGTAGTGCTCCAATAAAACGATAGCCACGCCGATGGACTGTCTCAATAAAGCGCGGATCTTTTGCGTCATCCGCTAAGGCTTTGCGCAACTCACCAATCGTGACCTTCAACACCGCATCGGTAACAAACACCCCCGGCCAAACCGCGTTTAATAACTCTTCTTTAGTGACTAATTGCTGGGGGCGTTGGCACAGATAAGTCAGAATGCCAAAGGCTTTGGGCGGGAGTTGGATCGTACCGCGTTCGGTCAGGAGGGTTTGATTGCTAGGGTCAAAACGAATCGAGGGCGGCATGGGTAAGATCTTTAGGATAAGTAGGGTAAGTTTATAACAAGTTTACCAAAACTTTACCGCTTCTTTATGACTGAAAAGGGGTGTTTTCATAGACTGGGTTCAACAAGACGAGAGCGGGAAGCCAGTCTAAATGCAAGTTTAAAGCTTAGCCAATAGGAGACTTAACATGTTTAGTCAAGCATTAATTAATAATCTGCTCAAAGGATCAGCCGTATTAGGCTCTACCTTATTACCATTGGTTGTTCATGCTGGGGCAGCTAGTTTACCTAGTGGTGGAAATAATAATACTCCTGGATCTGTTTTTAGTTTGGATTGTGGCGACAGTAAAGTATTAGTAGGACTTTCAGGACGCAGTGGAGCAGCAATTAATCAATTGAATCCTCATTGTATCAGTATAAGCAATACAGGTTCTTGGATAGGTTCAATTTCACTTCCTAATTCATCGGTTGGAGGCAGCTCAGGGCAGTTTATTTCGGGTGACTGCCCAAGAGATACTGTTATTGCAGCAGTGACTGGTCGTTATACAACGTCTATTAATCGTATTAGTCTGGTTTGTAAATCATTAACTAATACCAGTTTTAGTAGTCTGGTTTTTACCGGTAGCGGATCGGGTCTCCAGTCTTTCGCTTCTCCTTTTTGTGCAAATAATAAACCTGCACGTGGTTTTCACGGGCGAGCGGGTAGTTCAATCAATAGTTTAGGTCTTATCTGCCATACAGGTAGTACACCAACAAGCCCACAAACGCTTCCGGCTCCCAGTAATGTAGTAGCGGTCAATCTAGTCAATCCGCAAACTGGGCCTAGCACTTCACAAGCGACTCCGTATGTACAAGTACAATGGACTGATCAAACAACCATAGAAACCGGCTACCTAGTAAAAATTTTTCGAGTAACTGGAATACAACAAATTGTCTTCAATCGACCTGTTGCTACAGGTAGTGGTTCACGCCAAGCTTTAACCATTACTGATTTGCCAAGTGGAGCCTACACAGCCCAAGTTTGTACGGTGGCTGCATCAGGTGCTACGAGTTGCAGTAGCGGGTCTAGTTTTACAATTTCAGGAGGTTCTGGCTCTAACCCTACTGCTTGTAGTCCAGTCATTACTTCGGCAGTGAGAGTCGGTGCGGGCACAGGGCGAGTTTCTTGGACGCATGGTTGTAATAACCCATCTTCCTTTTCAATTAAGTTACGTTGCGGCTCTAGCCCCTTCGGTACGGTAGCAACTGCATTTGATGGAGCTGCTCGCCAAGAAACGTTTCCATTCGGCGTAGGTAGTGGTGTTTTACAAGTGTGTGCCGTTTTTCCGGGGCAGTCTGCTACTGCATTTTGTTCAGCCCAGCGTTCTTTTCAATGTAATTGATCATCAGTTTTAAGGCTTAGTCGTTTTTAAAAATTTGCAATAAGGTGGTGTGTGATGTCATTTCTTAAAAAAGCTTCAGTGAAATTAATGTTAGCCATTATGATTTCACAGCCAGTGATGGCTGCTAGCTCACTCCAAGGCACATGGCAGGGCATAATAACTAATGGTCAGAGTAATCAAGAGGTGGTTTTAAGCTTTAATGAACAAGGGCATTTGTTGTATACCTACTTAAATAAAGAAGATGAGGAAATAAAAATACCATTAGATTATCAAGGGCAAATTGTGGAGTATGTACCATCAGGTGGTGGTGTCGCCTCAATTAGTGTGCGTTACTTAGAGAAAGCTGATGATGGTTTATCAATGACTTTAGATGAATCTTTTCAAAAAGCATCTAATGGATATTTACAACAAAACTTTAATACCACTACTTTTAAAGCTGTGATGCTAGATCAGGGCTTGAGTATTGCTCAAAAAACCGTAGAGGAAGGTGGTATGAGCGATGCAGGAAGTTCGACTGAGAGTAGCTTAGCGATGGTGAGCAACAGTATGCAGGCTTATGTAGGATTACTTCAGAAAGCTAAATAGCTCTCAGTTAGATTTTGTTTGAAAGAGATCGTTTAACTTTTCTCCATAATTTCAAAAAGTGTATTGAATTTTTATAATATTAACGGCTATCTAAGTTTATTAAAAATTGAATGGAAGCTTCATGGCCTATCTTCTAAAGTGGTCTTTTTTGGATAAAGAGATCATTTAATTAATCGAATAAATAACAATTTAAGTTTTGCCTTAGTCAGTAGTTAGTAGAGAGCCAGCAATTGGTTCTCTATTTATCTTTGCGTTTAATTTTTACCAAAGCTTTACTTCTTCATTAGGACTGCTTCGCAGCTTTTTCTTAAACTGACCTCAGTTAAAAAACAATATTAATGATTTAAAAGAGAGGTCTATCATGGAAGTCGGAACTGAAATTACTGTAGCTATTATTGCTGGTCTATTTAGTTTAGTGGGTATTTGGTTAGCCGGTAAATTGAAAACCCCATCCCCCGATACCAATGAATCACAAGACGGAAGTCTAGGCAGGCCAAGTGAGCCTAGTTCATATACACCTATCCTTCCATCTGCTAAATCTGCTAAATCTGCCAAGTTTGCTGCCACGATTAGCTTCTTTTTTCCCGGCGTTGGTGAACTCTACCTAGGCCAGTCTAAAAAAGGTTTAGTTATTTTCATGTTAGCCCTCATTCTAGGTGGCGGCACGATGGGTATTATTTGGTTTATTTTAGGTATTTATAGCTGCTTCCATGCACACAAAATCGGTTGTTTACTAGCACGTGGTATTGCTATTACAGACTGGGAGTAGCCATCGGGTTGCCGCGAATGATTTGGATTACTGCCTCTTTACCAAAACCTTACCAAAGCTTTACCGTTTCTTTATGACCGAAACGAGCCGTTTTCATAAACTGATCCCAACAAGACGAAGCTAGCAGTGAATCACCAAAGCCCAGTCAAGTTAAGCCTACCAAGGCAGTGAAAAATCATCTGATTCAATTAATTGCGAGGAAGTAAGATCATGAAAGCAAAATTAATGATGGCAGCGTTATTAGGCTCTGTAGTGTTAGGTGCAGCAGGTAATGCAGTTGCATGGAATCCTTGGAGTGCTTGGTATCCTACCAAATGGGAAGCTGAGCAATCCGCAGTCAGCAGTTGTAAAAACCATTATGGTTATGCCTGCGTCGTGTATGAATGTCAAAAACGTTATTACAATTATGATTATCAATGGCGTTGTGCGGCTCAGCAACAGGCTTATCATGCGCCTAGCCACCATTACAGACCTGCTCATCCAACTTATTAAAGTAACTTAAGACTCAACTAGGTAGGCCGTCGCAAGACGGCTTACTCGTTTATGAGGAATAAGCCCGGTTACTTTAAGAGATAACTATTTCCCCAGACCACTTAGGCTGATACAATAGCCGCCTTTTTAGTAACCTTAATTAATCTGGAGCTTTGGACGATGTCTCTGAATGCAGAACAAAAAGCGGCAATCGTAGCTGATTACCGCCAGTCAGATACTGACACCGGGTCGCCGGAAGTGCAAGTGGCGCTATTGACCGCCAATATTAAGCACCTCACCGACCATTTCGCGACCCACAAAAAAGACCATCATTCCCGCCGTGGTATGTTGAAAATGGTTAACCAGCGCCGCAAATTGCTGGACTACCTGAAGGGTAAAGATCTAGCGCGTTATCAAACGCTGATCGAGCGCTTAGGCTTGCGTCGCTAAGCAGATGCATCGAAAACACCGCAGAATTTGCGGTGTTTTTGTTTGAGCTGTTCTTAAATACCTCTTATTTGTCGTCATGCAGGAAGGTTGTTTAAAGCTATTTTGTTACAGAATGCCTTTAAACAGCCTGCCCGTGACAGTTTGTAAAATCCTTAAATTAAAACGATAGGCTGAATATTATTTATGGCAAAAATTACTAAGACCTTCCAATATGGCCAACACACCGTGCGTATTGAAACCGGTGAAATCGCTCGTCAAGCTAGTACGGCTGTGATTGTTAGTATGGATGAAACCGTGTTGTTGGTAACTGCGGTGGCAGAACGGCAAGCGCGTCCAGGTCGTGATTTCTTCCCACTGACCGTTAATTATCAAGAAAAATTCTACGCGGCAGGTCGCATCCCAGGTGGTTTCTTCAAGCGTGAAGCTCGCCCAACTGAAGAAGAAACTTTAATTGCCCGCTTAATCGACCGCCCCATTCGCCCACTGTTTCCAGAAGGCTTCACTAATGATGTCCAAGTGGTCGCAACGGTTATTTCCTTAAATCCAAATGTATCACCCGATATTCCAGCGATGCTGGGCGCGTCTGCTGCCTTAAGGATTTGTGGTGTTCCCTTCCAAGGCCCGATTGGTGCGGCGCGTGTGGGTTATATCAATAACCAATATGTATTGAATCCTTCTCCTACCGAAGTGCAAGAGTCTGCTTTAGATTTAGTGGTAGCGGGTACCCATGACGCTGTGTTGATGGTCGAGTCTGAAGCTAAGTTACTCAGCGAAGAAGTAATGCTCGGTGCGGTGGTTTATGGCCATGAGCAAATGCAAGTTGCTATCAATACCATTAATGAACTGGCGGCTGAAGTTGGTAATCCAGCGTGGGTATGGAGTGCTCCAGAGGCGAATCAAGCTTTAGTTCAAGGTTTGGCGGCCAACGCAGAAGCGGCTTTGGTCGATGCTTTCCAGATTGCTGACAAACAAGAGCGTTATGCGCGTGTCGATGCAATTCTTGCAGTAGCGAAAGAATCCTTGCTGCCTAAAGAAGAGGGTGCTATTGGCCCAAGCGAAGAAGAACTGCGGGTTGAGTTCAAAAATTTAGAAAAGAAAGTCGTGCGTGGGCGTATCTTAGAAGGCAAACCACGGATTGATGGCCGCGATCTGCAAACCGTGCGCCCGATTACTGTCCGTGTCGGTGTTTTACCGCGTGCACATGGTTCTGCCTTATTCACCCGTGGCGAAACTCAGGCGTTAGTCATTACGACTTTAGGTACTGAACGCGATGCGCAAATGATTGACGCGATTGCCGGCGAGTACAAAGACCCCTTCATGTTCCATTACAATTTCCCTCCGTACAGCGTGGGCGAAACGGGCATGATCGGTTCACCGAAGCGTCGTGAAATCGGTCACGGTCGTTTGGCTAAGCGCGGTGTAAAGGCCACTATTCCAGCAATGGAAGATTTCCCATACGTCATTCGTTGCGTGTCTGAAATCACTGAGTCGAATGGTTCAAGCTCAATGGCGAGCGTTTGCGGTAGTTCCTTAGCGCTGATGGATGCCGGTGTACCGGTATCTGAGCCAGTCGCGGGGATTGCGATGGGCTTGATTAAAGACGGTGACCGTTTCGCTGTTCTAACCGACATCCTAGGTGATGAAGATCATTTAGGCGATATGGATTTCAAAGTAGCCGGTTCACGCAATGGTATTACCGCGCTGCAGATGGATATCAAAATCAATGGTATCACTCGCGAAATTATGGAGCGTGCTTTAGAGCAAGCCAAAGCAGGGCGCTTATTCATTCTCGGTGAAATGGAAAAGGTTATTTCTGAGCCACGTAGCGAGCTATCGGATTACGCACCGCGCTATGTCACTCTAAAAATCAATCCAGAAAAGATTCGTGAAGTCATCGGTAAGGGCGGCGAAACCATTCGCGGTATTACTGAAGCTTCAGGCGCTACCATTGATATCAACGACGATGGCTTCATTAAGATTGCTGCGGTTGATGCTGCCGCCGCGCATAAAGCTAAACTGATGATCGAAGCAATTACTGCTGAGGTTGAGTTGAATAAAGTTTACGAAGGTAAAGTTGCACGGATTATGGACTTTGGTGCTTTCGTAACGATTCTGCCGGGTAAAGATGGCTTATTACATATTTCTCAAATTAGCCAAGACCGTGTTGAAAAAGTCACTGACTTTGTGAACGTGGGCGATGTGGTAAAAGTGAAAGTGATCGAAATTGATCGCCAAGGCCGTATGCGTTTAAGTATGAAGGATGCAGTTTAAGCACAAGCTTTAGCTGGATTAGTAAAAGCCCCGATCTGGGGCTTTTATTTTTAAAGCGAAATAAGCTTAGACTTTACGAATCCAGTTTATCCAGCGTTTGTTCTGCTGATTGCGCTACATTTTCTGCAGTTTGTTGGGTGCTTAAAACAGCATCCTCTGCTAAATGTTTGGCATCTAGCGCTACATCAGAGCCAGTATTCGTCAGGCTTTCTGCGGCTTGCTTCACATTTTGCGCTGCCTCTTCTGCCAAATGCTTAGCGTCTAAAGCCACATCAGCACCTTTATCCGCTAAATCATGTGCTGCTTCTTTAGTCGCATCGACTGCATCAGCTGCTTTATCTTGGGCGGAGTCTGCTAAATCGGCTGTTTTGTCACTGGCCTCATCCGTCTTATCACTGAGATTATCCATTAGCTCAGCAGCTTTATCCGAAACCGTATCAAATAGTTCTTCAGCACCTTCTTTGGCGTCTTGTAGTAATTCAGCAGCTTTATCTTTGAATTTGTCTAGCATGTGGTATCTCCTGCGGGGCCTAAATAGGGGGGAGTGCTGGTACTCGAATTAGCGTTTTATTGATCACTATGTTGAGTACCAGTAGTTTGTATAGGCTAGCTAGGATGTATAAGCAAATGGGATTAAGGTTATTGTGCCAATTAAATTCTTAGGGCTTGGCTCAGAGCGGTTCTAAGCGTTTCCTGCAGTGTAAGATCAGTAATCATTTGATCGTCGCGGGAGGTGATGTAGAAAATATCCTCTGCTTGTTCACCCAAAGTACTAATGCGTGCGTTGTGGACTCGTACCTCTGCTTGATCAAGTGCTTCACCCACCCGTGAAAGCAGGCCGGGCATATCGCCAGTGCTCACCTCCATGATAGTGAGGTTTTTATCTTCTTGCTGACGGAAGTTGATGCGTGTAGGAACATCAAAATTACGCAAAATTCGTGGCGGGCGATGCTGGCGTACTTGGAATTGCTCCCGGCGCAAATTGCGTTGCATCACATCAACAATATGTTGTTGATCTGCAAGATCATCCACAATTTTATTGTCAGGCCCCAGAGTATGTAGGGTATAGAGATCGAAGCCGCTATCCTCCATCGAGACAATCCGGGCTTGCACAATATTTAAATTCAATTGCTCGAGGGTGGAAACGACTCGCGTAAATAAGTCAGGCGAGTCTGCACTATAGATAAAAATAATATTGCTGCTACCCGAAATGGTAGAGCGCATTTTAACTAGCGGCAAATCTTCAGGTGATGAAGTGAGAATATAGGGAGCATGCCAGCAAATAGATTCCACTGAGTGCTGCAATAAATAGTCTTCGCCTAAATTTTTCCACAAACTGATACAAGCCTGTTCACTCAAGCCTGCTTGAGTGAGTTGCTCCAAAGCAGAGTTGCGCTTTTGGGCGATAATTGAGGCCGATTTTTCCGAAGCAGGTAAGCGCTGATTGAGTAAATTGCGGGTACTTAAGTAAAGCTCCGTCAGCAATGAGCGCTTCCAGCTATTCCAAAGCTTCGGATTCGTGCCTTTGATATCAGCAATCGTCAGCAGGAATAAATAGTCTAAACGGTTTTGGGCAATGATCTGCCCAGCAAACTCTTGGACAACCGCAGGATCACTAATGTCCTTACGCTGGGCTGTGACGCTCATGAGCAGATGCTTTTGTACTAACCAACTGACGAGTGAGGCATCATGCACATTCAAGCCATGTTCACGGCAGAATTCATAAGCATCGACCGCACCTAATTCAGAATGATCACCGCATCGGCCTTTGGCAATGTCGTGAAATAGAGCAGCTAAATATAAAAGCTCCGGTTTTTGCAAGCGTTTAAAAATTTCGCTGCACATTGGGAATTCAGCAGCGCCTTTTTCAGTGCTATAGCGGCGGACATTGCTGATGACAAACAGCGTATGCTCATCCACAGTATAAGCATGGAAAAGATCATATTGCATGCGCCCGACAATATTCGCGAAGGCAGGTAAATAGGCAGCCAAAATCCCATAGCGATTCATCAAGCGTAAGACGAAGGTAATCCCGCTAGGCTGGCGCAAAATCTGCATAAAGATTTGCCGATGCCAAGACTGTTGACGAAAGCCTGAATCCATTCGGTGCAAATTGCTGCGCATCAAACGAATCGTTTCTGGTGCCAGCCCTGTGACCCCTTGAGTGTTTTGTAGAAATAAGAAGATTTCTAGCAGTGCAGTGGGGTAGAGGGTGAAGGTATCAGGCGAATTAACGGCTAACAGATTACCGCGTTTTTCGTACCATTCACCGACCATAATCGGTTGTGGTTGCGCATCAATCGCTAGTTTTACGCGTAAAATCCCAGTCAATACGTCGGTTAAGCGCTCTAATTCAGTAATGGTTTTATAATAACGTTGCATGAAGGCTTCAACCGCCTCATTACGCTGTTCAGCAGCATAGTCAAAGGTCTTGGCTAAGGTATGCTGATAATCAAAGAGTAGACGATCTTCTTTGCGTCCAGTAAGGGTATGCAAGACGAAACGAATACTCCACAAAAAGGCTCGGCCTTCACGCAAGCATTCATACTCACTTTGATCTAATAAGCGATGCTCATGTAATTCTGAAAGCGATAGATGCCCATATTCACGCTCAATGATCCAGCCGATCATGTGAATGTCACGCAGGCCGCCTGGGCCTTCTTTTAGATTGGGTTCAACCCGATAAGCTGTGTCGCCAAAACGTAAGTAACGTGCTTTTTGTTCTTCTAGTTTGGCAAGGAAAAAGCTACGGCTGTCCCACATATTTTCCGGGCTAATGCCAGCACGCATTTGGTGGTAGAGGTCGCGGCTACCGGCTAGTAGGCGGGCTTCAATTAAATTAGTGATGACGGTTAAATCAGTGCGTGCGGTTTGTAGACATTCCTCCAAGGTACGCACACTATGGCCGACTTCAATTCCCATGTCCCATAAAAAGGTCAGGAATTTAGAAATGCGCTCTTGTGCGATTTCATCCGGTGGCTGGTGCAATAAAATGAGCAAATCCACATCGGAAGCAGGATGCAATTCTCTGCGTCCATAGCCACCGACGGCGATTAAGGAGGCTTCAGAAACAGCAAAACCCGTTTGTTGCCAGATTTCTTGTAGGACGACATCAATTAAGCCTGCATGATAATAAAGCAAGGCACGAATTGGGTATTTCTCCAAGAAATAGCCCGCCAAGCGTTTGCGCGCTTCTTTTAAAAATTGAGCATAATCGCTAGGTTTTAGAGATTGGCTTTTATTCGTTTTGAACTCTTGATAATGATCTAATAAAGGGTTCAAGCGTGTATCCGTATTCATTTTAATTTGAGTTTTGCCTGTAAACGTTCTAGCCAGCCAGCTTCTTCCGCGCGTAAAGTTAGAATTTCAAAACCATCTTCAGTGACCAATACGGTATGTTCCCATTGCGCGGATAACTTGTGGTCTTTAGTGACGGCAGTCCATTGGTCTGGCAGGATTTTTAGATCTGCTTTACCTTGATTAATCATCGGCTCAATGGTGAAAATCATCCCCGCTTGAATGACATCGCCTTTGCCTGCTTTACCATAGTGGACGATTTGTGGTTCTTCATGGAATTTGGCACCAATGCCGTGCCCACAAAACTCACGCACCACTGAGTAATGATGCTTTTCAGCATGCTGCTGAATAGCTGCGCCAATATCGCCTAAGGTAGCACCTGGCTTGACTGTCAGAATGCCTAAATACATGCATTCTTGAGTGACTTCGGCCAAGCGCACTGAGGGTAATAAGGGGGTACCGACTTGGAACATTTTACTGGTGTCGCCGTGATAGCCATCTTTAATCACGGTGATATCAATATTGACGGCATCACCTTTTTTCAAAATCTTATCACTAGGAATGCCGTGGCAAATTTGGTGATTAACCGAGGTGCAAATAGATTTAGGGAAGGGGGGAGTGCCATAACCTAAAGGCGCGGGAATGCCACCTTGCACATTGACGATATACTCATGACAAATATCATTCAGTTCGCCAGTGGTCACGCCGGGCTTCACATAAGGCCCAATCATATCCAGCACTTCGGCTGCTAGACGGCCAGCAACGCGCATTTTTTCAATTTCTTCTGGTGTTTTTAGAGAGATAGCCATCTGTTATTTATTCCGAGTAGCACTTAAAAGCGAATCATGGTATAAAGCGCACGCCTTTTTGGCAAACAAGATTACTTTTAACTTGTAATTATTTAATCCACACACGCATCGGCACAAGCTGCAAGGGTGCTTGATTTTAAAGCTAAGTTTGAATCAAGTAAGCAGTTTGGGATGCGTGGAGGCGTAACCCAAATCAGGAGATTTACATGCCTAAAGTTACTATGCGTCAAATGCTGGAAGCGGGTGTCCACTTCGGTCACCAAACTCGTTACTGGAACCCAAAAATGGGTCCGTACATTTTCGGCGAACGCAACAAGATTCATATCGTCAACCTTGAGTTGACTCTACCGATGTTCAATGATGCGATGAATTTCGTGGGCAAATTGGCTGCTCGTGGTGGTCGTATCATGTTCGTAGGCACTAAGCGTTCTGCACGTGATGCAGTTCGTGAAGCTGCTCAATCTTGCAAAATGCCTTATGTGAACTATCGCTGGTTAGGCGGCATGTTGACTAACTTCAAAACGGTTAAGCAATCGATTCGTCGTCTGAAAGAATTAGAAAAGATGACGGATGACGGCAGCATCGAACGCTTAAACAAAAAAGAAGTGCTGATGCTGAAGCGTGAGCAAGAAAAGTTAGAGCGTAGCCTCGGCGGTATTAAAGAAATGAAAGGCTTACCCGATGCGATTTTCGTCATCGACGTAGGTTATGAAAAAATTGCTATCCAAGAAGCGAAAAAGTTAGGTATTCCTGTCATCGGCGTAGTGGATACTAACAACTCACTGAAAGATGTGGATTATGTGATTCCGGGCAATGATGACGCGATTCGTGCCATTCAATTATATGTATCAGCCGCTGCTGATGCGATCAAAGAAGGCCATGCTTCAGCCGCAGTTTCTGGCGTAGATTTATCTGAGCCAGCTGAGGAAGAAGTCGATGCAGAAGAAGTTGCGGTTGTTGCAGAAGCTGACGATAGCGCAGACGAAGCATAATCCCGTTTAGCTTGTTAGGTCGAATTTAGGAGTCTAGTAATGACAATTACTGCGGCAATGGTAAAAGACCTGCGTGAGCGTACTGGCGCAGGCATGATGGAGTGCAAAAAAGCACTCTCTGAAACAAGTGGTGATATGGAAGCGGCCATCGATTTAATGCGTAAATCTGGCGCATTAAAAGCGGAAAAGAAATCGGGCCGTATCGCTGCTGAAGGTCGTGTAGTTATTAAGTTAAGTGCAGATCAGAAGAGAGCGGCTTTAGTTGAAGTTAACAGTGAAACTGACTTCGTGGCTAAAGACTCTAACTTCGTTGGTTTTGCCGAATCCGTAGCGGAAACAGTCTTAGTTGACAATGTGACTGATGTAGCCGCTTTAGCTAATGCCAAATTAGCCAGCGGTCAAACCGTTGAAGAAGCTCGTGCTGCTTTAGTTGCGAAAATTGGTGAAAATATTCAAGTTCGCCGGGCGCAAATCATTGAAGCAGGTGAAGGCCAGATAGCAACTTACCTGCACAGCAATAACAAAATTGGTGTAGCAGTGGCTTATACCGGTTCTGAAGTTGAGCTAGGTAAAGATTTAGCCATGCATATTGCCGCTAATAACCCAGCTGGTTTGGATGAGTCTAGCGTCCCAGCTGAGCGTATAGCGCGTGAGCGTGATGTCCAATTGGATATTGTGATGCAAACTGGCAAGCCACGTGAAATCGCTGAGAAAATGCTTGAAGGCAAAATGCGCAAGTTCTTAGCAGAGCTAACCTTATTAGGCCAAGCTTTCGTTAAAGATCCTTCAGTGACCGTTGCACAATTGTTGAAAAACAAAAATGCATCTGTGACTAGTTTTGTACGTTTCGAAGCGGGTGAAGGGATCGAGAAGAAGCAAGAAAACTTCGCAGAAGAAGTTGCTGCTCAAGCTCGTCAAGCAGGCTAAAACACGTTTTAAGTGTTCGAGAAAGGGGCAACATGGTTGCCCCTTTTTCTTTTCAGCTGTATAAAGTACGCCATCTTTGGTTCTGGAAATTTTCAGTATGAACACAGTACCACGCCGAATTCTCCTCAAGCTTAGTGGCGAAGCTTTAATGGGTAATCTTGACTCCGGTATTGATCCCTCTATTTTAAAACGCGTTGCTACCGAAGTTTTGGAAGTGCGCACGTTGGGTGTTCAAGTCGCTTTGGTCATCGGCGGAGGCAATTTATTTCGTGGCGCTACTCTAGCGGCTGCTGGCATGGATCGCGTGCGTGGCGATCAAATGGGTATGCTTGCAACGGTGATGAATGCGCTGGCTATGCAAGATCAAATCGAGCAACTCGGTGGCGCTTGCCGCGTGATGCCTGCCTTAACTATTGCTCAGGTCGGCGAAGCCTATTCAGCACATCAAGCGCGCTGTTATTTAGAGCAAGGTGATGTCGTAATTTGTGCGGCGGGTACGGGCAATCCTTTCTTCACGACTGATACCGCAGCGAGCTTACGTGCAGTCGAGTTACAGGCGGATCTATTGCTGAAAGCAACTAAAGTTGATGGCATCTATACGGCTGATCCGAAAAAGGATGCAAGTGCCACGCGTTATGAGCATTTGTCTTTTGACCAAGCGATTGCTCAACAATTAGGCGTGATGGATTTAACTGCAATGGTAATGTGCCGTGATAATCACTTACCCTTGCGAGTGTTTGATATGTTTGCTGCAGGTGCTTTGCATGCGATTGTGCGTGGTGAGTCTGTAGGTACGTTAGTAGAGGTTTAAACGATGATTAGCGACATTATGAAAAGTGCGGAATCCCGCATGCAAAAAAGTATCGAATCACTGAAGAATGAATTAACCAAGATTCGCACTGGACGCGCTCACCCGAGCTTATTAGATCATATCAGTGTCGACTATTACGGCACACCCACCGCTCTAAGCCAAGTGGCTAATATCGCCATTGAAGATGCGCGTACTTTAAGCATCACACCTTGGGAAAAGACCATGATTGGGCCGATTGAAAAGGCCATCCATAAATCTGATTTGGGTTTAAATCCAGCGGTAGCAGGTACGGTGATTCGTGTGCCTGTGCCGGCCTTAACTGAAGAACGTCGGCGTGATTTAGTTAAAGTTGTTAAAAATGAAGCGGAAGGTTCGCGTGTGGCGATTCGTAATATTCGTCGTGATGCCAATGGTGAACTGAAAGCCTTAGAAAAAGATAAAACAATTTCTGAGGATGAAGAGCGGCGTGCAGAAGAGAACGTACAGAAGCTGACTGATAAATATATTAAAGAAGTTGAAGCAGTGTTCGAGAAAAAAGAAAAGGATCTGATGGCTATCTAATGGCCTTGGAGCTGGCACATGCAAGCTGAAACAAACGCCGTTCCTCGGCATGTTGCCATCGTGATGGACGGCAATGGGCGTTGGGCAAAAGCACGCTTTATGCCCCGCCTGATTGGGCATCAACGCGGAGTTGAATCTGTCCGTAAAGTGATTCGTGCCTGCAATCAAGCAGGCGTGGAGTGTCTCACTTTATTTGCCTTTAGTAGTGAGAACTGGAAGCGCCCGATTGAAGAAGTCAGCGGCTTAATGTCGCTGTTTATGTTGGTGCTAGAGCGCGAAACGGCAGGTTTGATTCGGCACAATGTAAGTATGCGCTTTATTGGAGATCGCGCGGCGTTTTCTATCTCCCTCCAAGAAAAAATTGTGGCTGTTGAAGAGCAAACTAAGCACTGTTCAGGGATGGTTTTATTAATTGCGGCTAATTATGGTGGGCGCTGGGACATTTTACAGGCAGCACAAAAATTAGCAGTAAAAGTAGCCAGTGGTGAATTAGCACCTCAGCAATTAACAGAGCGTGATTTAGAGGAGAACATGGCAACTTTTGGTTTGCCAGAACCTGATCTCTTCATTCGTACCGGAGGTGAGCAGCGGATTAGTAATTTTTTACTCTGGCAATTGGCTTATACTGAACTGTATTTCACTGATAAATTGTGGCCAGAGTTCGATGAGCAAGCTTTACAAGAGGCTTTTAAAGTCTACGCCAGCCGACAGCGCCGCTTTGGTATGACCAGTGAGCAAATACAAAACCAGCAAGGAGATGTAAATGCTTAAGCAGCGGGTTATTACTGGAGTGATCCTTGCCTTATTAGTTTCTTTTGCTATTTTCTTTTTGCCTAATATCGTTTTTGACCAACTTGCTCTGTTGATTATTGTTGGCATTGGTACTTGGGAATGGGCGGGATTAACTGGACTTACTGCTAAACGCTCACGCTGGTTGGAAGTCGCTTCAAATCTAGGGTTAGCAGAGTTATTTTTTCTGCTTGAGCCGTCAATGGTGCTGATTTTATTAATTAGCCTAGCAGTATGGGCATTTATTTTATATTTATTGCGCAGCTACCAACCCGAAACTACTTATTATAAGCAGCGTTCTTGGTTATTGCGTATCTTGAGCACAGCAGTGCTAATTCCTGCTTGGTATGCCCTAACTTATTTGCACGCCTTACATTATGGTTATGTTTTTTATGCGATCAGCTTGATTGCTTTTGCGGATATTGCCGCTTATTTTTCTGGCAAGCGTTTTGGCAAAACTAAACTCGCCCCTAGCTTAAGCCCAGGAAAAACCCGTGAAGGAGCGCTGGGCGCATTAGTGGTTACCTTCGTTTGGTCATGTGTTGGTGCGATTTTTATACATTTAGGTTTTGGTGGAGCACTCGTTTTTATTTTCTTCTCAATGCTAGCGGTGGTGATGTCGATTGCGGGCGATTTATTTGAAAGCCTAATCAAACGCCAAGCAGGCGCGAAGGATAGTGGCACTATTTTGCCCGGTCATGGTGGAATTTTAGATCGTATTGATAGCTTGCTGGCGGCTATTCCGATTTTAACATTGGGTCTTTTGATCATCGGTAGACTTTAAGGTATGAGTTTAAAAGCACTAACTATTTTAGGTTCTACCGGCAGTATTGGAGTCAGCACCTTAGATGTGGTACAGCGCCATCCAGAGCGTTTTCGGGTGTTTGCCTTAACGGCCAATCATAATGTAGAGCGCCTGTTAGAGCAGTGTTTAGCCTGTCAGCCCGATTATGCAGTCATGCTCAATGAGCCAGCTGCTGAGCAGTTAGAGCTGCGTTTAAAAGCAACCGACTCCATCACTAAAGTATTAGCCGGTAAGGACGCCTTAGAGCAAGTAGCCGCGCACCCAAATACCGAGTATGTAATGGCTGCAATTGTGGGAGCTGCGGGCTTATTACCAGCATTAGCAGCCGCCCGAGCAGGGAAGCGTGTGCTGCTAGCGAATAAAGAAGCCTTAGTTATGTCTGGGCAATTATTCATGGATGCAGTCCGTGAGCACCAAGCGGAACTACTGCCGATTGATAGTGAGCATAATGCGATTTTCCAGTGCTTGCCTGCACAAGGTGGTAAGCAAGGTGTGGAGCGCATTTTATTAACTGCTTCTGGCGGGCCCTTCCGTCAGCGTGCTTTAGCTGATTTACAGAAAGTAACGCCCGAACAAGCGGTGGCACATCCGAATTGGTCGATGGGGCAAAAGATATCGGTAGACTCTGCGACCTTGATGAATAAAGGCTTAGAAGTCATTGAGGCCAGTTGGTTGTTCGCGACACCTTTAGAGTGCATTGAAGTGGTCGTGCATCCGCAAAGTACCATCCACTCAATGGTGGCCTACACTGATGGTTCAGTGCTAGCACAACTAGGCAACCCAGATATGCGTACACCGATTGCTTATGCTCTAGGTTGGCCAGAGCGCTTAGTGTCAGGCGTTGCCCCATTAGATTTATTTGCGGTAGCACGTTTAGATTTTGAAAAGCCTGATTTGCAACGTTTTCCTTGTTTGCAATTGGCTTATGATGCGCATGCGCGTGGTGGTTTTGCCACGATTGCTTTGAACGCTGCGAACGAAGTAGCCGTACAAGCTTTCTTAGAACGGCGTATCGGTTTCATGGATATTCCACGTTTGATCAGCGATGTGATGAAATTAGCGGATACAGGAACCCCTGTACACTTAGAGGATATCATTATTCAGGATGAGGTAAGCCGAACCGCTTCATCATCGTGGATAAAAAATAATAGAGCGCTATGAACCTACAAAACTTGCTGATTATTCTTCCGGCCTTCTTACTCACCATCGGTATTTTAGTGACCGTACATGAATTCGGCCACTTTTGGGTGGCGCGGCGTTTGGGTGTCAAAGTCCTACGCTTCTCAGTGGGCTTTGGTAAGCCACTTTGGACTTATGTTTCTCCCAAAGACCAAACCGAATACGCGATTGCAGCCTTGCCTTTAGGCGGTTATGTCAAAATGCTCGATGAGCGTGAAGGCGAAGTACCTGCTGAAGAAGTGCATCGCGCGTTTAATCGCCAAACTGTCTGGGTGCGCATGGCAGTCGTAGTGGCTGGACCACTGGCGAATTTCATGTTGGCCGTCTTAATCTATTTCTTTGTATTTGGTGTCACCGGTAATCCAGCGATGTATCCGTTGGTTAAGCCCTTGCCTAATACTCCAGCCGCTTTAGCAGGCTTCCAACCCGGTGATAAAATTACTCAAATCAATGAACAGCCTGTGACGACTTTTGAAGAAGCGGCAATGACTTTGGTTGAAGAGTTTCTGCACAGTAAAACGCTCAGAATTCAAGTTGATACTCAAGCTGGTAGCCCAGCTGAACGTAGTTTAGACTTAAATAATGTGGCGCTGTTTAAAGAAGAAAACGATGTTTTGTCCAAAATAGGCTTAGAGCCTTGGTCACCTAAGCTCGATATAATGCTGGGCCAAATCGTTGCTGATTCACCTGCGGAAAAAGCAGGTCTACAACCTAAAGATAAGATTTTGGCTGTTGATGGTACTAAGCCTGAGAGTGCTGAGGCTTTTGTTAAATATATTCAACAGCATGCAAATACCCCTATTACTTTGCAAGTAGAGCGCGCTTCTGGGGTGACGGATATTACAGTGACGCCCGCTTTAAAAGAAAAAGAAGGCAAACAAGTAGGACAAGTAGGTGCTGGTGTGGGCGAAGTCGTACCGTCCGAAATTTTACCGACCTTACAATTCAAGCAGCGTTTAGGCCTATTTGATTCAGTCACTAAAAGCATTCAAAAAACTTGGCAAATGTCGATTGTCACCCTCAAGTTAATGGGACGAATGCTGACAGGCGAGGTTTCTCTCAAAAATATTAGTGGGCCAGTCACGATTGCTAAATATTCGGGTGAAACCGCTTCTGCTGGTTTGCCTTATTATTTAGGCTTTTTAGCGGTGGTGAGCATTAGCTTAGGCGTCTTGAATTTATTGCCAATTCCAATGTTGGATGGTGGGCATTTACTATATTATGTGATCGAAATTGTTAAGGGCAGCCCGGTGTCCCCTCGTGTCGAGGAATATGGACTTCGGTTTGGCATGGCTGTGGTGGGATGCATCATGGTGCTTGCGGTGTATAACGACATTATGCGGTTAATCAACTAATGAAAAAACAAACACTTTCTTGGGCCATTGTCAGCGGCTTGTTAGCAGCATCCCAAGCAGTTTGGGCTGCTAGTTTTGTGGTGCAAGATATTCAAGTAAGTGGCCTAGATCGTGTCGCTCAGGCAACCCTATTGAATTATTTGCCCGCTCGAGTTGGGCAGCCTTTTGATGATAGCCGTTCAGCCGATGCAATTCGGGTACTCTATGAAACGGGCTTATTTGATGATGTGCAGCTAGCACGCCAAGGTGATGTCTTAGTCGTTAAAGTGGTCGAGCGCCCTGCTATTGGCGAGATTAATGTCACAGGCAATTCTAAAGTAACTACCGACCAACTTTTGCAGGCTTTAAAAAGTGCGAATGTTGGTAAAGGCGATATGTTGGATAAGGCTGCCTTATTGAAGATGCAGCGCGAATTAGAGGCTCAATACCTGACGATGGGGCATTATGGTGTCAAGATTGATACCACCATTGAACCTTTGGCGAATAACCGCGTTAAAGTAAATATCAAAGTGCAAGAAGGCAGTATTGCACGGATTAAGCAAGTCAAAATTGTCGGCAATAACGCTTTTTCTGAAGCAGAGCTACTCAAGCAATTAGAATCAGGTACAGCACGTACTCTCTCGATCCCGATGCTCAGCAGCCGTGATAAGTTTGCTAAAGAAAAATTAGTTGGTGATTTGGAAGCGCTAAATTCTTTCTATCGTGATCGCGGCTATCTGAATTTTGAAATTGTTTCTAGCCAAGTTTCCCTCACACCCGATAAGCAAGGTGTGTTCATCACGATTAGTGTGAATGAAGGTGATCAATACAAAATTGGTACTGTGGATGTTACGGGGGTTGAGCGCTTAACTCAGCAGCAAGTCCAAGATTCAATGAAGCTGAAGCAGGGTGATGTATTCTCGCAAAAAGCTTTGGAAGAAAGCCGTAAAAGCCTATCAACTTATCTAGGTGAGCAGGGATATGCGTTTTCGAAGATTGGTGCAAAACCTGATATTGATGAAGCAAGCAAGATTGTAAACATCAGTCTCAATGTCGATAGTGGTAAACGTACTTATGTGCGCCGGATCAATATCCGTGGTAACAATCGGACTAAAGACGAGGTCTATCGTCGTGAATTACGCCAGTTAGAAAGCTCTTGGTTTGCTGCTGAGCAAGTCGAGCGCTCTAAAGTGCGTTTGCAACGCTTACCTTATGTCGAAGACGTGCGTATCACTACCGAACCGGTTGCAGGCACCCCCGACCAAGTTGACTTAACTGTGATTGTCAGTGAGCGCTCTTCCAACCAATTCCGTATTGGTGCAGGCTACTCACAATCCCAAGGTCTGCTGGTGAACTTGGCGGTTACTCAAGATAATTTCATGGGTACAGGCAAGCAGCTAGAAGTTAATATTGATAACAGTGAATCGAATCGTAATTTCCTGATTTCCTACGACAATCCCTATTACACCCCAGAAGGTTTAAGTCGCGGCTTTAGTATTTATTACAATGAATACGATGCAGCTGCTGAAGATATTTCTGCGTATGCTTCCGATAAGTTTGGTGCCAATGTGAAGTTTACTTTCCCGATGAGTGAAAATGATTCGGTGAGCTTCACTGCGGGTGCTGAGCAGCGTAAAATCATTCTAGGTACTGATCCAGCTGACCATATTAAAGAATTCACCGACAAGCATGGACTTGAATATAAGCAGCTGCCTTTAACCCTGAGTTATGTACATGACACCCGTAATCGCAGCGTGTTCCCTAGTGCAGGGCAGCGGCATCGCTTATCGGTTCAAGGCGCTCTGCCAGGTAGTGATTTGCAATACACCAAGTTTTCTTATGATGGGGCTTACTACAAAGCTATCAATGATGATTTCACCTTCTCACTCAAGGCCAAAGTGGCAGTGGGGGATGGCCAAGGTGATCTAACGGGCTTGCCCTTCTTTGAAAAGTATACAGCCGGTGGGATTCGCTCTGTGCGTGGTTATGAGCAAAATAGCTTAGGTCCCATTGATTCCAATGGAGATGCCAAAGGTGGCGATGCTTTATTGACGACTACCGCTGAAATTTTGTTTCCTATGCCACTGGCGAGTGATGTGAAGAGCGTCAAGATGAGTGCTTTCGTGGATGCAGGGAATGTATTTGATACTTCAGATAATTTCGATACTGCTGAGTTACGCTATTCGGCTGGTTTAGGTGTGGTTTGGTTGTCGCCCATTGGGCCGTTTGAAGTCAGCTACGCGAAGCCATTAAATTCTAAAGATGGCGATAAAGAGCAAAGTCTGCAATTTAGTATTGGCGCCTCCTTCTAGTGGGGTGCTAATCCAAGGATTAGGATAATTTAGGGTGCTGCGTTTAACGCTAATTGGCTTACTGCTAAGTTTATTATTCAATTCTGTCTGGGCGGAAGATACTAATCCGCCTTATCGGATGGCTGTGGTTAATCTGGTCAAAGTACTTGAGCAAGCGCCACAGTCAGCTGCTGAAGGTAAGCGCTTAGAGTCTTTATTTGCTGCCCGTGAAGCCGCTTTAGCCCAAGAACAACTTGAATTACAACGTGCTCGCGAAGCTTTACAGGCGACGGGTGATACTTTACCAGAAGCAGAACAAGTTCAGCGTGAGCGTGAATTACGCACTTTAGAACGTGATTACAGCCGTAAACAAGAGGACTTACGCGAAGAAATTCGTTTCGCTAAAGACGCTGCCTTAGAAAAAGTTCAAGAACAGGTCGAACAAGCGGTTGACACAGTGCGTGCTGAAGGCCAGATTGATATTGTTTTTAGGGAAAGCAATTACATTGTTGCGAGTGCACGGGTTAATTTAACGGATAAAGTTTTGGCTTATTTGCAGCAACAGTTTGATAGTGCACAGCCTGCTGCGAATGATGCAACTGAGGCAAATCCTGCTAAGCCTGCAAGCGGAGAATAATCATGACAAAAAGCTGGACGCTAGCCGAAATTGCAGCCGCGACGCAAACCACGATTCAAGGAAATGCAGCTAAATCAATTCAAGCAGTGGCCTCCATTGAACAAGCTCAAACGCACGAACTCAGTTATATCCGTGATCGCAAATACGTTCACCTGCTCAATACTTCTCAAGCCGGTGCTTTAATTCTCACCGCCGATTTAGCCGCGCAATATCAAGGCGATGCACTGATTAGTGCTAATCCCTATCTGACTTATGCACGTGTTGTTACTTTATTTAACCTTATGCATCGTCCCACAAGTGGTATCCATCCGACTGCTGTAGTCGCTGAGGATGTCGAATTAGGGGTAGATGTGCATGTCGGTGCTCATGCGGTTTTAGAGTCGGGTGTGCAAGTGGGCGCGGGGGCTGTGATTGGCGCAGGCTGTAATTTAGGGCGTTATGTTAAGCTCGGTGCTCATTCGTTTCTTTATCCCAATGTCATTTTATATAGCGATACTGAAGTGGGTGAGCGCGCCATTATTCATTCCGGTGCAGTCATTGGTGCCGATGGTTTCGGGTTTGTGCCTGAACCAACAGGGTGGTATAAAATACCGCAAATCGGCAATGTGAGCATCGGCGATGATGTCGAAATTGGTGCGAATACTTGTATCGACCGTGCAGCGATGGGCAGTACCCGTATTGGTCATGGCGTGAAGTTAGATAACCAAATTCATCTGGCGCACAATGTGCAGATTGGTGATCACACCGTGATTGCGGCTTGTACGGGGATAGCCGGTAGCGCGAAGATTGGGCGTTATTGCCAAATTTCAGGGATGTGCTCTATTGCTGGGCATTTAACCATCGCGGATCGTGTGACTATTACGGGTACAAGTTTTGTGATTAATTCAATCACTGAGCCGGGCGTCTATTCTTCAGGTGTGACCGTCGAAGAGCACGGGTTATGGCGTAAAAATGCAGTACGCTTCCGGCAGTTAGACCAAATGGCAAGACGCTTAGCTAGCCTAGAAAAACAATTAGCTGAGCTACAAAAAAATAAGGATTAAGGCGCTATGTCTGGCATGAATGTAAGTGAAATTAAAAACTTTCTTCCCCACCGTTACCCCTTTTTGTTGGTAGACAAGGTGCTTGAGCTGGAAGAAGGGCGCTATATCAAAGCAATTAAAAATGTCACAGTAAACGAGCCTTTTTTTAACGGTCACTTTCCGGGTAAACCGATTATGCCGGGTGTTTTGATCATTGAAGCGATGGCGCAATCTACCGGTTTATTGGGTTTTCGCACCATGAGTGCTGAGCCACAACCTAATACTCTGTATATGCTAGTTGCTGTGGACAAAGCACGTTTCAAGCGTCAGGTCGAACCTGGCGATCAACTATTGTTGGAAGCGGAAATCGTTAAGAAAAAAGGCATCATGTGGGTGTTCAATACCAAAGCTACCGTAGATGGTGAGTTGGTCGCTTCGGCTGAACTCATCTGTGCAGCGAAAGAAGGTGCTATTTGATTCACCCGACCGCGATTATTCATCCTAGTGCAGAGTTAGCCGCTGATGTTGAGGTCGGTGCTTATAGCATCGTCGGTGAGCAGGTAGTGATTGGGCGCGGGACGCGTATTGCTCCGCATGTGATGATTGAAGGCCCTACCCGTATCGGTGAAGATAATCATATCTTCCAATTTGCCTCTGTGGGTGCGATTCCACAAGACAAAAAGTACAAAGGCGAACCCACTGAGCTGATCATCGGTGATCGCAATGTGATTCGTGAAAGCTGCACTTTGAACCGTGGTACCGCTCAAGATAAAGGCAAAACCATTATCGGTAATGATAATTGGATCATGGCTTATGTGCATATCGCCCACGATTGCATCGTCGGTAACCATACCGTATTTGCTAACAGTGCCACTTTAGCAGGTCATGTAGCAGTGCGTGATTATGCGATTCTGGGGGGGTTCACCTTGGTACATCAGTTTTGTACCATTGGTGAATATGCCTTTACGGGCATGGGCAGTGCGATTGGTAAAGATGTGCCGCCTTATACGCTGGCCAATGGTGCACCCGCTATCCCACGCGGAATTAATGCTGAGGGTTTGAAGCGCAATGGTTTTTCGTCTGAAGCGATTCAGCGCATTAAAGAAAGCTACCGTTTGCTGTATCGCCAGCAAATTACTGTGAAAGAAGCACTGGCTCAAATCGAAGCTGAATATGGTGAGTTTGCAGATATTCAGTCCCTCATTGAATTTGTTCAAGCCAGCCAACGCGGCTTAATTCGTTAGCCCTATGCAACGCATCGCGATTATTGCTGGTGAAGCTTCAGGTGATTTGCTTGCTGCTCGTTTAATTTTAGCTTTAAAAGAACTCAAATCTGATTTGGTATTTGAGGGCATTGCTGGCCCTGAAATGCAAGCCGCGGGTTGTGTTAGCTTGTTCCCGATGGAAAAGCTCTCAGTGATGGGCTTGGTTGAGGTTTTAAAAGACTTACCTGCCTTACTTTCCATCCGTAAACAATTAAAAAAACGCTGGACGGCCACCCCGCCTGATCTGTTTATCGGTGTGGATGCGCCCGATTTCAATTTGCCTTTAGCGGCTAAATTACACGCCGAAGGTATTCCCACCGTGCATTATGTCAGCCCGTCCATTTGGGCTTGGCGTGAAAAGCGCGTGAAAAAAATACAAGGCAATATTGATCTCATGCTGACCTTGTTCCCTTTTGAAGTGGATTTCTATAAAAAGCACCAAGTTGCCGCGCAGTTTGTCGGCCATCCGTTAGCAGATGAGGTGCAGTTTAATGCCAGTGCAAGTGATGCGCGCCAACAGCTAGGTTTGGATCTTACTAAACCTATGCTGGGTGTTCTGCCTGGTAGTCGGACTAAAGAGGTGCAAGCTTTAGGTGCTGTGTTCTTACAAACAGCCCAAGAATTAAAGGCTAAACATCCTGATTTGCAAATTGTGGTACCGATAGTTCGTGCTGATTTAAAGGCACAACTACAAGCCATCCAACAGCAAGTGGCTGCTGATTTGCCAGTTACCTATTTAGAGGGTCAGTCGCGTTTGTTAATGCAAGCCGCTAACTACTTACTGATGGCTTCGGGTACAGCCGTGTTAGAAGGCATGTTAGCAGGGCGCTTAATGGTCGCTGCTTATCGGGTTTCACCGCTGACTTGGTGGCTGATTCATACCTTTAAGCTGGCGAAAGTAAAATATGTCACCCTCCCGAATAATTTAGCAGGTGAAGAGTTAGTGCCTGAACTCTTACAAGATCGAGCGACGGTGTCTGAGTTAGTCGCTGCAATCGCAAGCTTAATGGCTTTACCTGCAGAACGCCGTACTTATGTGCTGCAACGCTTTGAGGGGTTGCACACTCAGCTGCACTGTGATGCCAGCGCTAATGCTGCGAAAGCTATTATGGAACGTTTCACATGAGTCAATGCAAACTTATTGCTGGGGTTGACGAAGTAGGACGTGGGCCTTTAGCGGGTGCTGTAGTAGCAGCGGCAGTAATCCTTGATCCTGCCCAACCGATCATGGGTTTGGCCGATTCGAAAAAGCTCTCTGCCAAAAAGCGAGAAACTTTGGCGGCTGAGATTCGTTTAAAAGCTTTAGCTTGGAGCCTTGGGCGTGCTGAAGTCGAAGAGATTGATCAACTGAATATTCTGCAAGCTACCTTCTTAGCCATGCAACGTGCCTTAGAAAGTTTGGCTATCCAACCTGAACAGGTACTGATTGATGGCAATCGTTGCCCTAGAATTAATTACTCGATGGAAGCTATTGTTGGTGGTGATGCCTTAGTACCGGCGATCAGTGCTGCCTCTATTTTAGCTAAGGTCAGCCGTGATGCTGAATTAGTGCGTTTAGATCAACTATATCCCGCTTATGGATTCGCTCAGCATAAGGGCTATCCCACTCCTTCCCATTTAAACGCCATTCGTCAGCACGGTGTTTTACCGATTCATCGTCGCTCATTCCAGCCTATTAAAACCCTAGTTTCTCGTTAGTTCTGCTTGTCAACCACTCGTTTTTAATTCATTCACGCTCGTCCTATTAGCTTTGGATGTTTCTACCTGTCTCCGTTACAAATACCTGACAGCGATCAACAAGACCAAACAAGGAAGAAGTACTCGGTTTAATGCTTCAAATGGATTGCTGCATGCGTGAATAGATCAAAAACGCAAAGCTAATAGACGAGTTTAAAAAGCTTTGCCAACGTTAAATGAGTGTTTAGGAGAATCTAATAATGACACTTTCTGTAAATAATAATACAAGTACTACTAATTCTGGTTCAGTTGGTAATACAGCAGCTACCACTAGTGCTACATCAGGTATTGATTTCTCTTCTTTACTATCTTCTGGCGGTAGCTCTTCTTCCCAGTTCCAAATGCTTTCATTAATGATCTCTCTGATCATGCAATTACTGCAAAGCGTCCAAGGACAGGGCGGCTACAGCGGCGGTGACAAGGGTGGCTGCAACACTTGTGGTGGTCATGGTGGTGCGCAGGGCTCACAAGGTTCAACTGGCTCACAAGGTTCAACTGGTTCACAAGGTTCAACTGGTTCACAAGGTTCAACTGGTTCACAAGGTTCAACTGGTTCAACTGGTTCACAAGGTTCAACTGGCGCACAAGGTTCAACTGGCGCACAAGGTTCAGCAGGTACTAATGGAACCAACGGTACTAATGGAACCAACGGTACTAATGGAACCAACGGTACTAATGGAACCAACGGTACTAATGGAACCAACGGTACTAATGGAACCAACGGTACTAATGGAACCAACGGTACTAATGGTGCACAAGGTGCTCAAGGTGCTCAAGGCTCAGCAGGTACTAACGGTACTAATGGCGCACAAGGTGCTCAAGGCTCAGCAGGTACTAATGGCACCAACGGCACTAATGGTGCACAAGGCGCACAAGGCTCAGCAGGTACCAACGGTACTAATGGCACCAACGGAACTAATGGCGCACAAGGCGCACAAGGCTCAGCAGGTACCAACGGTACTAATGGCACCAACGGAACTAATGGCGCACAAGGTGCTCAAGGTGCTCAAGGTGCTCAAGGCTCAGCAGGTACCAATGGCACTAATGGTGCTCAAGGTGCACAAGGCTCAGCAGGTACCAATGGTACTAATGGCACCAACGGAACTAATGGTGCACAAGGTGCACAAGGCTCAGCAGGTACCAACGGTACTAATGGCACCAACGGAACTAATGGTGCACAAGGTGCTCAAGGCTCAGCAGGTACCAACGGAACTAATGGAACCAACGGAACTAATGGCGCACAAGGCGCACAAGGCTCAGCAGGTACCAACGGTACTAATGGCACCAACGGAACTAATGGCGCACAAGGCGCACAAGGTGCTCAAGGCTCAGCAGGTACCAATGGCACTAATGGTGCACAAGGTGCACAAGGCTCAGCAGGTACCAACGGTACTAATGGCACCAACGGAACTAATGGTGCACAAGGTGCTCAAGGCTCAGCAGGTACCAACGGAACTAATGGCACCAACGGAACTAATGGCACCAACGGAACTAATGGCGCACAAGGTGCTCAAGGCGCTCAAGGCGCAGCAGGGACTAATGGTACTAATGGCACCAACGGAACTAATGGCGCCCAAGGTGCTCAAGGCGCAGCAGGTACCAACGGTACTAATGGCGCACAAGGTGCACAAGGCTCAGCAGGTACCAACGGAACTAATGGTGCCCAAGGTGCTCAAGGCGCAGCAGGTACTAATGGCACCAACGGAACTAATGGTGCACAAGGTGCTCAAGGCGCAGCAGGTACCAACGGCACTAATGGCGCCCAAGGTGCTCAAGGCGCAGCAGGTACCAACGGTACTAATGGCGCACAAGGTGCACAAGGCGCAGCAGGTACTAATGGCACCAACGGAACTAATGGTGCACAAGGTGCTCAAGGCTCAGCAGGTACTAATGGCGCACAAGGCGCAGCAGGTACCAACGGCACTAATGGTGCACAAGGTGCTCAAGGGGCAGCAGGTACTAATGGTGCTCAAGGTGCACAAGGTGCACAAGGCTCAGCAGGTACCAACGGTACTAATGGTGCCCAAGGTGCTCAAGGCTCAGCAGGTACCAACGGTACTAATGGCGCACAAGGTGCTCAAGGCTCAGCAGGTACTAATGGAACCAACGGAACTAATGGTGCACAAGGTGCTCAAGGCGCAGCAGGGACTAATGGCGCACAAGGTGCTCAAGGCTCAGCAGGTACTAATGGCGCACAAGGTGCTCAAGGCGCAGCAGGTACCAACGGTACTAATGGCGCACAAGGTGCTCAAGGCGCAGCAGGGACTAATGGCACCAACGGCACTAATGGCGCCCAAGGTGCTCAAGGCGCAGCAGGTACCAACGGTACTAATGGCGCACAAGGTGCTCAAGGCTCAGCAGGTACTAACGGTACTAATGGCGCACAAGGTGCTCAAGGCTCAACAGGTACTAATGGCACCAACGGCTCTAACGGTCAAGGCTTCTTCGACTGGTTCTCTCAAACTATCGGTGATGTACAAGGCGACGGCGACATCGACCAATTTGATGTACAAGCTTGGTTAAAAGGTGACAAGGGCGATACTGGTGCTCAAGGCTCTACTGGTGCTCAAGGCTCTACTGGTGCTCAAGGCTCTACTGGTGCTCAAGGCTCTACTGGTGCTCAAGGCTCTACTGGTGCTCAAGGCTCTACTGGTGCTCAAGGCTCTACTGGTGCTCAAGGCTCTACTGGTGCTCAAGGCTCTACTGGTGCTCAAGGCTCTACTGGTGCTCAAGGCTCTACTGGTGCTCAAGGTTCTACTGGTGCTCAAGGTTCTACTGGTGCTCAAGGTTCTACTGGTGCACAGGGCGATAAAGGTATGACTGGTGCTCAAGGTTCTACTGGTGCTCAAGGTTCTAAGGGTGCTCAAGGTTCTACTGGTGCTCAAGGTGCTGAGGGTGATAAGGGTGCTCAAGGTTCTACTGGTGCTCAAGGCTCTAAAGGCGCACAAGGCGCACAAGGCGCAACTGGTGGCATGGGTGGCGGCTGTGATATCGGCTGGGGCGGCTGGTGGTGCTAATTTAGCATCATCTGCTAGCTAGTCTGATCTAGAGAAGACCCTGCAACTCAAGTTGTGGGGTTTTTCTTTTTCGACTCGTTTATCTTGAAAATTGGTAATTTGCAAAAAAAATTGGCTAACTACAAAAATAATTTCTAGTTTATTGTTTAGGTGTTATTAGTTATGCAACAGGACTTATCTGTCGTACTTCTCCGGCATTTAAAGCCGATCTTAGAGATGCTGCGTCATACGATTTTAAGCTGCCCAGATCAGGTATTTGCTGGGGATAAATTATTAGTTCGTGAGCAGCTCTATCATGCCTTAGTAGGAATGGATGTTTGGTTTACTGATAAACCCAGTCATTATAATTTTGATGAAATTCTTGATATAGAAGCTGCTCAGATGCATAAAATTGCTCCCTCTAATGTCTCACGGCGCTTTCTATTATCCTACTTAGGAAAAATAGAACATAAATTAGCAGCTATCCCCATGACCACTGAAAAGCTCTTAGAGGTCAGAGAGATGGGGGGACGTGAGATTACTTACCTAGATCAATGCTTTGTTCAAATGCGTCATGTTCAGCATCACTTAGGTGAAATTGATGAAATTATGCGTGGCCATAAGTTGCCTTTGCTAGAGTGGAAAGGCTATGGTGAATATCTACAATGAGAGCGGAGATTGCGATAATCGCTAATAAAATTAAGATAGTTGCCATAGTTGATTAAATAAGTCTTTGCTATGCTTTAAACTTGTACTTTAAAAATTTACCGACTAATTGCTTGATTATAAAAAAGAAGAGATAGTAGTTATGCGTTTTAGTATTTTTACCCCTACTCATAAACCCACCTTTATTGGTGAAGCGTTTGAAACTTTATTAGCACAAACTTTTACCGATTGGGAATGGGTTATTGTACCTAATGGTACAGCAGTTATTCCAGAGCATATCGCCCAGCACTCGCAAGTTCGAGTGGTTCGAGCACCTGATGAAGTTGCAGTTAAGGGTGTTGGCTCTTTGAAGCGTTTTGCCTGTCAAAATTGCCAAGGCGAGCTTTTTGTAGAGTTAGATCATGATGATTTACTCACGCCTGATGCTTTACAAGTGATTGATGCTAGAGCACATGCAACGAATGCTGGATTTTTGTATTCAGATTTTACTAATTTCCGTGCAGATCATTCTTGCCAAGTTTTTATTGCAAGTCACGGTTGGGAGAATTATCCCTTTAACTGGCAAGATAAACGCTATACAGCGATGCGTGCGTTTGAAACTAATCCTAGCTCCTTACATCAAATTTTCTATGCACCTAATCATGTGCGTGTGTGGTCACGTGAGGCTTATTTCAAAGCAGGTGGACATGACCCTGAGCTGCATGTAGTTGATGACCATGATCTGATTTGTCGTACTTATTTGGTGGGCGCACATTTTGAATATATTCCAAAATGCTTGTATCTCTATCGTTTACTAGAAAATGAGGATAACACCTACTTACGTTTCAATGCTGACATCCAACGTATGCAGCAAGAAGTATCTAATAAGTATGTCTATCGTATGATCGCTGAGTGGTGCCGCCGTGAGAATCTAACGATGCTAGATTTAGGGGGGGCTCACAATTCCCCAGCAGGGTTTAAAAGTATCGATTTAGTCGATGCTGATGTGAATTGTGATATTCGCAAAGGTTTGCCATTCCCTGATAGTTCAGTGGGTTGCATTCGTGCCTATGATTTTCTAGAGCATATACCCCATTGTGCTGATTCTAATTGCGATCATGGCGCATCGGGTGGGCTTCTGTGTTCTGTAGGCTTAATGAATGAAATTTACCGTGTCTTGGTACCCGGTGGTTGGTTAGTGTCACGCACGCCATCAACTGATGGCCGTGGTGCGTTCCAAGATCCAACCCATATTTCCTTCTGGAATCAGAACTCATTCTGGTATTACACTAATCGAGATCAAGCAATTTATGTTCGTGGCATCACTTGCCGCTTCCAAGATTCGCGTTTGTGGCAAGGCTTTCCTACAGACTGGCATAAGGAAAATAATATCCTTTATGTTTACGCCGATTTAGTGGCTCTGAAAGGTCAGCGTCAGCCGGGTTTAGTTAAAATCTAAGCTACTAAGCTAGGCTAAAAGCAAAAGGCGCGAATTTCGCGCCTTTTTTATTGAACAAAATCTGCTAGGTCTTACTTAGCTACATCAAAGAAAAACATATGGAATAAACGGCTGTTTTCCATATTATCGCCAAAATAAGCTGAGGCAGCATGGACACGCTTGGCATCAAAAATAACTAAACGGTTATAGACATTGCCAACTACATCGACTAATTCCCAGCGAGTTTTGTCATAGAAATTACCAGCGAACATTTCATCAAATAGTTCATCTTCTGATTTGCCCGATTTTTTGCAATCTGCTGGTGTTGGATAGGCCATTAAGCCGTTGACTTTACTTTTATAGAAGCTGGTACCACATTCGGGTGGAGCATCTGGGGTTAGGAAGACCACAGCAGCATAGCTTTGATTGTCAGTATGGTAGACCAAGGACTCTTGAGCGGTGCAGTATTGGAAAACACCATTATAGACATGTTCTTCCCAGACAGTAATTTTTTTGCCTAATAGTTTTTCGAAAGACTCTTTAGTACCTTTGAAGATATTTTTAACTTCAGTACGTGAGCCTTTGTGATATTTGACATTGGGATTGAAGTCCAAACTCATCGCATATTCACGCACTTGATCAGGATTGCTGTAATAGTTATCAACTACGACGACTGCTGGTGCATGTTGATTGATACCAAAGTTTGGTTTTGGTGGTTGAGCAGTTTGAGGGCGCTTGTTCGGTGCTTGTGCTTGTTGTTTGATTTCAGTAAAGACTTTGTAAGTTGACTCACCTTGAAATTTAACGCTGAAAGTAATTGTGTCAAATGGCTCATCAGGGGTGAGGATAAACTTAAAGCCCGTTTGTGTCCCTTCAGCTAGTTTATAGAAGTTGTTTACATCATGGCGAGCATCTAGGTGATAGAGTTCACTGCTGTACTGCTCTGAAGTATCAACACGAATGGATTCTATGGTTCGGCCAGTACTCAGTACCCAACCTGTTAGAAAATAGGTGCGATCGTATCTATCCAAATGATCCAGATTGAACTTAATATCTTCTAATAATGTTTCATGCATAGCGTTTGACCCGTCATTTTTGTAAATAGAATAATTAGTTTCTACGATTATTATCTTTGCAGTGAATGCGGGTAAAGCAGTCAACGATAAGCTGCTTTTGCTTGCAGATATTTAGTAAGGAGCTATTAACTTGTTTGATTTTTTGAGTTGATTAAGCGCGGGGGAGCTGCAGTTGTTTTGGCAATACGGGCGGCTTGCTGCCGTTTTTCTTGCTTTAAGCGCAATAAGTACCCTCCTAAAGCCCCACCTGAAGTACCTAATAATAGTATGCCTAAAGTGACAAATTGAGTGAGTAACAGTAAACCACCAAGGCTAGCCGCCCCTGCTACCGCGAGACCTACTTTAAAGTTAGCTTGCGCAGTTGTGCGTTTGATTTCTTGCTGGACTTGTTTCTGAGCTTCTTTAGTTACTTGGTGTTTAGCGCGCTCTGCATTGACTTTAATCTTTTCCCGTTCACGTGCATGGCTTTCTTGCAAGCGCATCAGCTCATCTTTACGCTGCTGATGGGACATTGCGCTAAACCATAAAGCCATTAAAGTGGCGATAATAGCCAAAGGTACGAGCAAACGTAGCCAGCCCCAGCCGGCTAGATTTTCGGGAGCCAGTAGCATAAGGCTTACGGTAATAATTTCTAGCAATAGCAGGCCGGGAAGAAATTTCAACATGTGATTGACTCGTTCTGATCAGCGTAAAGATAGGGTATCATTCAGGGTCGGCTGGGCAAAATTCATTGAGTTTTGCTAGCGCGTATTTTAATTTTTGTAGCCACAGTATAGCCATCACCTATGACTCAATTTGTTCATCTTCGCCTGCACACTGAATACTCATTAGTCGATAGTACGATTCGTATTAAGCCCCTTATGAAGGCAGTAGAAAAAGCAGGCATGGCAGCGGTGGCGATCACCGACCAAAATAACTTTTTTGGCCTAGTGAAGTTTTATAAAGCTGCGATGGGTGCTGGGATTAAACCAGTCTTTGGAGTGGATCTGCTACTGGCGAATGAACAATCTGATCAACTGTTTCACATTATCCTGCTTTGTCAAAATAATACCGGTTACCGTAATCTCACTCGTTTAATTTCACGCGCTTGGCAACAAGGCCAAGTCTTAGGTGTGCCGCGCGTGCAGCGTGCGTGGGTGCAGGAGTTTAGCGAAGGCGTGATTATGCTTTCCGGTGGGCGAGATGGTGATGTGGGGCAGGCTCTACTAGCAGGTAACAAAGAGCTGGCAGACAAGCGTTTACAAGAATGGCTAGCGTTTTTCCCTGACCGCTATTACTTAGAATTACAACGGACTGGGCGGGAAGGCGAAGAGGATTATATTCACTCAGCCGTTGAGTTAGCCGTCGTTCATCGAGTGCCGGTGGTGGCCACCAATGATGTACGCTTTATTGCCAGCGGTGATTTTGATGTACATGAGGCCCGCGTCTGTATCAATAGTGGGCATGTCTTAGCTGACCCAAAGCGCCCCAAAAATTATAGCCAGCAACAGTATTTACGTTCTTCGGCAGAGATGCAGGAGCTATTTACAGATATTCCTTCTGCCATTGAAAACACAGTGGAAATTGCTAAGCGCTGTAATGTTTCCCTGACTTTAGGTAAGAACTATTTACCGCAATTCCCAATTCCTGCTGGCATGACTACAGAAGAGTATTTCTGCAAGGAAGGTGAGAAGGGCTTAGAGGAACGCTTGGATTTTCTATTTGCTGAGCGCTTTCCACGTGGCACGCCAGAGTTCGCCAAGAAGCGCGAGCCTTATGATGAGCGCTTAAAAATTGAACTTGATGTTATTAATGAAATGGGTTTCCCCGGTTACTTTCTAATCGTTGCCGACTTCATTCAATGGGCAAAAGATAATGATATCCCGGTAGGGCCAGGGCGGGGTTCGGGCGCGGGTTCATTGGTCGCTTATGCCTTAAAAATCACTGACCTTGATCCACTCGCTTACGATTTGCTCTTCGAGCGTTTTTTAAATCCAGAGCGGGTATCGATGCCTGACTTTGATATCGATTTCTGTATGGACAATCGCGATAAAGTCATTGACTACGTCGCGCAAGCCTATGGGCGTAATCAGGTTTCGCAAATTGTCACTTTTGGTTCGATGGCGGCGAAAGCGGTCGTGCGTGATGTAGGTCGCGTGTTGAGCCACCCTTATGGCTTCGTGGATCGAGTCGCTAAGCTGATTCCTTTTGTCATCGGCATTACTTTGGAGGATGCACTAGGGCGTACTGCTAAATCGCAAGAAGATACTGAACGTGTTTCACCTGATCTGATTGAGCTGTATGAAAAGGATGAGGAAGTCAAAGCGTTGATGGATATGGCGCTATCCTTAGAGGGCTTGACGCGGAATACCGGTAAGCATGCAGGCGGTGTGTTGATTTCACCTTCGGATTTAACTGATTTCACGCCGATCTTGTGTGATGAAGCAGGCAAAGGCGTTGTTTCTCAGTTTGATAAAGATGATGTGGAAGCCGTTGGTTTAGTGAAGTTCGACTTCTTGGGCTTGCGTAATCTCACTATTATTCAATGGGCGCTGGAAACGATTAACCGCCAGCGAGCTGCTAAAAAATTATCGCTGGTTGATATCAATCGTATTCCTCTGGATGACAAAGCTTCCTTCGATTTATTAAAAGCCCAGAAAACTACCGCCGTATTCCAGCTGGAATCGCGCGGAATGAAGGATCTGATTCGCCGCTTACAGCCCGACGTGTTTGAGGATGTTATCGCTTTGGTCGCGTTGTTTCGCCCTGGGCCTTTGCAGTCTGGGATGGTCGATGACTTTATCAACCGGAAAAAAGGCATCGCTAAGGTTGAATATCCGCATCCAAGCCTAGAGCAAATCCTTAAACCCACTTATGGAGTTATTGTTTACCAAGAGCAGGTGATGCAGATTGCACAGGTGCTAGCGAATTACACGCTCGGCGGTGCAGATATGCTGCGCCGGGCGATGGGTAAGAAAAAACCCGAAGAAATGGCTAAGCAGCGCTCGATTTTTATGGATGGTGCACGCGGTAATCAAATTGATGAGAGCCAAGCTGGTTTCATCTTCGACTTGATGGAAAAGTTTGCGGAATATGGTTTCAATAAATCGCACTCGGCAGCGTATGCATTAGTTGCCTTTCAGACCGCTTGGCTGAAAGCACATTATCCGGCTGCGTTTATGGCGGCGGTTTTATCAGCGGATATGGATAACACCGACAAAGTGGTGATGCTGCTAGACGACTGTCGGCAATTGGGCGTGAAAACCTTGCCGCCTGATTTGAATATGTCGGAATACCATTTCACCGTTGATGACAAAAATAATATTATCTATGGGCTTGGCGCAGTCAAAGGTGCGGGCGAATCAGCCATCTCTGTGATTATGCAGGAGCGCGCTACCAATGGGCCTTATCTTTCTTTACTCGATTTCTGCCAACGCATTTACTCGCATAAAGTCACACGGCGTGTATTAGAAACGCTGATTAAAGCGGGTGTTTTAGATTCTTTACCCGGTTCGCGGCGCGCAAAAATTGAGTTCCTGCCTGAAGCACTTAAGCGTGCTGAGCAATATCATCGTGATCAAGGGGTAGGGCAAGTTGATCTATTTGGTGGGGCGATTGTGGCAAATAAAGCTGAATCGACCATGCCAGAATTACCTGAATGGCCAGAAAAAGAACGCTTACGCTTAGAAAAGGAAACCTTAGGTTTATACCTCACCGGCCATCCCTTAGATGCCTACGAGCAAGAGTTGACAGCGGTCAGAAAAATGAGCCTGCGTGATATTGTTGAATATGATGGCAGTAGTTCGCAGCGCTATGCTAAAGAGCCAGTTTTATTTGGTGCTTTGGTTGCCAGCATTCGTATTCAAAGCTCCGATCGTGGGAAGCGCTATTTTATTAAACTCGAAGATCGCACTGTTTCCGAATACGAAGTCTTATTGTTTGCAGATGCTTTCGCACAGTTTGGTCATTTATTAGAAAAAGAAGCGATTGTCGCGATAGAAGGTACCGTTAGTTTAGATCAGCGTACCGGCTCAGGGCGTTTAAGAATAGAATCGATTTATGATATGCAAACCTTGCGCGAAAGTTTTTTACGACGTTTGAAGCTGAAACTTGATGCCAGTCAAGCAGCAGAGAGCTTTTTAACGGAGTTAAAAAATTGGTTGGTAGAATCAACAGAACCACGCTATCCGGTGGTGATTGATTACAGTAATGAGTTAGCGCGTGCTGAATTGCGCTTGAGTGACAGTTTTTATATTCCCTTGCATGACAATAACTTACGGAGTTTACGCCAGAAGTTGGGGCAGGACGCAGTACAATTAATTTTTTAGTGATCGGTAGCAATGTCTGCACTTAAGTACATCCCGAATATTATTACGATTGCCCGCATTATTTCAGTCGTGCCGGTCGCTTGGTGTCTATGGGTTGAGTCGTATAAAACCGCCTTACTCTTATTGATACTAGCGGGCCTAAGTGATGGCTTAGATGGCTATTTAGCTCGTCGTTACCACTGGTTTACTCGTTTGGGAGCTTTGCTTGATCCTGTGGCAGATAAGCTCTTTATCGTCACAATCATGTTAGTATTCGGTTTTAAAGGCTTTTTACCGTGGTGGATAGTCTGGCTGATTTTTGGACGTGATGCTTTGATCATGGGCGGCGCAGTCATTTATCGTTGGGTAACAGGCGCTTTAGAAATGAAGCCACTTTTTATTAGTAAGGTGAATACAGCTTTACAGTTAATTTTGTTGGCGGCTACTTTACTGCATGTAGGTTTTTATACTTTGCCGCAAACAGTGATGGATAACTTAGAATGGCTGGTAGCAGCGAGTACTATTATAAGTGGTGCAGCCTATGTATTTTTCTGGAGCTATGATGCCTTTGCAAACCGAGAGCGTGTTTAAGTAATGGACTCAAAAACTTGGTTTTGGTTGGTGGTCGTTACCATTGCAGCGGTTCTGTTCTACTTGCTTTCACCGATGCTCACTCCTTTCTTTGTGGCTGCTTTATTAGCTTACTTGGGTGATCCGTTAGTGGATCGCTTAGAAAATATGAAGCTATCGCGTACCTTATCGGTTACTGTCGTATTTGTAACTATTTCACTGATTATTCTAGTATTTTTCTTATTTTTAGTGCCAATGCTTGAGATGCAAATCAAGCGCTTAGGCGAAAAAATACCCGGCTATTTAGATTGGTCATTAGGTATGTTTGGGACTTATCTACAAGATCAGTTAGGTGTCGATCCCTCCATCCTTGAGGGTGAAAAGCTCAAAGAATTAGTGGCCGCCAATTTGCAGCAAACGGGTGGCTTGATTAAGAATGTCATTCAAACGGTGTCTAAATCAGGCTTTATGATTGTTGGTTGGATTGGTACTTTGGCTCTAATTCCGGTTATTTTATTTTATTTGCTACGTGACTGGGATACCTTGGTTGCCTATATTCACGATTTGCTGCCACGTGCGGTAGAGTCGACCATTACTCAACTGGCTAAAGAGTCTGACGAAATGCTAGGGGCGTTTTTACGTGGCCAATTCATGGTGATGATTGGGCTTAGCATTTTGTATTGGTTAGGTTTGACGCTAATTGGCTTGGATTTCGCTCTGTTGATCGGGTTTATTGCGGGTTTAGTGAGTTTTGTACCTTATTTAGGCTTAATTGTTGGCATCACTATTGCTGGCATTGCGATACTTTTTCAAACCCAAGATCCACTAAACTTGTTGTGGGTGCTAGCGGTATTTGTGGTTGTGCAGGTAATCGAGGGCTCAGTGTTAACACCTTGGTTAGTCGGTGAGCGGATTGGTTTACACCCGGTAGCGGTGATTTTTGCCGTGTTAGCAGGGGGGCAACTTTTTGGTTTTGTTGGTGTTTTATTGGCTTTGCCGATAGCTGCCATATTAGCTGTGATTATGCGTCATCTGCATAGCAAGTATAAGCAAAGTAATATGTATAGTGATGTGCCACCTTCATGAGCCAGCTGACCTTAAAAATTACTTTACTAGATGGGTTTGATTTCGATTCTTTTTATCCAATGCCAGAGAATCGGGATGCCTTGGCCTTGCTCCATTCTGCTTTCTGGCAGTCCTTTCAACAAGTTTTTTTATATGGTGATGGGGGCAGTGGCAAGTCACATTTACTTCAAGCTTGTTGTTACAAGGCTCAAGAGGCGAATGATTCAGCCTCCTACCTTTCTCTTAAGCAATTAGCACCTTATGGTGCCAAAGTTTTAGAGGGTTTAGATCGATGTGCTCTGCTCGCTATAGATGATTTAGACTATATAATTGGTAATTTAGAGTGGGAAACCGCTGTTTTTCATTTAATTAATCGCTGTCGGCAAAATAGACAACCCTTATTATTAGCAGCCCACGATAACCCTCATCAATTAAGCTGTCTATTACCCGATCTAGGTTCACGCTTAATTTGGGGGCCTGCTTATCGCATTTATAATTTAGATGAAAAAGCTGCCCTAGAAGCATTTAAATGGCGGGCTTACAAACGCGGTTTACAAATACCTGAATACATCATTAAATATATCAATAAGCATTTTCCCAAAGATATTCAGTCTTTAATGACGGTTTTAGACCAGCTAGATAAATCTAGTCTACACAAAGGTAGGAAGATTACTCGTAACTTAATTCAAGAAATCTTCCCCGATCATAGCTTAACGCCTTAATCTAACAGAAAGTCTTCATCGAATACATCTTTCAAACGCCGCTGCAAGGCTTGTTTTTCTAGATAGTCTTCGATATTACGTCTTATGACATGTGGTTTTGCTTTTTTGGTAGTTTCATTTAGATTGACTGGGGCTTCTTCTAGATCGTACTCATTTTCATGTTCACGCATGCTAATCACTCCTTTTTTTTTATATTATGAGCCGAGTATAGCTGGTTTAGATGAATTTTTGCTGAGTAAAATATTTATCCTAGATTAACGGCTATGTAAAATCTTTAGTCTTTTCAGAAAGTCGTTCGCATTTTTATAACCGACAGCACGTATATTTTTGATTTCATTACCATTTTTGTCAAAAAGCAACACTATCGGTGGCAGCGATAAGGTGAATTTTTTTAATATTTCACGATTATTTTCATTATTCTCAGTGATATCTACTTTTAACAGCTGAACACCTTGTAACTCTCTAATCACATTAGGATCACTGAATGTGGTTTTCTCCATACGTTCGCACTCTGTACACCAGCTAGCTGTGAAGTCAAGTAAAGTCAGTTGCTGGCGTTCTTTAGCTGTGCTTAATTTTTCATCTAAATCTTTTAGAGTTTTAATAGTTTCAAAGCTCAAGCTATTTGCTGTTTGGGGTTGTGTAGTACTCAGGCTTGATGAGGTAGCTATACCTTTTAATGGTTGAAATAGATTAGTGCTGCCTATCGCCACGCCTAATAGCTGCATTGCACCATAAAATACCATAATCAAGCCAATACTTTTCCAGAAACGCTTCCGACCCGTCGATTCTTCAGACAGTTTGTCCAAAGCCCCCATATAAGTACCCGAGGCTACTAACAAGGTGCCGGTGAGAGCCATGGTAACTTCAATAGGTATAATGCGCTTGAGCATTGAAATAGCTAGCCCCAACATAATCATGCCAAAAATAGCTTTAGTGGTGTCCATCCACGTGCCTGCCCGGGGCAGTAAATGACCTGCAGAGGTACCCACAATCAACAAGGGAATACCCATCGCAAAGCCCATTGTGAATAGAGCGATTCCACCTAACAAGGCATCTTTACTCTGAGCAATATAAGTGAGTGCTCCAGCCAATGGGGGAGCAACACAAGGACCAACAATGAGTGTAGAGATGAAGCCCATGATCGCAGCCCCAATCAGGCTACCACTTTGCTGGCGATTGCTAAATTCATTAAGGCGCGATTGCAGACTGCTAGGCATTTGTAAATCAAAGAAGCCGAACATAGAAAGTGCCAGAATCACGAATAAGGCAGCAAATATCCCAACAGCCACTGGATGCTGTAGGGTCATTTGTAAATTGGCGCCAAACAGGCCGAAGAAAATACCTATCAAAGCGTAGGCGGTGGCACTAGCTGTTACATAAGCGAGAGACAGAAAAAAGGCTTTGCGTGCGGATAGATCGGATTGTCCAGCAATCACCCCTGAAAGAATCGGGAACATGGGGAAAATGCAGGGTGTAAAGGCCAGTAACAAACCACCACCGAAGAATAAAGCGATAGTTCCAAAAAAACCAGCCCCCTCAAGTGCGTTCGCATAGGCCGTATCAGCTTGATCAATAGTATTAGTTTTTGGATCTTCTGGTGGCGTGTCTAATTTAGGTGGTGCAGCACTTAGATCTAAGTCTATAGTTTTTTTGACTGGGGGATAGCAGATGCCTGTACTGTTAGAGCAGCCTTGGTAATCAGTAATAATAGTTAGTTTTTTAGGAAGTGGTGCTTGATCCTCCGTGTTAACTAAGGGAATGCTAATATCTAGCGTATTGCTAAATACTTCCAAAGTCCCAAAGTAGCTGTCCTCAACCACCGTTCCGGCCGGAAATAGCGGTGCTCTTAATTGAATATTTTCAGCACCTTGCACGGAAAATTTTATTTTGCTTTTATAGAGCTGGTAATCAGGTTGTATATCCCAATGTGCCACTAAGGTCTTTTGATCCACCGCGACTAGGCTATATTTAAAGGCTTCTTCAGCAGCCAAAGGTTCGACAGTAGGGTCGTCTACAGCGGGTACTATCGGCTGTATCGGTGTATCTGGTGTTTGAGTGCCGCCATTAGCAGTCTTTGTTAAGGATGAATCTGTTTCTAAAGCGGCAAGTTGAATTTTAAGTAGTTGTTTCTGTGGCGGGTAGCATAAGCCTGCATCAGCACAGCCTTGGTATTTAACTTCCAGTTGAAGTTCAGTTTGTTGGGTGTTGGTTGTGCGATTTAAAGGTATATCAAGGACTACATCTTTGTGATAGACCTCCATCTCACCAAAGTTAGGATCGCTTTTTAGCTCACCTCTAGGGAAAGGGAGGCTATCTGTGGCGGGTAATGGAATATCAGGGGTAGTAGAGTTGAGCGCAAATTTTTTTCGATACAGGTAGTAACCGTCAGTTACTTTCCAAGTTAAGCGAATATGCTCCTTATCAAGAGCTTCTGCCGAAACTTGAAAGGCTTTTTCAACTGGCAACACTTCTGGGAAGGCTGCTGCATTCAAGCTAACTATGAATAGCAAGCAGGTTAAAAACAGATTTTTCATGCCAAGGAAGCTCTTTTGTATCCTGTCAAAAGTAACAACATTAAAGAGTTGGGGCTCAGCCCTCAATGGGTAGTAGGCAACTGCTGATGTATTCCTTATCCGCAGTCAAACCCTAACTACCACCCGTCTTTGCGCGGGAAGTTGCTTATAGTAGAGCAAATAGCCATTAACAGCAAAAATCTTCGACTAGTTAGCAGCTAAAATCAAAAGAATGATGGGTCGTTAGTGGTTTAGTGAGAGGTTAAAGGTACTTATTAGCGCAAAAAGCTAGTGATAAAAGCCTGACTAGCAGACTTTTATCGCTGACTGCTTTAGTCTGATCCAGCAGATTAAATCAGTAAGTCTTCTAAAGTTTTACCAGCACTTAGGCTTTGTTCTACCCAGATAGGGCGACGGCCACGACCAGTCCAAGTGTTTTCTGAATTTTCAGGATTACGATATTTTGGTTGCACAGGTTTACGCACAGACTTTGCTTCTAATATTTCTTGAAGAGTGAAGCCTGAGTTTTCAACCAGCTCATCTAACTTTCTGCGGACATCGACTAATTCTGTCTGCTTACGATTATTGATTGCATGTTCAACGCTATATTTTAATTTGTCTAATTCAGCAACACTTAAAGTATCTAAATTAATGTTTGCCATGTTATTACTGTCTCTCTACAGTTGTTCAGAAACCATTAAATATACTTCTATTTTAAATCATGTCAACTGTAACAGTATTGAAAAAGGTCTAGTTTTTTCAAATATTACTAACCTTAAATAGAGTGCGAGTCTAAAAAAACAAAAATTAAGCAAGTAGCTTTTCAAGCGGCCTCTTTGCGGCGTATTAAGCAGTTTAATGTGGATGCGATAGGCGGTGTGGCATCCTTGAGTGTATCCATGTATAGTCATAAGCGTAATTAATATAAAAATAATTTAAACTGACTGCGGGGGCGCAATGCGTTTCTTCAAAACCTTCTTCTCGTTGGCACTGCTAGTGGTTGGGCTAGGGGTAGGCGCATGGCAGTCTATTCAGGGTAGCACGTCCTCCTCGCCCGTAATCTTATTGATACTATTAGGTTTATTAGCTGCACAAACGCTAATTCTATTTGCTCGTGGAGGTTTTAGACTGAGCAAAGTGGTAACTAATTCACTGCGTGCTTTAAATGCTAGCAATCGGAATTGGAAGGCTGATAGCCTTGTAGCGTCTGATGAAAATAGTACCACTGAATGGATTCTCGAAGAGCTAGCAGGTGGGATTATCACTGTTAGTGGTGATGGAACTATCGTCTATTTGAACAAAAGTGCTGAGATACTAACCGGATACAGTCAGTCTGAAGTAGTTAGTAAGCCTGTTAATGACGTTCTACAAATTGAGGACAGTCAAGGGAAAGCTATTGTTCCACGCGTTATGGAAGTGCATAAGGCCCACCCTCAGCATCTTTTACAGTTTGGCCAAGTTAAGCTTCTGCCTAAAAGAGGTGAAGCACGCTATGTCGAATTGCATACTACACATTTACATGACCCAGCAAATACGCTGGTATTTATCTTTCGGGACGTCACAGCAGATCGCAAGGTCATTAATAGACTTTATCAACAGGCGTCACATGATGCGCTCACCGGCTTGATGAATCGGCGTAGCTTTGAAGAGTGTATTGAGCAAGTTGCACATGATGAAACCTCAGTACTCAAGACGCATGTCTTAGTTAGTATCGATTTAGATAACTTTAAAATTGTAAACGATACTTGTGGGCATCAAGCAGGCGATGAACTGTTGAAGCAAGTCGCGCATATCTTTCAGCGTTTTGTTAGGCAGACTGACAAAGTAGCACGCATGGGTGGAGATGAGTTCGCTATTTTCTTGGAAAATTGTGCGCTTGAGAAAGCGAGAACTATTATGGATTCTATTCTGGTAGAAATGCGTAATTTCCGTTTTAGCTGGGAAGGGAAGGTGTTTACAGTAACCGGCAGTATTGGTTTAGTGGAGTTTGTACCCTCCCCAGAGCTGCCCCTGAAAAATCTATTCTCTGATGCAGACAGGGCTTGCTATACCGCAAAGGCCCTCGGGCGCAACCAGACGTTTGCACACTTAAATACCGAAGAAGTTTATCACTCAGAGCAAAGGCATACTGATTGGGGCAAGGTATTAGAAAAAGCGATAGAGAATGATCGTTTTATTCTTTTTGTCCAACCAATTATGCCTTTACAAGACTCAACTAGTTTTCCTTTCCATCAATACGAAGTCTTGCTGCGTTTACCCTTTAGAAAACATCTCTTAAGTCCAGGAAGCTTCCTGCCCGCTGCAGATCGTTTAGATATGATGTGCCGAATTGACCGCTGGATTATTCGGAAAGTGTTAGAAATGGTGACCCAGAATAACCTACGTAGTAAGGAAGGTATTGAACCACGTCTTATGATCAACCTATCATCACAAGCAGTGCAGGACCCTGATTTATTTGCCTTCATTCAAGAAGAAATAAGTAAGCATAATGTTAACCCAGTCTTACTCTGTTTTGAGATTGCAGAGTCTGTAGCGATTGCTAATTTCATGCAGACTAAGCGCCTCATGAAGGCGTTACATGCTTTGGGCTGCCACTTAGTACTAGATGACTTTGGTAGTGGCTTTTCCTCGTTGAATTATGTGCGCGACTTACCACTAAGCTATCTAAAAATTGATGGTAACTTTGTACATAACCTAGTTTCTAATCCGGTCGATGCCGCAATGATTAAAGCTGTACATGAAGTAGGGCAAGTGATGAACTTGTTAACTATTGCAGAGTTAGTCGAAGATTCAGAAACTTTAGAGCGCTTAAGAACGATAGGTGTGGATTTTGCCCAAGGCTATTACTGTGGCAAACCTTTCCCGTTTAAACATCTTTGTGCCCCTGTTAATGAAAATGAGCCAGCTGTGAAGATCGCTTAAGCCCCTTTAATTCTCATTTTTGCTTGAAAAAAAGCGTAAAACCTCAATACTAAGCCCTATCTTGCTACAAAAGGACTTTGGTTTTGCGTACCTTCCCCATCTTCGCAATCTTATTTTTTGCCGTACCGCTGATTGAAATCTATCTGCTTATTCAAGTAGGGCAGGTCATCGGTGCCTTACCCACTATTTTGTTGGTGATTGCCACTTCAGTGTTGGGCGCTTATTTGTTAAGACAACAGGGATTGTCTGCTCTTGCGCGTTTTCAAAATAATTTGCGCCAAGGTCAGCTGCCTGCTGAGGAGTTGAAAGAGGGGGTATTCATTTTACTTGGTGGCATTCTCTTAATGACGCCTGGGTTTTTCACTGATTTTCTAGGTTTATTCTGCCTATTGCCACCCACACGTAAGCTTTTGATGAAGCTGTTTGCTAAGCGCTTAAAAGCTAAGTCTAAAGGCGTGTACGAGGATGTTTACATCCATAGCAATACCCGTGCACCAGACCCCAACGCTGATCGCCCAACTACCGCTGCTTTGGAAGGCGAGTATGTGCGCAAAGATCAATCTTAAAATTTTTTCATTTTCTTGCCCTTGACTTTACGAAGTCCGCCCTTATTATTAGCACTCATTAAGACCGAGTGCTAACAGGTTAAATTGAAGCCCTGATAGCTATAAGTAAATCCTGACTCAATAAAATCTGAGGAGTATCCACATGACTATTCGTCCTTTGCATGATCGTGTTGTTGTGCGTCGTATGGAAGAAGAGCGTAAAACCGCCAGCGGTATCATTATCCCTGACAATGCAACTGAAAAGCCTGATCGTGGCGAAGTCCTGTCGGTTGGCCCAGGTAAAGCAAGTGATAACGGCGAGCGTATCGCTCCACAAGTTAAAGTTGGCGACAAAGTGCTGTTCGGCAAATACGCTGGCACCGCTGTGAAAGTCGATGGTCAAGAAGTATTGATCATGCGTGAAGAAGACATTTTGGCTGTTATTGCCTAAGTCACCCAACTAATTGATTTAAAGAGGATTATTAAAGAATGAGTGCTAAAGACGTACGTTTTGGTGATGAAGCGCGTTCACGGATGGTGAGAGGCGTTAATGTATTAGCAAATGCAGTTAAAGTAACTTTAGGGCCTAAAGGCCGTAATGTTGTTTTAGAAAAATCGTTCGGCGCACCCACTGTCACTAAAGACGGTGTATCTGTTGCGAAAGAAATCGAACTTGAAGACAAATTTGAGAACATGGGCGCACAGTTAGTGAAAGAAGTTGCTTCTAAAACTTCTGACGCAGCAGGCGACGGTACGACTACTGCAACGGTATTGGCTCAAGCGATTGTACGTGAAGGCATGAAATCAGTGACTGCGGGTATGAACCCAATGGATCTGAAGCGCGGTATCGACAAAGCAGTAACTGCTGCCGTTGAGCGCTTACACCAGATGTCTAAGCCTTGTGAAGATAACAATGCTATCGCACAAGTAGGCACGATCTCTGCTAACTCTGACGAGTCTATCGGTACTATCATTGCAAACGCGATGGACAAAGTGGGTAAAGAAGGCGTTATCACTGTTGAAGAAGGCAATTCTTTAGACAACGAATTAGCGGTTGTTGAAGGGATGCAATTTGATCGTGGCTACCTGTCTCCCTACTTTGTTAACAACCAACAAAGTATGACTGCAGAACTGGATAGTCCTTACATCCTGCTGCACGACAAAAAAATCTCTAATATCCGCGAATTACTGCCTGCTTTAGAAGGTGCTGCCAAATCGGGCAAGCCACTCTTAATCATTGCTGAAGATATCGAAGGCGAAGCCTTAGCGACTTTAGTGGTGAACAATATGCGTGGCATCGTGAAAGTAGCTGCTGTTAAAGCGCCAGGCTTTGGTGATCGCCGTAAAGCGATGCTACAAGACTTAGCGATTCTGACGGGTGCTACGGTCATTTCTGAAGAAGTGGGCATGAGCTTAGATAACGTTACATTAGAAGACTTAGGTCAGGCTAAACGTGTTGTTATCACTAAAGAAGACACCACGGTGATCGACGGTGTTGGTTCTGCTGAAGAAATCCAAGGCCGCGTTGAGCAAATCAAGGCACAGATGGAAGTGACTACTTCTGACTATGACCGTGAAAAATTGCAAGAGCGTATGGCTAAATTGGCTGGCGGCGTAGCGGTCATTAAAGTGGGCGCTGCGACTGAAGTCGAAATGAAAGAAAAGAAAGCGCGCGTAGAAGATGCTCTGCATGCAACTCGTGCTGCGGTTGAGGAAGGCGTAGTGCCTGGCGGTGGTGTAGCTCTGGTACGTGCTTTACAAGCTATCGGTAGTTTAAAAGGCGAAAATCACGAACAAGACGTTGGTATCCAAATCGCAATGCGCGCTATGGAAGAACCATTACGTCAAATCTGTGCCAACGCAGGCGATGAGCCATCGGTAGTTATCAATGCTATCAAAGCAGGCGAAGGTAACTACGGCTATAACGCACGTACTTCTGAGTACGGCGATATGATCGCAATGGGTATCTTAGATCCGACTAAAGTAACGCGTACAGCACTGCAAAATGCAGCTTCTGTTGCTGGCTTAATCATCACTACGGAAGCGATGGTTGCTGAGTTACCGAAGAAAGATTCTGGTCCAGCAATGCCTGATATGGGCGGCATGATGTAAGCTTCGGACTTTAAGTTTGTTTAGCTAAGAAAAAGGCTCCGATTGGAGCCTTTTTCCTTTTGCACGATTGATTTAGCGGCGCTCGCTGTCTGGAATTTCTTCCTCAGTCGGCGGAGCTGCCTCGATTTGAGTATCAAGAATACCTTGGTTATTAATCGTACCAGCAGGCACTTGTACAGGTGTAGCTTGTGGTGCTTGAATCACGCTTGCTGCAGGAAGTTCTTCAGGTTGTACTTGCTCTACAGTAACCGATTGATTTTGCTCAGGTGTAGCTATCTCTTGTGCAGGTGTTTGTTCAACTTGCTCATTAACAAGGTTTTCCACTGCTTGAGCCGGAGGATTTTGAACTTGTTCAACGGCTACTTGAGGTGTAGGGCGAGGTCGTGCTTGCCTTGGTGGTGCTTGATTTTGAACTGCTGGCTGAATAGTTTGTACAGATTCTGGTATTGCTTGAGCATCTAGTTGCGCTGGTTGTTCAGCAATTTGAGTGCTAGCTGCAGGATCAGGTTGATTCAGAATGCTTAAATCATCAACAGGCGTAACATAACGCTCCCCTTCAGCAGGGGGAGGTACGATAATAACCTGTTGTTGTATCCCTGCTTGTGGCTGGCTTATAACATCAGAATTCGCTGTAGTTGTATTAGAGTCAGTCGGTGTTTGCTTAGTTTCTGTTCGAGCCTGTGCTACCGCTTCAGTTGCTTGACGATAATCGCGCTCTAAGGAGGCTTGGGTGCGAGTCTGCCCGGTTAAGTTGTACTTACGAATCAATCGGCTGGTTTCTTCTAGATAATCTCCAGCCTTGTCCAGTTTATTGCGATCCAAATTACGCTTGATTTGCTCTTGGCGGGCTTGCACTACATCTTCCAACAAAGCGCGGCCTTCTGGGTTATTAGGCAGGATAAACATCAACTTATTTAAATGCGCTACTGCATTATTGTTGCCATCTTCTTTGCCTAATTCTCCGCGCTTAATAGCTGCTTTCGCTTGTTGGACTAAATCACCTGCCTCGCGTTGTTCACGCTCACGAATTTCAATCTGGCTTTCTAAACGTACTTGCTCTTCGATACGGTCAGTGAGGGTAAATTCACGAATTAAATCGTCAGTTTGTGCAAGAGAAGCTTTGGCTTCTTCGGTTTTATTTAAGTTAATCCGATTTTCGGTTTGCTGCTGTTGTTGCGCAATGACTTTATTGAGTAGGGCACGCGCATTTGGGTCTTGACGATCAATCGCCCAAACTTGCCGCAATAGAGGTAAAGCACCGTCAGCACCCGAAGTATTGCCCGCATTAAAAGCTTCAGTCGCCTTCAAAATGAGAGGGGTGACTTCTGCTTGAGCCGCTGTGCTAGTTGTTGTTGCTGCGCTCATCGCAGTGCTAGGAACTGCGATGACTGGATTAGTAGCGGTCATTGTAGTACTGAGTTCGACACTGGTATTGCTAGCCGGAGTTTGCGTATCTTGGGTAACAGGCACAGCAGGAGTGTTTATCTGCCCTTCATTTTCAACCGCTACCGTTGAATTGGTGTTACTAGTGGCTGCAACTGCCTCAGACGTAGCCACTTCGGTGGGCTGTGCTGGTGGCTCATGCGCTAAGGTTACGGCTTCACTAGCGAGAGTCGCGCTATCCGTTTTACCCACAATAGGCTCAGTAGTGGGGGTATTAGCAGTAGGTAAGTTGGCTGTTTGTGCTATTTGGGTTGGCTCATTAAGCAAACCGTTAAATTTCGATACCAAGTGATAGCTTGCGTAAACCACCACACCTGCGGCTGCTAAAGTAGCTAGCGGTAATAAGCGTTTACGATGATTTCTACGACTCAAGCCTTTGAGTAAGGCTTCTGGATTTTCAGGACGCTGATTACGTTGCAAAGATAAGGCTTGGCTGAGTAACTGTTGAGCTTCTGGCTTGAGCTTAGGATTAGCTGCTACAGGTGTTGTGCCCCGCGCTACAGCGGTTAAAGTGCTTTGCTGGCCTAATAGTAACAAATTCTGATAAAGACTAGCGATTGAGAAACTATCGTCTTCGGTAACGGGTATATCACCGACTGCCACCGAAGGGCTGAGCCAAACGGAATCTAGCGCTAAGGGAGTACGCACTCCCGTCTGTTGCAACAACAGCGAATGCATAACCTTGGCTAAAGGCGCATTCAATAGCACATAGCCGGTGTCAGTTTTTAAGGTGGTGCCCGGTTCGAAATAGCCAAAAGCCCCCGCTTGAACATTATTTAAAGCGTGGCTAACGGTCTCGGTAATCGCAAAAGCCTGATCAGGGCTTAGCCTGTGCTTATCAAGCTCATTAAAATATTCACTCAGCAGCGTGCCTTGAGTGTTCGCACAGCTAAACCAATAGCTATCTCCATCATTACCCCAGTCAAGAATGTTCGGATAGGAAACCGCAGGTGGAGCTGGGCGTGACATAATCCCTGACCAAGCTTTGGCAAAGCCCGGAATACTGCTAATAACGGGTGCGACTAAAATTAGCAGTACAATATGGTCTTGCTTACCTTGTGTAGGTGTGAACAGATCATCAGCCCAATACACGTCCGCCAACGCGGTAGTAGACATTTTGCGGCGCAGTGCGAAGCGATTTTCTATTAAAGCTGCGTCCACTTTTGGCGCTACAGCTGTTTTTTCTGAGGTCGACATGGTTTCAAATGCCCGTCAAGTCGCGATAGATTAAGAATAGCAGGCAAGTATAGAGCATTCCGCGAGCGCTTAGCACCCTAGCTAGATTAAATGCAGTACTATCAGGATACTTAGTCAAACAGAGCGGTGAAATTGTTCAGCTTAATGCGTACAAAGCGAGTTTGCTTTGATTGCTTCTCTAAAAATAACCTTCGATTACCCACAGATTGCTTGCTTTAGGAGCCTTTTATGCCGACAGCCTCTTTTTTTGCCCCTGAAACTGTAGCTTTGCACAGCGGCTATCGACCTGAGTCTCAATATGGTAGCCGTGCAGTTCCTATCTATCAGACTAGTAGTTATGCATTTACTGATGGGGCAGCAGGTGCAGCGCTGTTTAATTTAGAGCAGGGCGGGCATATCTATAGCCGGATTAGCAATCCAACCGTTGCCGTCCTCGAGCAGCGTTTAGCCGCTTTAGAGGGCGGCGTCGGTTGTGTTTGCACCGCTTCAGGCATGAGCGCCTTATTTACTACTTTTCTGAGTTTGTGTTCGGCAGGTGATCATATCGTTGCTGCTGCGCAAATTTATGGTTCTACCGCAACCCTGTTACGGCATACGCTACCACGGTTTGGGATTAAGACGAGTTTTGTTGATATTAATGATCATGCCGCAATAGCAGCCGCCATTCAGCCGAATACTAAGCTGCTATTTTGTGAGTCGATAGGCAATCCGGGCTTAGATATCGCCGATTTGCCGAAGCTTGCAGCGCTTACTCAACAACAAGCTTTACCTTTAGTGGTGGATGCGACTTTTGCAACGCCTGCTTTATGTAAGTCGATTGATTTAGGGGCGAATCTTGTGATTCATTCGCTCACCAAATGGATTGGTGGCAGTGGGAATGCTTTAGGGGGCGCGATTATTGATGCGGGTAATTTTAATTGGGGCACCAGCCAGCGTTCTTTCCCGACAATCACTGAGAATTACGCGCCTTTTCATGGCTTAAATTTCTGGGAAGAGTTTGGCCCTGCGGCTTTTACGATGCGCGTGCGTGCTGAAGCGATGCGTGATTTTGGCGCAGCTTTAAGCCCACAACATGCCTTTTTACTGCTGCAAGGTTTAGAAACCTTAGCTCTAAGAATGCCTAAACATGTCGAGAACGCTTTGAAGCTAGCCGAATGGTTGAGCCAGCAAGAGGGCGTGGCTTGGGTCAATTATCCGGGGCTAAGTTCGCATCCTCAGCATGAATTAGCCAAGCAACTTATGCCCAAAGGCGCCGGTTCGATGTTAAGTTTTGGTGTGCAAGGTGGCTTGCAGGCAGGCTTGGCCTTTATGGATGCACTGCAATTGGCGACCAATCTGGCGAATGTCGGCGACTCGCGAACTTTAGTCTTGCATCCGGCTTCAACCACGCATTCACGCTTAGATGCAGCCGCTTTAAAAGCAGCAGGGATTAGCGCTGATATGTTGCGGGTCTCAGTGGGCTTGGAGGCCTTGCAAGATATTCAAGCTGATTTTAGCCGAGGCTTAAAAGCTGCCCTGAAACTGGCAGTTAAGGAGTAGGTAATGTATTTAGAATTCCAACAAGCGCGCATTTATCTGGGTACGGGTGGTAAAGATTTTGATGCAAGCTTACCAACCGTGGTGTTTTTGCATGGCAGTGGCATGGATCATCGCGCTTGGCAGTTACAAACCCGTTGGTTTGCTTTTCATGGTTTTGCGGTGATTGCCCCCGATTTTCCTGCACATAGTTTATCAGCTGGGCAAGCTTTAACCTCCATTGAGGCGGCAGTTGATTGGTTATGGCAATTATTGGATGAGCTGAAGGTTGTTAATAAGGTTAGCTTAGTTGGGCATTCACAAGGTGCTTTAGTCGCTTTAGAGGCCGCTGCTCGCCAAGCAGAACGAGTGCGTTCTCTTAGTTTGATCGCAACTGGCGCTGCGATTCCAGTCAATGAGCAGCTCTTGCAATTGGCGCATAACAATAAACCGGCAGCAGTCTCAGCAATGTTGAATTGGGGTTTCGGTGAATCCTACCAATTTGGAATTTCACAAGTCCCCGGGTTAGCTCCCTTAGCGATGGTTGACCAAATCATGCAACAAAACCCGTTAGCCAATGATTTAGCAGTTTGCCAAGCTTATCTGCAGGGCGAAATTTCAGCTCAGCATATTACTGCGCCCGCGCAATTAATTCTTGGCCAGCACGACCGCATGACCCCTTTGAAAGCAGGGCGAGCGCTTGCTGGATTATTACCCAATCTGCACAGCAAATCTGAATTAGCAGCAGGGCATATGCTGCCTATCGAAGAGTCAGCTGCCTGCTTAACGCTGTTACGTGAATTCATTGGTCCCTTAGCAAAAAATTAATGATGGTTTTATTAAAAGCACTTGCCTTGCTGTTGATTGGCTTCTCGGTGATTAATACCGGCTTGCTGGCTCTGTTCGCTTTTCGGCAGCAAAACAAAGTAGTTGCTTACTTAAGCGTTTTGCTGCTAGCGATCTTGGCAAGTATTCAGCTGCTGAATTTTGTTTATTTGGAATTTGCTTATCCGTGGGTGCATTCGTGGTTTTACAATGTTTTGTTGTTTATGGTCGCACCTACCTTCTATTTGCTGAGCGCGCCTTTGTTAGAGGCACAAACTGGTTTGCTATCAAAACGCTGGATTCATTTCTTACCGGTCTTATTAGCTTTGATTTTGCCGCCTGCATGGGCTTTGCCGCTAGCTTTCGTGGTGGGGGCGGGCTATTTGCTACGTTTAGCTTTGAATATCTATGCTTTACGGGCGCAGCGCAGCCGGTTTCGTTTGGAACTGCTAGGTTTAGCGCTGATTGCAGTCTTAGCCGTGCTAATTATTTTATTAGGCGTGAGTAACTCTTTCGTGCCTGATCCGGTGTTTTTTAGCTTATATGCGAGTGCGATTGGCGGCGGCTTTGTGCTGGTCAGTGCGGTTTTAAGCTTGGCTCCGCAGTTACCGACTGAAGTGGCGGAAGCCGCCCGCGAAACTTATGCAGTTTCCACTTTAGGCAAGGTGGATTGTGATGCAGCTTTGCAGCAACTCAATCAGCTGATGCAGTCTAGCAAGCGCTATCAAGATGCTGAATTAGATTTACCTAGTCTGTCTGCAGCGTTGGGCTTAACGCATTATCAAGTTTCTGAACTGATCAATACGCGTTTGGGAAAAAGCTTCTCGCGCTATTTGCGTGAACAGCGTGTGGAAGCTGCTAAGGCGCAATTATTGGATGAGCCAAAAGCGACCGTGCTCGGGATTGGTTTAGCAGTTGGTTTTAGTTCGCAATCGAATTTTTATGAAGCCTTCCGCGAGATTGTCGGGATGACACCGGGGCAATTTCGTAAATTGAATCAAAAATCCGCTCCAGAATGATCAAAACGGAAGCCGAATAGACTTTCACCACGTAGGCTAGCGCTTAGATTAAGCAAATAAGGAGCAGCGATGAAAGTTTTAGTGACAGGTGCCAGTGGGTTTATTGGTGGCGCGATTCAACTCGCTTTACAAAAAGTGGGGCATGAAGTGGTGCCGATTGCGCGCCGCTATGGTGTCAATTTCAATGCAATGCTCCAGCCCGAACAATGGCTACCCCATTTAACGGGGGTGGATGTGGTGATCAATGCGGTCGGGATCATTGCAGAAACTCGCGGTCAATCGTTTGAAAATCTGCATACGCGTGCACCGCTGGCCTTATTTAAAGCGAGCGAACAACAAGGCGTAAAGCGTGTTATTCAAATCTCGGCCTTGGGTGTGGATGAGCAGGCTTTTGCTGTCTATCAACTCAGCAAGAAAGCGGCTGATGATGGCTTGAAAGCTTCCAGTTTGGATTGGTTTATTCTGCGGCCTTCTTTGGTGTATGGGGCAGGTGGTTCGAGCGATGCGATGTTCCGGCGCTTAGCGGCTTTACCGATTATTAGTTTGCCGGGTGGTGGGCAGCAGCGGATTCAGCCAGTGAGTGTGCAGGATGTTGTTGCAACAGTCATGCAGTGCCTAACTGCTGAGCCGACCCAACAAGTGATTGATGTGGTTGGCTCTAAACCCTATACCTTAGAAACTTGGCTACAAGCTTTGCGTGCTCAACAAGGTAAAAAGCCAGCCCTAACCATTTCGATTCCGTGGTCGCTGATTATGCTTACAGCTAAGCTTGGGCATAAGCTGATTCCCGTTTTACATCCTGACAATATGCGCATGTTGGAAAAAGGCAATACTGCGGATGTGCAAGGCTTAGTTAAATTTCTAGGCCGGATGCCACTCGAATTAGGGCAATCCGTATGACCAGTTACCTACTACTTAAATATCTGCATATTTTAAGTATGGTGCTGCTGTTTGGAACGGGTTTGGGCAGTGCTTTTTATAAATGGATGGCTGATCGTAGCGGTAATCTTGCACATATCACTGTCACGAATCGGCATGTAGTGCTAGCGGATTGGTTGTTTACTACGCCCACTGTGATCTTTCAGCCTATTAGCGGGTTGTGGCTGGTGTATCTTTTATCTTATCCCATTACTACTCCGTGGATTCTGTGGAGTTTAGCTTTGTATGTGTTAGCAGGCGCTTGCTGGCTGCCGGTCGTGTGGCTGCAGATTCAAATGCGTAAGCTGTCAGAGCAAGCAGTGACAACTCAAACCGAGCTACCGGCTTTGTATTGGCGCTATGCCCGCTATTGGTTTTGGCTGGGTGTACCAGCCTTTATTGCGATGCTGCTGGTTGTATTATTGATGGTATTTAAGTCTAGTTGGGGAGCGTAAATCATGGCTGAAATTTCAATGATGCAACGTGCTTTGGGTGAGCAATGGGATGAATTAGCTCCCGCTTTAAAGGCGCATTATGCAGTCGCCAAGAATTGTGATGTCGGTGTGCTTAGCATTGAATACCCAAAGGCGATGCAGTGGCCGCTGAATTTTTTACGCTTATTCGGTACTTTGATTAATCAACAGGCACAACAAGCGCCCACTCAAGTCAGCAAATGGATGATGGGCGAGCAGCAGCAATGGCAGCGCCGCGTGGAGTTACCCAATCATGTGATGTCGTTTGATAGCCGTTGGCAGTATTGCGGCGGTAATGAGCTGATTGAATATGTAAAACCCTATCTCGGCTTAAAAATGGCGGTCAGCGTGCGTGAGGGCAAGCTCTATTATGCAGGTCGCTCCTACATTTTGAAGTTGGGCAGTTTACTGATTCCGATTCCAGAAGCCTTGGTGTTAGGCCATACCACCATCGAAGAAATTGGCGTGGATGAGAAGCATTTCACCATGGACTTTCGCTTGCAGCATCCGCTGTTTGGGCAAATTTATCGATATGCAGGGCGCTTTCAGACGGAAATTGAAGCCAGTTCTTAATAAATTTGCTGTCCTAGCGTACTTGCCTGTTTAAACAGCTTTTTATGGGAAGCGCTATTAATCACGAAAACATCGGTGGGTAACTGAAGTTCGCTAAGCAGTTTCGCTTGCAGCTTATCCTGATTGAACACAAAACCACGTACTTTGATAGCAATGACATACACTGGATTATTCTGGAAGTGTTCTACCTGCTTTTGTGCCAACCAAATAGCTTTGACTTTTTTATGCTTAGCCAGCGTGTCTAATAAAAAAGGCTTCATCGTAGTGAGCGCGTCCATACTCGGATTAGTCAGTACATCGGTGTGATGAAGATCTGCACGTTCTTGCCGTGCGGCTATGACCCTATCAGTGGCCACTTCTAAATGCAGGAGCCAGCGCTTGGCTTGGTCTAGATGATTGTGTTTAGAGTAAAAACGCCAAGCAGCCTCAGCCGCCGCCAACTGCAGATTAGGCTGAAGCATGGCTTCTTCTACATAGCGGATGCCACTAGCATCATCGCGCTCTAGCAATAATTGTCCAATCACTAAATCCGCTTCAGTATCTTCAGGATGAAATTTGGCATATTTCTGGTAGAGCGGTAATGAATCCTTTTCTGGCAAATATTCAGCAGTGAGTTGAGCTAACTGCCAGCGCTCTTTCTGGGGTAAATCTTCATAATCGCGCATTCTCAACTGGTTCACCGTTTCGCGGGCTAGTTTTGAGCGCTCATGTAAATCATCCCAGTGTGCACCATAGGTTTCGACCCACTGATAATTAAAATGCTTAAAAACTTGATCAAGACTAGGTTCGAGCCAAGCAATCGCTTTCTGCTCTTGTGCGTCACCTGCCTGTAAATGACTAAGTTTTAAAGCTTTTAGGCGTTCCATTAAAGCTGGATGAGTGTCATTGGCATCAGTTTTGCGGTTTAAGGCGCTACGCAAATAGCGTTTGAAGTCATCATTGTTGAGATCAGCTTGCTGATAAAACTTGCGCAATAGAGTGTAAATCTGTGATTCGGGTTGGGCTTGGGTATAGGGGCGTTCAAATAAAGGCCGCCAAAAATGCTGCTGCGTAAATTCACCCAAGACATGGACTGAGACTAAAGCCGAAGCGGCGGCTTCGCGAGAAGTTAGTTGGCTGGCAATATAATCAGCTGCATATTCATTATCGCGCGCTAATACATAGGAATAGCCTGCAAAATAGGGTGCGTACCAAGCGAAAAACTTGCTGATCAGTCCAGTTCCAAAGGCATCGGCTTGAGCAAACGCTTGATGAATAGTTTCCCAGCGGTGACGCAGTCGATAAATTTTCCCAGCAAATTTACTGTGATTGCCTGACAAATGCGCTAGCTCATGGGCTAACACCGAGCGGGCTTGTTGAGTTGATAAGGCAAGGAGCAGTTCTAAGCCAATGATTAAGGTGTTATGCGTCGGGCCAATCAAGCCAAAGCGCGGAGTCTGTGCAATCGCAGCATTCATCTGGGTATCAAGAATAATTTGATGAATCGGCGGTGTGCTCAGCGTATTGCTGATTTTATCAACTTCAGCCCAGAGTTCAGGATGGTTGTTACGCTCTAAACTATAACCTTGCGGTTTAGGGATGCGTACAAAGACGGAGCGGGCTAATACCCACAGCAGTACAGCCAATACAACGATCAATTTAGTTTTAAGTAGCACCAAGAGCACAGCAGAGCTAGTGAGGGCTAACCAAGTCGTGCCACCAGCGAGTAATACCAAGCTAATAAATACGCCAAAAATCACCGCATAGCCTAAATAGACTAAGCGCTGCAGGTGGCGTTTGTAGGCTTGTGGCTGCTGGTTGATTTCTTGCTCAGCGCGAGTCACCAAGCTTTCAAAGTAGAGACGCTGTTCAGTTATGGTTTTCATTGGGGTTTAGGTCGCGAATCGTTAGCTTCAAGACTAACAAACTTAGATTCAGCGGAGGTTGTTTTCCGATTGGTGGAGCCTCAGTTCGTTTTATTAAAAAGCTCATGGGAACGCTTTTCAAACGGCGGGCTTCTTTAGCAAATGGTACAGCTGTGCTAGTATCCGCGCGCATTGCAGTTCACAACAGGTTCAGCCTCCCACTATGGCACGATACATATTCATTACTGGCGGTGTCGTTTCTTCCCTTGGCAAAGGCATCGCAGCCGCCTCTCTTGGTGCAATTCTTGAAGCACGTGGCCTCAAAGTCACCATGATGAAGCTAGACCCTTATATTAACGTTGATCCCGGCACGATGAGTCCGTTCCAACATGGTGAGGTTTTCGTCACCAATGATGGCGCAGAGACGGATCTGGATCTGGGGCATTACGAGCGCTTTGTCGGTTTCACCGCCACTCGCTACAACAATTTCACGACTGGGCGGATTTACGAAACCGTAATTCGTAAAGAGCGCCAAGGCGAATACTTGGGTGCGACCGTCCAAGTCATTCCGCATATCACCGATGAAATCAAAAATAGCGTGCGTGCGGGTGCAGGCGACGCAGATATTGCGATGGTTGAAATCGGCGGTACCGTCGGTGACATTGAGTCCTTACCGTTTATGGAAGCGATTCGGCAGATGGGGGTGGAAGAAGGGCGTAGTAATGCGCTGTATATTCACCTGACCTTATTGCCTTATGTAGCCGCCGCAGGCGAGCTAAAAACCAAGCCTACTCAGCACTCAGTAAAAGAGTTGCGCTCGATTGGGATTCAGCCGGATATTTTGCTCTGTCGTAGTGAAAAATCACTACCAGAAAATGAGCGCCGCAAAATTGCACTTTTCACCAATGTGGAAGAGCGTGCAGTTATCTCCGCGATTGATGTGGATAATATCTACAAAATGCCGCTGTGGTTGCATGCACAGAAGCTTGACCGGATTGTCGCTGAGAAGTTTGGTTTAACCAATCTGCCCGAAGCTGATCTCACTGATTGGAAAAATGTCGTCAGCGCGATGGAATTCCCGGAAGCGGAAGTCAATATCGCGATGGTGGGCAAATATGTCGACCTCACCGAATCCTATAAGTCTTTGAATGAAGCGCTGCGCCACGCCGGTATTCAGACGCATACGAAGGTCAAAATTCACTATATCGACTCTGAAAAGCTCGAATCGGATGAAGATTCGCCAGAGTTAGATCTAGTTAGAACTGCAGATGCGATCTTGGTCCCCGGTGGTTTTGGGCGGCGCGGTGTCGAAGGCAAGATTCGTGCGGTGCAATATGCACGTGAGCATAAAGTGCCGTATTTAGGGATTTGCTTAGGCATGCAAGTGGCGGTGATTGAATATGCGCGCCATCGTGCAGGCTTAGCGGGCGCGCATAGTACCGAATTTGTTAAAGATGCTGCTGATCCGGTGATTGGTTTGATTACCGAATGGCAGAATCAAGATGGTTCTGTGGAGCGCCGGACGTCCAGCTCCGATTTGGGTGGAACGATGCGTTTGGGTGGGCAACCTTGTCATTTAGAAGCCGGGTCGCTGGCACGTAAGACTTATGGTGCTGACGAAATCGTTGAGCGCCACCGCCATCGCTATGAATTTAATAATAATTATCGTAAGGTACTTGAAGAGCAGGGTTTGGTATTTTCGGGGATGTCAGCGGACGGTTCCTTAGTCGAAATGATCGAATTAAAGGATCACCCTTGGTTCTTGGCCTGCCAATTCCATCCTGAATTTACTTCACGTCCACGTCAGGGGCATCCGCTGTTTAGTAGTTTTATTCAAGCAGCACGTGCCAACCACGAAGCAAAAGGGGCTTAAGCAGTATGCAATTATGTGGATTTGAAGTGGGCTTAGATCAGCCCTTTTTCCTGATTTCAGGCCCCTGCTCAATCGAGGGCGATGGTTTAGCGCTGGAAACAGCGCAAAAACTGAAAGAAATGACTGCACGTTTAGGTGTGCCTTTTATCTATAAATCGTCTTTTGATAAAGCCAATCGTTCTTCGCATACTAGTCGCCGTGGTGTCGGGATTGAAGAAGGCTTGCGGATTCTGGAGCGGGTCAAGCGTGAAGTGGGTGTGCCTGTACTCACAGATGTGCATGAAGATACGCCGATGGATGAAGTGGCGAGCGTGGTGGATGTGCTGCAAACGCCCGCTTTCTTGTGCCGCCAAACCAATTTTATTCAAACAGTGGCGCGTACTGGCAAGCCGGTGAATATCAAAAAAGGTCAATTCTTAGCACCTTGGGACATGGGCAATGTAGTGGAAAAAGCGCGTGCAGTCGGCAATCAGCAGATTATGGTTTGTGAGCGTGGTTATACGTTTGGTTACAATAATTTAGTATCCGATATGCGTAGCCTGTCGATTATGCGCGCTACCCAATGTCCTGTAGTCTTTGATGCAACCCATTCTGTGCAATTACCCGGTGGGCAGGGCAGTGTATCGGGGGGGGAGCGTCAGCATGTACCCGTCTTAGCAAGGGCTGCGGTGGCGGTCGGGATTGCAGGTCTATTTATGGAGTCGCATCCTGACCCCGCGAATGCTTGGAGCGATGGCCCGAATTCGTGGCCGCTCGATAGAATGGAGGCTTTGCTAGAGTCTTTAGTTGCACTGGATCGAGTGGTTAAAGCGACCCCCTTCATTGAACAAACTTTGTAAATTATTCTAGGGAATTAACATTATGTCTGAGATTGTATCCGTTCTCGCCCGTGAAGTGATTGACTCACGCGGCAATCCAACGGTTGAAGCCGATGTTAAATTAGCCAGTGGTGCTATCGGGCGCGCTGCGGTTCCATCCGGTGCTTCGACTGGCTCGCGTGAAGCGATTGAATTGCGTGATGGTGGCAGCCGTTATTTAGGTAAAGGCGTGCAAACGGCGGTTAAAAACGTCAATACCGAAATCGCTACCGCTCTAAAAGGTCATGAAGTGACTGATCAAGCAGGCCTTGATCAAATCATGCTCGAACTCGATGGCACTGAAAATAAAGCACGTTTAGGTGCGAATGCTTTATTGGCGGTGTCGATGGCTGCTGCACATGCAGGCGCGAAAGAACAAGGTTTGCCGCTATATCAATATTTGAAAAAAGCCGACAGCTATAAATTGCCAGTGCCGATGATGAATATCATCAATGGTGGTGCGCATGCAGATAATAGCGTTGATTTACAAGAATTTATGATTCTGCCAGTGACCGCTCCTTCGATGGAAGAGGCGATTCGTTATGGGGCAGAAGTCTTCCATAACCTCAAGTCGGTGCTGAAAAAGCGCGGTTTAAATACTGCAGTCGGTGATGAGGGTGGATTTGCACCGGATTTATCCTCGAACGAGCAAGCGATTGAAGTCATTTTAGAAGCGATCAATAAAGCAGGCTTTAAAGTCGGCGAAGATATTTGGTTAGGCTTAGATGTGGCTAGCTCTGAATTCTACAAAGACGGTAAATACGTTTTAGAATCCGAAAATCGCAGTTTCAGCGCTGAAGGCTTTACCGAATACTTACATAATTGGGTACGCCAATATCCGATTTTAAGTATTGAAGACGGAATGGCCGAAGGCGATTGGGCGGGCTGGAAGCATATGACCGATGTGTTAGGTGGCACAGTTCAAATCGTTGGCGATGATTTATTTGTAACCAATACCAAAATCCTGCAAGAAGGGATTGATAAAGGCATTGCAAATTCGATTCTGATTAAAGTCAACCAAATCGGTACTTTGACTGAAACTTTAGCTGCCATCCAAATGGCGCATGATGCCGGTTATACTGCAGTGGTTTCGCATCGCTCCGGTGAAACGGAAGATGCAACGATTGCCGATATTGCCGTAGCTACCGGTGCAGGGCAGATTAAAACCGGCTCTTTGTCGCGTTCTGATCGTATTGCCAAATACAACCAACTGCTGCGTATTTCGGGTGAATTAGGTAGCCGTGGGATTTATGCGGGTAAATCGGCTTTTAAACAGTTTAAATAATTAAATCTGCTTTAGTTCTTAATAGAAGGACAGCTGCGTAAGTGGTTGTCCTTTTTTTATATCATATCAGCAGGGCTTCTAACACTGATTCCAGGTGTATTAAGCACGTGAGTGTAGATCATGGTCGTCGACACATCCGAATGCCCCAGCAATTCCTGTACAGTACGAATGTCATAACCGGATTCCAGCAGATGGGTAGCAAACGAATGGCGGAAGGTGTGGCTGGTGGCGTGTTTGGTGATACCCGCCTGCTTCACTGCCCGACGGATGATTTTCTGCAAACTGGTTTCATGCATATGATGGCGACGCACCACGCCCGAACGCGGGTCAGCCGCCACACCACTGGAAGGAAACACGTATTGCCAGCGTAATTCTTTCGCCGCATTTTGGTATTTCCGCCCCAAGGCATCAGGCAGGTACACCTCACCAAACCCGTTTTTTAAATCCAGTTGGTGGCGGCGTTCGACAAAAGCGATTTGTTGTTTGAGGGCTTCTTTGAAACGTTCAGGTAATGGCACAATCCGATCTTTAAAACCTTTGGCATTGCGGATCAGCAATTGGTTGTAATCGAAATCCACATCCAGAATTCGCAAAGTCACGCACTCCATAAGGCGCAGACCGCCTCCGTAGAGCAGCCCTGTCATTAAGTGATGCGTACCTTGCAGATGTTGGAAGATGCGGCGTACTTCATCGCGTGACAGCACTACCGGCAATTTACGTGGGCGTTTTGAACCGATAAAGTCGCCCAGATCATCCAGCGGCTTTTTCCACACTTGGTTAAACAGGAACGCTAACGCATTTAACGCCTGCTTTTGGGTTGAAACCGACACATTGCGTTTAAGCACAAGGTATTCGAGGTATTGCTTGACCTCTTTACCCGCTAAATCATGTACGTCATTGGGCTTGTGGAAGTAGAAAAAACGCGAAATCCAGCCGCGATAGGTTTTCTCGGTACGCATCGCATAGTTTTTGAGGCGCGCCACTTTAACCACTTCCGCGATGGCGGGTTGGTAACGCTGGTAAAGCTCGTTGGAACAACGTTCTTCGCCCTCCAGCATTTCCAAATCTTCGAGGCCATCAAGCGCATTGGTGTAATCACGCGCAACGGTAGCATGATCGGCTTCCAACTTTTTCGCGGACGCTGACCAGTACTCCCAATCGAAGTCATTAGCCCAACCCTTTTTCAATGCCAGACAAAACAGAATCCGTATAGCATCGACGACCTGACCAAATTGCCACGCTTTCATATGGACTTCATGCCCGACTTTGTTGAGATATTGCTCTACTTGTTGGGCACTATGGGTACGAATATGCTGGTCTGGAAAGTAAGCAATATACTGCTTGGTACGCAGCACATACCACGTCACATACTTCTGGCTAATGCCTTGTTTAACAAGAAAAAGTGTGTAGTTTTCCCAGAACTCGTGGGGATACGAGGTTGCTGGTTCGGCAGGGCTTCGTGTATGCTTCTTATCCATTAACATTAACTGAATTTTGGGGACACGCTTTATGATAATGCCAGACTATACGGAACTCTTGGCGAACCAGATAGGCGGCGTGTGCTCACCGATTGATCGCAGGCTGTATAGCCTGATATTCCAGAACGCCGTCTAATAAACTGTTGGGCGAACCCGGAGCCTCATTAATTGTTAGCCGTTAAAATTAAGCCCTTTACCAAACCAATACTTATTATGAAAAACACAATACATATCAACTTCGCTATTTTTTTAATAATTGCAAATATTATCTACAGCAGCGCCAGTGCATCAACAGATATCTCTACTGTTGCATCTCCATTATTTGAAGGAACTGAAGGTTGTTTTTTACTTTACGATGCATCCACAAACGCTGAAATTGCTCAATTCAATAAAGCAAAGTGTGCAACGCAAATGGCACCAGATTCAACTTTCAAGATCGCATTATCACTTATGGCATTTGATGCGGAAATAATAGATCAGAAAACCATATTCAAATGGGATAAAACCCCCAAAGGAATGGAGATCTGGAACAGCAATCATACACCAAAGACGTGGATGCAATTTTCTGTTGTTTGGGTTTCGCAAGAAATAACCCAAAAAATTGGATTAAATAAAATCAAGAATTATCTCAAAGATTTTGATTATGGAAATCAAGACTTCTCTGGAGATAAAGAAAGAAACAACGGATTAACAGAAGCATGGCTCGAAAGTAGCTTAAAAATTTCACCAGAAGAACAAATTCAATTCCTGCGTAAAATTATTAATCACAATCTCCCAGTTAAAAACTCAGCCATAGAAAACACCATAGAGAACATGTATCTACAAGATCTGGATAATAGTACAAAACTGTATGGGAAAACTGGTGCAGGATTCACAGCAAATAGAACCTTACAAAACGGATGGTTTGAAGGGTTTATTATAAGCAAATCAGGACATAAATATGTTTTTGTGTCCGCACTTACAGGAAACTTGGGGTCGAATTTAACATCAAGCATAAAAGCCAAGAAAAATGCGATCACCATTCTAAACACACTAAATTTATAAAAAATCTAATGGCAAAATCGCCCAACCCTTCAATCAAGTCGGGACGGCCAAAAGCAAGCTTTTGGCTCCCCTCGCTGGCGCTCGGCGCCCCTTATTTCAAACGTTATGCCTATATACACGACACATAAAACTACAGGAGAATAATAATGAATAATATAGAAATAATTATATTTGCCAACTCATTTAAGCATCATCAACATTGTGTAGCCGGAAAATATATTAAAACTGGTCAGTGGGTTCGGGCGGTTTCTAATAGCGAAGGAGCCGAGCTTAATCACGATCAAGCTAAGTGCCAGAATCCTCACGGCACTTATAATGTTAAACCCTTACAAAAAGTTTTAATGAATTTTTCTTCTCATGCTCCATTAAAACATCAACCTGAGAATTATGTTATTGATGATTCTCGGTGGCGTCAAAATTATAAAATAGCAGATGAAGAGTTAAAAAGTTATCTTGATAACCCTGACCACTTATGGGGTTCCTCTGACAGAGTAGCGTACTCATCTATTTTGTCTGGTCAAATTACGATCATGCAATCTTTATATCTTGTGCAAGTACAAAATATGAAACTCTTTAAAAATAAATATGGTAAGAGAAGAGCTTTATTTTCATACAAAGGGTTAGCCTATGATCTTGCTGTAACTGACCCAAACTTTGACCGAATTGTTGACAACAATACAAATGTCCAAGGTATCCTATGCATAAGTTTAGGTGAAGAGTTCGAGGGCAATTGCTATAAAATTGTTGCAACAATTTTTTAATGGGAAGTATATGAAAATTTACACTATTGGGTTTACACAAAAAAATGCAGAGGCTTTTTTCGGATTTCTAAAATCAGAAAATATAGCAACACTTATTGATGTTAGATTAAATAATATTTCGCAGCTAGCTGGTTTTGCCAAAAAAGATGATTTGAAATATTTTTTAAGAGAGCTTTGTGGTGCGAACTATATACATATTCCCGATTTAGCTCCTACTAAGGATATTTTAAATGCTTACAAAAAGGGAAATATCTCATGGACTGTATATGAAGATAAATTCTTAAACCTAATGTCTAAACGTCACATTGAAAGGATAATTAAACCAGAATTACTAAACAATGGCTGCTTACTTTGTAGTGAACATGAGCCACACTTCTGCCATAGACGATTGGTCGTTGAATACTTAAATGATCATTCTGACTTTGACTTAAAAGTTAAGCATTTATTTTGATATGAATACAGTTCTTATTTGCTATCCAGAATTATTCAAATCTTATTCAAAATTTGAACGAAAAGTTTCAAATGTATTAAAGAATTTAAATTCATTTTCAATATTATATATTAATGACCCCAATCAATTCATAGCTGAATTTGCCAACACTAATTCATATGAAACCGAGGAAACTTCCGATTGGACATTAGTGCTTGAAAAAACAACTCATGCTATTATTTTTGATGATGGTGAGGAATTTCCTGAAGTAATTAATACAATTAAAGAAAAACACTTACCCATGCGAATCATCAAAATCAAAATTACACGAGTTATCAATATTAAGAAAGAATTAGAATATGCCAGCCAAAAAAGCAACCCAAAATATGAATATATTGGTAGAGGATCATACTGGGGAAATCCATATTCCATGTATGAAAAAGGTGAAGGTCGTGATGAAGTTATAAGAAAATTTAAATACGACTTTGATTTTAATAAGTTTCCATACAAAGATAAATCCGAGGTTTTCAAATTAGTTGGCAAAAGATTAGGGTGCTATTGTAAACCTGCTAGTTGTCATGGAGATGTATTAGCTGATTTTTTGAATTCATGGGATGACGGCAAATAATAGCATAACGAGTACATCGACGACGGACGCGGTGACAGCCCGCGACTTCGCCCAGCTTACTCTCCGCCGCGCCCGTCATGCATGACGTTGGCTTCATAAAATGACGATAAGCAGCACCCGATTCAAACACCTAAAAGATTGGATTCGCACACCGCGTTGATACGTGGGAAAGATCAAAAACAATACCAGATACATAGTTGCGTGTTACTCGTACAAGTAATACCATTAAGGTTTTACTTGCATAGAGAGTATGTACCATGAGAGTAACCATCAAAGGACAAGTCACTATTCCTAGAAATATCAGAGAGATACTAGGCATTTCTCCTGAGACTGAAATTGACTTCAAAGAAGAAAATGGACGATTTTACATCGTCAGAGTTGATGAACCCACCATCACAAGAAAGTTTCACAAATTTAGAGGCATAGCAACGGCTAAAATGTCAACAGATCAAATCATGGGGCTTACAAGGGAATCATAATGAACGGTGTTTTTGTAGACTCCTGCGTATTGCTTGATTTGTTCACAGATGATCCTAATTGGGCGGATTGGTCAGAGAATGTTCTTGAGAAGTACAGCAAGACAAATACGTTATATACCAACTCGATTGTTTACACAGAAGTATCTATTGGATTCGATAAAATCGAAGAGGTAGAGACGGCTATATCTGAGCTTGGTATCAAAGTGTTAGAAATTCCGAGAGAAGCGTTGTTTTTGACTGGAAAAGTATTTCTACAATACAGAAGAAATAAAGGCACAAAAAAATCACCTCTGCCTGATTTCTTTATTGGCGCACACGCGACTGTTTCTCAGTTTGAATTAATAACCAGAGACTCCGCCAAATATAATACTTACTATCCACAACTCAAGCTCATTGACCCAAAAAATGAAGATCACTAATTCAAGCCCGCCACGCCCGTCAATTCAGACGTTGGCGTGGGGCAAAAACAAAAAGCATCACCAGATTGAGAACGTTTAAAAAGATGGGTTTTCCCTTGCTGACAAAATCCGGTGGTTACGATCATCTGCCCAAAGAGGTTGTTACTTGATCGTGCACGGTGCGCTGATGCGTGACAGATTGTGCCAATATCACAGCCTGATTTTAAAGCCGCGCTGATGTGCGGGAAAGTATGTGCCAACCACATCCTTGACAACCCCTATCATGTACATACAATGTAACTATGATACAGTTCGAGTGGGATACAACAAAGGCAGCATCCAATCTAAAAAAGCATGGCATATCCTTCGATGAGGCTAAGTCTGTTTTTTATGATGAATTTGCTGTCCAATTTTACGACGACGGGTATTCAGACGATGAAGACCGATTCTTGATGCTTGGCTTGAGCTGCGAGTCCAAAATTTTGCTTGTTTGCCATTGTGAGCGTGATTCCGGTCATACCATCAGGATCATCTCCGCCCGCAAAGCCACCAAGAATGAGCGCAAACACTACAAAGGTAGCGTGTCATGAAGACAGAATATGACCTTTCCCAAATGAAGTCCCGCAAAAACCCCTATGCTTCAAAGCTGAAGAAGTCCGTCACCATACGGTTAGGTGAGGATGTTGTCGGCTATTTCAAAGATATGGCTGAGGAGGCGGGTGTTCCTTATCAAAGTTTGATTAACCTTTATCTGCGTGATTGTGTCCGCCAGCACCGCACCATTGATATTTCGTGGTTATCAAGTCAAGCATAAGATAGAGAGCCAACAAGTTATTCGACGACGGACGCGGTGCCAGCCCGCGACCCCGATCACCCTACTCTCCGCCGCGCCCGTCAACCGAGACGTTCGCATAATTTGGCACTCACAATACGATCATTATCTAATCAATTAAATACAGAATAATCAATGAGTTGTATTATTATTTCTCAGATTATAATGGTCGTGTACATCTGTACAAATCAGTCAATTATGCCTATAGTGGTACATATGTACTTAAAGATTGAGACAAGATGGACATCACAATAGACACCTCAGCATTGATTGCAGTCATTGGTAATGAAAAAACAAAGAATAAAATCATAGAAATGACCATTGGAGCATCATTAGCTGCCCCTATTTCTGTGCATTGGGAGATCGGCAACGCTTTTTCAGCTATGTTCAAAAGAAAAATGATTGATTTAGCAGAGGCAGAGAGAGCATTAAAAATCTACAAATCAATTCCCATACAGTTTATAGATGTGCCGCTAGAACGCACTCTGCATATAACGAAGAATTTTAATATTTATGCATATGATGCTTATCTCATTCAATGTGCAGAACTAACAAGTAGTCCATTACTTACGTTAGATAAAGACTTAATCAATGTGGCTAAACAAATGGGTATTACAGTACTGGAGGTAACAGATGAGACAATATAACTTTAGCGAAGCTAGAAAAAACTTTGCATTAGTACTTGAAACAGCAAAACAAGAAGGGATTATTTGTATTTATAAACGCAATGGGGAAGCCTATTATCTGACCCCAGCAAAAGTCAAAAAATCCCCTTTAGATGTTGAAGGGATAGATTTACGACTTTCAAGCAGTCAGATCATGTCTATTGTGAGAGAGAGCAGAGAAAAAACTTATTTTTAGCCAACAAGTTACTCGACGACGGACGCGGTGACAACCCGCGATTTTTAACGACTTACTAGCCGCAGCGCCCGTCACACGAGACGTTATGTCTTTGTTATCTGCTGCCATTCCTATTATAATTAAAAGTCTTACTAATCGTCTTACCGAGGCATAAGCTTATGGTGGCAGCGACTGTTAGACTGTCCAGCAAAGGACAAATCGTGATACCTAAAGAGGTGCGAGATTCGTTAAATTGGGGTATCGGTGTCGAGCTGATATTGGTGACAACAGAATATGGGGTCATCCTACAAACCAAACCATCCCAACAGCGTAAACTTCCAGCAAAGTCATTGAGGGGCTTCTTACAGCATACGGGTACGCCCATGCCCACTGAGACACTTTGCAAACCGGTTGAGTACACCAATGATCGCTTTTGATACCAATTTGCTGGTGCGCCTAGCGGTCAATGATGACCTGCACCAAGCCGACATTGCAGAACAACTGATTAATAATAATGATGTTTTTATTTCAAGGACTGTCCTTCTTGAAACAGAGTGGGTACTTCGTTCAGTCTACAAAGTATCTCGTAGCGATATAGCAGCATTTTTTGAGAACACATTCATAACTGAAAACATCATCATCGAGAGTTCAACAGAAGTTGGACGAGCCGTTGAATGGTATAAGTTAGGTGCTGACTTTGCGGACGCCATGCACCTGTGCATTTGTGGGGATAGTTTATTGCATACCTTTGATGCGGAGTTTTGTAAGGCTGCCAATAAATTGGGGATCACCCCAGCGTTCAAAGTGTTAAAATAGTATTTTTAAATCAAAGGCATAACGAGTCATTCGACTCCCCACTGCGCCCATCAATTCAGGCATTATCTGCATATGGATTCCCCTACACTTGACAAAATTCAGAAAAAAACTATTGTCTAGTCTGTCTAGTTTATTTAAGGTTACAGCTATGGAGCAGAACATATGGCAACTCCAAGATGCAAAAAGCAAATTTAGCCAATTAGTCGATAGTGCAATACACCACAGACCCCAGTTTGTGACTAAGCATGGAAGCAATGCTGTTGTTATCATTTCATTTGAAGACTACATACGATTTATCAAGCCAAAAGATGATTTAGTGTCATTCCTCAGAACCTCGCCTTTGGCAGAAAGTGACCTTGATTTCTCAAGAAACAAAGATATGCCAAGAGATATTGAGTTATGAAGTACTTACTAGACACCTGTATTATCTCTGAAGTTATAAAAAAATAACCCAATAAAAATGTTATTTCATGGTTACAGACTCAAGATGAAGATAATTTATTTTTAAGTATATTAACCTTTGGCGAAATACAAAAAAGGATTCAAAAAGCTCCTGATCAAAACAGCAAGAAGAAATTAAAAATATGGGTCGAAGAAGATTTAAAAAAACACTTTGAAAATCGGATTATCCCCATTGACTTAAAAGTTGTTGCTAACTGGGGTGCTATTCAAGGTTTAGCAGAGCTAGCAGGAAGAGCAATGCCAACCCTAGATGGGCTTATAGCAGTCTCAGGGCTTACTTATAATTGTATAGTGGCTACAAGAAACACGTCAGATATGGAGCAAAGCACAGCAGAGCTATTCAACCCTTGGGAATACAAAGAATAATACAGATAACGAGTTGCTCGACGACGGACGCGGTGACAACTCGCGATTTTTAACGACTTACTCCTCGTAGCACCCGTCAAGCTAGCCATTTGATCTTACCCATGAATAGTAGACAGTTCTAAAAAATGTCCTACAGGTTTGTTCTTGCCGACTAAAAAATACAGGTAAGATTAAAGGCACTAGTCTAAAGCTCTCGTCTAAGCAGTAATCTGCTATACTTAGGCTCGGGCTTAAGTGCCCACCACTTTTGTTGGGCGATATAAAACCTCAGGCATGAAACTAACGCTAACTCAAATTTTACTAATCGCTTTAACGGTTCTCTCAGTAGCGCTCTTTCTACGCTTGTGGCTAGGAACGGGTAGCTATCCTGAAATCTGGGATTTAGAAGGGCAGCTTGCTGAGCAAAAGCATCTCAATGAAGAGCAATTAAAGCGCAATGAGACCTTGCAATCAGAGGTCGTGGATATTAGTCGTGATGATGCCGCCATTGAGGATCGTGCCCGTAGTGAGTTAGGGATGGTCAAACAGGGTGAAACTTTTTACCAAGTTATCCTGAATGCTGATTCGACGGCACCAACTCCAGCGCCAATACCTAGCAATCCAGCCCCCGCAGCCGGCACACAACCGCATGTCGAATGAAGTATGGTGTGTGATCCCCGCCGCAGGTGTGGGTAAACGGATGCAGTCCGCAACACCCAAGCAGTATTTGCGCGTACATGGAAAAACAGTGTTAGAGCACAGCTTAGCCTGTTTTTTACAACACTCTGCGATTACCGGTGTCGTTGTAGTGGTGAGCGCAGATGATGAATATTGGGCGGACTTAATCCCGCAATACCAAGGCCAGCCAGTGTATCAGGCTGGCGGTGGCAATGAGCGTGCGGATTCGGTACTGAATGGGTTGAAATATTTACAGCAACACTTAGCCATTGCTGAAACGGCTAGCGTTTTGGTGCATGATGCTGCTCGCCCTTGTTTGTCACAAAAAGATTTGAATGCTCTGCTGGCTGCTAACACAGAGCAAGGTGCGATTTTAGCGACTCCCGTTCGCGATACCATGAAGCGTGCCTTTAAAGATCGGCAAGTGATTAGCCATACTGAAGAGCGGGCTGATCTTTGGCATGCCTTGACGCCACAGCTCGCTCCTTTAGGTTTATTAACTCAGTCTTTAGAGCAGGCGTTACAAGCCGGTGCATCTATTACTGATGAAGCCTCTGCATTAGAGTACCTAGGCTTTCAGCCTGTGATGGTTGAAGGAGATGCACGTAATATCAAAATTACTCGCCCTGCAGATTTAGCGCTAGCCGCCTTCTTTTTACAGGAACAGCCTTAATGCGTATTGGCCATGGCTATGATGTGCATGCTTTTACAGAGGGTAAGCATCTTGTACTAGGTGGTGTACATATCCCTTATACCCAGTCCTTTGAAGCGCATTCTGATGGGGATGTGTTGATTCATGCTATTTGCGATGCTTTATTGGGAGCGCTCGCTTTAGGCGATATTGGCAAGCACTTTCCTGATACTTCAGCTGCTTATGCCAAGATCGATTCACGGATTTTATTGAGAAAATCTTGTGAGTTGATTAAACAGCAAGGTTATCAGTTAGGTAATTTGGATAGTATTATCGTTGCACAAGCCCCAAAAATGGCTCCCCATATTGAAGCCATGCGTGCGAATTTAGCAGCTGATTTAGAATGCGCAATTAATCAAATCAGTGTGAAAGCAACCACCACCGAGCGCCTCGGCTTTGAAGGCCGTAAAGAAGGTATTGCGGTGCATGCGGTGGTGTTGCTAGAGAAATTAAATTAGACCTGTTGTTTTAAGTTTATTAAGGTCATCGTTAGTGAGTTGCTGATAAGTGATTTCATCAACATAGGGGAAGTTAAAGTAGTCTTCTGTGACTAAAGCTATAGTATCACCAGCACTAAGATTTCCCGAGTTATCTGTGTCAAAAGTTTGTTTAGGTATCATAGTGCGCAGCCAATCACCAAAAATTGAAGTCCCTAATGAGCTTGCTAGTGTCCTTGTTAATGGGTAACTCTGAACCGTAATCGCCTAAAGCTTGCTTAACTATCTCTTCTGTAAGGATTTTGCAGTCACTATTATCTAAAGAGTTTATACCTGTTAAAACATCAGCTTTACTGAGTACTCCATTACCATCGGTGTCAATAATTGTTATATCAGAAAAACTAAATAGTTTTTCTAAGCTGGTTTTTTGTGCGTCTGGGATGGAGATAGTTCCAGCGTTAATTTTCTTAATATCATCAGCAGTTAATTGAATATATGGCTCAGGAAAGTAAGGCGGTATACTAGTCGCCTCAGGTATGTAGTTACGCCCCTGACTGATCAAGGCTATATCGCCCGCACTCAACTCACCATTATTGTCCTTATCGAAAACGGTTTTGACATAATCAGATGTTTGTAAAGGTTTTAGCTCTAAAACTTCGCCGATACGATTACGTAAGTCTGTATTATCTTTATTTTTCTGGCTTAATAAAACCTCACCGTAATTGCCATTAACAACATTAACTTCATCGTTTGTTAAGGTATGAGTCCACGCTTGTATTTGAGAACCATCAGTAATTGAAAGTATATCACCAACACTTAACTTGCTATCTTTATTAGTGTCAATGACTTGATCAGTTTCTGGATCAAAGTTGATATATTCAAGGCTTTCATTAGAGTTAATATTGGCAGTTTGTTTAGCAGTTAGAGTAAATGGTTTAGATACATTTTGATATCGATCCAATTGCTCTTGAGTTAAGTTAACTGAAGCTGATTCAATGATGGGTTTGCCTTGAGCATCTAATTGCCCAGTAGGGCGTTGAATATTAACTTTATCACCTACTGAAAGTTTGCCGCTTTTGTCACTATCCTCAACAGATACAATAGTTACTGCTTTGCCATCAGTTGATAAAGTATCAGCTAGCTTGGTTTTCTCAGCATCACTCAGGCTTAAAGTTTGTGGTTTGGTAGGCTGATCGCAGCAGCAAGGCTTATTGTGCACATTTCTCAACAATGTCTGAATAATTTGCGTTAATAAGCTGATAATCAAATTGTTAAAGTTTGAGCCACTAGCCAAACTTGTCGAATTACTAAAGCGGCTGGCTAAACTGCTTAAATTGCCAGTATTTTGTGTTGCGGTATTGTTGTTAGTAGCCGCTGTGCTTTTTGTAGCGGCAAATCCAATATTATTTATATAAAAACTCCTATGCATCTAATTAATATGAATTACCGACACTAATTTGCTTAGGTTAGTGGAGTTCAATTTAAAGAGTTATTAGCAGGAGGACTTTAGGTGGAAATGATCTGATGGCAGGCTAGCTGTTTCGGAACTTTATTCAGGTCCCAATGAGCTATTGACCAGTCCCAAAATTCTTTAGTGGAGGCAAAGGTATTTGAATTAACAGTAGTTTGACCTAAAAATTCCAATGCTTTACATAAATTGCCCAATAAATATTCGGTGTGTGTCGATAGTGCAGGAGCCAAGGTTTGTTTACTTAATTTTTGGCCTAATTGATTGATAATAATGGGTATGTGTACATGGCTAGGTGTTGAGTAACCTAAAAGTTGTTGTAAATAGATTTGCCGTGGCGTGTTATCTAGTAAATCAGAGCCTCGCACGATCTCTGTAACACCTTGCCAAGCATCATCAACCACTACCGCTAACTGATAGGCAAAAATTTGATCAGCACGGCGAATAACAAAATCCCCTAATTCACGTGCTAAAGTTTGGCAATACTCGCCTTGAATATAATCATGAAAGTAAATTTGCTGATCAGTTGTTTTAATTCGAATAGCCAAATTTGCATTTATATCAAGATATTTTGCGTGACAAGTTCCGGGGTAAATAAGACCAAAACTTCCCATAGATGCAGCAACTTGTAATTGTTTGCGTGAACAATTGCAGGCATAAATATAAGGATGTAAATTCTGTAATGCTTCTGTATAAGCAGGAAGGCGTTGGCTTTGATAAACAATAGGTTGATCCCATTCAAAACCGTATAAGGCTAAGGTTTGAATAATGGCCTCAGCAGCGCCAGCTTGCTCGCGAGGCTTATCTAAATCCTCGATACGCAACAGCCATTGCCCTTGCTGGCTACGTGCTTGTAAATAACTCGCGGTAGCAGCCAACAAGGAGCCAAAATGCAAGAGGCCTGTGGGGGAGGGCGCAAAGCGCCCGATGTAAGTCACACTTTAAGAGGCTAGTTGTTTTTCTTTGATTTCTTGCGTGGTTTTGCAATCAATGCAAAGTGCAGCTGTCGGGCGCACTTCTAAGCGCTGTAAACCGATTTCTACACCGCAAGCATCACAATAGCCATAATCATCTTCGTCAACACGTGAGATCGTTTTTTCAATCTTACGGATCAATTTACGTTCACGGTCACGCGCGCGTAACTCCAAAGCAAACTCTTCTTCTTGTGTTGCGCGGTCAGCAGGATCAGAGAAGTTACTAGCTTCTTCTTTCATATGATCCACAGTGCGATCAACCTCTTCCATTAATTCTTTTTTCCAAGCAACCAAGATATGGCGAAAATGCTGCAATTGCTTTTCGTTCATATATTCTTCGCCTACTTCAGGGATATAGGGATTAATGCCATCAACTGGTAACGCAGCTTTCCTTGCTAAATAGGTTACATTTTCAGTTGCCATTATTTTTCTCCAACAGCTTGATTTTATTAAAAATCAATGGGTTAAATCTAGGGTCGGTTTCAAGAACCCTACCTTGTTTCTTCGGCATAACTCATGGGCGCGCGATTATAGCCCATGCAAAGTGTTTTCGCATTTTTTATTGATAGATCAATGGCGATTTGCATAAATTTTATTATTAAAACTCATAAGTTTAGTCGTTAGTTTCATAGAAAGCGTAATTGAAAGCGCACAGCATCTTTGCCAGGATCTTCAATATTCAACGAGAATTCCTCAGGTGTTTTGGGGGGCATCAGCTTGGCCTGCTGTGCTTTACTCAAGTATTCCTCTGGCGCAAAACGGCGCAAAGCCACTATTTCTGCTTTCTGATTCAAAAAGCTGACTTCCAATAATGGGTACGGCTGTGGGTTAGCTGCATTATTTTGAATAGAGGTATTAATGATTAGTACATTAGGTGTATTTGGATGCGTATAGACAGTATGACTAAGTAATTTAATTTGATCTAAATGCCTGACATTCTCCAATTGACAACCAACCCAGGAACAGATTTTTTGTGTAGCTTCCCGTGTAGTTGGATGTTCCAAGAGCTTAGTACGATAACTGTAAAAAAGCTGAATTAGTAATAATAAACACAGTGCAAGTAGGCTTAAGTATAAAAATTTACGTGATTTAGCTGGGCGTCTACTAGACGGAGGCGTTTTAAGCGTCTTATGGTTTGAACTAGCTGGGCTGCCATCAAAGGGCAAAGGATGTACTCGGGCTTCACCAGAAATATCACGGCTTGAGTCTATACCCCCTAAACGCTCGTCGGGTAGCGTGGTGCTTAGTGCTTTCATTGCGTCAAAAATAGTATCGCATTCACCGCAGCGCAATAAGCCCTGAGCGGCAGTTAGCTCTTTCATGGTGACACGAAAAACAGCACGGCAATGACTACACTGGGTATACATTTAGTTCATGCAATTAGGTTAGACATAGCATTATTATTGTAGCCCTATTTTTTAAAGGCAGCTCAATGATTTGATGCACAAAATAGTAGCTTTAATCCTAAGTGAGAACCCCGCTTTTAACATTATTGAACTGATGAGCGGGGCTAAAAAAGGTAAACGTGGTCTAGCTTGCAGCTTTCGCAGTTCCTTCTAAACGTAACCAGTCTTCTTTGGCAGTAATTTGCACACTTTCTAGCTGAGCTTGGTAAGCCGTAGCCACATTTTGACCTTGATCAGCCAAAATCCCAGACAGTGCTAGGCGTCCTGTCGGCTTTAAATAGCTTAAAATGGTCGGTGCAAGGCTGACTAAAGGGCCGGATAAGATATTTGCAATCACTATATCAAATTGTTGGCTAGGCACATCTTCTGGCATACAAGTGAAGATCCTATCATTTGGCAATTGATTACGACGGGCATTCTCTAGAGTAGCCTCTAAAGCTTGTGGGTCAATATCGGTAGCTACAAGTTTACCAGCACCTAATTTAGCTGCAGCAATCGCTAAAATTCCACTACCACAGCCGTAGTCCAAAACAGTTTTACCGGTTAAGTCCTCACCGTCTAGCCATTCTAAGCACAATGCCGTCGTCGGGTGAGTACCTGTGCCAAAGGCTAAGCCCGGATCTAGCAGAATTTTCACCGCATCTGTCGCGTCCTCGGGGACTTCGCGCCAGCTTGGGTAGACCCACAAGCGCTTACCAAATTGCATTGGATGGAAATTATCCATCCATTCGCGTACCCACGGGCGATCTTCTAGGCGTTCGAGTTTGAGATCGGTAATGCCCCATTCGCTACGCTGCAACTCTAATTGTAAGAGTAAAGTGGTTAAATCATCATCAGCAGGGTAAAGCCCTGTGATAATTAATTGATCCCAGAGCGGAGTTTCACCGGGTAAAGGCTCAAGAATCGGTTGGTCAACCGCATCTTCAAATGTGACCGAAGCAGCACCAGCCTCTTCTAAAGCCGTGCTGATGACCTCTTGATACTCAACTGTGGTATGACAAATTAGCTGTTGCCAAGTCATTGTAGGCCCAACTTTTTCTCTAAATAGTGAATATCCGTGCCACCTTGGCGGAAAGCAGGATCAGTCATGATGCGTCGTTGCAGTGGTACATTCGTTTTAATGCCTTCAACGATCATTTCAGTGAGCGCGCCATTCATGCGATTTAATGCCGTCAAACGATCTTCGCCATGCACAATCAACTTACCAATCATCGAGTCATAATAAGGCGGAACGGTATAATCGGCATAAATATGCGAGTCGACCCTTACTCCTAAGCCACCCGGTGCATGATAGCGGGTAATTTTGCCCGGAGAGGGGGCAAAAGTATCAGGATCTTCAGCATTAATCCGGCACTCAATCGCATGACCGTGGGGGCGAATATCTTCTTGTTTAATTTGCAAGACTTCGCCAGCAGCCACTAACAATTGCTGCTTCACTAAATCGACACCAGTAATCAATTCAGTGACAGGATGTTCAACTTGCAGGCGTGTATTCATTTCGATGAAATAGAATTCGCCATTTTCATATAAGAATTCAAAAGTACCTGCGCCGCGATAGCCAATTTTGCGGCAGGCATCTGCAACGACTTTGCCAATCCGAGCGCGTTGTTCTTCAGTGATACCCGGCGCTGGCGCTTCTTCCACCACTTTTTGGTGGCGGCGTTGCATCGAGCAATCACGTTCACACAGGTGAATTGCATTACCATGCTGATCGGCCAGCACTTGGAATTCGATATGACGCGGATGGATTAAATATTTTTCCATATAAACCACATCATTGCCGAAAGCTGCTTTTGCTTCGGAACGTGTCATCTCAATCGAGCGGAAGAGTTCTTCTTCCTGATGCACCACACGCATTCCACGGCCACCACCACCACCTGTAGCTTTAATAATGATCGGATAGCCAATACGTTTAGCCATCGCGAAGCATTCATCTTTATCATCAGGGGCAGGGCCATCAGAACCGGGGACACAAGGCACCTTGGCTTTCTGCATGGCATCTTTTGCAGAAATTTTATCACCCATAAGGCGAATTGTTTCAGCACGAGGGCCAATGAAAATAAACCCACTGGATTCGACCCGCTCTGCAAAATCGGCATTTTCGGATAAGAAACCATAACCCGGATGAATCGCATCTGCCCCCGTTACTTCGGCTGCGCTAATAATCGCTGGAATATTTAGATAGCTATCAATCGAGCGTGGCGGACCAATGCAAACGGATTCATCAGCGAGGCGCACATGTTTGAGATCACGGTCAGCCGTGGAGTGAACGGCCACCGTTTTAATGCCAAGCTCGCGGCAGGCGCGCAGGATGCGTAGAGCGATTTCGCCACGATTAGCAATGAGGACTTTTTTTAACATGAAGGCCTCCTGATCAGTCAATGATCATTAAGGGCTGGCCGAATTCAACAGGCTGCTCGTTTTCAACCAGAATAGCTTTGATCACACCACTTTTATCTGCTTGAATTTGATTAAGCATTTTCATCGCTTCAATGATGCATAAAGTATCACCCACTTTTACCGATTGGCCCACTTCAGCAAAGGACTTCGCACCGGGAGAAGAGGAACGATAGAAGGTACCCACCATCGGTGACTCTAAAACATGCCCAGTGGGTGCTGCTGGTTTGTCACTAGCAACCGGTGTAGGAGCTTGTGGTGCAGTAGGTACTTGACCCATCCCCACCATCGGTTGCGGTGCATAGTAATGTTGCATAGGCATTGCAGGCGCTGGAGTCGTTGAAACGCGGCTAATACGTACCGAATCTTCGCCTTCTTTAATTTCGATTTCGGCTACATCGCTGTCTTCTAACAGATCGATTAGTTTTTTGATTTTGCGAACATCCATCATGAAGCTATTCCTATAAGTCTTGTATGGCTTGATGTTGTTAGAGTGCCGACGTGCTAAAACGATCAGGATTGAGAGGCATTTTGCGATTACGACAAAATACCTCAAAGACTGCATAAGCGCTTAAATTCGCTCTTTTTCTCGGCATATCCCAACAGAATGGGCGCGAGTTTACACCGTTTATCCCTTGCTTGCAGCAAGAAAGCGCCAAGAACCAGCTTGGATTAACGACCTTTAAAAATCGAACCTAAAATGCCGCGCACGATTTGTCGCCCTAAATTGGAGCTAATCGAGCGTGCGGCACTTTTAACAATCGTTTCAGTTAAAGTTTGGCGATTACTAGGCCGAGGCGCATTGCTACCCTGAGGGGCATTGCTAGCCTCAAAGCGCCGCGCGGCTTTTTCGAATTCTTTAGCTTGTGTATCAGCAGCAATTTCTGCTGCGACTTTTTCCGCACGTGCTTGTAACACTTCATGCGCTGATTCGCGATCAATTATTTTATCGTAGCGGCCAGCAAACGGGCTTTGGCGAATTAAATTCGCACGTTCTTCAGGGGTGGCTGGCCCAATCCGTGATTGCGGTGGGCGAATCATGGTGCGTTGCACGATGCTGGGAATACCTTTCTCTTCCAGTACTGAAACTAAGGCCTCACCAACGCCTAATTCCATAATGATTTCAGCCGTATCTAAATTTGGATTGGCACGGAAAGTATCAGCCGCCGCTTTGACGGCTTTTTGGTCGCGAGGAGTGAAAGCGCGCAAAGCATGTTGGATACGATTGCCTAATTGCCCGAGGATGCTGTCGGGAATATCTAAAGGATTTTGGGTGATGAAATACACGCCAACGCCTTTAGAGCGAATCAAGCGTACAACTTGCTCAACCTTATCCACTAAGGCTTTCGGTGCATCATTAAATAATAAGTGCGCTTCATCAAAGAAAAACACTAAGCGTGGTTTATCTAAATCGCCTACTTCAGGTAAATTTTCAAACAATTCAGACAATAGCCACAGCAGGAAGGTGGCATACAAGCGCGGTGTCATCATCAGCTTGTCGGCCATCAGAATATTGATGTTGCCATAGCCATTGGGTGCAGTACGAATGAAGTCCCAAAGATCGAGCGCAGGTTCGCCAAAAAAGCTTTCTGCACCTTGTTGTTCAAGGACTAATAAGCGCCGTTGAATCGCGCCAATTGAGGAGGAGCTGACATTGCCATAAGCATTTTGGAAGTCTTGAGCGTTTTCGCCCATATGTTGCAGGATGGAGCGCAAGTCTTTGAAATCGAGCAATAACATGCCTTCATCATCGGCAAATTTGAAGGCGATGTTCAACAGACCTTCTTGCGTATCATTCAGCTCTAAGAGGCGAGATAGTAACAAAGGACCAATATCAGTGACCGTTGCGCGAATCGGATGACCTTGTTGACCGGATAAGTCCCAAAGAACGCTGGGATAGCCTTCGAATTTAAAATTATCAATGCTAATAGCTGCGATACGTTCTTCAACTTTGGGATTAGCAGCCCCTGCTTGGCTAATTCCAGTTAGATCGCCTTTGATATCTGCCATAAACACGGGGACGCCCGCCCGCGAAAAGCCTTCTGCTATCGCTTGCAGAGAAACGGTTTTACCCGTGCCGGTTGCGCCTGCAATTAGCCCATGTCGATTGGCAAAGCGCAAATTTAGATTAACGTGTTGATTGCCACCTTTGCCAATGAGAATGCCAGCTTGTTCACTCATGACTGCTCCTATTGTATTTTTCATGTTTGGCGTATTGAGGAGCAGTCTAACGAAAATGCCTAGCGACTGCTACGCTAGGCCTAGTTTTCTTAAGGTTTCTCGACTGATAGCGCCAATGGCTAGCTGATTAGCTGCTTGGAAGGTATGAATCGCAGCAATAGTGGCAGGATCTAAAATACCTGATAGTGTCAGTGCATACCCTTTTTGATGAAGTGCGAGTTGGATTTGCCGAATCTGTTCAGTATTCAAGCCGTCTGTACAGACAACAGGCATAGAAACAAGCTGCTCCGCACGTAATTTGCGGTTAGTGGTGACGGTATCGTATTGCGGAGCAACTAAGCTGGATAGAACCTTCCACGGTTTACTAACCCGAGAAATTTTTACCATTTCATAGCGAGCAGGTAATGGTTGGCCAATACCTTTACCTGCTTTAAGCAGTTTTTTGCGTTTAAGCTTGATGGTTTTAGCCGGAATGCTGAGTTGCTTAATTTGAGCAGGTTCTTTGACAATTTGGGTAGGTATTTTTACAAACTCAGCAGCGACAGTTTCGATGCAAGAGTTATCAGCAGTGGTGAGGCAGCCTGTTTTCCAACGTTTGTGTTCAGGCCGTACCAAAATTTCCCGAATGACGGTGTGATAGGTGGCTGCGCTAGCATGTAGCTCGGAGCGCGCACGTTCGGTTTCAATAATATCTTCAAGCTCTTCATATTGAGCTGGCACCGTTTCTTGAAAATAACGAGCAGGCTCAACTTGGATTCTAGTCTCATTCCAGACGAGTTCAGCGGGTATATTGCTGTAACTAGCTGAACCATCATAGACCAAAACCCTTGTAGATTCCTCACGAAATACGGCAGCACGCAATAGCTCAGCAGAGCACTGGGTTGGAATTATCGCTTTAATAGGTTTAAGTGCCGTTTTTTGTACAGAGTTTGAGTTTGCTGTAGTCCAAGCTTCGCCCTGAATAGCACAGCTCGCCAATAACGAGGTAGTAATCAGTCCTAATATAATCGTTTTAGTGTTTTGCATTGTTCTAAAGCATGTCTAAGGTTTGGGTTTTTATGCGATTTTAGCCATAAATCTATAGAGCTTGCTTTAAACCTCAGTCTGAGTCGAGAAACTTTTATACTTTTGTGACAGCAGGGTATTCTTCAGACAAGTGAACAATCTCACCGGTTAATTTATCGACCTTTTCAATCAAGCCGTGACCCGGCTTCCAGACTACTTTTCCACCTTTCTCTAAGACGGGTACGCTATCAATGATAAGAGTGGGGCGAAGTACGTCGGAAACAGTTGGAATGCGCTCAGTGGAAACCGGTGGTGATACCTGTTTTTCGGGTAGAGTTCGTTGCGTTAAATCGCTGGGTGGTAACTGAATTTTGTCAGTGATGGTGGGGATAGTTTCATGGATAGACGCAATAGGAGGCGGTAATACATAGCGCGACACATTATGTACACTCGAGGCATTGCTTAAATCTGCGTAATATTCAGCAGGAAAAGCAGTAGCATTTTGCAGCACCAAACCGCGATGAAAGCTTTGTAAGTTTGAGTATGACATGGCAACAAGCAAGCAAGAGAACGTAATTGCAGTATTCTTGACTGTGCGTTTTTTTGCTGGACTAGGCTTGATAGGGGCAAGGGAATATAAGACAAAAGGTTAAGCTTTAAGATGCTAGTAAAAGCCTTAGCGTGCTTATATCATGCAGGACTTTATGCGGCTGCGCAGGAACATTTTCATGAGCCAGTATTGGAGTCCTTTGGTACAACAGTTGGAGCCTTATGTTCCGGGTGAGCAACCGAAGGATCAGCGCTATATTAAACTTAATACCAACGAGTGCCCCTATCCACCTTCGCCCAAAGTACTCGCAGCCATTCAGGCTGAATTGTCAGCAACCCTCAGACTCTATCCCGATCCCAATGCAGATCTCTTTAAAGAGGCTATTGCGGCTTATTATGGTTTAGAGCGTAAGCAAGTATTTGTGGGTAATGGCTCTGATGAGGTATTGGCGCATGTATTTCATGCCTTGTTTAAGCCTGATCAACCGCTGCTGTTTCCGGATATTTCCTATAGCTTTTATCCAGTCTATGCCAATCTCTATCAGCTGCCTGTTAAGCAGATACCACTAACAGCTGATTTCAGTTTGGATTTGAGTGCTTATATACAACCGAATGGTGGGATTATTTTCCCCAACCCGAATGCACCTACGGGGTCTGCGATTGAATTAGCTGCGATTGAGCAACTGTTGATACGCAACCAACACTCAGTCGTGGTAGTGGACGAGGCTTATGTGGATTTTGGTGCTGAAACTGCTATTCCACTCATTGACAAATATCCCCATTTATTAGTCGTACAAACCCTCTCTAAATCGCGTTCTTTAGCGGGGTTGCGTGTAGGTTTTGCAGTTGGTCATCCTGATTTAATTGAGGGTTTGGAGCGAGTTAAAAATTCCTTTAACTCTTACCCTTTGGATCGCTTAGCGATTGTCGGTGCAGCGGCTGCGATGCAGGATCAAACTTATTTTGCCGAAATCTGCCAGCGAATTATTGCCACACGCGAAACGACAGTTGCGCATTTACAGCAGTTAGACTTTCAAGTTTTACCTTCATCCGCGAATTTTGTGTTCGCTCGTCCGCCTGCAGGGAATGCAGAAGCTATGTACTTAGCCTTGAAAGAACAGGGCGTATTAGTACGGTATTTTAACAAGCCTCGTGTTCAGGAGTATTTGCGCATTACGATAGGTACTGAAGCAGAAATGCTGGTTTTGTTGGAAAAACTTAAAGCATTATTGGCAAATTAAGATGGTTAGTCGTGATGAGCTTGAGCAGTATTTAAATGGTTTGCTGAATGTTAGTAAATTCAAAGACTATGCACCTAATGGTTTGCAAGTAGAAGGCCGCCAAGAGATTCACAAAATTGTGACTGGGGTAACGGCTTGCCAAGCTTTGTTAGAGGTTGCAGTAGAGCAGGGCGCTGATGCTATTTTGGTGCATCATGGTTACTTTTGGCGTGGCGATAATCCGGTAGTACGCGGAATGCACCAACGTCGTTTAGCTACACTACTGAAAAACGAGCTGAATTTATTTGCCTATCATTTGCCCTTAGATGCTCATCCTGAATTAGGAAATAATGTGCAGTTGGCTAAACGCTTAGGCTTAACCGTAGAAAGTGTGCTAAATGAGCAGGGTGTAGGCAATATAGGTAGCTTAGCTGAACCGATGAGCTTAGTTGATTTTGGAGAAAAACTTGAGCAAATTCTCAAACGTAAGCCTTTGCTAGTTTCAGGCGGTACACATAAGATTCAACGTATTGCCTGGTGCACAGGTGGTGCTCAAGGCTATATTCAAGAGGCTCTAGCGTTTGGCGTGGACGCTTATTTGAGCGGTGAAATATCAGAACATACAACCCACAGTGCGCGCGAAAATAATTTGCATTATATCGCTGCTGGTCACCATGCGACTGAGCGTTATGGGGTGCAAGCCTTAGGTGAGCATTTAGCGGCTCAATTTGCGGTGGAATGTCGCTTTGTTGAGATAGATAATCCTGCTTAATGTCAGGTTATTTCGATATTTTTTGTGCTATCATCGCCACCGGATTTGTCGCCCTTAAGGTGCTTGGTGTTTATTCCCTTATGTTTGCAAGGGAGAATCGCTTGATTTCAGTATTGAAGTCATACATCCTATGGCGTGTTTTAGCACTTGCTAATATTGCAGTGCAGTAGTCCAGTAGCGATTGAGGATTTTGCTTCTTGCAGGTTGAGCAAGAAGTGTTCAGGTTTTGATAATTTGGGAGTGAGCTAACGATGGCAAATTCTGGAGTCGATAAGAATCGGCGTCGTTTCCTGATTGCAGCTACTTCAGTAGTAGGTGCAGCGGGGACGGCGGCGCTTGCATATCCCTTCCTAGGGACGATGTCTCCCAGTGCACGTGCTTTGGCTGCAGGTGCGCCGGTAGATGTAAATGTAAGCAAAATTGAGCCAGGTCAGTTATTGGCAGTAGTGTGGCGTGGTAAGCCAGTTTGGGTGGTTAATCGAACTGAAGAAATGTTAGCTGCTCTGCCAGCCTTGGATACGAACCTGAAAGATCCAAATTCTGAAGTAATCAGCCAACAGCCTGAATATGCTAAAAACGGCTACCGTTCGCGTGAAGCAAAGTTTTTAGTACTGGTCGGTATTTGCACGCATTTAGGCTGCTCACCTACTTTCCGTCCTGAAGTCGCTCCGGCTGACTTAGGGGCTGATTGGAAAGGAGGGTGGTATTGCCCTTGCCATGGTTCGCGCTTCGACTTAGCAGGGCGCGTATTCAAAAACGTACCCGCAGGCACTAACCTTGAAGTTCCGCCTTATTACTTCAAGAGTGAAGGCCAAATTTTAGTAGGCGAAGATGGAGGTGCTGCATAATGGCTGAGCGTCCTGCACATAATTATACCGGTTTCTTAGGTTGGGTCGAAGATCGTTTCCCCTTAATGGAAACTTGGGACAAGCACTTAGCGCAATATTACGCGCCTAAAAACTTTAACTTCTGGTACTACTTCGGCTCATTAGCGATGTTAGTGCTGGCTATCCAAATTTTCTCCGGTTTATTCCTCGCTTTTCACTACAAGCCTGATGCTGATTTAGCATTTGCTTCGGTTGAATACATCATGCGTGATGTACCCGGCGGCTGGTTTATTCGTTACATGCACTCTACCGGCGCTTCGGCCTTCTTTATTGTTGTTTATCTACATATGTTCCGCGCCATGATTTATGGTTCGTACAAAGGTAAGCGTGAGCTGTTATGGCTGATCGGTATGCTGATTTATGTTGCATTGATGGCAACAGCTTTTATGGGTTATTTGTTACCTTGGGGTCAGATGTCCTATTGGGGTGCACAGGTAATCATTAACTTATTCAACACCATTCCATTTGTAGGTAATGAGGTCTCTGTTTGGTTACGGGGTGACTACGTCCTCGGTGACGCTGCTCTAAACCGCTTCTTTGCCTTGCACTTCTTTGTACCCGTGATTGTGTTACCTGCTTTAGTCTTTGTACATATCGTAGCTTTACATGCGGTAGGTTCAAACAACCCCGATGGCGTTGAAATTAAAGAAGGCCCTAAAGGCAATCGTTGGTCTCCAACAGCTCCAGCCGATGGTATTCCTTTCCATCCTTATTACAGCGTTAAGGATATTGTTGGTGTTGCTGTTTTCTTGTTTGTGTTCTTTGCAATTTTGTTTTTCATGCCAGAAATGGGTGGTTATTTCATTGAACAACCTAACTTTGAACCTGCAAATCCACTAAAAACACCTTTGCATATTGCTCCTGTGTGGTATTTCACTCCTTTCTATACCGTACTGCGTGCTGTACCAGATCCTTGGTATGGTACTGTGGCTATGTTTGCTGCCATTATTGTCTTGTTTGTTCTACCTTGGCTCGATAAGAATCCTATTAAATCATGGCGTTATCGTAATAAAGCCCACAAAATAAACTTGCTTATGTTCGCAGCTGTGTTTTTAGTATTAGGCTGGATGGGTGTTGAGGCAGTCACCGTGATCTATAAAGAACTCGGCACACGCATGACGCAAATTTACTTCTTATTTTTCGTAGTTATATGGCTGCACAGCTATCCTGCAAAGGTTAACTACAAAAAATGGTTTGTTATTCTGTTGGGCATTGTGCTTGCTTATGACTTAATTTTCCGTCTCAATTTGGAAGATGGTGAAGCAACTTGGCAAATGGTTTTGCAGTTGGTTTGGCCGGTAATTTACTTAGCTGCAACTCTGTTGTTGCCCGCCTTTAAACCTAGCTTCAATCAGGAAAAGCCAGTTCCTGATCGTGTGACAGAGTAAGGAGCTAACACATGAAAAAGTTTATGACTAGTGTATTGCTTGCTCTAAGTATGGTTCTACCAACAGTTGGTTTTGCTTCCGAGACTGTGAAGTTAGAAAAGGCTAATATTGATTTGCATAACAAGCAAAGTTTGCAACGTGGTGCTAAGTACTTCGTTAACTATTGCATGGGTTGCCATTCACTCAGTATGAGCCGCTATAATCGTGTAGCTACCGACCTTGGTTTAACACCCGAGCAAGTACAGAAAAACCTGATTTTTACCCGTACTGATGGCGAGACTACTAAAATAGGCGAGCTAATGAAAAATGGGATGACTCCTAAGTACGGTAAAGAGGCCTTTGGTAATCCTCCGCCTGATTTATCTTTAGAAGGTCGGTTACGCGGTGCGGATTGGATTTATAGCTTCCTGAAAGCTTTCTATAAAGATCCAAGCCGTCCTCTGGGTGTAAACAATACTGTGTTTGCTAATGTGGGTATGCCACATATTTTGTGGGAATTACAAGGTACTCAAGAGCTACAACATGCTGAAGCTGCTGCTAACGCTCACGCAGAACCAAAGTTGGTTCTTAGCTCACCGGGTAAAGTATCTCCAGCAGAGTATGACCGTATTGTTCTCGATATTACCAATTTCTTGGTTTATGTCGCTGAGCCTGGCAAACTGTATCGTCAATCAATGGGCATTTGGGTCTTGTTATTCTTAGTAATCTTCATTGTATTTGCATACTTCTTGAAGAAAGAATACTGGAAGGATGTTCATTAATTACCGACTGGTATAACATAAATTGGCTACTCTAGTTGATAAGCTAGAGTAGCCTTTTCATTTGGACTACAGGAACTTTTCAAGCTATGGCATCGATTTCTAGTCGCCGTTCTGTTATGACTTTATTTTCTGCTGCTGATTGTGCTGACAGCCATCGGGTACGCATTGTCTTGGCAGAGAAAGATATTACTGTCGATGTACTCAATATAAATCTGGATGATAAGCCTGATGAGTTGGCGGAGCTGAATCCTTACAACACAACGCCCACTTTAATCGACCGCGATTTAGTCCTGTATGACGCACGCATCATTATGGAATATTTGGATGAGCGCTTCCCACATCCACCGTTGATGCCAGTTGACCCGGTGACACGTGCGCATTCACGCTTAGCCCTATTTCGGATTGAGAAAGATTGGTTTTCATTAGTCGATGATATCGAGCGTGGCGATGAAAAGTCTGCTACTGAAGCACGGCGTATTTTACGTGAAAGTGTCTTGTCGGCTGCTGAAGTGTTCGCGATTAAACCTTATTTCTTAAGCGATGAATATACTTTAGTAGATTGCACGATTGCGCCTGTTTTGTGGCGTTTGCCCAAATATGGCATCGATGTGCCCGCTAAGCAGGGCAAGCCTATACTAAAGTATATGGAGCGAGTATTCTCACGTGATGGTTTCCAACAATCTCTAAGTAAGGTTGAAAAGGCTATTAGACCATGACACCAAAACGCCCCTATTTACTACGTGCTTTTTACGAGTGGATTGTCGATAACAATATGACTCCCTATATCACGGTGGACGCGACGGCAGAAGAAGTTTCTGTGCCGCGCCAGCATGTGAAAGATGGGCGCATTGTTTTAAACATCAGTCCAACTGCTGTTCGTGATTTTGTCATGGATAATGATGCAGTGAGCTTTAGTGCACGTTTTAGTGGGGCTGCGTTTTATGTGTATTGCCCCATTTACTCTGTGTTAGCCGTTTATTCGCGTGAAACCCAAGAGGGAGCCTCTTTCCCACCAGATGAATATGCTCAAGTGAAGCCAGTTACTAAAGGGCCTAGCCTAGCAGCTGTTTCAACACAAGCTGAAACTGATGATGAGGACGAAATCGAAACAGCGGAGGAAAGTCCAAGTGATGAGCCACCACCTCCATCTAAAACAAGTAAATCGCCTTCCAAGTCTCGTCCTGCCTTACGTGTTGTTAAGTAACTTACGGTAAATCTTGATGATTTCGCTGATTGCTGCTATGACACGCACAAAGCATGTAATTGGCCATCAGGGAGCCATGCCTTGGCATTTGCCCGCTGATCTTGCTTGGTTCAAGCAAAACACTTTAGATAAACCCATTATTATGGGGCGCAAGACTTGGCAGTCTTTGGGCAAGGCTTTGCCTAAGCGCCGTAATATTGTGGTATCAGGTGCTGCTGACCTAAAAATACCTAATGTTGAATTCGTTACTAGCCCACAAGCGGCACTAGATTTAGTCGCAGATAGCCCAGAAATCATGATTATTGGTGGGGCTCTGCTCTATCGTTATTTTCTTCCTCATGCTGAGCGTATGTATTTAACTTTCATTGATGCTGAGCTGGCTGGTGATACTGTATTTCCTGACTATCAAAAGCATGCTTGGTTGTTAAGCCAAGAACAATATTTTTTAGCGGATGCTAAAAATCCCTATAACTATTCCTTCACTATCTATGAGCGCTTATGAGTAGCTTATTGATTGTTAATGCTCAGCTTGTGAATGAAGGGCGAATTGTTGAAGGGGATGTATATATTGAGAATGGTCGAATTGAAGCCATTGGTGCTTTGTCCGCAAAACCTGCTACCCAAATTTTAGATGCGCAAGGTCGCTACCTGTTGCCCGGTATGATTGATGATCAAGTTCATTTTCGTGAGCCAGGTTTAACTGAAAAAGGTGGTTTATTCACTGAAAGTCGAGCAGCCGTCGCAGGTGGCATTACTAGTTTCATGGATATGCCAAATACAATACCGGCTACTTTATCGAATGAGCTACTCCAAGAAAAACATCAATTAGCCCAAGGTCGGTCATTAGCCAATTACGGTTTTTATTTAGGCGCGTCTAGTGAAAATATTGAGCTGATCAAGTCCTTGGATGTGCAGCTAGCTTGTGGTGTCAATGTATTTGTAGGCTCATCTTGTGCTAGCAAGCTGGTGGATGATCCTGAAGTGCTGCGTGAAATTTTAACCAGCTCTCCGGTATTAGTGACCGCACATTGCGAAGATATGCCCATGATTGCTGAAAATGAGGAAAGTTATCGCAGTATTTATGGGGATGCGATGCCTTTTGAGTTGCATGGTGTCATTCGTAGTGATGAAGCTTGTTATATAGCTGCTGAGCGCCTAATTGAGGTAGCTACTGCTTGTAATACGCGGGTGCATATCCTACATATTTCTTCTGCCAAAGAGCTTGAGCTATTTTCAGCAGGGACTATTGCTGAAAAGCTGATTACAGCTGAGGTTTGCCCGCATTATTTGCACTTTTCTGATGAAGATTATGCTGCTAAACAAGGGCTATTGAAGTGTAATCCTGCGATTAAAACGACCGAAGATCGTGCTGCTTTGATACAGGCTCTCTTGGATGGGCATCTGGATATCATTGGGAGTGCACATGCCCCACATTTATTAGCAGAAAAACAAGGTCTGGGTTATTTCAAAACACCCGCTGGTATGCCCATGGTACAGGATGCTCTGCTGTCCTTATTAGAAAATTACCATGATGGTATTTTCAGCCTAGAATTTATCGTTGAAAAAACTAGCCATGCAGTCGTAGAGCTTTTCAATATTAAGGAACGCGGTTTCATTCGTGAAGGCTACTGGGCCGATTTAGTCTTGCTAGACTTAGAGCAGTCCTCGCTAGCAAGCAACGCCAGCTCCTTAGCCAAATGTGCATGGACTCCCTATGATACTTATAATTTTCGCTCTAGGATTGCGACAACGATAGTCAATGGTGAGATCGTTTGGCATGAAGGTAAGCTGCTTGAGCGCTCACCTCTAGGGCAAGCTCTCAATTTTAAACGTTAAATTTAAAGTTCACGGACTACACGAAAGCCTAAATTCGTATCTAATTCATCTAAATAACGTTTTTTGCGTGCAGCACTACGTGCTAATACGGCTGGGTCAAACCAAGAGCCACCTTTAGTCACATACCAATAAGGGTCGCTACTACTGGATGGACTGCCATCACGATGAGCGCCTAAATGTGAACTAGTCCAATGTGTACTTGTAAACTCCCAAACATTGCCATGTACATCGTATAACCCCCAATGATTCGCTTCACGTAAACCGACTTCACTAGCACTCACTGAGGGAATACAGCGTGGCAAGTACCAACGCTTCTTTTCGGCAGCTTCTTGATAAGGAAAAATGGGATTAAAGTTAACTTCTTTACAGCTGATACTTTTTCCATAGCAGAAAGGGGTAGTACTACCAGCACGGGCCGCATACTCCCATTCAGGTTCGGTTGGCAAACGGTATAGTTGCCCAGTTTGTTCGCTGAGCCAGCTCAGATAGAGTTTTATATCACTCATGCGTACATTAATGACTGGATAGCGCCCTTGATGCCAAATCAGTTCTGGACGTTTTTGCCACTCAGTAGCGGTACGAAATAACTCAAATTCTTCAGACATCAGGGGCAATTGACCGATAGCAAAGTCATAATCTAAGCGAATACTATGCTGCGGATACTCTTCGCGGCGATGCCCAAATTCATTATTAGGCGAACCCATTTCAAATTGGCCAGCAGGAATCACGGCTAATTTTGGCCCTAGCAAGCCACTCTTTAGGCTATCTTGAAAAAATCCTTCAAGTCCATAGTGGTGAGCCGCTTGGCGCTGTAGGTTTTTTAGCTCTTCAACAGAAAGAGCATCAACGACTGTTGCTGCTGAGACATGCAAACTCAAAGCTGTCATAGGTGTCTATTAGTAACTATTAATGTAAAAACTAGAATCTAACACTCATTTTCTGCTGCTAGCAACTAAGTTTGTCATTATATGGTCTACACTTTTAAATATGGGTGAAAAATTGGGGTGTAAAATGGAAGTTCTCCATAGTAATCATGAGGATAATAAAAAACTATCTTATCTTGGAACAGCAAGACGCTTGTTAGATGGTTTAATTTTGTATCGTTTAGACTTGGGGGATGCTGGGCGGCACTTAGAGTTACTTTTAAGGTATAGTGGGGTTACAGCCAGCACCGACTTGCCTTGTACAAAAAGAGTTCATTAGCACTAGTTAGTCGTAGCTCATGCGGATTAATTATATTTATAACTTAATATTCGCGTAAGCATTTTTCGGTTATACTGCCAGTAAGCTCTTTTACTGGTTACAAGAAAAATAAATGAAGCGCACTGCCCGACGCAAGCAAACAGGCCTTAATTTGCTTGAGGTGTTAATTGCTACTCTAGTTTTATCAGTGGGTTTACTAGGTTTAGCAGGCCTACAGGTAAGCAGTCTTAAAACCACTCAAAATGCTTCTTTAAAACAAGAAGCTACCTTTGTTTTGTACGATTTATTAGATCGTATGCGCAGTAATAGGCAATCGGTGATTGCAGGCAACTACATAAAAACCACAGCTTGTAGCCAGACACCACCACAAGTTTGTACGGATAGTTGTTCTGCTACACAACAAGCAACTTATGATATTTACCAGATCTTATGTAGAAGTGGTTCTAATCGCTTGCCGGAGACACAATTGGTAATTAGTTGTCCAAACTCAGGTGATTGTGGGCGTGGTTTGCATTTTCTTTTGAGCTGGACCGAGCGTATGGAACAAGCAGGTATACAGCAAACTACAGCAGCTAATACCAATACCGGTGCTCCCCCCCTCACTAGTGAAAAAGAAAATGACTCCATTAGCTTAGAAATGGATGCCATCCTTTAAGAGTAGCCATGAAAAATAATAATAAGCTCCAACATAAAGGCTTTTCTCTCGTTGAAATTATGATTTCTTTAGCGCTAGGGCTATTTATTATGGCTGGCATCTCTACTGTCTATGTCAGTACTAAAGAAACCTATGCTTTACGTGATCAAATTTCTGAGTTAGATGAAAATGCGCGGACTGCGATGAATGCCTTGCGTACTCATCTTGAAGCTGCTGGATATGCCTCTAAAGCTGGAGCTCAACTAGAAAACTATATATTACCCACTGATTTTTCGCCCTCAAGCGTTATTTGTCCAACAGGGCAAACGAATATAATTAATGTGGCTCGTGTTTCTAGTTCAGCTGATGGCTCTACTTTAGGTTCGTCAGTGCTGACTTCTAATCAGATCATGGCAAGGGCGGATACTATTGGGATATCTTTCATCGCAGATGATGCTATTTTTAAGGATTGCACCGGCTCATCTTGGAAGAATCGTTGTACAGTTGATCCGAGTAGTAGCTTAAAAGATTGGGCTAATGAAAGTCCGCAAGCCCAAGCGGCGCGGCGCATATATAGCTCATTTAGAGTTCAAAGAAACGCTACACGTAGAAATAGCATTGATGATGGTATACCTGAGTTATCATGTGGCGGCTCACTTAATACCTATAGCCAACCTTGGGCACAAGGTATTGAAAATATACAGTTTCGCTATGGTGTCGATATAGCGCCCAATCCTATTCCAGTAGGCCAGAAAAAACAGTGGCAAGTTGATCAATATTGGACTGCTACCGAGGTTAATACCAATAATGCCTGGGATAAAGTTGCTTTAGTGCAAGTAGCCTTATTGGTGCGAACAATAGAACCAGTTTTCAAGCAGGCTGAAGAAAAGACGCATCAACTCTTTAATCAGCAAATAAACACTAATGACCGGTATAAACGCTCTGTTTATACCACGACTATTTATTTAAGAAATATTGCACGTTAAAACGACATCATCATGAAAATTATAAAGCATTTGAAAACTGCATCTAAGTATCGTCAGCATGGCTCAACTTTGCTGTGGGGGATGTCTATTCTGTTAGTGATGTCAGTGATTGGTGTTACTGCTGCACGTATTGGTATTACAGACACGCGTATCGTCGGCAATGAAATGTATAGCATGGTGACCTATCAGGGAGCTGAGTCACAGTTAAACTTAGTCCGGCCTCCATTAGAAATGCTGGCACCTTCTAATTCCTTAGCGTTCATCAAATTTGCAATGGAGCAGCAAACTAAGAAATTCACAGTGCCGCAGTCTAATACCGAAGTACTTTTTCAGGCTGTTAACCTAAAAAATGGCTTAAAAGTTCAGCATGACAGCTTTTTAGAACAATGCCCACCGTTAGAAACCTCCATGAGTGTGGAAATGGATGGAGATAGCTATAAGTGCTCTTTATTTGTTATCGATGCTAGTAGCCGCTTCCAAGGCACAGGGGCACGTAGTTTGCATGAAATTGGCGTTGTGCATTTTATGCCTTCATCATAAATTAATTTGATTAATACAAGATTTATTATAAGATTGAGAGCATCCCGAATAATAATTAAAACTTAGGTTAGATTTATGCTCAGACTTCGACTGCAACACGGTTTTACCCTAATCGAAATGATGATTGTTATTGCAATTATTGGGATTATTGCAGCTTTTGCTTATCCAAGTTATGTTGAGCAAGTCAGAAAAAGCAAGCGTTCTGATGCAAAAATTGCCTTGCAGCAAATTGCCCAACGCCAAGAATCGCATTTCATTAAAAATTACGCGTATGCAGCTTCTTTAACGGCTTTAGGTTACGCAGCAGATACGATTCCTAGCCCTGAAGATAATTATCAAATCACTGTCAATGCGGCAACCGCTACCAGCTATACCTTACAAGCAACTCCCACTACTGGTTCTAGTCAAGAGAAAGATAGTAAATGTGCAAGTTTTACCTTGGATCACATGGGTAGGCGGGTAGCTAAAGATAGTGGTGGAGTGGTGGCAACAGATAAATGTTGGCATTAAAGCTTTTCAAAAAATAACTAATAACGAGTCATTCAACCATGCGAAAAGCTAGCAAATTTCTACGCTTAATTTGGCAAGTGAGCCTCAGTCTAGCGCTGGGCAGCTTGGCTGGATTAGTGTCGGCGGATGAAACAGAAATCTTCGCCCAAAATGAAGCTAGCAAAGTCAATGCTAATATCCTGTTCCTGCTGGATGCTTCTGGCAGTATGAGCCAAACCCTCTCAAATAGTGGAGGGCGCTCACGGATGCAGGTATTACAACAGACTTTCCGTGAAGTGCTGGTTGATGCTCCTGACAATGTGAATATTGGTTTAATGCATTACTCCAATGCGAACCTCCTGCCATCTTATAGTTGGAGTGCGATTAAAGGGGTTAACTTTCCGGTTTCACCGATTGATGACCAAGCATCGGCTATTATTGGTTCAGCAGCCAGTACTGACAACCTAATTGATCCGCCTGCGGGCATGCCTGTCCGAGCCTTCTTAGCCGATGTAGTCGATGGTTGGCAGCCTGCTGGTTATACACCGATTGTCGACTCTTTATATGAGGCGGCACGCTATTTTCGCGGTGAAAGCCCTGTTTGGGGTAAGCACGAAGCAGCCTATAGTTGGGCAGCGCATCCTTCTACTTATACAGGTAGCTTAAGTTGTACTAGCCAGCATCAAGAAGAGTGCAGCCCAGACTGGGGTACTTGCAATTCCACTGCGAATTTAAGCCCAAGTGCCTGTTCGACGCGCAAATACAGTGAGTGCTGTAAATGGGAAACTGCGCCGAATGGTCAGCAATACTGCAAAAATAATAATTATAGCTGCAAGGTGAGTGTGAAGTTCTGCCAGCACAGTATTTGTGATGCTTATAGTGGTAATCCAATTTATAAGTCGCCGATTGAGCATAGCTGCCAAGCGAATTACTTAGTCCTGATGTCGGACGGCAAACCAGAGTATCCTTACTGGGAAGGTGTAACTCCAGATGGTACTGGACGTTATCCTGAGTCAGTAGCACCAACGCAAACTTACAATGCTAATGTTATTCCGCCAATGATGCCGGATATGAATAACGCCAGCTTTCCGATTACTGTGCCTGCTTTGACCTCAGCAACTTGCATAGATGCGCCTTTAGATTACAAAAGCGGCAAATGTGGCCCTGAATTAACCCACTTTTTGGCCACTCAAGATCAATCAACTGCTGTTTCGGGTAAACAGATCGTGAATACCTTTACGGTTGCTTTTGGTATGGGTGATGAGCCAGTCGGTACTAATTATTTAGCTCAACTAGCGACCGCCGAAAATGGTGCTTATACTGCGGATAATCCAGAAGAGTTAGCAAGTGCTTTCAGCGAAATTCTTGCGGACGTACAAAAAAGCTCGCTCTCCTTTAGCTCACCTAGTTTTGTCGTCGATCAATCCAATCTGCTATCGCATGAAAATAATGTATATATGCCTGTATTTGATCCCAGCCAAACTGCAATTTGGTCAGGCAATCTCCGGAAGTTTACCTTAAATGATGCGGGCGATATTTTAGGCGCGAATGGTTCCTCCGTTTTAAGTGCCGATGGAACCTTGCAAGTTGATGCTCAGGATGTGTGGTCAGCTACCTCGCATGGTGCGGATGTTACGATGGGTGGCGCTGCCAGCAAGTTACCTAACCCCGCCAATCGAGTTCTATACACCGATGCGGGTGGCAAAAATCTAGTCTATATCAGCCCCAGTACCGAAAGTATTACAGCTAGCCTACTAACGCCAAGTGGCACTAACGTAAGTGCGCATACTCTCTTACTCACCAGTACGCATTATCCTAATCTACCAGCAGGCACGAGCTGCTGGGGAGGGTATAAGGATTGCAATGGCATTCAACATACCGTCAATGGTAATCCCGCTAATGGTGTAGGTTGCGTCAATATTGCCGAGGTAACAACTTGCCCCACGCCACCAATTTCAGCTGAAAAACGTACCAAGCTCTTAAACTTTATTCGTGGTTATAAAGACGGCGATATTAATGCTGAGGCGCGTAACCATCTAGGCGATAGCTTAAATAGCAAAGCGGTTGTAGTGGATTATGGCAACGATGTAGTTCGCGTGCTGCTAGCTACGAATGAAGGTTTCTTGCATTCATTTGATGCCAATACTGGAGTTGAAAAATGGGCGTTTATGCCTGAGTCACTCCTGAAAAATGCGAATTTATTTTTAGATAATCCAGATAACAATAAGCATGTTTATGGCATTGATGGCCCGCTAACGCTCGCCCGCGTTGACCATAATCTCAATGGTATTATTGAGCTAAGTCCATCTCAGGATTATAACGGTGATGGTCAGGTTAATGCTGAGGATGCGGATAGCGTCAAGCTGTACTTTGGCTTACGGCGTGGCGGGCGCATGTACTACGGCATGAATATTAGCTCGGCTGACTCTCCCTTAGTGACTTGGAAGATTGCACCCCAAGCAAGTGCAGGCGTTATCAATGCTGGCTTTGGTGAGTTAGGCGAAACTTGGTCGAAACCCACTCTTTCTAAGCTACGTGTTGCGGTCGCGGACAGTGCTTCCCAATCTAAAGTGAAGCAAGTTTTAGTGTTTGGCGCTGGTTATGACCCACTGAAAGATGAAGAGGATATTGCTGATCGCTTACCTGATCAATGGGGGCGTGATGTTTTCATCATCGATGCAGACACTGGTAGTGCGTTGTGGTCATTGCGCCAAGGTTATTACGGTACCTCAGGTACACAATCCCCCGTTGCGGGTGCAAGTAATCTTACACACAGCGTGACTGGTGACATCCGCATTTTAGATATGGATGGAAATGGCGCCCTAGATCGGCTGTATTTTGCAGATACTGGTGGCAATGTCTGGCGTGTGGATATGGATGTAGATGTAAAAGATGCGGATCCCAATACCTATTATGATTATGGCAAAGCGAAACTTACTAAATTAGCTGAATTGGGTGGTGATGACACTAGTTTAGACCACCGTAAATTCTTCTATGAGCCTGATACAGCTATTCGTATGCAAGATGGCAAGCCAATTTTGACGATTGCTATTGGCAGTGGTTATCGGACACACCCATTAAATACTAGCGCGGCATTAGACCGCTTATATGTCTTGATTGACAAAGATGTTTATACCATCCCTGAATCGCCAATTTTAATCACTAATACCAATCTTAAAGAAGTTAGTACGATCGAGTCTGGAATGACAATTTTAGACTACCCAGACATGAAAGGTTGGTATTACGAGTTTGAGCATCATGGCGAAAAAGCCTTGTCTTCGGTGCTCACTGTTCTAGATAAGGTCATGTTCACAACATTCTCCCAATCTGACAGTGCGGGGAATGCTAGCGTTGCTCAAGCTTGTCAGCCAGCTACGAATACTTCACGTGCTTATGTACTGGACCTCTTACAGGGTAAAGCCGTACTGAATTTAGATCGCTCAGTCGATGGGGCAGCGGATAAGTTTGTAGTAGCAGGCGCGAATGAGTTGTTGGATACACCACAATTAATTTTTGGTGGGCTAACCAGCAAAGACGGTAGCGCTAGCTGTCAATTAGGTGATTGCCAGCAAAATATTATGGTGCGGATTGGCAAGTTAAAGTTACCACTATTGGACTTGGCTAATACCGATCACCAAGCATCAACAGCTTACACGCAAATGATTGATATCACGCGTTTATTACCGCGCCTGTATTGGTTAGATTCCACTGCAGAAGACGAGGGCGAATAATGAAAAAACAACGAGGCCTTAATCTATTCGAGGTTTTAATAGCAGCGTTCTTGATCTCTTTAGGTTTGTTGGGGATGGCTGGTTTACAAGTGAAAAGTTTTCGTGTCACCCATAACTCTTATCAAATGCAGCAAGCTACACAATTGGTGCATGAGCTTTTGGAGCGCATGCGTTCCAACCGAGCTGCTGTCTTAGCTGGAAGCTATAAGGTGGCAGCCGTTGCCGAAGCTTATTGTGCTGCTGATTTAGCGACTAGTTGCCAAGGTAATACTTGTGACTCTACGCAAATGGCTACTGATGATATGCATCGAGTGATTTGTGGTTATGGTGGCAGTGGTGGGATTAGAGGCGAGCTGCTCAATGGTTCACTGACGGTAGATTGTCCTGATGCAAGCGGTAGTTGTGCCCAAGGAGTCCGTTTAAGTCTGCAATGGAATGAGCGTAACGGTGGGAAAAACGAAGCAGATGTAGAGCCTTTTAGTCTAGTTCTGAACACTGTTTTATAAGGTGTAACTATGAAAAATAAGCAGTATTCCAAACAGCAAACAGGCTTTTCTTTAATAGAACTTATGATTGCGAGTGCCCTAAGTTTGGTCTTGGTCGCGGGGATTGCCACTATTTATATGAGCAGCCGCCAAACCTATAACGCACGCGATGAAATTTCAACGATGCAAGAAAATGCACGTACTGCGATTGGTGCTCTCACTAAACATTTAGAGCATGCAGGTTATGCCACCGCTGCCCGCTTGCCTTTGGACAAAGCTTTCTATGTAGATGGCGATGCCACTCCAGCCTCGAAAAATTGTGGCGGTGGTGAAAATAGTATTGCACTAACTAATCCTGCTGATCTGGTTCAAACACTTGATCATGATGCTGCAAGTAGTGCAGGCGACACCATTGGTGTAGTGTTTTTTGCAGATAGCTTGATCACGAATGATTGTGGAAATGAACCCATTCCGGTGAATTGCCAAGTCCAAGCAGCACCTAATCCTGAATACTCGCGCATCTATAACAGTTTTTATGCGGGCACCAGTGTTGAGGGGATGCCGAATTTATTCTGTGTAGGCTCCCGAGGGACTGCAGCTACCTCCATTGCTGAGGGCGTTGAAGCCATGCAGTTCGCTTATGGTGTTGATCAAGATGACAATGGTACGGTGGATAGTTATCTAGATGCTTCAGCAGTTAAGGCAGCTGATAGTTGGGGGCAGGTACGCTCTATTAAGGCAGCTTTACTAGTGCGTTCACGCGAGCCGGTTTTCAATGCAGCCGAAGCTAAAGATTATACCTTACTAGGCACTACTTTTAGTCGTAACGACCGTTATCAACGCACAGTTCATACTGCTGTTATCTATTTACGTAATTTAGCTGTCAGTGAAGGAGCCTAAGCATGAAAACGCAAACTTATCAGTACTTGTTAGTTTTCAAACACCAACAGGGTACGGTACTGCTCTGGGGATTAGTCGGCTTATTAGTTTTAGCGGTTTTAGGCATTACAGCTAGCCGTATTTCAACTCTAGGTATGCATATTGTGAGTAATGCTATGTTTGATGATTTTACCTATCAAGGTGCAGAGTCTAGCCTGCGCCGTTCCGTCAATTTGTTTGTCGTTACTGAAACGGCTAAACAAGAAGCGACCACCCATACTGATAAGGTAGTAGGTCCTTATAATGATGCGATTGGCAATGGCGGGCAAATCAACTCAGCAGGTACAGTATCAATGGGCGCTAGTATGCCTTGTCCGCCAGTGATGCCAGGTATTGCTAATAGCACTTCAGCGAGCACTAAAAGTGGTTTTATATCCTGCCGCTTATTTACAGTAAATACTAATAGCCGAGTGCCGGGTACTGCTGCACAAAGTAAGCATATGGCCGGTATTTTAAAGTATGCGCCTGCAGAATAAAAATTAACTAAGACTGGAAGCTAACTTCATGAATAACAATAAGAAATCTTGGCGCTGCTTAAGCTACTTGTTGGGCTTGGTCATCGCGAGCTGGCAATTTAGCGTAGTCGCAGATGACTCAGAAATCTACTCATCTGCTAAGCCATCGGCTAATCCAAATATTTTATTTTTACTCGATAATTCTGGGAGTATGGGGTCTGATGATATAGATAATGGCAATGGAGGAAAAAAAACTCGATTGAGCGTGTTGCAGGAGGTATTTTCCGATGTTCTTGCTGATGCACCACCTAATTTGAATGTCGGTCTAATGCGTTATGGTGGTGAGTATGGTTTTAGTCCGAGTGGAGTTGGTTTTCCGATATCATCAATTGATACAGAAGCTTTACCTATTATTACTGCTAGGATTCCTGTTAATGAGGATAACTTACCTGACCCTATCGCTGGGCAGGCAGTCAGAGAGTTTTTACCTTTGGTAGTTAATAATTGGCAGGCACTAGGCGCGACACCCATTGTGGATTCACTTTTTGAAGCAGCACGCTACTATCGTGGTGAACAGGTCGGGAGTATAGTTGCTTTACAGCCTAATCAGATACGTGCTGCCCACCCTAGCAGTTATGATAATAATTTGGGCTATGATGCCTGTGCATCTTACTCCACGCCGAGTACTTGTAATAAAACTTCAAACTCCTGTTATGGTGAAATTATCCCGGGTAGTTGTTCTATGCAGTGGGTTTATACGGGCTGTAAGGAATTTGAGGTAATTAATAATGCTTGCTGCGGATGGTCAGGAAGCAACCCTAATGAGTCTGGACAACCCACTACTTGGAGCTGTACGGGTGGTTACACTTGTCCAGGTTTTAATTATGCCAATTGTTTAGTGCAGGGTGGGCAAGCAGAGGCCGAAATTTGCCAACAACAGTTTTGTATTGGAGCCGTGACGGGGACAGCTAATTATATCTCGCCCTTAACTGCCGAATGTCAGTCTAACTATATTGTTTTCATGTCGGATGGGCGGCCAGAGGGCTGGAATACTATCTATGATTATCCAGTATCGCGCAGCTTAATTGAGAGCAAAATTGGCAAGACCTGTGTTGATTCTCCATCAGGTTACCCATCGGGAACTTGTGGCCCTGAACTTGCAGAATATCTTGCCAATGAAGATCAAAGCGCCACACTTGATGGCAAGCAGACCATTGAAACTTTCACCATTGCTTTTGCTTTAAATGATCCTAACGGTACTAAGTATTTAAAAAGCCTAGCAGAGTCGGGAAATTCAAAGGTTGCATATAATGCTGATCAGTTGCGCAATGCTCTACAACAGGTGATTGCGCAAGCCACTAGCTCGAATAAAATAATAGCAGCTGAGCCAGTCTATGCAGCCGCTCGCCCGCTGAGTACTGCGACTTTAGTTGCACAAGCAGCTCAAGATGAAACGAATCCTTTAGTAAGCACTTGGGCTTTGTGGAAAAGTTTCATCAATAATCCTAATTTGGCTCAGGCTATGCTACAGCTGATTGAGCCTTCAGTATTTACGGGTAATGCTCCTAGTTTAGCAGCAACTAACAATAACTTTTTCTATGCGAATAATGTTCAGGACTTAACGGAAGCCTTCACCTCGATTATTGGTCAAGTGCAGTCTTCGTCTTCGTCTTTTGCTTCACCTACTTATAAAGTTGATCCGAATAGCTATCTGGCACATTCAGATGAAATCTTTATTCCGGTATTTGTACGTACACCCAACGCTCAATGGCAAGGCAATTTAAAGAAGTTTAAACTGGAAAATGGGGTAATCGTTGGTAAAAGCGATACTAATCTCACTCAAGCTGCTGTTGATGCGAAAGGCCAGTTTTTAGAAAGCGCTTGGGACTTTTGGGGAGCAACCGCCAGTGGTGCTAGTGTCAAAGAGGGGGGCGCGGCAAGTTTATTAGATCCCGCTACTCGTAAAGCATTGACGAATAATGAGAGTTCCTTAATTAACTTAGACAACACTATAGCTAAAGCTAAATTTGGTGATCCAGGCATGAGTGATGCTGAACGGGATGCCTTAGTCCAATTTGCACGTGGCTATAATGACGATGGCACAGCTTCGCATCACCTAGGGGACATCATGAACAGTAAGCCGGTGATGGTACGTGATATTAATGCTAAATCTTATGTATTAGCTGGTAGTAATGATGGTTTCTTACATGCGTTTGATGCGACAACAGGTCTTGAAAAATGGGCATTTATGCCATCAACACTCCTGAAAAATCTTAAAATCTGGCATGAAAATGCGCCAACTAAGCAGCATATTTATGGTGTAGATGGCCCTTTGACAGTTTGGTATGACGATAAAAACAAAGATGGTCAAATCAAAACAGCGGATGATGACAAAATCTATGTGTATTTTGGTTTACGTCGGGGCGGTAGTGCTTATTACGCCTTAGATATTACAGATATGAGCGAGCCTAAATTAGCTTGGAAGATTGATAACACGACTACCAATTTCAATAATTTAGGTGAATCTTGGTCAAAGCCTGTCTTAACTAAACTGCGTACAGTCGATCCTAGTGATAGCTCGAAAAGCATTCTGCGCGATGTATTAGTCATTGGTGGCGGTTTTGATCCTTTATTAGAAAACGAAGACCCAGCTGCACGCACAACTCATACCGTCGGGAATGACGTGTATATCGTTGATGCCTATGACGGTACAAACCTGATTTGGTCTTTGCGTAGAGATGTTTCTAGTGCCACTTTAGATCTAAAACATAGTATTCCAAGCGATATTCGGGTCATGGATATGGATCGAAATGGTGCTTTGGATCGGCTGTATTTCGGGGATACGGGTGGTAATGTTTGGCGGGTCGATCTGGATGTAGACGTAAAAGATACTGATGCTAGTACCCTGTATGACTATACCAAAGCACGCTTAAGTAAATTTGCTGAGCTAGGTGGCACAGGGACTGATAAACGCATGTTCTATTATGAGCCCGATGTGGCCGTGACTCGAATTAAAGGGCAAGATTTGTTGACGCTTGCGATCGGTAGTGGCTATCGCTCTCATCCTCTGTCTGAGGCCATTGATGACCGTTTCTATGTATTAGTTGATCGCCACCCCTTTGCTGACCCTGATACTTCAATCTTCCCATTGCAAGAAAGTAGCGCTTTAGTGGATGTGGATACTTTAAATGCGACTAACAATTTGCTCACTGATACGACCTTAACAGGTTGGTACTATGATCTACCCAATCAGGCTGAAAAGGTTTTGGCCTCGCCACTGACGTTTATGAATAAAATTATCTTTACTTCCTTTGCAGTGGCTGAGGAAAAAACCACAACGTCGATTTGTGATGTGTCCAGCAGTGAGGGGCGTGCCTATGTAATGGATTTATTTAGTGGTGTGGCAGTGGCGAGTTTAGATCCTGATAAGCCTGATGAAAAAGTGCGCTCTAGTATTATCAGTTTAGATGAAATTCCGGATACACCACAGATTGTCTTTAAACAACCGATGGCCGCAGACGGTGGTGCTTGTACGGAAACGGATTGCGTGCAGGGTGTAGAAGTACGTATCGGTAAAATGCAGCATGCCTTGTTAGATGAGAGCAATATGAACAACGGTAGTAGCAATGCTGCTGAACGTATTGATATGGGGAATTTATTGTTGCGTTTATTCTGGTTGGATCGCGACGTGAATGATGACTAAAACTAACTAGACCAATAGCCGAGGCTCACTCGGTCATTGCCAGCTAGATCTTGATAACAGGCTACCTCAGTATAGCCTGTTCCTATGAGGCGTTCAGTAACAGCCAAACCTTGATCATAGCCGTGTTCTAACAGCAGCCAGCCCTTAGCGGCTAAATACTGTGGAGCAGTTTGAATTAAATAACTAAGGTCATCCAGACCAGACAGTCCAGAACTTAAAGCAGAGCGTGGTTCGAAGCGCACATCACCTTGGGATAAATGCGGATCAGCTTCTGAAATATAAGGCGGGTTGGCGACGATTAAGTCAAAGCAGCCATTTTTTGGCAGAACGCTAAACCAATCAGAAGCTAATAATTTTAAATTAGCTAGTCCTAAGCGTTGTTGATTACGTTTAGCAACGGCTAAAGCCTCATCCGATTTATCTAGGGCTAGAACGCTTGCATCAGGCCGCTCTTTAGCGAGGGCTAAAGCAATGGCTCCCGTGCCTGTTCCTAAATCGAGAATACTGGGTGCGGCTTGATCAGCAATACGCTCTAAGGCTAATTGCACAAGTAGCTCAGTGTCAGGGCGCGGAATTAAAGTCGCAGGACTAACCTCCAGTTCTATCCCCCAAAATTCGCGATAGCCTAAGAGGTAGGCAACCGGCATACCCTGAATACGCTGCTCTAATAATGTGTGGAAGCTAGTTTGTTGCTGCGCACTTAACTCTTTTTCAGGCCAAGCAAATAGGTAGCTGCGATTTTTGTCTAATACTTTGCCAAGCAATAACTCGGCATCCAAACGCGCACTAGCAGAGCTAACGGCTAATTCTTTACTGGCTTGTTGGATAGCTTCGCGAATTTGCACAGGCGACTCGGCTTATTCACCCGCTAAAGCAGTAAGCTGATCGGCTTGATATTCATGGACTAAAGGATCAATCACTTGATCAATACTACCCGCAATAATGTCATCCAATTTATACAGCGTCAGATTGATGCGATGATCGGTAACCCGGCCTTGTGGGAAATTATAAGTACGAATGCGCTCCGAACGGTCACCACTGCCCACTAAATTACGGCGAGTTTCAGCCTGCTCAGTATTTTGTTTTTGGCGTTCTATTTCCAACAGACGTGATTGCAGCAATGACATTGCCCGTGCACGATTTTTATGCTGGGAACGCTCGTCTTGGCATTCAACGACTAAGCCAGAGGGCAGATGCGTAAGACGGATTGCTGAGTCAGTTTTATTGATATGTTGTCCACCGGCTCCAGACGCTCGGAAAGTATCTATCCGTAAATCGGCAGGATTAATTGGCTGGGCTTCGATTTCATCGGCTTCTGGCATCACCGCAACGGTAGCAGCCGAGGTATGAATTCGGCCTTGTGATTCGGTTTCAGGGACACGTTGTACGCGATGTGCACCCGATTCAAACTTCAAGCGCGAGTAGACATTGCTGCCAATGATACGCGCAATGATTTCCTTGTAACCGCCATGTTCGCCATCACTCTGGCTGACGATCTCAACTTGCCAACGCTTTTGTTCAGCATAGCGCGCATACATGCGGAATAAATCGCCTGCGAAAATCGCTGCCTCATCGCCACCGGTACCTGCACGGACTTCAAGAAAAATATTGCTACCATCATGAGGATCTTTAGGCAGGAGCAGTTTTTGTAATTCTAATTCCTGCTCATCGCGGCGCGATTTTGCAGTGGTTAGCTCTTCTTCAGCCATGTCACGCATTTCTGGATCAGCCAGCATTTCTTGTGCAGTGGCAATATCCTCTAAAATACGCTGATAATCACGAAATCCTAAAGCGACAGGCTCTAGCTGGCTGTATTCAATAGAAAGTTTACGGAACTGCTCTTGATCAGAGATAACCTCATTTTCGCCTAATAAAACTGCGATTTCGGCATAGCGTTCATTTAAATTTTCTAATTTTTGTAAGATGGATTCTTTCACAGTTTAGGATTCATCAGTGAGGTTGAAGAGAGTTTTGGCATTTGCCAATAATACATCATTTCCAGTGTGCGCGGCTTGATTCATGTGCTGGATCGGTGCATGTGTCAGCTTATTAGTAAGGGTATTCGCCAGAAATTCAAGAACTTCTGCAGGATCTTTATTCTGCAGCATCTTTTGGGCGCGTGCTAAAACTTCATCGCGTATGGCTTCATTGTGCTGGCGGAATTGGCGAATGGTATTGCGATGTTCTTGGGCACGCAGCCAGCCCATAAAGATTTGTACTTCATTCAGTACCATCGTTTCGGCTTGTTCGGCAGCAGCGCGGCGTGACTGTAGGTTCTCTTCAATGACTGATTGTAGGTCGTCTACTGTATATAAATAAACATCATCTAAGCGGCCCACTTCCGGCTCAATATCGCGTGGCACGGCAATATCAACCATAAACATTGGGCGATGCTTGCGGACTTTGAGGGCACTTTCGACCATGCCTTTGCCAATAATCGGTAAGGGGGCAGCCGTAGAGGAAATTAAAATATCGGCTTTAGGCAAGTAATCGCTAATTTCTGGCAAACCAATGGCGATGCCATTGTATTGCTCAGCGACTTTACGGGCGCGCTCTACATTGCGATTCGCGACGATAATTTTACCAATTTTATGGGCGTGTAAATGCCGGCCCACTAATTCAATGGTTTCGCCTGCACCGACTAATAAGGCAGTCTGCTTTTCTAAATTGCTAAAAATTTGCTTAGAAAGACTGACCGCTGCAAAAGCCACTGAAACAGGATTAGCGCCGATACTGGTTTGGGTACGAACTTTTTTCGCCGTATTAAAGGCATGTTGCATTAAATGTGTGAGTTGGTGACCAGTCGCTTGCGCTTCTGTTGCACTCTGCAAGGCGGTTTTCAGCTGGCCTAAAATTTGTGGTTCGCCGAGTACGAGTGAGTCTAGGCCGCAAGCTACTCGCATCGCATGTTGGACGGCTTGCTCTTCTTGATAAACAAATAAATAGGGTTGTAATTTATTTTGTGGAATACTGTGAAAATGTGCTAACCACGCGATTAATTGCTCAATTTGTTGAGGTTCATGGCAGGCTGCATAGATTTCAGTGCGGTTGCAAGTAGAAAGAATTAAATGCTCTTGGGCTACAATTTTTGCTGAATGGAGTGCATCCGCCAAACTTTCGGGCGAGAAGGCAATCTGTTCGCGAATAGCAACAGGCGCTGTTTTATGATTGATACCAACGACAAAAATCGACATCCAGAGCGTAATTACCGCATATATATTCTATTTTCAGAACCGCGGATTTTCTGATACGTTATGCACGATTACAAGGTGGTCTGATGAATATACCTTTAAAACCAAGCCAATTCGACTATTAACGGTATCCTTGGATGCTGGAGTTGCCTATGTCTCGTTTTCATGTTTCCCATCGTTTTGTAGGGTTATCCTTCGCCCTAGTCATCGCAGGTTGTACTGTCGGCACACAAAGTTATGCTGAGCCACCTGCCGCGCTCTCTGCTCTTGCAGGGCCTTTGCTACCTAAAGAACCCTTCCAATCGGAAGCTAGCTATCAGCTTTACAATACCTTAGTCGCAGAAATGCTGATTCGCCAAGGTAAAATTAAGCAGGCTGCTCAGCATTATGTATTGGCAGTTGGGCAAAGCAAAGACAAGGCGCTTGCTAAGCGTGCAACGGAAACGGCGATTCAAGCAGGTGAACCTGTGTTAGCTAAGGCAGCTTTAGATCAATGGGCAACCTTAGAGCCAGAGGTGGTTGAGGTACACCAATATCGTGTTCTGCTTAATGCGCAACTAGGCAATTATGATGCAGCGGTGGAAGACGCGATTTGGGTACGTGATCATATTGAGAAAAAAGAAGGGCATGGTTTTGAATATGTAGTTTCACTCTTAGCTTTGGATGCAGGGCCAGTCAATGCTTATGAAGTGATTAAGCGTTATGCCACCAAGGTTGAAAACACACCGAAGGTTCAATTGGTATTAGCGACTTTTGCTTTAAGTGCGAATAAGCCAGAAGCTGTTCTGGAAGGCACAGAATCCGTACAGAAATCCGGCGATGCTGCCCAAAAGGAAGAAGCAGTGCGTTTACGCGCTAAGGCTTTGTTATCCCTAGATCGCGTATCAGACGCTTTGGGTGCATTGGAACCTTATGCGAAAAGCACTAAAAATCAAGAATTAAAGCTAGAATATGGGCGCATGCTGATTATGGCGGATCGGCGTGAGGATGCGCGCCCAATCTATAAGCAATTGTATGCAGAACAACCAGAAAATGCAGATATTCTCTATACCTTAGGTTTGCTGCATTTAGAGCAGGAAGAATTTTCATTTGCTGAGCCATTAATGAAAAAGCTTTTGGAAGTTCCAGAGCGTAAATATGAAGCGAACTATTTCCTAGCGCAAATTTATGAGGGGCAAAAGCGCACTGATGAGGCTTTAACGGCTTATGATGAGGCTTTAAATGGCGACTTTGCACGCGATGCAATTGGCCGTAAATCTGCTTTACTGCATAAAGAAAAAGGCTTAGCTGCAGCGGAGGCTTGGCTAGATAGTTTATTAGATAAAGCTACGATGCCTGAGCAGAAGGTCACGGCTTTAATGGCCAAGGGTCAATTATTGCATGATGCTAGCGAGTATCAAAAAGCGATTGATACATTCAATAAAGCTGAAGAGTTTGGTAGCAAGAAGCGCGATATTTTATATGCGCGTTCTTTAAGCTATGACCGTATGGGGAATGTAGCCCAAGCTGAAAAAGATTTACGTGAAGTTGTAAAACTAGACCCTAAAGATGCAGATGCTCTGAACGCCTTGGGCTATATGTTAGTAGTCAGCTCAACTCGTTATCAGGATGCGCATGAGCTGATTAAACAAGCACTGGAACTACGCCCAGATAGCCCCGCCGTAATGGATAGTATGGGTTGGGTATTGTTTAAAAAGGGTGATGCTAAAGGCGCTGAAGACTGGCTGAGTAAAGCTTATGACAAAATGCCTGATCCAGAAATTGCTGCACATTTAATTGAAGTTTTATCCGTGAATGGCAAAAGAGATGACGCACGTAAGTTGTTCAAAGAAATGATTGCCAAATACCCTGATGATAAACAACTCGCAGATGTGAAGCAGCGTGTCGCTGATTTAGCAGAAAAAACTAATTAAATTTTCAAGGAAGATGTTATGAAGCAAGCTTATTTGGTATTGCTATGTGCAGGTATTCTGAGTTTAGCCGGTTGTGCTAATCAGCCGAAGCCTGCTACACCAGGTGCTATGGTTAACCCTAAAGCAGGTGGAGCAGAAGCTGCATGGGTGGAGCGCCAACGTACCTTTGCCCAAATGCAGCAATGGGAATTGGTAGGCAGAGTAGGTTTGCAGTTGCGTGAAGAAAGCTGGTCATTTGGTCTTGATTGGGCACAGCGTAGCAATAGCCAGTATGAGATGCAGATCAAAAATCCACTCACAGGTGGTCTAATGGCTAAGGTGATGGATACGGGTTCACAGGTTACTTTGAAGGCTGCTGATGGCAAGACCTATCAAGATACGGATGCTGAGCGCTTGTTGGCAAAGCAGCTAAAAATGAACTTGCCGCTGAAAAACTTGCAGTATTGGGCGCGTGGTATTCCCTCGCCCGCTAGTAAAGTGGATGCTGTCAAGTTAGATACTTTTGGCCGACCTACACGCCTACAACAAGCGGGTTGGGTAATTGATTACCCTAGTTATGAGGGTGGTGGTGCTAATGCGTTACCGAGTAAAATTCAATTAAAACAAGCCTCTGATCGTGTTAAAGCTAAATTAATCGCAAAACAATGGAAAACACGTTTCTAGGCGCGCCGTTAATACTACCAGCGCCTGCCAAGCTCAATCTTTTCTTGCACATCACAGGTCGGCGAGCAGATGGGTATCATCTGCTCCAGACTTTATTTCAGTTTTTGGACTATAGCGATGAAATCAGTTTGCAAGTGCGTACTGATGGAAGAATCACTCGTCCTTTAGGCTCGCCGCTGGTCCTCGAAAATGATGACTTGGTCGTAAAAGCAGCGCGCTTATTGCAAGCAGAAACAGGTTCTAAACTAGGTGTTGAGATAAAAGTGCACAAAAAACTGCCGATGGGTGGCGGTTTAGGTGGGGGTAGCTCTGATGCTGCTACCGTGCTTTTAGGCCTCAATAAACTCTGGAATTGTAAGCTGTCTTTAAGCTCACTAGCCGCTCTGGGCTTGCGTTTGGGCGCGGATGTGCCTGTATTTGTACACGGCCATGCTGCTTGGGCTGAAGGAGTAGGTGAACAATTAGAGCCAGTGGTTATTCCTGAAAAATGGTACTTCGTTTTGCATCCAAACGTGCATGTTTCAACGCCTGAGCTTTTTTCATCACAAGGGTTGACACGTGACTGCAAACCCATCAGAATAGCGGCCTTTCTTGCAGAGCAAACAACCAATGTGTTCGAGCCAATAGTAAGAAGAAATTATCCTGAAGTCGCAAAAGCATTTGAGTGGCTAGGAATTAAAGCAAAATTAACAGGCTCTGGAGCTTGTTTGTTTGTCGAGTTTGATGATGAAAAATCAGCTCAAATAATAGCAAAAAACCTACCGAAACAATGGTCAGGTTTTGTAGCGAAAAGCCGATGTAAATCGACTTTGCATGAAAAACTTAACACCTTAAGTTAGAACGTTCTTTTGATGGGCTGTCGCCAAGCGGTAAGGCAGCGGATTTTGATTCCGCCATACCTAGGTTCGAATCCTAGCAGCCCAGCCATCCCCCTGTCTTATATTCAATGCGAGACACTCCATGTCTGACGATAGAATGATGGTATTCTCAGGTAATGCCAATCCCGAACTTGCTCTAAAAATCGCTGATCACCTCGGAATCTCCCTCGGAAAAATCAAAGCAGAACGCTTCAGTGATGGTGAAGTGCATGTAGAAATTTTAGAGAATGTTCGTGGTCGTGATGTTTTCGTGATTCAGCCCACCTGTTCACCAACGAACGATAACTTGATGGAGTTATTAATCATTACCGATGCGCTATACCGCGCCTCGGCAGGCCGAATTACCGCGGTCATCCCTTACTACGGTTATGCACGCCAAGACCGCCGTGTGCGTTCACGCCGTGTACCGATTTCTGCCAAGCTAGTCGCTGATATGGTCGCTACAGGGCATGTTGATCGTGTATTGACGATTGATTTGCACTCTGATCAAGTTCAAGGCTTTTTTGATGTACCTGTTGACAATATCTACGCTGCAGGTGTGCTACAGGCCGACGTGATGGCTAAAAACTTAGACCATATCATCGTGGTCTCACCGGACGTGGGTGGGGTAGTGCGGGCGCGGGCTTTATCCAAAGCATTAGGCAATGTGGACTTAGCGATTATTGATAAGCGCCGTCCTGAGCCGAATAAAGCTGAAATTATGAATATCATCGGTGAGGTTGAAGGGCGCCATTGCGTCTTAATTGATGATCTCATCGATACTGGCGGTACTTTATGCAACGCTGCCGCTGCCCTTAAAAACCGTGGCGCCTTAAGCGTCTGTGCTTACGCTTCGCACGCTGTATTTTCGGGTAAAGCGGTGGAAAATATTGAAAATTCTTTGCTGGATGAGGTGGTTGTCACCGATACCATCCCATTGAGTGCAAATGCCAAGAAATGTGCTAGAATCCGCCAGCTTTCGGTGGCAGGGATTTTAGCCAAGACTATCTTGCGCATTAACCGAGATGACTCGGTTAGTTCTCTGTTTGAGGAAGAATAAGCTCAGTTAGGCTGAGCTGGCTGCTGTATCTGGTCGCGGATAAGGCGGTTTTTATTAATTTTGGAGTATGAAATATGTCTAAAGAATTTACATTGCAGGCAGAAAGCCGCTCAGAGCAGGGAAAGGGTGCGAGCCGCCGCCTGCGTCGTGAGAACAAGGTGCCTGCAGTTATTTATGGTGCAGGTACACCTGCTCAATCTATTTCCTTAAAGCACAATGAGTTGATTCGCAATCTGCAAGATGAAGCATTCTACTCACAGCTGATTTCGGTTAATTTTGGTGATCGTAGGGAAATCGCGATTTTACGTGCTTTACAACGTCATCCAGCTAAACCAATCATTTTACATGCTGACTTACAACGGATTAAAGACGACGAAGTCATCGAAGTTCATATCCCGTTGCATTTCCTGAACGAAGAAAGCTCAGTAGGTGTGAAAGTGAATGGTGGTACTGTAAGCCGTATCCTCAATGAAGTTGTAGTGGCTTGCTTGCCGAAAAGCATCCCAGAATATATTGAAGTTGATATGGCGAATGTCGATAAAGGCCAGATCGTGCACTTATCTGATCTGAAATTACCTGAAGGTGTTTCTTTACCTGAATTGGCTTTAGGTAGTGACCACAATCAGGCTGTTGTTGCCATTCACTAAACCTTGAGGATTCTCCTATGACAGAGCCTATTCGGTTAATTGTCGGCTTGGGGAATCCGGGTGTTCAGTATGACAAAACCCGGCACAATGCCGGGTTTTGGTTTATTGAAGAACTAGCCCGGCGTTATAACGGACAGTTCTTAAACGAAAAGCGTTTCTCTGGCGAAGCTTGCCGTATTAATGTCGGTTCTGATTCAGTTTGGTTATTGAAGCCTATGACTTTTATGAACCGTAGCGGCCTTGCTGCGCGCCAATTAGCCGATTTCTACCGCATCCCTGTTCAGCAGATTTTAGTCGCTCATGACGAGTTGGATTTGTCAGTGGGGGATGCACGCCTGAAACAAGCGGGTGGGCACGGTGGACATAATGGCTTACGTGATTTACATGCTCATTTGGGGGCTGACTATTGGCGTTTACGCCTTGGTATTGCGCATCCAGGTGATCGAAATAAAGTGGTCGACTATGTTTTATCCCCACCGACGCGGGATGAGGAAATAGCGATTCGACTGGCAGTAGATAAAGCTGCTGATCAAATTGCGCTAGTGCTGGCCGGTGATTTGCAAAAAGCGATGAATGAACTGCATCGCAAATAGTACGACAAAAAGGTAAATCTTATGGGATTCAAATGCGGGATTGTTGGCTTGCCCAACGTAGGTAAGTCGACTTTATTCAATGCGCTCACCAAAGCAGGCATTCAGGCAGAGAATTACCCATTCTGTACGATTGAGCCGAACGTGGGTATTGTGCCAGTCCCTGATTTACGTTTGGATGAGCTATCGGTGATTGTTAAGCCTGAGCGTGTATTACCCACGACGATGGAGTTTGTGGATATTGCAGGTTTAGTCGCCGGTGCTTCTCAAGGTGAAGGTTTAGGGAATAAATTTCTGGCGCATATTCGTGAGACCGATGCTATTGCCCAAGTAGTCCGCTGTTTCGATAATGACGACATTATCCATGTCAATAATAAGGTCGATCCTGCTCATGATATCGACATTATCAATACTGAACTCGTACTGGCCGATATGGAAAGTATGGAGCGCGCCGTTCAGCGCTTAACCAAAGCGTCTAAATCAGGCAATAAAGAAATGCTCGCGCAAAAGGAAGTCGCGGATCGTTTACTCGCCCATTTGTCAGAGGGTAAGGCAGCCCGTTTATTAGATTTATCGGTAGAACAGCAAAAACTCGCACGTGAATTCCATTTGATTACCATTAAGCCGTTATTATTCATTGCTAATGTAAATGAAGATGGTTTTGAAAATAATCACTATTTAGATACTGTGGTGAAAATTGCTCAAGCCGAAAATGCCCAAGTAGTACCCGTGTGTGCAGCGATGGAAGCTGAGCTGTCTTTGTTAGATACGGCTGATCAAGCCGAGTTTTTAGCCAGCATGGGTTTAGAAGAGCCGGGTTTAAATCGGGTGATTCGTGCGGGCTATGAGCTGCTAGGCTTGCAGACGTTCTTTACCGCAGGTGTGAAAGAAGTGCGGGCTTGGACAGTACATCGTGGTGCAAGTGCTCCGAATGGTGCTGGTAAGATTCATACGGATTTTGAGCGGGGCTTTATTCGTGCAGAAGTGATTGCTTATAATGACTTCATTAACTTCAAAGGCGAGCAGGGCGCGAAAGACGCTGGCAAATGGCGCTTAGAAGGTAAAGATTACATTTTGCAAGAAGGCGATGTGGTACATTTCCGTTTTAATGTTTAGTTCAGGGTTGACAGCATCCAAGCTTAAGGCTAAGATTTGCAGCCTCTTGGCTACGTAGCTCAGCTGGTTAGAGCACAGCACTCATAATGCTGGGGTCGTAAGTTCGAATCTCACCGTAGCCACCATTATGCAAAGCCCTTGTAGATAACCTCTACAAGGGCTTTTTCTATGGCGAATTATGACGCTGATTCTTGCTACCGTTTTACCGATTTTTATTTTGCTAATGCTTGGCTATGTCGCGAAGCGTAGTGGATTTTTGCCCGCTGAGTTTTGGCCTTATGTGGAAAAAGCTTCTTATTATGTGCTGCTGCCCGCGCTACTCATCCTGAATTTGAGTCAAGCCAAGATTAATTGGGCAGAAACCAGCCTGTTGATTTTAGGCATTATCTTAGTTCCACTACTAGCTGCCGTATTGAGTTTTCCGTTTAAAGCATGCTTAGCGTTGAATGCGGCTGATTACACTTCATTCTTTCAAGCTGTGGTGCGTTTCAGTACCTATATTGGCTTAGCGATGGCGAGCGTTTTCCCAGCTCCAGCGCCAACTTTAGGGGCTTTGGTGTTAGCCGTGATGATTCCAGTGGTGAATATTCTCTGTGTGCTGGTATTTGCGTTGTTTGTACAAAAGCAGTTGAAGCTAGCCCTATTGCTAAAGTCCTTAGCCAGCAACCCCTTGGTTGTGGCTTGCGTGCTCGGTATTATTTTGAATATCTTGCCTTGGAAGCTACCCTCCGTCGCTGTGGATGTGCTGAAGCAATTAGGGCAAATGGCCTTACCCACCGGTTTATTAGCAGTGGGTGCTGGATTGAATCTAGTTGCTTTACGCGGCTTGCATGCCCCCTTTTTTTGGAGCGCAGCTTTAAAGTTGTTATTAGTACCTTTATTAGCTTGGGGTGTAGCATTAGCTTTGGGTTTAGATCCGATTTCTAGTTCAATCTTGGTTGTATTTGCGGCTTTGCCGACTGCACCTTCAGCTTATATCCTGGCGCGCCAGCTAGGCGGGAATGCCGAATTGATGGCGGGAATGATCACAGGCCAGACCTTATTAGCCTTGATCAGTTTACCCTTGGTTTTGTCCTTCTTGTTGCATTGAAGCAAAAAAACCTAGATAACTCACTACATCTATTTCAGTCCAATAGCTTTTTGATTTACTAAAGCAATTTTAAGTATTTACGTTTACTTGAACTCTAAGTTCTTCTTTTAAAGATTGTAGCGATTGTCGTTTTTCTGAAATATGCTCATTTTACATTAAGGAATAAATCCTCATAGTAGAATAAAAAATGATACTTTATTTGGTTTTGATATTTGCTAGTCGAGGTATTATGTCAGTTTTGGTTAATCCTAATATATCCACTACTCAGCTTAAAGAGTCCATTATCGTTATGGCTATTGAATCATGGCGTTTTGGTAAAGTATTCGAGCGGTTGTTGGCCAAACTTGATGCTGGTGAGCAGGCTAGATATAAGAGCCAATTCCGTTGGTATATCAAGAAGGTCGAAGAAGCCTTGGAGCAAGCAGACTTGAGGATCGTCAACGTTGAGGGACATCCCTTCGATTCCGGCATGGCAGCTACTCCCTTGAATATCGAAGAGTTCAATACAGAAGATTTCTTGATGGTCGACCAGATGCTTGAGCCGATCATTATGGGCAAAGATGGATTGGTTAAGACAGGAACGGTTACTTTGAAAAAGGTTGAAGCAGCATGAAAAACTTTATTGGGATTGATTTGGGGACAACCAATAGTGCGATTTGCTCTTATGACGGTTCCGAGACCCGCATTTGGAAGAGTTCCCAACAAAATGATGTGACACCCTCAGTTATTTACATTGACCGTCGAGGGAATAAACAAATCGGCTTTAATGCCTATAACATGGCACCGAACAGCCCTGATAACTCAGCAATGCTATTCAAGCGATTGATGGGCACGAGTACACCAATTAAGCTTTCAGCGGTTAACATGACGATGTCACCCGAAGAATGCTCCGCAGAAATCCTGAAAGTCCTATTCGGTTATCTACCGGAGGAAATTCGGAATGATCCTAATATTGGTACTGTGATTACTGTTCCTGCGGCATTTAATCAAATGCAGAAAGATGCAACCATGCAGGCTGCTAGTATGGCAGGTTTGGGTAAGGTTGCGCTCATGCAAGAGCCTGTCGCAGCAGTCATGAGTGTTATGCGTACTCGTAATACTGATGGCATGTTCCTGATCTATGACTTGGGTGGTGGCACTCTTGATATTGCACTTGCTGAAAGTATCGGGGGGAGAGTTAATCTACTTGCACATGGTGGTATTGCTATGTGTGGTGGTCGAGATTTCGATAGGGTTCTTGTTGATAATATTGTACGCCCTTGGTTGTTTGAAAACTTTAATCTTCCAGAAGATTTCTCTGTCAATCCAACGTTCAAGCCACTCATACGTTTGGCTACTTGGGCTACCGAACGCGCCAAAATAGAGCTTTCTTCACGAGAGGATACGGTTATTAGTCTCTCAGAAACCGAAGCGCGTGTTCGGGATCTCCATGGTAATGAAATTTACCTTGATATTCCTTTGCAGCGAGATACTTACGACAAGTTAATTGCTGAACGCGTTAATGAGTCGATTGAGTCCGCAAGGGATACAATTAATAAAGCTGGGTGGACTTCCAATGATTTAGAGCGAATTGTGTTTGTTGGTGGCCCGACTAATTATAAACCGCTACGTGACAAGGTTGCATTTGAACTGGGAGTTTCTGGGAGTACTGATGTTAATCCCATGACCGCAGTGGCAGAGGGTGCAAGTTTATTTGCCGAGTCTATTGACTGGGATTCTCAAAGCCGCTCACGGAAAAATACTCGTGGTCAGATTTCTTCTGGTGGCAAATTACCTCTATCATTTAACTATATTGCTCGCACACCTGATATTAAAGCCAAGGTTGCTGTGCAACTAACAGGTCAGGCTATATCAGGGGCAGAGTTTCAGATTGATAGTTTTGATACTGGTTGGACATCGGGTCGTCTTCAGCTAAAGCATGGGGCGACTATTGATGTGACTCTCTCGAAGACTGGTGAGAACACATTCAAAGTATTTGTTTTTGATTCAGTAGGTAGCCCCATTGCCTTAGAACAAGACAAAATCATTATCACTCGTACCGCTGCTACAGTAGATGCCATTCCAGCTTCTCACTCAGTAGGGATTGAAGTGCTGGAAAAACTCGGCGGTCGTCCTGTACTTGATTATTTAGTGCGCTCAGGTGATTCTCTCCCTAAAAAAGGCAAAAAGATCTTCAAGGCAGCGGAATCGCTCAAAGCTGGTTCATCAGGTTCTCTTAATCTGAAGCTTTGGGAGGGTGAAATTGATGAACCCATTGCAGATAACCGTCCTATTGGGGTTTTGAAGATTACCGGCTCGGATTTTAATGATGGCTTTATTCCTGCTGGAGCTGATCTTGAATGTGATTTTGAAGTTTTAGATTCTGGCAATATTATTCTTGAGGTATCCATCCCTTGTATCGGTAGCTCTTTTTCTTCTGGCAAAAACTTCTATTCTCGTCAAGAGGGGCAGCTTGACTATACTACGGCTGCCCAAATGGTTGTTGAGGAAGGAGAGAGAACGCTTAATCGTATCGACGAAATTAATGATGTGATTGATGATCCTAAATTAGAGCAGGCTCGACATAAGCTGGACTCCGCCATGTCACTTAATCCATCAGAAGCAGAAACTGAAAAATCTCAGGAGGCTATGGAGAAAATTCTCGAAGCGAAACGACTATTGGCTCAAGTCAGAAAAGAGCATCTTAATGACATTCGCCAAATTGATCTTGACCACGTGGTTTCTTTTTTTAATGAGTATGCTCGACAAAATGCGCGTCCATCTGAGACTTCAGCCTTCGACAACTTAGTAAAGACGGCTCAACGTTCGATTGGCAGCAATGACCAGAATTTTGAAAATCATCTTGATGGATTGAGGGGTAAAAACTTCGAGATACTTTGGCGGCAGGATTGGTTTGTCATCGAGCATTTCAAGGGAATGGTTAACTCCCCTCATCTATTTGTCGATAAACATCGTTTTGATGAACTTGCCAACACAGGAATGCAGCTCATTCGTGCTGATGACATTGAAAAGCTTCGTAGCATTGTTGCTTATCTTTACTCAATCAAGATTGGCGGGGGAAGTGATAGTGACATGATGGAAATAGCTAATATTATCAGAGGATAGTTATCAATGAATGATGTTTGGCTGCCAAAAGGGTATGAGTTACCAAATGGTTCAAAAATTCGGTCACTTCTCTATGCAGGGGAAAATTGGCAGATTTTTGATGGTGATAGCTCAAACAATATTCTGATAACACGCCCAGAGTTGATGCAGAAATGGGATGAAGTCGGTTTTCTTGATAGTGTTTTATTTAGTCAGATATTGTTTGGAGTAGAGTCGTTTCAATATTTGAGCAACCATAAAAAATATACTCTTAAGCCGATTGAAAATATGAAGCCTCCTGATAGTAAGGCTGATGCATTGGGTTTTTCTTTTGCGCTCAAAGAATCTCGAAAATTATCGGTGGACGTCTCTTTTCATGATGCTATTTATCTGGAGCAGTATTCTAGACTGTTGCCAACATGGACGTTAACTCCAAGTGTAGGTGATGATGTCGTTTTAGGAACTTGGCTCACAGGTGGTGTAGTCATTTCTACAGATTCTTTTAGGCGTATAACCAATTTGGTAGGTTGGATACCAACAGTGGATCTTGCAGACGTTATCAATGCAGCAGGATTTAATGTGCCTGATGATGTAGGAGTATTATCGAAGCGAAAGCCTGTTTATCAAGTTAAAAGTGATGAGAAAGTTGTCATTGTTGACTCTGCTATTGGAGTTGAAAGACAACAAACTGAGTCAGTACCACTCACTACGCGAGTATTTAAGCTGCCTGGTCGACCGTTATTAGAAGAGTTCTTCAACGAGCATGTCATAGACATCATTTTTAATGCTGAAAAATATCAAGCAATGGGTATAGATTTTCCTTCCGCACTTATTCTTCATGGGCCACCGGGATGTGGTAAGACTTTTGCTGTTGAACGACTTGTTGAATTTATAGGTTGGCCAAGTTATTCAATTGATTCCAATAGTATTGGCAGCCCCTACATTCACGAAACTAGTAAGAAAATTTCCACAGTTTTTGATAAAGCAATTGATAGCGCGCCGTCTATTATAATTATTGATGAAATGGAGTCTTTTCTTACAGATAGACGTTCTGGAGGTTCATCAGGTTTGCATCATATCGAAGAGGTGGCCGAATTTCTCAGACGTATCCCTGAGGCAATTAAGAGCAAGGTTTTGATCATTGCAATGACGAATTTGATTGATATGATTGATCCTGCCATTCTTCGCCGTGGTCGTTTTGACCATATTATTGAGGTTGGTATGCCATCAAGAATAGAAGTGGCATCTTTAATTGAATCATTATTGACAAAAATCCCTAAAACGGAAAATCTACATATAGATAACGTTATTGATATGTTAACGGGTAAGGCTTTGTCTGACTCAGCTTTCGTTATGCGCGAAGCAGCAAGGCTTGCTGCTAAAGCAGGAAAGTCACAGTTGGATCAAGAAAGTATCGAAGCTGCTTTGGATAGCCTACCCAAAACAAATGCAAAAGAAAATAGACGCACTGGATTTATCTGGGACAAGTAATCTGAGGCAAATATGGATCTTTTAAAAAATCCTTTTTACATTTTAACAGCCACTCCACGTGACAGCCGCAGTCGAATCATGGAATTAGCGGATGAGCGTAGCCTGATGTTAGACTCCAGTGAATGCGTGAATGCCCGTTCAGATTTGACGAATCCCAGAAAACGACTTTCATCTGAGGTTGCTTGGTTACTAGGCTTAAGTCCCAAGCGCTCTAGTGAATTATTATTAATCTTGCAAGAATCGCCCGCAGACATTATTAGTATTGATAAATTAACACCAGTAGCACGAGCTAATTTGCTTGCTGCTGGTTTTTCTCGCTTGTCTAATTGCACATCCGATTGTGTTGCAAAATGGATTCTTGAAATTTCTTGGGCATTTGAAGAAATTGACCTAAAAGAGTTGAGAGTGATTATTAATGATGAAAGAGTCGTTTCTGGTTTTCCTGAAATAACAGATGTTTCAATATTGGAAAAAGAAGTACAGGAGCGAAGATTGCATTATCGCCATATATTCAAATCTGCATTGAATAACCTTTCTGCAAGTGAGTTGATTAAGGCAGTTACTATCGCTGTCGAGTCTGCAACGGTTAATGGAGAAGAACATGGGCCTATTTTAATTGCTGACCTTGTTGATGCCTATGAAGTAGAAGCCCAAGACTTTCTCGAAAAAGAAGAGAGTAATATAAAAGTTTTAGTTGAAAAGCTACGAACTACTGTTGATGCTAAATACTCGGATTCAGCTTTGAGTCCAATGGTTAATCAACTTATCAATGTTATCAGAAATTGGGATACTGTTGCTCAGCCAATTCAAGTTAGTGCAAAAAGTCAAGGGTTGGAACACGATGCTAGTCATCGTGTGGCAGAACTTGTAAGAGGTTTAGCACTTCACCTGTTCAACCAGCACGGTAAGCTAGATTTTTCTCGTCAACTCACACATATGCTACAAGAAGTATTTGCAGAGGTTGGAGAAGTCGCTGAGCGCACTGCTGAGGATGCGGAGGCACTTAGTGAAATTGCTGGGCAATATGCTCAAATGATAACAGATGAAAAATATAAACGAGAGGAATGGCGTAAGGAGCTTACTTACGAAGCTGATATCGGCGTAGTATTTAAAGAAAAACTTCGTATATCCCCAGAAGGTATTGAATGGCGAGGGGATCGTTGGAATATCGACTCCATTACTCGTATTCGTTGGAGTGGAACTCGTCATTCGGTTAATGGCATTCCCGCTAGAACCAGCTATAACATTATATTTGGCAATAAGCATAATTATGCATCTGTCGAATTGAGGAGTGAATCCATATATACAAATTTCGTAGAACGTCTATGGAAATCTGTTGGTGTTAGATTGCTTGCTGAATATCTCGACGGTTTGCGGAATGGAAAACAATATCGATTTGGTTCTGCTGTCCTGAATGATTGCGGTATGGAGTTGGAAAGAAAAAGGCTGTTTTCTAGTAATGAAAGAGTTTTTTGTCGATGGAGTGAACTTACTATCTGGAGTGGGTCTGGTACTTTTAGCATTGGAAAAAAGTTGGATAAGAAGATTTCAGCGACATTCTCATATCAAGACGAAGATAACATTCATGTGCTAGAGGCTGCAATTCGAATGCTTTGGAAAAAAGGTGGGGATAGATTGAGTAGTCTTCTAGGGAAATAAGGCTGATGACTGACAAACACGATAAAAAAGGATTTTCAGGACTCTCTAGTTTAACATCCGACATAACTAACATCGAAGAGCCCATAAACTCTGAATCAAAAACAGAAACAAAGCTATCTTCCGACAATCAAGCTACTGCTCCCAAAAGTAAAGCAACTCCTGCGAAGGTGCAATCTATTTCTCATTCCTCATCTGAAAAGATGAGTAAAGAAAAAAGTGATGGCAGTTCAGGAGGTAAATGGATTCTCGGCATTATTAGCATTTTATTTGTGATTTGGCTCGTTAACCATGAATCAAACAAAAAGCCATCCTATAACTCACCACCACAAAGCGATGGACAAAACCGTTTCGTTTCAGAAATGCCAACTTCTAGCAGAGTCAAGAATCCAGATATGCAATTTACGAAACCTACTTCTATTGGTACTGACAACGTGCTGTCGATACCAGAAATTCGTTGGTGCATCCGAGAAAGTATTCGTATTGAAACCATGAAAGATATTATTGACATTAATGACAACATTGATGAGTTCAATCGAAATGTTGATGATTACAATAGCTATTGTGGAAGTTACCGTTATCGGCAAGGTTCGCAGCAAAGTGCTGAACGTGATGTTGAATCCTATCGGAGCCAAATTGTTGCTGAAGCTGTCCAACAAGCTAAACAACTAGGCCAACCATCTTTGTCTTCATATCCATTAGCTTCATCAAATGACTCTATAAGCAATACTCCGAGTGTTGCCATCCCACCACCAATCCAACCACCAAGCCCATTTCAAGATTCCTTGCCGCAAGATAAGTCTTTAGGGGAGAGCAATGATCGCTTAGTGGGTGTGACTGAAACTCCTCTAAAACTAACTCCTATTGAGGACACTAATGCAAAATTTAAAGTAATGGTTAACGCTGAGCAAGCCAATGTTAGGTTATCACCAGAAAAACAAAATAACATTCTTGGAGTAGTCACTCAAGGGCAACAATTAAACGTTATTAGTGAGTCGGGAGATTATTTTTTAGTTAAAACATCCGAAGGTGATGGATTTATTCATAACTCAGTCGTTCAAGGGTTGGATGGATCAAGCTTCTCATCTTCAAAGGTCAATGATGATAGTCAGTCAAATTTAATAATTACTAATCAGAATAAGGGATCCCCAGAAATTACACCTCCCGTAGTGAACTCTGTTAATAGCACTAAAGAAAAGTTTAAGGTAATTGTTACATCGCTTGAAGCTAATGTCAGGAAAACTCCTCAAAAAGCAGATAATATCTTAGGTATAGTTAAACAGGGAGAGCGATTAAGTGTAGTGGATATTACTGATGACTACTACTTGGTTAGTACATCATCAGGAGATGTTTTTATCCACAACTCTACTGTTCAAAGCGAACCTAAAGAAACTAATACGAAAACTTCTGATGAAAAGATGACAATAGATAATATTGCGTATAAAAATAAGCCAGAAACACATAATTCTATCGTTCAAAGCGAATCTAAAGAAAATAATAAAATGAATAATAATACGAACCTTTCTGATATAAATATGACGATGGATAATCTTCCATATGAAGATCAGTCAGCGATTGAGTCAGCCTGCATCGGAGTAAAAAGTCAAGGAGCAGCTGTTTATAGGGAATGTGTTAAAAACCAACTTGATCAGCTAAAAGGTTCAATACCTATGAATATAGACAATCTTCCATATGAAGATCAGTCAGCGATTGAGTCAGCCTGTATCGGAGTAAAAAGTCAAGGAGCTGCTGTTTATAGGAAATGTGTCAAAAATCAACTTGATCAACTAAAAGGTTCAACACCTATCAATATAGATAATCTTCCATATGATGATCGGTCTGCCATTGAATCAGTCTGTATTATGGTAAAGAGTCAAGGGGCGGCTGTTTATAGGAAATGTGTCAAAAATCAACTTGATCAACTAAAAGGTTCAACACCTATCAATATAGATAATCTTCCATATGATGATCGGTCTGCCATTGAATCAGCCTGTATTATGGTAAAGAGTCAAGGGGCGGCTGCCTATAGAAAATGTGTTAAACAACAGGTTGACCAATTACAAGGTACTGTTGCTGTGGATATAAGCCACTTCCCGTATAATGATCAGTCAGCGATAAGTTCGGCTTGTGTCTTAACGCGAAGCCAAGGAGCCGCTGCGTATAGACGATGTGTGAAACAGCAAGTTGATCAATTGAACAAAAATTAGGTAGTCGAGTCTTGATAATCATCAAGCAAACCCTACTAGCCTTGATCAGTTTGCCGCTGGTTTTGTCCTTCTTGCTGCATTGAAGCAAAAAAAACCTAGATAACCCATCGAGTCACGTGAATTATCGCTGAATTCATATTATGATTCGGCTCTTTTCTTTATAAATCCTTAATCAGGAGTTAAGTGTGGAACTGACCGGTGCCGAGATATTCGTTGAGTGTCTGAAGGCAGAAGGGGTTGATACCATCTTCGGCTATCCGGGTGGAGCTGTCTTACATATTTACGACGCGCTTTACAAAGAAGCTGAGCATGTCAACCACATTCTGGTGCGACACGAACAAGCAGCTGTGCATGCAGCTGAAGGCTATGCTAAGGCTACTAATAGACCTGGTGTGGTATTAGTAACTTCTGGCCCTGGTGCGACCAATGCCGTCACTGGTATTGCTGACGCGTACATGGATTCGGTACCGCTAGTGGTGTTTACAGGGCAGGTTCCACGCCATTTGATTGGCAATGATGCCTTCCAAGAAGTTGATATTGTGGGGATTACTCGTCCTTGTGTTAAGCATAACTTCTTAGTGACGGACATTAAGGATTTAGCGATCACCATTAAGAAAGCCTTTTATATTGCTAGTACAGGCCGCCCAGGGCCAGTCTTAGTGGATATTCCTAAGGATATTACGGCTCAGCGCTATAAGTTTGAATACCCTAAAGAAATCAGTATTCGTTCTTATAATCCAACTGTGAAAGGTAATAAGCGCCAAGTACGTCGTGCGATCGACTTGATGCTCGAAAGCAAGCGCCCGATTCTGTATACCGGTGGTGGCGTAGTGTTGTCGGGTGGCTCCGCTGAACTCACGCAATTAACCCGTGAACTGCAATTTCCTATCACGAATACCTTAATGGGCTTAGGTGCTTATCCTGCAACTGATCCCTTATTTGTGGGTATGTTGGGGATGCACGGTACTTACGAGGCTAATCATGCGATGCACCAAGCGGATTTGGTGATTGCGATTGGTGCGCGTTTTGATGACCGTGTTACTGGCAATATTGAAAAATTCTGCCCACATGCCAAGATCATTCATGTAGACATTGATCCGGCTTCAATCTCTAAAAATGTGAAAGTAGATATCCCGATTGTCGGCGATGTGAAACACGTTTTAGTCGATTTGCTAGAAGAACTGCGTTCACGTACTGACCGGAATGCCGCCGATATTAGCGAATGGTGGGCACAGATTAACGAGTGGCGTAAAGCAGACTGCCTCAAGTACGAGCAGGATGATGAGTCTATTCGTGCACAGTATGTGGTCGAGAAGTTGTGGGAAGTCACTGGTGGTGATGCTTATGTCTGCTCGGATGTAGGCCAGCATCAAATGTGGGCTGCACAATTCTATAAGTTCGATAAGCCGAATCGTTGGATTAATTCAGGTGGCTTGGGCACGATGGGCTTTGGTTTGCCAGCGGCGATGGGCGTGCAGATTGCTTATCCTGATGCGACCGTTGCTTGTATTACTGGCGATGGCAGTATTCAGATGAATATTCAAGAACTGTCCACTTGTATGCAGTACCAATTGCCCGTCAAGATCATTACCTTGAACAATGGTTATTTGGGGATGGTGCGCCAGTGGCAGGAGTTCTTCTATCAGCGGCGTTACGCCATGTCTTATATGGATGCCTTGCCTGATTTCGTTAAATTGGCTGAAGCTTATGGCCATGTAGGCATGCGGATTGAGCGTCCAGCGGACGTCGAGGGTGCTCTGAAAGAGGCGATGGCCATGAAGAATCGTTTAGTGTTTATGGATTTCATCACTAAGCGTGAGGCCAATGTTTATCCGATGGTTCCAGCCAATGCTGGTCACAATGAAATGATTTTGGTGTAAGCGATGAGTGACGAAACACGGCATGTAATTTCCATTTTGATGGAAAACGAAGCAGGTGCCTTGTCGCGGGTATCTGGCTTATTCTCGGCACGCGGCTATAACATTGAATCACTGACAGTAGCGCCCACTGAAGATGCTACGCTGTCACGTTTAACTTTGGTCACTTTGTGCAGTGAAGAAATCGTTGAACAGATTATGAAACAGCTCCACAAACTAGTTGATGTGGTGAAGCTCATGGATCTGAACGATTATCCGCATATTGAGCGCGAGATGATGCTAGTCAAAGTAGATGTGCAGAAGCAGGGCTCTTGTGATCAAGTAAAGCGCTTAACCGATATTTTCCGGGCACGGATTATTGATGTCAGCGACAAAACTTATACGATTGAAGTGACGGGTAATCGTTCTAAGCTGGATGCTTTTCTACAAGCATTAAGTGAGGCGCGCATTATGGAAGTAGTCCGTTCTGGCAGTATGGGTATTGCACGTGGCTCGAGTGCACTAACTGCTTAGCTCAATAACTATTTGCTGAAATGTACCAAGGGATAGTGTGAAAGCTATCCCTTTTTTATTGGCTAAGTTCGAAGCTTAAAGGTAGGTTGGTTTTGAGCATCAATGAGTGTGTGGTTCAGTAGCCACAAACGCGCATCTTCAGCATCCTCTTCAAACCAGCATTGTGCTGAGCCAAGACGGAAAGTATAGCCCCACCGATCCATATCCATTAAAGCGCGTGCTTGGCCAAACTCAGGAAACTGATCAGCTAGCAAAATCTGTAAATAACAAACCGCATCTTCTTCAGGCGTTTCACCACCCGCATCGGTGTGCAAATACTTCCTGCGTTCTTCATCCATACAAATGACATGACAAGCTTCATGGAGGAAAGAATGCATGGGAGTATCAGGGCGAATATAAATCGAACGGCCGATCATGCCCGCTTCCGAATCACCCCAATAGCTGCCCGGAATTGAGGCTTCTGGTTCAATAAGATGCAGTTCTAGCGTGTAACGCTTTAATAGCTCTTGCAAGGCAGTCAGTGGGAGTTCGGCAACTTGCATCACCGCATCGAAACTTCCACTCACAACCAGTATTTACCTGCAGCACCTACCACAATCGTAACCAAGCCAACTAGCATATTGATACCTACCAACACGCGGATTTGATTTAAAGCTTTGCCAGCTTCTTGCCAATTAGACTGTTGCACATGGCGGCTTAAGCGCTTGTAAGGGGCAAAGAAAACATGCAGGAAAATCGCCGCCATCACTAAACCTAGGGTATGCATGATATGAATGAAGACTGGAGCATTTTTCATGCCACCATAAGGCCCAAACAGCATCCAATAGCCTGAGGCAAGGATTAAAGCAATAGCCATCCATACCCAAGGAAAGAAGCGGCTAAACACGCCCTGCCACAAGGGTAAACGTTGGGGTGGTTGTAGTTGATTAGCTGCAACTGGGCGCAAGATCATATAGGCGAAAAACATACCGCCTACCCAAATGGTTACAGCTAGTACATGTAGTGCTAGAGCAATCGACATGTTTATCTCCTAAATTAATAATACTTAAACTTTATTTGGATAGTGATAGTAATCGTCGCCATAGCCAAGGCGTCCTGCATCTTTAACTTGATTCAAAATGATGCCCGAAACATTAGAACCCGTTTCCTGCAAGCGCTTGAGGGCATTGTTAACAGTAGTCGTGCTGGTATCGTTGGCATGTACAGTGAGTAAGGTTATGTTGGCTATCGAGGTTAAAATCATTGCATCAGCTAAACCTAAAATGGGTGGGCCATCCATAATAATCATGTCGTAATGTTGTGAGGCCATTTTTAGCAAGGTTTCCATTTTGGTATTAGCCAACAACTCTGAAGGGTCAGTAGGTGGTGTACCCGCAACCACAATATCCAAATTTGGCACATTAGACGCTTGTGATAATTGATCTAAAGGGTATTCACCCGTTAAGTAACCGACTAGATTTTGTTGATTACGCGTGCCAATTAGCTTGTGTAAAGAGGGGTTACGTAAATCGGCATCAATCAACAGCACTCTATTGCCTGTATGTGCAAATGCACTAGCTAAGTTCATCGCTACTGTAGTTTTACCTTCATTAGCTCGAGCGCTGGTCACAAAAATAACCGGTTCTTGTTGTTGTTCGCGTAATTTAAAGCGAATGGTGGTACGTAAAGAACGGAAGGACTCTGCAAGGGCAGATTTCGGTGAATTTAAAACGAGCTGTGAGACTTTTTTAGGGTCGCTCTCATTAACTGAGGGAATCAAACCTAATACTGGAAGCTGTGTTTCTCGCTCTAGCTCATTAATATCTTTAACACTGTCATCCATGAACTCGCGTAAGAAGGCCGCAGCAATCCCTAAAAATAACCCTAGAAGCCCAGCAAAGGCCAAATTGGTAGACAACTTAGGTTTGAATTTTTGTAGAGGAGGGAGGGCTTTATCAATAATATTCAGGTTATTGCTAACCGCTTCGCCCGCTACATTAATCTCTTTTAAGCGTTGTAATAAGCTTTGGTAAACCACTTGGTTGGTTTCAACTTCACGCTCTAAGGTATTATAAGTGACACGGCTATCTTGATAAACCAGTGCTTTTTTCTCTTCTTCACTCAAAGCATCACGTAATAATTCGGCTCTTTTTCTAGCAGCAGCTAATTCACCTTGGCGCGCGGTATCGGTTTCAATAATGATGGCATCACTTTCAGCTTTAACCAACTCTTCAGAAAGACGCATAATTTTATGCGAGCTAGTATTGGATTCTTTGTCGTCTAAGTTAATGATAGTGTTGTCTTTAGCATAGGCATTAAGGGCTTTTTCGCTTTCTTGTAGCTTGATTTTTGCTTCTTGAATGCGTTGTTGCAGGAAGGTTTGTGCGCCACCTGTTAACTCTAGACGACGATTTTGATTGGTGCTCACAAACTCTGCTACGATAGCATTGGCAACTTCAGCTGCTTTTTCAGGGCTAGAGGCATCAAAATGGATAGCAGCTACACGAGAGTTTTTAATAGGCTCTATATATAGATTTTCGCTGATCGCATTGGCTAAAGCTACTTTGCTATTTGCATCATTAGCGGGCATAAACGTATTTTTTATTTTCCCCAGCAAAGAATGTCGAATAGCATCATCAGTCAGCTTCAATTTATCAATAACGTTTTCAATGGCAGTATGGCTTCTAATTAGCTCAAACTGGGTATCATAAAAATCTCGGGTGTCTCTGATATCGCCAGCGTTTAAAAAGTTTACATCAATAACTTTGGTGGATTCACGCTCAATTTGTAAGCTAGCTGTGGCTCGATACACTGGGCTACTTAGCATAGTTAGTAGGAATGCGAGTAGGATAATCCCTGCCATAATACCCAATACCAACTTTTTCTGACGCACTAGAGTCTTCCAAAATTCGCGCAGATCTAGGGTATCCTGAGCTTTGGCGTAAGCTGGAACATATGCTCCGTTTACTTGACTTGCAGTGTTCTGATTCATGGTTGGCATAAGTAGGTTCTTGAGGTTAATCGTGTTTTGGCATCTAGGTAGGTTTCAGTTTAGCTTAAAGCACTGAGTTTTGTCCCGTGGAACGCGAGTGTGCATAGGCTTAAGTGCTTGAGCTAGCTTTCCCAGATGAACCGTAGAATGAGTTGATCAAACGCCGTAGAGGTGTTTCCATATATTTAAAAGATAAAATAGAAGCTACAGTTAGTAAGATCACAAATAAATAATAATGAAGATTAGCATCTAAGGGTAACCAATGGCCTAACAAACGATCATAAATGCCGTAGGCTGGCCGTTGCAGAATATACAATGAATAGCTTGCTTCGCCTAGTAATACTAGGAAAGGTAGCGACATTAGCTGTTTAGTCCAGCCGTTGTTGACCGCTAACAGCACCAGAATAGCTAAAAACACGGGGGCAATTAAGCCATTATTGTAGTCAACTAGAAAGCCTAGCTGTTGCTCAACACTGCTTTCGTAGGCTAATAACAAAACCACCACTGTGGTTAAAGCTAAAATTGCTAAGCCATTCCATTGCTGATTAAGCGCCCGAAATTTACCAGTGCAAAAAGCCACTCCAACCACTAAACCGAGCATAAAAGTACTCAAGTGCATCAAAGGATGATAATAAATGAATTGATGTAAAATACCTTTCGCTTCGTAAGCTTCTGAGTTATGAAGGAAAATCTGTAGAAGTTGCGTGCCAAGCCAAAGTACCAAAGTAAGCACGGTTAAATTTTTAAGTCCTTTGCGGTGCGCGAAGGTAAGTAATAAAGGAAAGCACAAGTAAAATAAAGCTTCAACGGATAATGACCAGCCAGGCGAGTTTAGTACCATCGCATAACCTGGAACCCAAGCTTGTAACATGGTCAAACTTAAGCCAATCGCTAGAGGATCACGGCCATCAGTTTTTAAATTCGCCAAAATCATCAAGACTAGTGCTAATAAATAGACAGGATAAATTCGTGCGAAACGTGCTAACCAATATTTGCCTTTGTTGAGATGTTGGGCATCAGGTTGATAATAAGCAACTGCCATAATAAAGCCTGAAAGCACAAAGAAATAACTGACCGCGATGGGGCCTGCAGTTACAACAGGGTGCCACCATGCATGAGTAGCAGGGAAGGCTTGTTGGCCAAAATGGAAGAATACGACCGTTAAAGCAGCGATGTAACGTGTAAACGTAAGCTGATCAAGTTTCAAGATTGATTAGTATTAGGATTAATAAGCATTTTTATCTGACATTGCTTTAAACGCAGTAGCAACAATAATTCGTAAATCTAACCATAAACTCCACGATTGGATATATTCCATATCACATTCAACGCGCTTCTGCATTTTGTATAAGGTATCAGTCTCACCACGCCAGCCATTCACTTGTGCCCAACCTGTGATGCCTGGTTTCATCATATGGCGTTGCATATAGCCCGGAATTAAAGCTTTATATGCTTCATTATGCGCTACAGCATGTGGGCGTGGGCCAACAATAGACATATGGCCTTGTAGAACATTAAAGAATTGTGGCAGTTCATCTAAAGAAGTTTTACGTAAGAAAGCACCCACTTTAGTGACACGTACATCATTACGAGTGGCTTGCTTGATGACACTACCGTTTTCACAAACAGTCATTGTGCGAAACTTCCAAACCTTAAACTCTTCCCCACGTAAACCGTGGCGCGATTGTTTAAAGAGAATAGGGCCGGTAGATGTGAATTTAATAGCCAGTGAAATGATTGCCATAACGGGTAAGAGCATTACCAATAAGAGACTACCAACGATTAAATCTTCGGCACGCTTAACGAAAGCTCGCTGTGCTGAAAGTGGGGCGTCATAGATACACAGAACAGGCGTATCAGCAATTTCTAAGTATTTGTTATGCAAAAGAGCATGAGTGAAGTTATCTGGAATCAAGCGAACGGGCGTAATGGTATCTGCTAGTTGACTGATTAAGTTGCTTGAGTATTTTTGATTTTGATTAGGCAGTGCTAGATAGATTTGATCCCAAGTGCCACTACGTGCAGCCTCTAACAATTCAGGAACTCCACCTATGTTGGCATAGGTACTAGGCAAAGCTGCATTATCTAATTCAACGCTATAAAAACCAGCAACTTGCAAACCAGATTCAGGTTGTTGATTAACAGATTGTGCAAATCTCACCCCGGTATCTGTAATACCAACAATGGCAATATTGCGATTATGAATACCAATACGTTTGAGGTGTGATAAAAGAATGCGCAGCGAGTAGCGACTTATAATCAGTAAAGTTGGGGTGCTAACCAACCAACCCACTAATACGACCCGAGAAAATTGCTCAGAACTTTTAGAGACGAAAATAATGAAAACTAATAAGAAAAAGGTAGTTAGCCAAGTTACCACGGTACGCATGGCTTCATCACGGAAGAAGGGTCGACCACTCCATGAGGTATAAATATCAGTAAAACGTCCAACAAGACCAAAGATAAGACTAGCGCCTAAGCCAGCAGCTAGGTAGCCCTCCAAATTGTAATCAGGAGAGTAAATGGATGCTAAGAGTACAATGCTTAAAATAACCAGCGTATCTGTACTGCGGTAGACGAGTTCAGAACTGATTTTCTTATCGACCATCGATATGTTCCATCCACGTAGTCTTATCCTGACGCTGTAAGCGCAGGGCTTTATTGTCACATTTGCTGACGAATTGTTATTTTGACAAAAAAACAACACTAATCCCACACTGTAACCAAATGTGTGTGTTAGCTTGTTTGCCTTAAACAACTGTTCTGTAAGCAAAACTATATTTAAGCGACACAAAGACACTCAAATCGGTCGCTATTCTGCCATTAAATATAGCCTAATTCAGTAACTTGTGTCGCAAAAAAAATACAAATGTAGGATTTTTTATGACAATCGTTAGCTTTTAGCTAGATTGGCTCTGACGAGAGGTATGGTCAGTCTCCCAACGATAACTGGCAATGTGTTTCAATTGTTGCTTAGCTCGAAGGCGGATGAGGGTGGCGATAGCTAAATAAATACTCACCGCAAAAAAATCTTTGCTGAATAATTTATCACGCATGATTTGTGAATAGGGTTTTTCTTGAGCTTTGGTACATAGCTTGGCAGCTGCTAATTGCATATTACCTAAGCGTGCTCGGGTCTTAATTTTTATCAGTGATTTGATGTTTTGTGGTGCAGTGATAAATACTTTTGTATCAGGTACATTGCCGCGCTCATTGGCGGAAAATTGGCAACGCACAAAACCATCATCATTGATTACATTAGGAAAATTACTAAAACGCTTGCGACCTTCTGCTGAGATAACAAAACTGCAAGTGGCGACTACACCTTCTCGGATATAAGGTAGGGAAAGCCAAACTTTGTAATATTGTTTAACGAACCAAGAAGAGTGCGATGTATCAATCACTGGTTCCGGGGCGGCTAGAAGTAAATTGCCTTGTGCCATCACTTCGGTGATTTTCTGGATAGCTCCAGAAGATAGTTTGGTGTCGGCATCAATATAAAAAACAGGCCAAGACAGCACATGCTTTTCGGCTTCGTTGAGTGCATTGACTTTGGATGGAATAGATAGATTGAGGCAAGTGACTTGTGGATATTCGCTTTGCACGATAGATGCTGTTGTATCCGTACAACCATTACAGGCGACAATGATACGATCAACACCAGCTTGTTTTAACAAGCTATCTAAACAAGCACGAATGACTGTGGCTTCATTATGGGCAGGAACAATGATGCTAGGCATTTATGATGAATATCCTTTCAGCCAATTTGAGCGTGCTTGATAAACGGTTTGCCATTCACGTGTTTGCTCCGATTTTGGTTTAAATAAACGATATAGCGCATATTTATTGAACACATACAGCCAAAGCAATGATTTATAAATGGGGCGTTTCCACTCGCTAATGTGCCGATTGATTAGCTCTACTTTACCTTTCAGTAATTTGATTAACTTTCCTGAAAAGCGTGCATGGCTGACACCGCCATGATGAATAATGCGTGCGTCTGGTGTAACTATCGGCTGATAGCCTTGTGCTTTTGCTCTTAGGCAAAGGTCAGCTTCTTCTGCATACATAAAGAAAGTAGGATCTAAGCCACCTAATTGCTCCCAAACTTGGCGAGTAATTAGGAAAAAGCAGCCGGATAAAATATCAACTTCTTTAACGGTATCGCGCTGCCAGCAGCCATAGTTGGCATTATTGAATAGGCAGCTAGTGCTGAAAAGCTTACTTAAGCCTAAAGCACTGAATAATAAAGATGAAAAATCTGGTTTTGACCACGCATGTTGAGTATTGAGGCTTAGGTCATTATTCAGGGTTACGCCACCCCAAATTCCATTCTGTGGATGTTGTTGTGCGAAGCTTAATAATTTGTCAATTGCACCCTCTAAAACCAAGGTATCAGGGTTGAGTAGTAACAAATAAGTACCTTGAGCATATTCAACGCCTTTACAGACGCCACCCGCAAAGCCTAAGTTTTCAGTGCTCTCAATCAGTTGGATACTGGGAAAACTTTGGCGAATCAGCTCTACCGAATTATCTGTGGAGTTATTATCCACTATGATAATCTCATAGGAGCTTTGTGTTTGCTGCTGCACCGATTCAAGGGCATGCAAAGTATGCTCCGCCGTATTATACGAAACTAAAATGATGCTAACTAACGGTTTCATTCAAGGCTGCAGTCGATAAATTTGAATTATTTGTTATTGAGTGAGCAGGAGACTCACTATTAATCAGCCGCCCATAAGGCTTAGTATGAATACCACTACGAATCACATTAGCCGGATTGCCAGCCACAATAGAGCCTGCTGGCACATCTTTAGTGACTACACTGCCTGCAGCAATGATGCATTCATCCCCTACTGTAACGCCGGGCATAATGATTGAGCCACAGCCAATGAAGCAACGTTTCCCAATCTTGGTCATTTGCTGATAAGCGCCTGCATGGCGCTCAGTCGCATAATCATGGGAAAGAATAATGCTATCGAAAGTGACCATCGTTTCTGCGCCAATTTCTAAACTAGTCGGATTAGTTTTATCCACCCGAGCTTTCAAAGAAATACGTACACTAGGATCGAGTTTCATTCCATAGAAAGAACGTAAATACCAGTTATAGGCATACAGTAAGCTATGACGAAAATGCAGTATCCACATGAATACTTTTTGACTAACGAAGCGCGGCTTCATGTCTGTTTATTCCCCTGCTCCCAAGTTGATAGTGCCCCACTATTCGCGATGGGTGTTTCTGGCATTAAATAATATTTTGCCCAAGACATCGCACCTAAGGTAAAAAAGAACATAGGTTGCAATTTGTCAAAATAGTCTACAGTGAATCCTATAAGAATTAGCGACATGAAAGATAGTATCCATGCCGTTACCATCCATTTTACGCTTTCATGCTGACGATGTACTTGGCTCAACACGCTAAAGATCGCATACAAACAGGCTGTTAATAGGAGCGCAAAGGCGAAAATGCCATGCTGTAGGGTAACAAGTAACCAGAAACTGTCAATACTATCCCCCATCCAATCTTTCCAATAAGGACGTGTCCAGTCGTTGTGGGCTATCCCTAGAATAGGATGATCCTGAATATCATCCATACTGTATTCCCATTGCAACATACGGAAATAGCCAGTATTAGGATTGAATGTCAGATAAGAAATTAAAATGCCAAAGAAGCCGCGATTGGAGAGTGCTTGAATCAGCATTGCCCCAGCCAAGCCACTAAAAAATAAAGCTACCCAGAAGCGGCGAGCGGTATGCCAGAATTTAACTAATAAAACAGTGAAGCCTTGGAAAATTAAGGAAAGCAGTGGGGCTGATGATAAGGTGGTTAGCATCGAAATGCTTAAACCTAAAATCGCCGCAAATTGCCTTAATTTTTGTTGACGCCAGAATAGTAAAATTGCAAATGGAAAGAAAAGCGCTGCCAGCGTGCCATATAAAATCGGATGAGCAAATATGCTAGTGGCACGCATAATACTACCGCGCACATAATCATTGGTGTACAGGCGGTAATCAATTGATAAGTGGCCAGTGAGGCGTTCAGCCCATTCGTGCAGAATCCGATGGTGAGAGATGGCCTCATAAATCGCGGGAACAGCCAGTGCGACCAGTATCCAAATGAACGCCTGATTTATTTTATAGAAGCGTTCTGGCGTACTAATAAACAGCTTTGCTAAGTAGAAAGCTCCTAAGGTTTCTAAAGAGTAAAGACCTGTTGATTCAATAGCTTTTTGCAAGCTGTGGTTATACCAGAAGCTAGCGAACGCAATGATGATCAAGCCTAACAGTAGAACATCGGTGAGATCAGCACGCTTGAGCACAGTACGAAAATTGAAAAAGGCGTAAACCATGGTGAGTGCTAACACAACACGATAGGTTTCTATCCGTACTGTTCCCGCCATGACATAAAATTCGACGGGAATAAAGATCGACATAACAAATAAAACGGCAAGAATTCTTAGCATAATTGTCTAAGCATAGCCACTCAGCAAGCGGTTTTTAAAGAAAAAGACGATAACCCCACCCGTTAAGAGTAAGTTCGCAGCTAAAGTCGCCATGGCTGCACCCTCAATTCCATACTGGGGAATCAGCAACCAATTAGCTAGCAAATTAGCCAGCAAAGCAACAAATAATAGAATATTAAGATAACGCACTTGCTCACGAATGATGAACATAAAAGAGAAAGTAATCCCTAAACCACGGACTAACTGCCCTAACAACAAGATGATGAGGGTGGTTGCAGCTTGCACATAGCCTTCATTGAAAACGGCTAGCACGGGCTTGCCAACAGCAGCAATAATCAAAGTGACTACCGTTAATACGCCTGCAACTAATAGAGTGGCTTGCCAGAAAAATTTACGTACCTTCTCTGGGTTTTGCTTGTGCATACGTAGAAGGCGCGGGTAGATGGTTGCATCTAAAGCCCCTAAGAAGAAGCCGCTCACAAACGATAAACGCGCTGCTACGGTAAATAAGGCAACATCCTCATTAGTGAGTAGCCAACCTGTCATTAAGGTATCTGCCCACAACATCATAAAAGCGAAGTAAGACACAGGCGCTAAAGGAATAGAACTTTGAAAAACTTCTTGGCGCGGCAGTGGTTGTTCACGGGTTTTAAACGAGGGTAACCAAGCACGTAGCCAATAAAAAGAAACTAAACCAGCTAAAGCTAAGGACAGTGTATAAATCCACAGATAATTCTGATTGACTGGAAACCATGGCCAAAACAGCAAGATAGCTACCATCATGCAGACTGCAGGCAGGGCATTTTGAATGAGTAGCGACTCAGAAATGTGATGCGCTGCTTTCATGAAAGCAGAGTTGGTCATCACTAGATTAAAGAAGAAAATACCTAACACTGCAATCCATAATAGGCTTAGCTGAATATCACCATCGAACAAAGTACGCTTAATGACTGGGCTGAGGAATAACCAAATAGCCATAAAGACTAAGCTAGTAAAGAGTAATAATCTGAATGCGCTATGCAGATAGCGTAATTGTGCTTGGGCTAAGCCATCTTCAGGTAAGCCTGCCACTTCACGCACTAACCATTGTTCCACACCCACACGGCTAAAGAGCGATATGCCTGTGACTAAAGTCATCAGCATGAACAACATGCCGGCTTCATTCATTGGCAAAGTACGGGTAATAATGATAGCAACCGCGAAGTTTAAACCCACCCCCGCAAAGCGCGCGATAATCGAGAACGCTGATTGCCAAAGTAAGGATGGGTTATTTAACTTCATTAGTTAGGCTCGAATGGTTTGATCAATGAAGTTAATTAGATTCTGACGCCGTTCAATACCGACTTGCCCACCTGCTTGGAGAGTATTGTGCTGATCGAGTAGGGCGCGTAAATCATCACAACTGCTGGCTGTATAAACGCCCGGTAATTTTGCCATCCATGCTAAGCCATCGGCTTGATGATTGTTCCGATGCTCACCCAGCTCATATTGGCGATTCATGACAATAATAGGTTTGCTGCTTTCAATCGCGGTGATTATATTCCCCATTCCTGCATGTGAAATAATCAGGCTGGCAGCTTGGAGAGTGCTATTAAAGGCATCAGTAGTCATGAAGCGTTCATAACGCGCATGAGTTGGTAAGTATTCGCCGTTAGCAATTTGCGCAACCACTTCGATCCCATGCGCTGCTGCCCACTCATCAACACAACGAATCAAGCGGTCAAAGGGAAATTGAGTGCCAACCGCCACAAAAATCATAAGACTGAGCCTTTAAACAAGACTTGCTGCTGATCACTTAAATGTTCCCATTGCGTCAAAAACACATCAGCTTTGGTTTTAACCAGTTCACCAGAGCGCGAGATTTTCTGCACATTGGCAATGCTATCCACCCAAATCGTGCGAATTCGCAGGAGTTTGCCTAGCATAATCGCCACAACACCGGGTGCAGCACCGGTAGATAAAATCACTTGTGGGCGCTCTTTCAGCAGAATGTAGCCCACCTGTAAAGCGCAAGGAATCAGTTTCCATTTATCATCAGCGCTGACGTCGACCACTGAATAAATTTTCTGATCACGTTGCGGCTTGAAGAGTTTATCTGGCAGCGCATAAACAATTTCATGCTCAGCTTCTAAACCAGCACATAAGCGCGTCAGCTGAATCCAGTGCCCACCCGGTGAGGAAATTGCGAAAACCTTATGCTTTTTTTGCGTCATGAGGCTTTACGTAAATAAAAGGCCGCTTGATCACCTTTATTTAAAGCATTTAATTCACGCGCACGATGTTCAAATTGCTTAATTTGCTCGGTAGTAAACAGTGAATTAGCTGGGTTTTCTGACCAAGAACGCTCAGAACGTAAGGCTATGTCTAGTTCATATTGCTCACTACCCCAAAACTGGAAAGCATTGGAATCATATTGAACCTTGCTGACGACAAAGCCAGTTTGCTCAGCCAGTTTTTTAATGCTATCCACTGAATGTAGAAACAGATGGCGCGGCGCATCCAATTGTGACCAATTCACTCCATAATGCTGCCAAGCGTAGGAAGACACAGTAGGAACCCGCAACAGCACTGTACCGTTTTTATCCAATAGTTGACGGGCTTGCTCTAAAGTTTGTTGCTGCTCAACCAAGTGCTCGAAAGAGTGGTGGAACATAATCAAATCCCATTGACCTGTTTCGCTAAAGATATCGCGCTTTTCAATGGTTAAACCATTCGGATAGAGAATCGTGTCCGCATTAAACGGGTCAATCCCCAGTAGTTGGGTGAAGCCAGCTTCTTTTAGGGAATTTAACAGTAAGCCAGCACCACAACCAACATCTAAAATTCTTGAGTCTTGCTTCAGTTCAACAGGACGTAGAGTGCTCAATTTGCTATTCGCTGAAACTAAGCTTAAGGCATGACCGATGAGTGACTTGCCAGTCACTGCATAGTAATCACGCATTTTCAGCAATGTTTGCTTGAGCTTGTTTGCAGAACTGGGTGCTGAATAAGAGTAATAGTTACTCGGATAATAAGCTGCCAAATTGTCGGGGATAGACTCAATTTGTAAACAGCCACAATCAGCGCATTGAAAATAACGATGCTCATCCCGCAGGCCAAGCATCATTTCTTTAGCACTATAAACGCTATGTTCGCCTTCGCTGCCGCAAATTCGACACAGCATCAAGCCTGCTCCTTAGCCGCTGCATGACTACCAAACAGTTGAATATCATCAGCCTGCCAGAAGCTGGTATTGGCTAAATACCAATCTAAGGTTTTAGCCAAGCCTGATTGGAACGTCTCAGCCGGATGATAGCCAAGCTCATTGCAAATCTTACGATTATCAATCGCATAACGACGATCATGGCCGGGACGGTCAGTCACATAGGTAATTAATCGCTGATGTGGCACATTCGGCGATTGCGGGAAACGCTCATCCAATAAAGCACAGAGCGTATGAATCAGATTGAGATTAGTCTGCTCGTTATTGCCGCCAATATTATAGGTTTCGCCAATCCGTCCGGTACGAATAATCAAATCAATCCCACGGTTATGATCATCCACATACAACCAATCACGAATCTGTTGGCCATCACCATACACAGGTACTGCTTTGCCATGTAGCAGATTAGAAATCGCTAAGGGGATCAGTTTTTCTGGATATTGATAAGGCCCGTAATTATTTGAGCAATTGCTGGTCGTGGTATTCAGGCCATAGGTATGTTGGTAAGCACGCACGATATGGTCGGAAGCTGCTTTACTCGCTGCATAGGGTGAATTGGGTGCATACGGTGTAGTTTCAGTGAAAGCAGGATCAGTCGCTGACAGCGTGCCATAGACTTCATCGGTGGAAACGTGATGGAAGCGATGTTCACAACCCTTATTTTCATCCAACCAGATCTTTTTGGCGGCTTTCAATAAACTATGCGTGCCATCAATATTGGTACGTAAAAATTCATCCGGCCCATAGATTGAGCGGTCGACATGCGATTCCGCTGCGAAATGCACGATGGTTTCAATCTTGCCCTCACGGAGCAGTGTTTCAACCAAATCCTGATCCAGAATATTGCCTTGCACAAAGCGAAAATTCGCTTGCCCTTCTAAAGACTCCAGATTGCTATAGCGGCCTGCATAAGTGAGTGCATCTAATACGGTGATCTGCGTATCAGGGTAAGATTGTAGCCAATAATGGACAAAGTTCGTACCGATGAAGCCCGCGCCACCTGTTACTAAAAGGTTTTTTGGTTGATAAGTCATGATCACGCTTTATGTGTAGATTGATTCAGTTCTTGGAGCATTGCTTGCAAGCTGTCACGCCAATAGGGGAGGCGATAATCGAGCTGTTCTTCAGTGCGGCTTTTATCCATCACGCTGAAGGCTGGGCGTTTAGCCGGAGTCGGGTAAGCACTGCTACGAATAGGATTAATCGGGATACGCTTATTTAACATACCCAAACGATAAGCTTCTTCTTGAATAGTTACCGCAAAATCATACCAGCTGGCGATACCATTGTCCGAGCAATGCAGAATACCACTTGCCTCCTTGGCAGCTAAAGCCCAAATGGCCTTGGCGAGGGTTCGTGCCCAAGTCGGCGAACCGACTTGATCATACACCACTCCGAGCTGCTCACGTTCTTGCATAAAGCGTAGCATGCTTTTTACGAAGTTATTTCCATGCGTGGAGTAGAGCCATGAAGTACGAATAATTAAGGCTTCGGGCAAATACTGCTGAACCTGCTGTTCACCACTGAGTTTAGTCGCTCCATACACGCCTAAAGGGGCGGTCGCAGCATCGGTGGCATAAGGTAAGGAATGCGAGCCATCAAACACAAAGTCTGTAGAAATATGCACTAACTGAGTCGGCTTATAGCTATTCGCTTTGGCGATGGCTTGAGCGAGCAGGCCTGCCGCATCGCCATTCAAACGCTGCGCATTAGCTTGATCGTTTTCTGCTTTATCCACCGCAGTATAGGCTGCTGCATTAATGACTAAATCAGGCTGGTAGTGTTCCAAAGCCGCCGCAATTTGCGCAGCATCCGTAATATCCAAACTCTGATGGTCAGTGGCAATCAGCTCGATACCTGCAGCGACCGTATGTTGCAGTTCATAACCCAGCTGCCCATTTGCGCCAGTGACTAAAACTTTGCGCAAGTTCATGCAAATACCTCAGCATCTTTCAAGAGAGCACCCACCGCATCCTTAGCTGATAATTGTGGTGCTTCGCCATTCACTAGCGGCCAAGCAATATTCAACTCAGCGTCATTCCAACGTACGCAGCGCTCATGCTCAGGCGCATATAAATTGGTGCATTTATATTGAAAATCGGCTGATGCACTCATCACATAGAAACCATGTGCAAAACCGGGTGGAACCCAAAATAGCCGATGATTTTCTGCTGAAAGCTCAACGCCTGTCCACTGTCCGAAGGTCGTTGAAGATTGGCGTAAATCAACGGCTACATCATAAACACAGCCTTGCGTTACCCGTACCAGCTTACCTTGTGGATTTTGAATCTGATAATGCAGTCCACGCAAAATACCTTGGCGTGAGCGGCTATGATTATCCTGTACAAAATTGAAATCTAAACCCGCTTTTGCAAAGGCCTGCTGATTCCAAGTTTCCATAAAGAAACCGCGCTCATCGCCAAATACTTTGGGTTCGATAATCACGACTTCAGGAATAGCGGTGGGGATGATCTTCATGCCTGCGCTACCCCGATTAAGTAGTGGCCATAACCGCTTTTCTTTAAAGGTTCAGCTAAACGTAACAGCTGTTCAGTATCAATATACCGCATCCGCCAAGCCACTTCTTCAGGGCAGGCAATCTTTAAGCCTTGGCGCTCTTCAATCACGCGAATGTAGTTGGAAGCATCCAACAGAGAAGCATGGGTGCCGGTATCTAGCCATGCAGTACCGCGCTTGAGAATCTCCACTTGTAGCTGTTCTTGCTGTAAATACATTTGATTCACCGTGGTGATTTCTAATTCACCACGATCAGAAGGTTTGACTGCTTTGGCTATATCAACCACGTGATTATCGTAGAAATACAAACCTGTGACTGCATAATTGGAGCGTGGCTGTGCAGGCTTTTCTTCAATGTTTAGCGCTCGGCCATTCTCGTCAAAATCGACCACGCCATAGCGTTCTGGATCACGCACATAATACGCAAACACAGTTGCGCCTTGAGTTTGGTCATAAGCAGCTTGCAGGCGTTGGGATAAACCTTCGCCGTAATAAATATTGTCACCTAAGATCAAGGTGCAGGGCGAGTTGCCTAAAAACTCCTCGCCAATCAAAAAGGCTTGCGCTAAACCTTCGGGTTTCGGTTGAATCGCATAATGTAGATTCAAGCCCCATTGTGAGCCATCGCCTAATAAGGCTTGGAATTGGCTAGAATCTTGTGGGGTCGTGATGATTAAAATATCGCGAATCCCTGACAGCATCAGCACCGTCAGTGGATAATAAATCATCGGTTTATCATAAATCGGCATCAGCTGCTTACTCACAGCTTGGGTCAATGGGTACAAACGTGTGCCACTACCACCCGCTAAAATAATGCCCTTGCGTTGTATACTCATAGATTTTTTCATTAAGTTTATTAAAATAAGCCAAATTGTAGACGATTTGAGTGGTGATGCATTAATTCTATCTGTCGAATGGTTGCTTAAGGGCGGCGTTTTGACTTAAGCGGCTTTTTGCAACCAATCAACTCGTTGAGGATTAGAAAAATGAGCACCGTCCGCGTTTAGGTGTTGATTAAATACAGTTTTTACTCGTGCATAAAGCTCTGTGCTTAGCACATGCTTAGTATGTGTGACGCCAATAATTCGCTGTTCAAATTCCGCAAAGTCAGCAAAATGGGTTTCTGCCTTGAAAAAGATTTGTTGCTTTAGCTGCAATAGGCCAGTTTCAACGGCTTGTTGCGTTTGCTGAAAAGCGGCTGCACGTACTTGTTGCTCATCATGAAACAAGCGCAGTACTTCATTAAATGCACCTGCGTAGATGGGCTCAGAAATCCAAAGTGAGCCTTCGGGCTTCAACACTCGGGCTATTTCTTGAAAAGCGTTTGGCATCAAATCAGTGGGTACATGATGTAGTGATTTGAACATAAACACTAGATCCACACTGTTATCAGGTAAATCAATAGCTTGTGCACCACCTGAACGAAACTCAATATTCGTTGGATAGTCAGTTGCCAAGTTGGCAGCGTGTTGCAGCACATCCACTTCGGTGGCGATAATCTTCTTTACTGCAAATTGTTCAGCAAGCGCGCGTGTAAGTTGAGCTTTGCCACAACCAAGTTCTAGCACAGTAGTACCTGCTAGGTTTAAGTGCTGTTTAATCAATTCCAATTCACTAGCAGTCTGAGTTGCAGAAGGATCAGCAATTTGCATGATAGAACAATAAGTTTGCTAAAAACGCGCGCATTATAAAGGACTCAGCGGTCAGTCACTAGCAGAATACATAGTAACTCACCTTAAAAGTGAGTCTTAAGATCTTTTAACTACCTAAATCAATGCCTATAGTCTTCAGCGTTTCGCTCGGTTTTGGGCATTTTTGCTCGTCCTCCAACGACCAAAGCTAGAAACTAGAGCAAACCGATTGGCTGAATTTTATTTAAAAACGAGCTCTAACTGTTTTAAGCTGTTTGGGCTAAACTTAAGAATGGTACTGCTCTAAACGTCTAAACAAACGATTGATTGTTTTGGCTTTTTGAGTTGAATTTATACAATAAAAAAGATGGCAGCCCGATGAGTCTATTTAGTAAGCAAGCTCAAGTAGAGAATAGCCAGTCCTCAAGTTTATTGGGGCGCTTGAGTGAGCGGTTGGGTTCCTTAGCCAGTGGAACAGCTGTTATCTTAATCGTTGTCGCCATTGGTTTTTGGATGAGCTGGTACACGATACCCAGTGATTCAGTAGGGATGGTGCAGCGTTTTGGTAAGTTCACAGCCGAAGTGCCTTCTGGCTTACATTTCAAGATTCCGTTTGGTGTTGATTTAGTAACCATTCTTCCCGTCAAGCGCCAGCTCAAGCAAGAGTTCGGTTTTGGGACTTCAGGTGCAACCAATGCGGGTCAATACTCCGATGAACCAGATAATGAATCCTCGATGGTGACTGGTGATTTGAACGCGGCGACCGTCGAATGGATTCTGCAATATCGCATCACTGAACCGCAACAGTATTTATTCCAGATTCGTGAGCCAGGCGAGACTTTGCGCGATGTGTCGGAGTCGGTGATGCGTGAGGTGGTGGGGGATCGCACCGTTGATGAAGTAATCACGATTGGGCGGCAAGAGATTGAGGTCGAAGCTTTAAAACGTATGCAGCTATTGGCGAAGCGCTTTGAGCTGGGTGTGAGTATTGATCAGGTGCAGTTGAAGAATGTCAACCCACCGGCGCCTGTGCGCGAATCGTTTAATGAAGTCAACCAAGCACAGCAGGAAAAAGAGCGTTTAATCAATGAAGCGCGCCGTGATTACAACAAAGTAATACCACTTGCAGAAGGTGAGAAAGATCAACGTATTCAAGAAGCGGAAGGGTATAAATTAAAACGGGTAAATGAAGCAGAAGGCGATATTTCACGTTTTAATGCAGTGTTTGCGCAATATCAAAAAGCGCCTGCTGTCACCAAGCAGCGTATGTATTTGGAAACCATGCAATCGGTACTGCCCAAAGTGCAGAATAAAATCATCATTGATAATCAAGTTCAGGGTATTTTGCCTTGGCTGAATTTAAATAAAAACATCGCGCCACCGCCTGAAAGGCTTACCAATCCTAATGAGCAAGGAGCTACACAATGAACAAGTGGCTAATTCCTTTAGTATTGGCAGGTGGTTTCTTCTTATTTAATAGCCTATACACCGTAGGTGAAGCGCAACAAGTCATTATTACGCAGTTTGGTCGGCCTGTGGGTGAGCCGATTACTAGTGCTGGCTTGAAATTCAAAATTCCATTTATTCAAACCGTGAATCGTATTGATAAGCGTATTTTGGAGTGGGATGGTAGCCCTAGTGATATGCCAACCAAAGACAAATTATATGTCTCTGTCGATTTATTCGCGCGCTGGCGGATTATCGATCCAATGGCTTACTTCTTACGCTTGCGGGATGAGCGCAGTGCTCAATCGCGTTTGGATGACATTTTGGGCAGTGAAACGCGCAATATGGTGGCGCGTAATGAATTGATTGAAATTGTGCGTACCACCAAAGATCGCAAGCCTTCGCAAGACATCACAATAGTCGATAATCAAGGCAATTCTACCATTGGTGTATTGTTGCCGATTAAAAATGGGCGCGAATCGGTTGAAGCTGCGATTTTTAAAGCAGCAGCCGAAAAAGTAAAAGTATTTGGTATTGAGCTGCTGGATATTCGCTTTAAACGCATTAATTATACAGAAACCGTGCAGCCGAAAATCTTCGAGCGCATGATTAGTGAGCGCCGCCAAATTGCTGAACGCTTCCGCTCTGAAGGCAATGGCGAAGCAGCACGGATTCGCGGTAATTTAATGCGCGATAAAGACCGTATTCAATCGGAAGCCTACAAAAAAGTGGAGCAAACTCGTGGTGAAGGCGACGCAAAAGCGGCTGAGATTTATGCGAATGCGTTTAATCAAAGCGAAGAAGCAGCGAGCTTTTACCAGTTTATGCGTACTTTAGATGTTTATGATTCGGTGATTAGTGCTAATTCGACTTTGTTACTATCAACTGAGAGTGAGTTGTATAAATTCTTGAAACAGACTGATAATTCATCGCCTAAACCGTAGTAGCTGGTTTTAAAGGGCTTTGAAGTTGTTTGAGAACGGCAACTTCTTGCTCTGAAGTGGGGCGCATAAAGCGAATATATTTTAATTCGGGATCAAGCCTATTTTTCCGTATGGAGCGACGTTTGCGCTGATATTGAGTGCTGATCCACAAATTATAAAAATCAAGTGAATAAAGCCCTCATTTCAGTATCAATGGGGGCTGCTAGCATTCACGATGCTAGTCTTAATTCTCATAACCCAACACCGGACTCAACCACTTCTCCGCCTCTGCTAAACTCATCCCCTTACGCTTGGCATAGTCCTCGACCTGATCCCGTCCTACCCGCCCAATCCCAAAATAACGCGATTCAGGGTGGCTGAAATACCAGCCCGATACCGATGCAGCCGGATACATCGCAAACGATTCGGTGATAATCATACCTGTGTGTTTTTCCACATCGAGCAATTGCCAGAGCGTGCCTTTTTCGGTGTGCTCAGGGCAGGCTGGATAGCCGGGGGCTGGGCGTATGCCTTGGTACTCTTCGGCGATCATCGCGTTATTATCCAACACTTCATGTGGTGCATAACCCCAAAATTCTTTACGCACCCGCTCATGCATCCGCTCCGCCAAAGCTTCTGCCAAACGATCTACCAAGGCTTCCAACATAATTGCGCTGTAATCATCATGCGCAGCGCGAAAAGCTTGTAGGTGTTTTTCAATACCAAAGCCTGTGCTGACTGCGAATGAGCCGATCCAGTCGTTTCGACTCCGCTCAACGACCGCGTTATTCGTTGCTTGATCCGAGCTATTAGTTCCCTGAGCGGAGTCGAAGGGAACGGCAGGCACCACAAAATCACTCAAACAGTAATTCGGTTGCTGCCCATTTCTATCCATCTGCATGCGCAAATGATGCAACGTAGTCTGCGGGGTTTGGCGGGTTTCATCGCTAAACAGCACAATATCATCGCCCACTGCATTAGCAGGGAAGAAACCAATGACTGCTTTGGCTTGCACCCATTTTTCCTCGACCAGTTTGCTTAACATGGTTTGTGCTTCGGCATAAAGCTTAGTGGCCTCAGAACCGACTACTGCATCGGTCAAAATATCTGGGAAACGTCCCGCCAATTCCCAGCTACGGAAAAACGGTGTCCAATCAATGCGCTCGACTAATTCAGTCAATGGATAATCGGCAAAATTTAAAATAACCCCCGCACCACTGTGAATTAACTCCGCATTTTCAGGAATGATTTGTGCGGCTTTTTGTGCATTACGCTCAGCCTGCAATTGATGAGCAATACAGCAGTAAACTTTCTCCTCCCCACCTGCTGGGGAGGAGTCAGAGGTGGGGGACATTGAACCTGCCGCTTCCAACAGCTTTGGTTTAGGCGGTGCATAATTCGCCCAATCCCCTTTGAAGCTATTGGCACGCGCATCCGCCATCGAAATCAACTTACGCTCAGTTTGATTCGCCGCCCGTTTCACCCGCACTTGCTGATATTCCTCGCGAATGCTTTGCACATAGGCAGGTTTTTGTTCTTTGGACAACAGCGCACTCGCCACACCCACCGCACGCGAGGCATCAGGCACATAGACCACAATGTCATTTTGATATTGCTGCTCGATTTTCACGGCCGTGTGAATCTTAGAAGTGGTAGCACCACCAATTAATAGCGGAAGGTGGAAATCTTGGCGCTGCATTTCTTTCGCCATATGCACCATTTCATCCAAAGACGGGGTAATCAAGCCAGACAAGCCAATAATATCCACGTTTTGTTCGCGGGCGACTTGTAGGATTTTCTCAGCAGGAACCATCACGCCTAAGTCGATGACTTCGTAGTTATTACATTGCAGCACCACACCGACGATGTTTTTACCAATGTCGTGCACGTCGCCTTTCACGGTCGCCATCAGGATTTTGCCATTGGCTTGGACTTCTGCACCGTCTTTCTCAGCCGCCATGAAGGGGTCGAGGTAAGCCACTGCTTTTTTCATCACGCGTGCAGATTTGACCACTTGTGGCAGGAACATTTTGCCCGCGCCGAATAAGTCGCCGACCACATTCATACCATCCATCAGCGGGCCTTCGATCACCAATAAAGGCTTACCAAGTTTGACGCGGGCGGCTTCGGTATCTTCATCGACATAGGCATCAATGCCTTTGACCAAGGCATGCTGCAACCGTTTTTCAACCGGCCACGAGCGCCATTCCAAATCTTCTTTTTTCTCTTCGGTTTTGCCATCGCCTTTGTATTTGGGCGCAATGTCTAACAGCCGTTCAGTCGCGCCCGTATCGCGATTTAGAATCACATCTTCAACCGCATCGCGCAGTTCTTTGGGAATATCGTCGTAAACCTCCATTTGCGAGGCATTGACGATACCCATGTCCATGCCCGCTTGGATAGCGTGATACAGGAACACACTGTGAATCGCCTCACGCACCGGATTATTGCCACGGAATGAGAACGACACATTTGACACCCCGCCCGATACATGCACATGCGGTAGGTTTTGGCGAATCCAGCACGTGGCTTCAATAAAATCCACCGCGTAATTATTGTGTTCCTCAATCCCGGTTGCCACCGCGAAAATATTCGGGTCAAAGATAATATCTTGCGGCGGGAAGCCGACTTGCTCGGTCAAAATCTTATAAGCTCGCGCACAAATCTCGATTTTGCGTTGCCTCGTATCCGCCTGACCTTGCTCGTCGAAAGCCATCACAATCACTGCCGCACCGTAGCGCCGTACCAGTTTAGCTTGCTGAATGAACTTAGCTTCGCCTTCCTTCATCGAAATCGAGTTGACGATACCTTTGCCCTGAATGCACTTTAAGCCTGCCTCGATCACTTCCCATTTGGACGAGTCGACCATCACTGGCACACGCGCAATATCCGGCTCAGAGGCAATTAAATTCAGGAAGCGGTGCATTTCCTTTTCCGCGTCCAACAAGCCCTCGTCCATATTCACGTCGATGACTTGCGCGCCGCCTTCGACTTGTTCGAGTGCGACTTGTAAAGCTTCGGAGGATTGCCCGTCTTTAATTAGGCGCTTGAATTTGGCGGAACCCGTGACATTGGTACGCTCGCCCACATTCACAAATAAACTGTCTTTGCCGACATTGAAAGGTTCTAAACCGGATAAGCGTAAAGCGGCTTCGATGCTGGGCAAGGGGCGGGGTGCAATGCCTGCCACTGCCTCAGCCACGGCTTTAATATGCGCAGGCGTACTACCGCAACAGCCGCCGACAATATTCAAGAAACCGCTCTGCGCCCATTCCCGAATATGGGTCGCCATTTCAGCACCGCCCATATCGTATTGCCCCATTTCATTCGGCAAACCTGCATTGGGATGCGCTGACACATAAGTCGCTGAAACCCGCGCCAGCTCTTCCACATACTGACGCAACAAATCCGGCCCCAAGGCGCAATTCAAGCCAAAGGAAATCGCATCCGCATGCGCGAGGGAATTATAAAACGCTTCGGTGGTTTGTCCGGTTAAAGTGCGCCCTGACTGATCGGTAATCGTGCCAGAAATCATAATCGGCAAGCTCACACCATCTTCCTCAAACACTTGCTTGACCGCGAACACCGCCGCTTTCGCATTCAAGGTATCGAAGATGGTTTCAATCAAAATAATATCCGCACCGCCTGCAATTAAACCGCGCGTGGATTCTTTATAATTAGTGACCAGCTCATCAAAGCTAATATTACGGAAGCCCGGATCATTCACATCCGGTGAAATCGAGCAAGTACGCGACGTCGGGCCTAAGACACCTGCTACAAAACGCGGCTTATCCGGTGTGCTGTATTCTGCTGCAACGGATTTTGCGAGCTTAGCGGCCTCAACATTGATTTCATAAGCGAAATCCTGCATGTCGTAATCATGCATCGACACACGTGTCGCATTGAAGGTATTGGTTTCGAGAATATCCGCGCCTGCTGCCAGATACTGCGCATGAATCTCACGAATCACTGATGGATTGGTCAACACCAGCAAATCATTATTGCCCTTCACATCCTTGTGCCAATCCTTAAACCGTCCACCGCGATAATCGCTTTCTTGCAATTGATAGCGCTGAATCATCGTTCCCATCGCCCCATCGAGGATCAGAATGCGTTGGTTGAGAGCGGTTTGCAGTGAAGTAGGCATGAGCAGCGTCCAGAATACAAAAGTCGCCTATTGTTGCTGCACTGCAAGATTAAAGCAATTTCAAGTTTTTCAAGGAAAAGTTGAAATAAATGGAATCTTACCTGACAGGCTGTTCAATCAATTTGATAGATATTTCAAATAAAAATGTTACACTTTAAATCAAGGAGTGTTTCATAATGTTTAATCGAAAAGCAGTTTCTGATATTGTTCAGTGGTATCAACAGCCACAGCGCAAGCCATTAGTGATTCGTGGCGCTCGTCAGGTAGGTAAAACAACAGCTGTGCGTATGGCAGGTGAGCAATTGGATGTGCCTGTTATAGAGATTAATTTAGAACGCCATACCGAGCTTGATTCATTATTTCGACGCTATCAACTCGACGATTTACTATTTAATTTTGCACTGATTAGTGGTAAACCCATCAAGCCAGATGAACCTTGTATCTTATTTTTGGATGAAGCCCAAGCGACTCCAGCGGCTTATGCTTGTTTGCGCTATTTTTGGGAGGAATTGCCGCAATTAGCCGTTATATTGACAGGCTCTTTATTAGATCAAGTTTTGCAGAATTATCAGTTGCCTAGTCCAGTTGGGCGTATTGAGCTTTATTTCATGCAGCCTCTAACCTTTGATGAGTTTCTCAAGGTTGCACATGAAGATAAGCTATTAGCCGCTTTGGATATGCTCAATGCTACTAATATGCATCTGTTACCCGATAGCTTACATGAAAAATTATTAGGTTTAGTTAGACGCTATAATTTAGTAGGTGGTATGCCGCATTGTATTCAATTAGGTCTGGATAATGGATTTAGCCATAGTGGTATATTGAAGTATCAATCGACTTTGCTGCAAACTTATAAAGACGATTTTTCTAAATATCGAGGAACGCAAGATGCTCTAACTTTGAATACGTTTTTCAATGGAATAATCGGGCAAGTCGGGCAGCAGTTTTCACACAAACAAGCTCATGAATTAGCGCAAGATTCGAGTGGCGATAATCGGCAACTGAATACAGCGCTTGAGCATTTTATTGCAGCTCGGCTATTTTATCGTATACTCCACAGCCAAGCGAATCATATACCCTTAGGTGCAGAGGTTAAGATTCGTATTAGCAAATTTCTATTTATTGATATTGGTTTATTACTGGCAGCCCAAGGTATTCCGGCTCAGGCCGTTTTACAAACTCCGCTTGAGCTAGCGGGCAAAGGTGTTTTAGCTGAGCAGTTTGTAGGGCAACAGCTTCTCTCCTCTAAACCTAGTTATATCAATCCTGAATTGTATTATTGGCATCCACCACGTGCAGAAGCGCAAGCCGAAATCGATTTTCTCTATACACTGGGTAATGAGATTATCCCCATTGAAGTAAAGTCTGGTAAATCGGGAACGATTAAGTCATTACAGTCTTTTGTTATAAAGAAGCAAACAGATCGTGCGATTCGCATTAGCTCTAATAAGCCACTTCGTGAACAACTGCTTGCAAGATTAGATGAGAAACAGCATTCTTTTACTTTGTTGAATCTGCCGTTTTATCTGGTAAATCGGATTGAACAGTTTTTATAATCGCTTACATCATCAGGTTGGCTTGTCGTTTTAACTCTGCCAATTCTGCATCGCGGCGGTGATAGCCTGTTTCTTTGATGAGCTTGGCGGCTTTTTCAATATGCTGTTCTAGTGTTAGGATTTCGCCACATTCACCCGTATCGAAAGGTAGAATGCGTTGTTCACGATCTGGGGTGGCTTCGGGGTATTGAGTGGTATCTGCTTCTATAGCAAGGATGAGGCGTGCCATTTCGAGGTGATAGTCGGTTAGGTGTAAGCGCATGCCGCTGGGTTCGGCGATTTCGTAAACAGCAGATAAGTCATGCATTGCATCTGCCATTTTTTTCAACTGCACATTAATTGTAGCACGTGCTATTAAACCTATTATTAAAAGCCTTAATTCGCCCGCACTAATCAAAAACCGCACTGCTTCATTGATTGACTTTAGGGCTTCATCTTTTTTGCCAAGTATAAAATAGCATTGCCCTAAAGTTACTAAGTCCAGCCCTATGTCAAATTTAGCTAACCCTTTTCCAACAGAATTTTTTGATACAAGAAGGGAGTAGTTTGCTCTTTCAATAACCTCATAAACATCATGCCCGAGGGATAACAACAGGTTGCAATACCTATATCCATAATATGAGCATAATATTGGGTGAGATTCTGAACCTTTTTTTTGTATATCCTCAGCTTTAGTAAACTCACTCAATGCACCTTCTAAAAAGCCCTGTTGATGTAGCAAATCACCATAAGCACTATGTGCAGCCATGATTTCAAATTGATCTTTGGAGTGATCCGCAAATAGTATGCTTTGTTTAGCATAAAACTCTGCGTTATCAATCTTTCCTAAATCAAGAAATAACTCGTTTAAATTACCAGAGGTTAGAGCCGTGTGACTCCAGTCACCTATAACTAACTTCGACCCAAAACTATCTGCCATAGGCTGAATTGCTTCATTAAGCCTTCCAGATGCTCTTAAGTTATGCCCTGCTGCACTTTTTAAATAACAATACTCTTCTGCATAAAAAACTCTCCCTAAATCATTCCAAGGTTTTTGAAAAAAATTTGCTAAGACCATCAAGTCATAATCAAACGCTCCTAGAAATTTGCCTATATAGTTATTATCTCCACCTTGAATTCTAGGAAAATACACTTCATAGAACACCTTTCTGTGCATTTTAGCAGCACAACCATGCACCACTGCTTTAAACAAAGGCTGCATTTCCTCCAAAGTATCCGGTAAATATTTTCCATAAATCCTTTCCGGCAAAGCCTTATAATACTCATACAAAACCGTATGGGCTTGCCGCCAAACTTCACCATGATTTTCCTTCAACTGCCGTCCGAAATACTCACGAATCAAAGGGTGACAATCAAATAAGGCAGCTTGCCCCGCATGTACTGACATCATACGGTATTCTTTTTCTAAAACTCGCTGTGCTGCTTTCCAATCACGCTCTGTAACATCTGCGGTCAATTCAGGGATTTGTGCTTCCCACAATACCTGCAAAACCTCCTGTTCAATGGGATGATCAAACAAGCTCAGTAAATACAGCAGTTTTAATTCAACCGTCCCAGCCAGCCAATGTTGGTAAGCCTGCATGACTTTAAAAGCGTGGCGTTCAATATAATCATAATCGCCAATCAACTCCGGCAAGGTATCTCGCTGGCGTATATCCTTGTTCAAATACGTGGCGACCGCATTACCCAATAAATGCAAAGCCAAAGCATGGCAGCCATACTCATTCACCGCGGCTAGCATATCGACTTCACGCCCTTGAACCTCAAAAGAGCGCAACAGTTTCACGCCATCTTCAGGCGCTAGATTTTGCAAATCATGAGACAGCACTGCTTTGCGATTTTTTAGTTCATGTACTTCAACGCGGGTGGTAATAATACAAAGGCTGCTATGATCATTTGCCAATTGCCGTAATAAGCGGCGTATCGCACGATCTTTTAATTCACCACGCATCCCACGTGCTACTTGTTGTAATGGCTCTAAACCATCTAGCACCAGCAAACAGCGTTTTTTGCGTAGTAGTTCAGCAATATGCTCTGCTTTTTCTTCTTCAGTCTGAAAATCAGAAATACCTTTGTTTGAACCCAGTGCTTTCAAGGCTTGAATGAAAAAAGGTGTGGAGGAGATTTGCTTGTCTTCGCTGGAGCCTTGTGAGTAAAACGAGTGAATAAGCTGTGCTTCAATTTTATGCTTATTCTCATCCAACCAGTGTTGCAATAACTTGGTTTTGCCCGTCCCGCCCGGCGCAATAAATTGCACAATATGCATATTGGAATCGGCTAAAGCTTGATCTAGCAACGCAAGTTCATCTTTACGCCCAAATAATTCGCCTTCAACAGTAGGCAATTCGCCAGAATTAATCCGTGTTTTTGTACTGGATAGTTTGCGTATTTCACCCAGCGCGGGCATTACATATTCAGCTTGCCCAGTCAGTACTCGATACAACGTTTCGTAATCACGCGGCAGGGTATACGTTGAGTAGGCTTGCAGTGGTACAGGCACATTCTCAGAGCTGCCATGCGCAGGAATAACAGGAATGAATTTAGTATTTTGGTAATAGTGCTGATAGAGCGTATTGGCAATCACCAAGCCTTCAAAGGTAACGCCTTTCCCTTTCTCACGCTCCTCACCACGATAACGCTTTAAATAATCAGGTGTGCAAATCAGCAAAACAAAATCGGCTTGTTCAATTTGTGTCTCCATCCAACGCTGCCAGCCTTCCGATGGAGAGCCATTGAGATACCGATCAATTTGGCAATCTAGCCCCTCATCACGCAAGCGCTTGGAAAGTTCCAAAACGAATTGCTTATGGGGTTCAGAGTCGTGGCTATAGCTAATAAAAACCTTAGTCATTAAGTGCTCTTGGGGGAAAGTATTAGCTCAAAAATTAACAGATTTTTGATAATGCTTCTAACCCAAACGCTAAATAAACAAAGCCGCTGCCAATCCCCCAAACGAGACAATAATCGCCGCCATATACCAGCGAAAAATACCTTGGTAATACATCCCCGCATTCGCCGTGTCATAGCGATTAGTTAGTAACTTGAATAACACAAAAATCATCAAGCCAATCCCGACTAATAAAGTAACCGCCACAATGCCATCAGCAATTGTTTGAATCGCAGCTTCCTCATCATCCGCAATCGCCCATTGCGCCAAGAAGTTCATCAAAAAGCCGAGTATAATGCCAAGCGAAGTCACCATCGGCTGGCGAAAATCGCGGATGTCGTTGTTGATTTGAGTGTCTTTATGGTCGGACATGAGGTTCTCTACTAAATGACAGGTAGTTTAAATTTGTTTAACTATGACTTTCGCCGCACGTACACCACTTAAATAAGCACCATGTACCGTGCCAGCATATTCGCTATGGGTCGCTTCACCCGCCCAATATAAACGCCCTGATTTACGCGCTAATGCTTGCCGATCTTGATTCGTGCTACCGACCGCATTAAACGAGTACGAGCCATAAGCAAACGGATCTTGTGCCCAACGGGTAATTTGTGCTCCAACAGGCTGCGGAATCGCATTGCCAAACATGGCTTTTAGCGCCTGCATCGCATCAGCAACTAAAGCCTGATCGCTCCAGTTTTCCACTTCTCGAGCGCGATCGGCGGCATGAAAGCCTAATAAAACGGGTGCACCGATTTTGGCAAAGCTCACCCATTCTACCCAACGTCCCGCATCCGGCGATAAATATTCCAGCCAATCAATATCTTTTGGCCAAAACACTTTGTTAAATCTTAAGTAAGCTTTATTCAATAAGCCCATGCCTAAACGCTGAATCGCGGCTTGTTTGTTAGCAGGCAAGGGTGGGTTAAATTGAATAGTTTTGCGTTTCAAAACACCTAAAGGCACGGTAATAATCGCATAATCCGCTTGATAGACCTGATCTTGCGTGGTGACTTTGACACCTGTTTCGCTATAAGCAATTTTAGACACCACTTTCCCTAACTGTATATCCAAGCCTTGCGCTAAGTAGTTAGGGATTTGCTCATAACCTTGTGGGAATAGCACATCTGCACCCGAAAACTCTTCATTATCTTCAAAAGTTTGGGCGGATAATTCGTGAGTTGCACCCGAGTATTCTTGCTCGTATTGACTGTTTAAGTAGAAATTGAGTTGGGCTTGGTAAGCGGGGGTTAGTGGTTGAGTAAGTACACGCTCAACCGCTGCTTTTACGGAAATATCTTCATCTAAGTTAGCCGCTTTATTCAGCGCTTGGGTGACTAGTTTTTCAATTGAAGCTTCATTAGTGCCTTTAACGCCCAATTGTTTCAAACGGACATCGATATACAGCTCAGAGCTGTCATAACTGGTGACTACCCGTTTCGCTTGGGCGGCATTAGCTAAGGCGGTGATTGGATTTTGTTTTTGCCCATGAATCCACGATGCTCCCAGATCCATCGGCAAATTAGGCCAAACATGGCTAGTGTGAATACGCCCACCAATCCGCTCGCGCCCTTCAATCAGGGTTACTTTAATGCCTTGAGCCGTTAAAGCGCGGGCGGCAGCAAGGCCAGCGATACCGGCGCCGATAATCAGCACGGTTGGCGTGGAGGCCGCTTGTAGCTTGGTATTCATCACTAAAGGATAAGCGGCTAAGCCCGCTAAGAAGGTACGACGTGAAAGGCTCATGTGCTGAACTGCCATTTAGTTGAATAGTGGGTGCATACTAAACCCAGAAAACTAAAGAGGCCAGTATTAGCCGGCCTCTTTTTATACAGTTTAACTAGGCGTAGTGGGTACACTAACCGTCGACAATGGAGCATCGGGGTCGGTATGCGGCCCATGCACTTCTGGTTTACCGCGCATGAAAATCCAACGCAAACCACGCCGCAGATCGTCAATAAAGGTAAATACCACTGGAATCACCAATAAGCTCAATAAGGTCGATGCTATCAAACCACCAATTACTACAATCGCCATCGGCGAGCGGAAGCTAGGGTCAACGCCTAAACCTAAAGCCGTCGGCAACATCCCCGCACCCATCGCAATCGTGGTCATCACAATCGGGCGCGCCCGTTTATGGCAAGCATCGACTAGGGCATCAAAGCGATTCATGCCTCGGCTATGAATATCGACAATCGCGTATTCGACCAAGAGAATCGAGTTTTTGGTGACTATCCCCATCAACATAACTAAACCAATCATCGAGGGCATCGAGAAGCTGCTATGCGTAACCATTAAAGCCACGAAAACACCACCCAAAGACAAAGGTAAGGCCATCAAGATCGTGATCGGTTGCATGAAGTCATGGAACAACAAAACCAATACGACATAAATAACCAGCACACCAATCCCCATTGCAGCACCGAAGCTACCGAATAGTTCTTGCATGCTCTCAACATCACCTGAAGGCGGGCGGTCAACACTGGGCGGTAAAGTTTGCAGGCTGGGTAGTTCTTCCACTTTAGCCGCAACATCACCCAAGCTAAGACCATTTAACTCGACATCAATGGTTACATTACGCTTCCGATCTAAGCGCTGGATCTGTGAGGGGCCACTGCTGATATCAACATCAGCGACAGCAGTAAGCGGCACTTCGCCGTTGCGCCCTGGCACCCGTAATTGCTGAATCGCTTGCAAGTCGGAACGCACTTGCTTGTCTAAACGCACCCGCACTGGAATTTGCCGCTGAGGTAAGTTGAGCTTGGGCAAACGGCTTTCAAAATCACCGGAGGTCGCAATTTGCACTACATTCGCTAAAGAAATCGTACTAATGCCTAGTTCAGCAGCCCGTGAGAAGTCAGGGTTAATGTGAATTTCAGGGCGTTGGAGGCTGGCACTTGAAGTCACATTGCCAATACCTGCAAGGGTACGCAAATCCTTTTCTACAGCTAAGACACTAGTGCGTAGGGCGTTAGCATCATCACTCGCTAAAGTAACTTGTAGCTGCTCACCATTTCCGCCCAAGCCGACTTTAATCCGTGCACCGGGTAGCGAGGCAATCTGTTTACGGATTTGATTTTCAACCTCCTGTTGAGTCATCGCGCGTTCGGTACGATGTGACAGCAACACAGTTAAGGTGGCTTTACGAGCATCGGTACCACCACCACCGCCAAAAGGACCTTGTTGCGCCGCTTCATAGCCCACAATTGAGAACACATTCTTGATCTCAGGAATAGAAACCAGCATTTGACGCGCTTGCTCAGCGACCACACGGGTTTCTTCTAAGGTGCTGCCGGGTTGTAATTCTACGCTAACTGCGGTCATACCTTCATCACCGGGTGGAATGAAGCCTTTGGGTAATAAGGGCACTAACATCAGCGAGCCAATAAAGAAGGCAATCGCCACAAAGAGCGTAATAAAACGATGGTGTAAGCACCATTTCATTAAGCGCAAATAATTGCGCATGATCCAGCCATCTTCCTGCTGATGCACTTTAGGTGCTTGCAGCATATAGGCGGCCATCATGGGGGTGAGCAAGCGCGCAACGACTAGCGAGAAAAACACAGCTATTGCAGCGGTAATCCCAAACGGCTCGAAGAACTTACCCGGTACGCCTCCCATGAAAGCAGTGGGCAGGAAGACTGCAATCAAAGTCGCCGTCGTGGCTACTACCGCCAAGCCAATCTCATCGGCTGCTTCCATTGATGCTTGATAAGGGGTTTTGCCCATATGTAAGTGGCGCACAATGTTTTCAACTTCGACGATGGCATCATCGACAAGCACCCCAACCACTAAAGCTAAAGCAAGCAGAGTCAACAGGTTCAAGCTGTAGCCTAAGTAATAAATCATTGCGAAGGTTGGCAAGATCGCTAAAGGCAAAGCTACTGCTGAGACTATGGTAGAACGAAAATCACGTAAGAAAATCCAAACGACAAGGATCGCTAATAGAGCACCCTCGATCATCAGCATCATCGAGCCGGTATAGTTTTCTTCTACTGAAGTGACCGTGTCATAAGCTTCAGCGATGGTAATTTGTGGGTGTTCTGCCGCCAGCTTTTGTACTGCTTCACGGACACGTTTGGCCGTTTCTACCTCACCGGCACCTTTGGTACGGGTGATTTGAAAACCCACCACCGGCTTACCATTCCATAGTGCGTACATACCACGCTCAGCATAGGTATCCTCGACCTTCGCAATCTGATCAAGGCGCACATAACGCCCACCGGCTAGGGGAATAGGCAAGGAGGCTAAGTCTTCAGCCGTCTGGACAGCACCTAAGGTACGTACCGATTGTACCGCGCCACCCACATCACCGCGCCCACCGGAAGCATCTTTTTGTACTTGGCCTAATGCTTGAGAGACTGCATCGGCAGTCACACCTAAGCCAGCCATCAGCGCTGGATTCAAATTCACTTGAACTTCGCGATTCACCCCGCCAATCCGTGAGCTTCGACCTACCCCCGGCACGGCCATCATCGCTTTAGAGATATCGTTATCCACAAACCAAGATAGAGCTTCTTCATCCATGCGCTCAGAAGCGACCGTGAAGGTAATAATTGGGTTACCCGCAGTCGTCACTTTAGAAACCACCGGGTCGGTCATGCTTCCCGGTAAATCAGCGCGAATGCCATCAACCGCGTTGCGAACTTCGCTGAGTGCAATCTCGGTGTCTTTATCAATATTGAATTCAATCGCCGTCACCGAAGAGCCATCCGTGAGTGTTGATTGAATATGTTTAATGCCACCTAAGGAGGCGACAGCATCTTCAACTTTGCGCGTAACTTCAGTTTCTAATTGCGAAGGTGAAGCACCTTCTAAACCCGCATTGACGGTAATAACGGGCAATTCAATATCAGGAAATTGCTGAATTAAGAGTGAGTTAAAACCACTGACACCGAGAAAACTCAGCACCATGAAAAGTAAGAGTGCAGGAACAGGGTTGCGTATCGACCACGCGGAAATGTTCATGGTTTTTTATCACCTGCCACCGCCAGTTGGACTAAGTCACCATCATTTAAGAAGGCTCCGCCGGTGGCAACCAATTTAATATCAGCAGGCAACTCACTGAGTACTTCCACTCGATCTTGGACACGCCGCCCAATTTTAACATCATGCTGAATCACGCGATTATCTGCGCCAATTTCAAACAAAATATGCTTACCATCGCGTAAAATAACTGTGGTTTGTGGAACCGTCAGCGCTTCAGTCGTGCCTTGGCGAATGGTACCTTGCACAAACATACCCGCCCGTGCTGAGCTGCCAGTTGGCAAGCTGACATAGACTAAAGCACGGCGTGTATTGGCATCCAGTTGTGGAGAAATCAAGCGCACTTGGCCTTCAATCACTTCACCTGTATTAATCGTCACACTCGCTGTTTGCTCTTCGCGGATTTGCCCAAGATCACTACTGGACACTTCAGCGCGCCATTCCAATTTATTTTGACGAATGATACGAAATAGCTCAGCACCGGTTTGTACTACGCTACCTAAAGCGGCCGTGCGTGAGCTGATTACGCCATCATCTGCGGCCACAATCGTGGTTTGATCAAGACGAATTTGTTGGCTTTTTAAGGCAGCCTGCTGAACTTTTAAAGCAGCGTTTTGTGCTTCTAAGGCAGCTTCTTGAGCCTTAACCGCTAAGCGACTAGATTCCACCGCAACTTGCTGAGATTTAACTTCAGCTTGTTTAGCGGATAAGCCAGCTTTTTGCGCAGTAACTCCGGCCTTTTGGGCATCAAAAGCGGCTTTTTGCGAGGCAATAACCGCTTTTTGGCTATCAATACCCGCGCGGGCAGTCGCTTCGCCCGTGATATATTGCTCAACTTGTTGCATCGGCAAAGCACCGCTATTTTTCAATTGGCGGGCGCGATCTGCATTCGATTTAGCTTCATTATAACTAGCATTGGCTTGGACTAAGCCTGCGGACGCTTGACTCACACCGGCTTCGGCTTGACCTAAGGCGGCTTGGGCTTGGCTGATATTGGCGTTGGCCTGTACTAAACCTGCTTCGGCTTGAGTCACGCCCGACTGGGCTTGTACGACCCCTGCTTCAGATTGTGCTACACCTGCCTGTACTTTTAAGACTTCAGCCTTGGCTTGGTTGATCACGGCTTGTTGTTGAGCAATATCCGCTTGTACTGTTTCCTCGGAAAGCTTGGCTAAAGGTTGGCCTTTTTTAACGGTTTCACCAACATCGACCAATACTTCCGTGATGCGTAAACCACCAATTTCAGCAGCAATAATCGCTTCTTGCCAAGGATTGATCACGCCATCTGCTTGAATCGTGGTATCCCAAGAATCTTTCTGCGGGCTAACACTAGTGACCGTTAAAGCCGGTTTGCCTGCCCCTGCAGGTTTACCTTGCGCAGGGGATTTACCATCTGTAGCAGGAGCGGCGGCTGGCGTAGTGGGTGTTGGTGCTGTAGCAGCTGATGCTGAACTAGCGGGAGCCTGACTTGGAGTTGTTTGTGCCTGACTAATCAGGATCGGATTAAATGCTACTGCTAGCCCAAGAAGACTGCAGATCGTGGCCCGAAGTGTGCGTCTGACTGATTTCATAATAATTTCGTACTGGCTCAAAATTTAGTTAATGACGGTAATTTCTACTATCAAAATGACTGTTGGTCAGTAGGATAACGGAAGCCTGTGCTAAGCGGTAGTTTCCTTACAAAAATTTACACACGATTCCATTCCAGCTTAGTCTCGCGCTAGCTGAATAATTGACTAAATAACCTTAGTTTTTAGAGAGTTCCCAATTAATCGTAGCGCGTCCTTGTTGTTGCAAAAAAGCGTTCGCTTGTGAAAATGGCCGACTTCCAAAAAAACCTTGCTTAGCAGACAAGGGGGAAGGGTGAGCACTCGCTAAGATAGCGTGCTTAGTTTGATCAATCAGTACCGATTTTTTTTGAGCATGTGCACCCCAAAGAATAAACACAACAGGTTGGGCTTGCTGGTTCACGGCTTGAATCACGGTGTCAGTAAACGGTTCCCAGCCCTTTTTCTGATGGCTACCCGCATTGCCTTCTTCCACGGTTAACACGGTATTTAATAACAAGACGCCTTGTTTGGCCCAAGCTAATAGATAACCTGCGTCCTTATTATTAATTGCTAAATCACTGAGCATTTCCTTATGAATATTATTCAAAGAGCGCGGCAACGGCTTAACGCTAGGCAAGACAGAAAAAGATAAGCCGTGTGCATGCCCTAAAGTCGGATAAGGATCTTGCCCAAGAATGACGACTTTGACTGTATCTAAAGGCGTAGCTTGCAGGGCTGAAAAGCGCAACTCTTCGGGCGGTAAAATCGACTTGCCTGCCGCTGCTTCTGTTGCAAGAAAGCTAGCCAATTGCTGCATATAAGGCTTATCTAGCTCTGCACCTAAGGCTACTTGCCAAGAAGCGTCTAATTGTTGTAGTTGCTTATTAAATGCGTTTGTCATGAATCAATCTCTAAATTTTTAGAACAAAGTCGTTAGTTGCAGAGCAGCATTCAAAAATAAAAAAGACTATACTGTTAAACTTAATAACAGAAAGTAAAAGCATTGATTTTTAGCGAAAATACTTAAGCATCATTATTGGTTGAAAGCTTCAGTTGCTAAACATCAAGGCAAGCGTTTATTTAATCAGAGTAGACTTGCACTTATAAGCAGTGCTTTTTTATTTTAGCAGAACGCTAAGATCGGCGTGAAAACACCACAGTTGCAAACTCATTATTGATTGGTGTACATCTTGAGGAGGAGAGGATGGAAGCTGAAAAGCGTGCGGCTGATTATTCTTTATTAAGTCTACAAGTGCGGGAATTGCTGCGTCCTGCGGTAGCGGTGAATGAAGATACCAGCATCCAAGCAACTGCTGCGCAAATGACAGCAGCCAATAGTCATACAGCTTTAGTCGTCCAAGACAATAAGCTTGCTGGCATTGTCACTGATCAAAATTTTCGGGTGCGGGTGGTGGCTAGCCAACATGATCCTCAAGATCGAATCACCAGCATCATGACACCTAAGCCCATGACTCTACCGCCGAATGCACCGGCAACCGAAGCGATGCTTATCATGGCGCATCACAATATTCGCCATATCCCCATCGTTGACCCTAGTACCCAAGAAATTTTAGGTGTGGTGGGCGGCACTGATTTATTACGCAGCCATAGTCATAATGCGATTTATTTAATTGGCGATATTTATCTAGCCAAAGACGTTGCCGCGCTAACCGAACTCAGCCTGCATCGCCCGCAAGCCTTGGTCAGTATGGTGAAAAGTCTCACGAGTTATCATGTCTCGCATGCGATCAGCTCGATAGGCCAAGCCATTACGCGCCGCCTGTTGCAATTAGCTGAGCAGCAGCTGGGTGCACCGCCGGTTCCTTATGCATTTTTGGTTGCCGGTTCGTTAGCACGCTTTGAACAAACGGCTTATTCAGATCAAGATAATGGCTTGATTCTCGCCGATGATTATCAAGAAGCTGAGCATGGGGAGTATTTTCGGAAGCTGGCTGATTTTGTCTGCGATGGTTTAGACGCTTGTGGCTATGAGTATTGCAAAGGCGGGATTATGGCTTCCAATCCACAATGGCGGCAGCCACTGTCAGTTTGGCGGAATTATTTCGCGAAATGGATTGAAACCCCTGACCCGCAAGCTTTGTTGTATTCCACGATCTTTTTTGATTTACGTTGTTTATATGGCGAAACGACTTTATTTGAGGAGTTGCATACCAGTATTTTGCGACGTACTCAGAAAAGCACTTTATTCTTAACGCATATGGCCGCGAATGCGTTAAATTTCCGTCCACCTTTAGGTTTTTTCAAAGGCTTTGTGTTAGAAAAGCAGGCTAATGGTGAGAAAACCTTGGATATGAAAAAGCGTGGGGTGGTGCCGGTGATTGATGTAGCCCGGGTGTATACCTTGGCGGCGGGTTTGCCAGTGACTAATACTCGGGAACGCTTACAGGCTTTAGGGCAGGCGAATCTGCTGGCCAGTGATATTTTAGCTAATGTTTTAGACGCTTTTGAATTTATCAGCCTGACACGTTTGCGTCATCAAGCCCGGCAAATTGCAGCAGGGCAAATGGCGAATAATCAGGTTGCACCCGATGAGTTATCTGAGTTTGAACAGCGCCATTTAAAAAATGCTTTTGAAGTAGCGGCACATTTTCAAGATGCTATGGCGCAGCGTTATCAAGCCAATGCGCTGCGTTAAATCGAGTCATTGAGGAGGAAGTTTCTATGTTACGCGGAATGACATCAGCGCGCTTAATCGCTTTGTTCCTGTTTGGCTGCGCTCTCTTAAATTTTCCTCTGCTGGCCTTATGGGATAAAGATGCGACGATTTTGGGTGTGCCGTTATTTCCAGCCGCTTTATTTATTATCTGGGCTGGGATGATTGCCGTGCTGGCATGGCTTATGGAAACCGATGAGCGATAGGGAGGATAAACGATGATTTCTAGTAGTATCGTTATTGCTGCCTCCTTTCTCTATGTATTAATTCTATTCGCAGTCGCCTGGTTTGGCGATAAACGTGCCGCTGAAGGACGGTCGATTATTGCTAGCCCTTGGGTGTATGCGCTATCAATGGCGGTGTATTGCACGGCTTGGACTTATTTCGGCAGTGTCGGACGCGCTGCGAATACTGGTATGTGGTTCTTGCCGATTTATTTAGGGCCGATGCTAGCGATGATTTTAGCCTGGATTGTGCTACGCAAAATGATCCGCATCGCTAAAACTTATCGGATTACCTCAATTGCCGATTTCATTTCCAGCCGCTATGGCAAAAGCCGCATGTTAGCTAGCCTTGTGACCCTGATTACTGTGGTTGGTATCGTTCCTTATATTGCTTTGCAGCTAAAAGCGATCTCCAGTGGCTATGCAATTCTGACGACGCCTTTAGGTGAACCACGCCCTGAAATGGGTTTGCGGTTGGGTGATAGCACTTTATACATTGCACTGGCCTTAGCAGGCTTTACGATTATGTTTGGTACCCGCCATTTAGATACGACCGAACGTCACGAAGGCATGGTGGCAGCGATTGCTTTCGAGTCAATTGTTAAATTAGTGGCTTTTCTAGCGGTGGGTATTTTTGTTGTTTATGGAGTATTTAATGGTGTTGGTGATCTATTCACGCAAGCTTTAGCGGATGAAACGCTCAAACCTTTATTGATGCTCGGGCAAGGTACGAAAGAGTTTGCTTATCCACAGTGGTTTGCTTTGACTTTGCTGGCGATGCTCTCGGTGATTTTTTTGCCACGCCAGTTTCAGGTGATGGTGGTGGAGAATGTGGATGAGCGCCATCTCAAACGTGCCAGTTGGGTCTTCCCGCTGTATTTGCTGCTGATTAATCTGTTTGTCCTACCCATTGCGATCGGTGGTTTGTTGTTCTTTGGGCAAGGACAAGCTGATCCCGATTATTTTGTGCTGTCTTTGCCCTTAGCGCATGGCTATGAGTGGCTGGCGTTATTTGTCTTTGTGGGGGGCTTATCCGCTGCAACTGGCATGGTGATTGTGGAAGCGATAGCGGTTTCTACGATGGTTTGCAATGACTTGGTAATGCCGTTTTTATTACGTACTGAGCGTTTTGGGAGCCGTGCTAGCGGTGATTTAACCGGCCTACTGTTGATGATTCGGCGTATCGCTATTTTAGGTATTTTGCTGCTTGGTTATCTCTATTTCCGTGTAGCAGGTGAGGCTTATGCTTTAGTCAGCATTGGCCTGATTAGCTTTGCAGCAGTCGCCCAATTTGCTCCCGCAATGTTAGGCGGGATGTATTGGAAGGCTGGAAATCGCCAAGGTGCCTTGACCGGTTTATTAATCGGCTTTGCGCTATGGACTTACACTTTATTGCTGCCTTCTTTAGTCAAGTCCGGTTGGCTAGATACCGGCTTTATGACTGAAGGTTTATTTGGTTTAGCTTGGCTGAAGCCAGAGCAGTTATTTGGCCTGCAAGGTTTAGACAATCTCACCCATGCCTTGTTCTGGAGCTTGTTTGCGAATATCGGCGCCTATGTTTTAGTCTCGCTTTGGACTCGCCCTGAAGCACGTGAAGCGAGCCAAGCCTTGCTATTTGTGGATGTGTTTGAACGGACTGCCAGTACTCATCCAGTGTTTTGGCAAGGGCGCGCTAAATTATCTGATTTACGTAATTTGACTGAACGCTTCTTAGGCGCGGATAAAACCGAGCGTCTACTTACCGATTATGCGCGGCGCTTAGGGCTAATTCAGGCGAAAGATATTCCAGCCAATGCTCAACTGGTTCAATATGTGGAAACGCAATTAGCCGGTGCGATAGGCACCGGCTCGGCGCGGATGATGGTGGCCTCAGTCGTAGAGGAAGAGCAGCTTGATTTAGATGATGTGATGCGCATTCTTGAGGAGGCTTCACAATTACGCGCCTATTCAAAAGCTTTAGAAGAAAAGTCATTGTCTTTAGAAAAAGCCACCAGTGAATTACGCACCGCCAATGAGCAATTGAAAAGCCTCGATAAGCTCAAAGATGATTTCATGTCGTCCGTCACGCACGAGCTACGCACTCCTTTAACCTCAATTCGTGCTTTCACTGAAATGATGCTGGATGATGATGAGATGGAAGCTGATCAGCGTCGGCAGTTTTTGGAAATTGTTGTTGGTGAGGCGGAGCGCTTAGGGCGCTTAGTGAATCAAGTCTTGGATATGGCTAAGATTGAAGCAGGCCATGCTGAATGGCATAGCAGCGATGTAGATATTCAGTCGGTGGTGCAGCAAGCGGTGAATAGCATTTCCGGCATGTATTTGGAAAATGGTTTAAGTTTGACTTTACATAGTGGCACAGCGTCGATTGCGCCGATTCGGGCTGACCCCGATCGTTTAATGCAAGTGATGCTGAATTTACTGTCGAATGCTGCTAAGTTTGTGCCTCATCCGGGTGGTAAAGTGGATGTGTATATTACGGATGCGCCGGAGGGTGTTACGGTTGCAGTCCAAGATAATGGCAAGGGCATTGCGCAGCATGAGCAAGAGCAAGTCTTTGAGAAGTTTCGGCAGGCTGGCGAGTTTTCGGATCGCCCACAAGGTACAGGTTTAGGTTTGCCGATTAGCCGCCAGATTGTAGAGCATTTTGGTGGCCGGATGTGGTTGGAGTCTGAGTTAGGAGCAGGCGCGCGCTTTAGCTTTTTCTTGCCGCGCTTAAATGAGGCTCAGCAGTTGGAGATAACAGAGGAGGAGAATAGATGAGTGCAAAGGTATTAATTGCCGATGATGAGCAGAATATTTTAATTTCGCTGGAATTTTTAATGAAGCGCGAAGGTTATCAAGTGAGTGTTGCTCATGATGGTCAAGAAGCAGTGGATGCAGTCGCTAAAGATAAACCGAATCTCATGCTATTAGATGCCATGATGCCGAAGAAAACCGGCTTTGAAGTGTGCCAAGAGATTCGTTCTAACCCAGATAATGCAGATATTATTATTCTCATGCTCACTGCGAAAGGGCGTGACACTGATATGGCTAAAGGTATCGCTTTAGGGGCGAATGCGTATATGGTTAAGCCCTTTTCTACTAAAGAGTTAGCACAAAAAGTTCGTGAATTATTGAGTGCTGGAGCATGAGAAAGACAGATTGGCGGATTATTGCAGGCACAGCCATTGTTGGCGTGGTGTGTTTAATTTGGTTATTTGTTTCTGGCGGCTTGATTTGGGCTGCTTTAGAGGAAAATGAGCGTGCTGCTACGGTGGCTGCTATTGGGCCACGGATCGCTCTTTTATTTCTAATGTGGGCTGCGTCTTTAATTGCAGTTTGGGTGATCTTAGGTTATTTGGTGCGCTATTTTATGACCGCACCTGCACGTTTATTGGAAAATGCACAGGTTTTGTTAGGGACTGATGTGAAGCGCAAATTAGTTCCTGATGGCAGTCCTGAAAATAAGAAGCTCACCGAGTTAATTAATCAATTAGTTGACCAACGCGAAGACTTACGCGCAGCAATGGATCAGCGCGTCCAAGAAGCCAGCCGCAATACCGAATTAGAAAAGAACCGCCTAGCCGCACTCATGTCTGAGCTAACCCAAAGTGTGGTGGTCTGTAATTTAGATGGACGAATTTTGTTGTATAACAATCGGGCGCGCACTCAATTCAGAGCTTTATCTAAAGCGCCTGCCGTGGCTGGTGGGGCTGAATTAATTGGTTTAGGTCGGTCAATTTATAGTGTATTTGATCGCAAATTGGTCGCGCATGCGCTTGAGAATATCCAACACCGCCTTCAGCGTGGAGCAGCTACACCGTCCGCACAATTTGTCACGACCACTCAAGCTGGGCAATTATTGCGCGTGCAAATGACCCCCGTGCGTGCCGTCAAGATGCCTGCTGAGGGTTCAGATGAGGCACCTACACAGACTAATGAATTAACTGGCTTTGTCTTAATGTTGGATAATATTACTCGCGATTTTGAAGATGATTCAGAAAAAGATCGGGTTTTATATTCACTCACTGAAGGTAGCCGTGCTGCTATTGCCAATGCGCAGGCTGCGGTGGAAGTTTTAGAGTATCCCGATTTAGAAACGGATATGCGCGAGCGCTTATTGAGCGTAGTGCGAGATGAAATTCATGGGCTGGGCAAGCGCATTGAGGAAATGCAGGCTTCTTCGGCTAACACGTTACGTTCTCGTTGGCCGCTAGAAGAAATGCTAGGTGCGGATTTAATCGAAGCGGCTATTCGCCGCATTGAGGCTACTTTATCCGTCAAGGCAAGCACCGACAATGTGGATACCAGCATTTGGTTAAAAGTAGAAAGCTTCTCACTGTTACAAGCTTTGGTACATTTGGCCGGAAAGCTACAAACTGAATGTCAGGTAGAAACCGTGCAATTACGCCTACAAACTAGTAGTGGCCAACGTGCTTGTTTAGATATGCTCTGGTCACCCTTAGGTGAAGGCACTAAAGCGGTGTTAGGCTGGGAAATGGAGCAAATTAAGGTCGGCACGGAAACGATGTCGCTCACCGTCCAAGATGTATTAACCCGACATAGCGGTGATTCGTGGGTTGAACGTGAGGCCGAGACTGGACGTACTTTTTTCCGCTTATTATTGCCGTTAGCAGCACCCCAAGAAGAGTTGTCTGCGGATATGTTTTTGCGCAGTGAGAGCCGCCCTGAATACTATGATTTTGACCTCTTCAAAAGTTCAGAACATTCACGCTCACTGGATGACAGTTTGTTGACAGAGCTGACTTATACCGTGTTTGATACCGAAGCGACCGGCTTAAATCCAGCCGGTGGTGATGAGACTATTCAAATTGGTGCAGTGCGGATTGTTAATAATAAGCTGCTCCATCATGAATTCTTTGAGCAATTGATTGACCCCAAACGCCCGATTCCGCCTGAAACTATTCCCATTCATGGCATCACTCCAGAAATGGTGAAGGGGAAACCTACGATTGAGTCGGTGCTGCCCGCCTTCCATAGTTTTGCCCAAGAAACTATTTTGGTAGCACACAATGCAGCCTTTGATATGCGTTGTTTCCAAGTCAAGGAGCAGGCCACCGGAGTCGTATTTGATCATCCCGTATTAGATACTTTATTGCTCTCAGCGGTAGTGCATCCTAATCAGGAGTCACATCGTTTAGAGGCTATTGCTGAGCGGTTTAATGTCACGATTATTGGGCGGCATACCGCGATGGGTGATGCGATAGTAACAGCTGAAATCTTTATGAAACTGATCCCTTTACTAGCAGAAAAGGGTATTCGTACCTTAGGTGAAGCCCGTGCAGCTGCTCAAAAAACCTTCTATGCGCGCTTGAAATATTAAAATTATTTACCAAAAATAGGGCTTACAATTGCTTGTAAGCCATACTTCTCTATGGCGATAGCTTTATAAATTTACTTTGACTGAATCTTGCTAATTGGGAAGCTTGCATGGATTTTTCTTCATTAATTCACAATGTTTATCAGCAATGCCAACAAGAGCCTAGTAATGGGAAGGTTGCAAGCTATATCCCTGAATTAGCTAAAGTTAGTGGCTCGCAATTTGGCATTTGCTTACATACCGTCGAGGGCAAAGGCTATCAGGTAGGTGATGCAGAGACTAAATTCTCGATCCAAAGTATCGTCAAAGTCTTTGCGCTAGCGATGGTTTATCAGCGCGTAGGTGAGAAATTATGGACACGCATTGGTGTTGAGCCTTCGGGTGGTGCGTTTAATTCTTTGGCTTTATTGGAGTTTGAGCAGGGTATTCCACGTAATCCGTTTATTAATGCGGGTGCCTTGGTGCTAACGGATATTCTGTTGAGCGAATGGGATAATCCCAAAGAAGCAGTATTGGATTTCATTCGTAAATTAGCAAACACACCCGATATTCATTTTAATGAAGCAGTTGCGAGTTCGGAAGCCTCTTGTGGCTATCGGAATGGAGCATCAGTCGCATTGATGAAGTCATTTGGTAATATTCACAATGACTTTTTTGATGTGCTCGATGTGTATTTCCATTTATGCTCTGTAGAAATGACTTGCCAACAATTAGCGCGTGCGTTTTTGGTATTTAGCAATGGTGGACGAGATATTGAAACCAAACAGAATATTTTATCAGCCAAGCAAGTCAAGCGAGTGAATGCTTTAATGCAGGTTTGTGGTTTTTATGATGAGTCTGGGGATTTTGCCTTTCGGGTCGGTTTACCCGGCAAAAGCGGAGTGGGCGGTGGAATGGTTGCTGTCTATCCGGGCAAATTCTCTGTAGTTTCATGGAGCCCACCCTTAAATGCGAAAGGCAATTCAGTGCGTGGATTGAGCGTATTAGAAAAGATCACTACGCAATTAGGCGATTCTATTTTTTAAACTAACTAGTTAAATATAAAATCTTTATTTATTAAAAATCAATCGCTTATATTGTCTATTGTTGCTTGTCAAGCAGGCTCTGGAGCGGTAAAGAGTAGTCTCCTTTTATCCTGTATTTGCTGCTTTTTACCCGATTAAACCCCTGTACTTTAAGGGTATTCATCTATGCTTAAAAGAGCAGAAAGTTTTTTAAGCAAAATAAGTCAAGGGAATAGGCTTCATGATTATGCCATCTATACGCTCAGCATTTTTGCTACTGTTGGTTTTTTCAGGGCCTGTTTGCCCGCAGACAGCGGTGACGGATGAGCAACGCACAAAAGCTGAAGCTTTCATTAAAACAATCTTAGATGACCAAGCGGAACCTATTTTAGAGTCCTTAAAAAAAGGTGCTGATGTCAATCAAATCACGGGTACTGGACAGACAGTTTTGTGTGCAGCCAGCATGTTGGGTAAAACCAATGCAGTGAAAGTGCTGATAGACAATGGTGCTCAGCTATTAGATAGTTGCGTGGTGAGCGCAGTTGCCAATGGTCATGCGGATATTCTTGCTATGTTTTTAGATCGAGGCAAAAACCCGAATCTCCTCACCGGTGACAGCCAAGATACTTTATTACATCTGGCGGTACGTTCAGGTTATGTGGATGTCACTGAATTATTAGTAACTCGCGGGGCAGATCCAAAAATTAAAAATGAAGATGGTCAGACACCGCGTGACCTAGCCGTACAAGGCTTTCAATTATTAGAAGCGATTAGCAGTGTGCTTAAGCAAGCTGAAGATGAGCAATAAACTTCAGCCTGCTAGCCAGCCGAATCAATAAAAGCTTGTTAACTAGCTAAGTTTTTCTTTAAGAATTCAGTCGTACGTTCCCAAGCTAATTTAGCATTCGCTTCGTCATAGCGCGCGCCGGTTGGGTTGGCAAAAGCATGGTCGGCCTCATACCAATGCACCGTTAAACGCTCTTTCTTGCCAGCTTTTTCCATTTCTTGCTCAAAGCCAGTGACCATGGCTTGATTAATATTCTTGTCGAGTTTACCGAATTGACCCAGTACTGGGCCGTTTAAGGCTTTCAAGTCATTAGCGGTTTTTGCGACATTGCCATAGTAAATAATGGTGGCATCAACTGGTGTAGCCATCGAGGTATTAAGTGACCAGCCACCACCAAAACACCAGCCTAGCGTGGCAACTTTGCCAGTAGAGCGCTCGTGCTTCCGCAGGTAATCGACCCAGCCCACCATCGTTTCTTTCGCGATTTCAGGATCTAAATCACCCATGAAGGCTTTTGCTTCTTCTGGAGTTTTAGCGACTTTGCCAGCATATAAATCAACCGCTAAAGCGATATAACCCATATTCGCTAGTTCAGCAGCTACGGCTTTAATTTGATCATTTAAGCCCCACCATTCATGAATCAAAATTACTGCTGGAGCTTTCTCAGCTGTGGGCAAAGCAAGAGAAGCATTCACTTTGGTATCCATTTCTAGCGAGATTGATACGTCCTCTGTTTTAGCAGCGGCTGCTTTGGCTAGTTCTGGATAAGACAGCACAGTAGCTAAGGGCAGGCAAGCCAAGCCTTGTAAAAATAAGCGGCGTTGCTTGGAGTTGAGTTGGATCAGGGGTAAATCAGTTTGAGTTCCGCAACCGTGTAAATCACACATTCGTTTATCCTCGCTTGATCATCAAAAGGAAGGTTGGTCTGTTCTTGAAAGTTTAGCCGGTTTTTTGGCGATAGTTAGCCAGCACAATGCCGACGGCTACTAAGCTTATACCCATTAAATGATAGGTATGCAGCTGCTCACCTAGCAATAATACTGCAATAATTATTCCTGAGATGGGCACTACATGTGCAAATTGCCCAGCACGATTCGCGCCAATCCGCTGAGTACCGTGATTCCAGAATAGATAAGAAAGTACCGAAGGGAAAATCGCCACATAAAGCACACTGCTAATGCTAATCCAGCTAACTGGCATGCTGCGGCTGGTCATGAGTGCTTCATAGAGATACAGCGGCAAAATTCCCAAAATGCCAATCGCGATGGTATAGCCTAAGATGGGCAAGCCTTTTAGTTCATTCGGAAGCTTACGTAGCAGGACGGTGTATAAGCTCCAATCTAAGACCGCAAGGAGAATAATCAAATCGCCTGCATGGAAATCGAGTTTCAAAAGATTCGCTAACTGCCCTTGAATCAAAATTGCTAAAACACCCAGCAGTGAAATAAAAATACCTAGCCATTGTCGCTTGCTAGCAAATTCGCCTAATAACAAGCTCGATAAAATAATAATAAAAATCGGATTCACCGATTGCATCAAGACGCCATTAGTCGCTGTAGTGGTTTGTAGCCCTAAATAAACCAAAGTATTAAAGCCTGCCACCCCTAAAATGCCGAGTGCGAACACCAAAGGGAAATGTTGTTTGCAAGCAGGCCATTGTTGACGCATAGGTCGCCATACAAAGGGCAGTAAAATTAAGCCTGCCACTGTCCAGCGCCAGAAGGATAAGCCCATTGGAGGGATTTCCAGATTAAAGGCTCGCGCTATATTGAAGTTACCGCCCCAGAAGCTGGCTGCTAGCACCAGTAGCAAATAAGGGGAAACGCGATCAAGAAAACTAGGATTCATGGTAATGGCATTCTGTGTGTAGCTACGAATTTCCGCTATGATAGCCGAATAAATCAATCTGCAGGAGTTATTAGAAAAATGGGTAAAGGCAAACTGCTTATTGCAGGGATTGTAGTTGGGGTGCTGGCAATTTTTGCTTTCATTGGTGTGAAGAGTATGTTGGGCGATCGAAAATTGGTCACTCAAGATACAGGCTATACACCGACGCTACCTCAGGGCACGGGGACACCGATTGCAGGTACTGAAACGGGAGCGGGTATAGTATCACCCTCTACTGACCCTAATTTGACGACTCAAGATATCCCCTTGCCAGGCAATACCACTAACCCATCAGAGGTGATTAGCTTAGAAGGTGAGACTGAAGAGCCTAAACCCACCACAAACACGCCCAGTACCGAGACCACCCAAGCGGGACAGCTTAATGCAGGTACAGGCACTACCCAAACGGGCACAGGTACAGCGACTCCAACTGCAACGGTCACACCGACTACTGAAACTACTCAAACCAGTTCTACAACAACCATACCTACAACAACCGACACCACTCAGGCAGGCACAACCACAACAACCCCTCCTAATGAAGCAGTGCAAGGTGCATTAGGTAAATTGGGCTTAACGATTATTGATACCTCTAGCCCCAATGGCGAAATTGATGGTGAGTTTTTGGTTTATGACACCGAAGGTGTACAAGTCGCTTCCTTCTCTGGGAGTGAGACCAGTAGCTTCTCTTTACCACCAGGCAAATATTTGGCAAAAGTCAAAGCGAACGGCAAAGAAGCTTCACGGCTGTTAGAGGTCTATGCAGATAAATTCACTAATGCGCGTTTTGAAATGCCGACCTCTGCAACTAACACCAATACAGCCACTCAGCAGCAGGCTCCAAGTACGCCGGTTGCAACGAATTCAAACGGGCAAGTGTATATTTCAGTGCGTGCAGGTGAAAACAATCGTGCACTGCGCTCCAATATCTATGTGCAAAAGCAAAATGGTCAGCATGTTGCCAAGAGTAATTATGCGAATGGTGCTGAGTTTTCCTTAGAGCCGGGCGCTTATAAAATCACGGTAAAAGCAGAAGGTCGCCAAGAGGTCAGTCGAAATATTCAAGTTTCGGCGAATGGGATTGTGCGTGAAACGATTAGCTTGCCGCCGACAGGTAATGTGGCTGCTCCACCACAGCAAAGCCAACAAGTCGTACAACCTATTCCGCAGGCAGCGCCTGTACAACAAGGCTTATTACGTTTGCGTTTAAACAGTGGACAAGGCTTGCCAGATCAAGCGCGCTTTGTGATTCGCAACCAAAATGGCGAGCGAGTCGCAACTGTTGGGCCAGCACCGAATGGTGAAATCAATCTGCCTGCTGGGACTTATGAAGTAACCGCTGGGATTCAAGGTTTGCGCCAAAGCAGAGTTATTGAAGTAGGTGATGGGCGCGTGAGTGATATTTCCTTTGATGCCACTGAGATTATTGGCCAAACCCCTCCACCAGTGCCGGTTCCCCCTCAAGTAGAGCCAGCACCTGCTCAACAAAGTACTCAAGCTCCACCACAACCAGTACCCGCAGTACCCGCGCAACAAAATGTGCAGCAAAATGGTGGCCGTTTGAAACTGTATGCAATTTCTGGAGTCGATCGCCAGCCGATGCGAGTTAATTTCAGAGTGACGACACTGCAAGGACAGCCGATTCAGTCCTTCTCTAATGTCTCATCGGCAGAGATTCGCGTCCCACCGCAGTCAGTACAGGTGCAAATTAACTATCAAACCATGAATGGTACTGAAGTGATTAATGTCTTGCCTGATCAACCCACTGAATACACTTTTACCATTTCTCCTAATAATTAAGCCTTGCCAAGAGGAGCGCTCTCAGTAGCGCTCTTTTTTCAGCGTCGATAAGCTCAGGTAATTCCTGCTGAATAGTTGCAAACTAACAATAAGCTGTATACTGGTAAGCACTTCAATGCGATAGGGAGCCTCCGATGGGCAAGCTAACGACTCATATTTTGGACACTGCGAATGGCTGTCCGGCTGCGGGTGTAGCCATTCATTTATATCGCTGTGCTGCGGATGGCACACGTAGTTTAGTTAAAACGACTACTAGCAATGCTGACGGGCGTTGTGATCAGCCTTTGCTCGTCGGTGCTGAGCTGGAAGTGGGTATTTGGGAGTTGGAATTTCATATGGGCAATTACTTCTGGTCAAAAGCAGCTGCTTTAACTGAGCCAGCTTTTTTAGATGTAATCCCGCTGCGCTTTGGTGTTGCTGATCCACATGCTCACTATCATGTGCCTCTATTGGCCTCGCCGTGGAGCTATTCAACCTATCGCGGGAGTTAGTATGCAGGCAACGACGCGCAACACCTTGAGCTTCATGCTTGATGGTCAGCGGATTGATTTGAGTCCTATTGCGCCCACCACCACTGTCTTAAGTTTTTTACGTGAGCACTTAAATCGCACCGGTACGAAAGAAGGTTGTGCAGAAGGCGATTGTGGGGCTTGTACGGTGGTGATCGCTGATTTGCAGCAGGGTGAGCTACGCTATCGAGCGGTGAATGCTTGTATTCAATTTGTGCCGGTCTTGGATGGCAAGTGTTTGTACACAGTTGAAAGCTTGAAAGCGCAGCAAGGTTTGCATCCGGTGCAGCAAGCGATGTTGGATTGCCATGCCTCGCAATGCGGCTTTTGTACGCCGGGATTTGTGATGTCGCTGTTTGCAATATACAAAACCGAAGCACAGCCGAGTCGTGAGCGCTTATGCACAGCGCTATCGGGCAATCTTTGCCGCTGCACAGGTTATCGCCCGATTCTGGCAGCTGGGCAGCGCATGTATGAGTATGCCGCGCAAATGCCTAGTGAGCAGCAAACAGTGGTTTCAGTTCCGTTTGGTCATCAGCAAGGCCAAGCAGAGTTAGCGTTAATTGCGCAACTCAAATCCCTAGCATCGACACAAAGCCTCTATCTGAGACATCAAGGGGCTAGCTTTTTTGCACCGCAAACCATTGATGAATTGGCTGCTTATCTAAGCGCACAACCCGATGCACGCATTTTAGCAGGCGGTACGGATATAGGTTTATGGGTCACCAAGCAGCATCGCGACTTAAATAAGCTGGTCTATCTGGGTGCTATCGACGAGCTAGCCAAGATCAACAAAACAGTAGACTACCTAGAAATGGGTGCAGCAGTCAGCCTTGAGCAGGCTTATCAAGCGCTGGTTGCTGAATATCCAGAACTACAGAATTTATACGAGCGCTTTGCCTCGTTGCCGATTCGTAATGCAGGGACTTTAGTCGGCAATGTTGCGAATGGCTCACCGATTGGTGACTCAATGCCCGCTTTAATTGCTTTGGGTGCGGAACTGGTTTTGCAACACGGCACAAAAGTTCGTCGCTTAGCTTTAGAAGATTTTTATCTTGGCTATCAGCAGAAGGCTTTGCAAGCGGGGGAGTTTGTGCGGGCGGTGCGTGTGCCTTTGCGCCAGCCTAAGCAGTTTTTTCGGACTTGGAAAATCTCCAAACGTTTCGGGCAGGATATTTCAGCGGTGTGTGCCGCCTTTGCGGTGGAGTTAGAGGCAGGCAAAGTGAGTGCGATTCGGATTGCTTTTGGTGGAATGGCAGCAACTCCGAAACGTGCAAGGCATACCGAACAAGTTTTATTAGGGCAAGTTTGGGATGAAGCTCGTTTAGAGCAGGCAATTCAGACACTACAGCGAGATTTTCAACCTCTAAGCGATATGCGCGCTAGTGCGGAATATCGCTCTAAAGTAGCGGCGAACTTATTGCGTAAATGGTTTATGCAAGTGGAGGCAGCGCTATGAGCCAGCAGCATGTGGGGCAAGCAATCCACCATGAAAGTGCACATCTGCATGTGAGTGGAGATGCGCGCTATATTGATGATCTGCCTGAGCCAAAAGGGACACTCTATGCTGCAGTCGGCATGAGCAGCCAAGCCCATGCGCGCTTGAGAAAAGTTGATTTAAGCAGTGTCCGCCAAGCAGCGGGCGTGATTGCTGTGGTGACGGCTGCTGATATCCCCGGTGAAAATCACATGGGTGGTTCGCTCAAAGATGAGCCGGTGTTTGCGGTTGATAAGGTCGAGTATCTAGGCCAATGCATTTTTGCGGTAGCAGCGACTTCAATGCAGGCGGCGCGGCGTGCAGTGCTCTTAGCGGATATTGAGTATGAAGTGCTGCCACATAATTTGGATATTCGTGCGGCGGTGGCAGCGCAGCAATTTGTGTTACCGACCAAAACTTTAGAGCGGGGCAAGGCTAAACTTGCGATTGAGCAAGCCATGCATCAATTAGCCGGTAGCTTTGAATTAGGTGGGCAGGAGCAGTTTTATTTAGAAGGACAGATTGCTTTTGCGCTGCCGCAGGAAGATGGATATTTGCTGATTCATAGCAGCACCCAGCATCCACATCATGTGCAAGAAGTGGTGGCTACTGTCCTCAAGCGCAGCCAAAAGGATTTGGTGATTGAATGTCGGCGCATGGGCGGCGGCTTTGGTGGTAAGGAAAGCCAAGCCAGTTTCTTTGCTTGTGTGGCAGGCTTGTTGGCACAGAAAACCGGCAAGTCGGTTAAATATCGGGTAGATCGTGACGATGACATCCTGCTCACTGGCAAGCGCCACTGTTTTGATATTGGCTATCGAGTGGGCTTTGATGCGCAAGGGTTGATTCAAGGGATCGAGTTGGATTATGCCGCACGCTGCGGGATTTCGGCGGATTTATCGGGGCCGGTGAATGATCGCAGTATGTTTCATGCCGACAACGCTTATTTCCTCGAAAATGTTGCCATCGTTTCCTATCGCTGCAAAACCAATTCACAATCGAATACCGCCTTTCGTGGCTTTGGTGGTCCGCAAGGCATGATGGGGATTGAATATGTGCTGGATGAGATTGCCCGCACATTGCAACTGGATCCGCTCGATGTACGCCAAGCAAATTTCTATGGCAAGAATGGCGTGCGTGATCTGACTCAATACGGCATGCAGGTTGAGGATAATATTATCCCTGAGCTAGTCGAGGAGTTGGTGGCTAGCTCTGAATATCGGGCGCGGCGTGCAGCGATTCGCGAATTTAATCAAACCAGTCAGTGGGTGAAAAAAGGCATTGCACTCACACCGGTGAAGTTCGGCATTTCCTTCACAGCGACTTTTTTGAATCAAGCGGGCGCGCTACTGCATATCTATACCGATGGCACGCTGCAACTCAATCACGGTGGTACGGAGATGGGGCAGGGCTTGTTTACCAAGGTTGCTCAAGTCGTTGCTGAGGAGTTGCAGATTCCGTTGGAGTCTATTCGCTGCACCGCGTCCAGCACTGAAAAGGTCCCAAATGCTTCGGCAACAGCCGCTTCTTCCGGTTCGGATATGAATGGCATGGCAGCACAAGCGGCTGCCCAAACCTTAAAGCAGCGCTTAATTGAGTTTTTAGCAGGGCATTATCAAGTCGCCGCTAGTGAAATTACCTTCAAAGCAGGGCATGTCAAAGTTGGCAGCAAGGCTGACATGAGCTTTGCGGAGCTGGCGCATCTGGCTTGGTTTAATCGAGTATCTTTGTCGGCGACCGGTTTCTATAAAACCCCGAAAATTCATTATGACCCGCAAACCATGAGCGGGCGGCCTTTCTATTATTTCGCTTATGGGGCTGCGGTTTCAGAGGTTGAAGTGGATACTTTGACTGGCGAATATCGGGTGCAGCAGGTGGATATTCTGCATGATGTGGGCGAGTCCTTAAATCCTGCGCTGGATATTGGGCAGATTGAAGGCGGCTTTGTGCAAGGCATGGGCTGGCTAACCACCGAGGCGTTATGGTGGGATCAGGCTGGGCGTTTGCGCACGCATGCACCTTCGACTTATAAAATTCCGGTCGCGGGCGATGTGCCCGAGCGTTTTACAGTGCGTTTGGTGGATAAAAAGCCGAACCGCGAAGCGACAATTTATCGCTCCAAAGCGGTGGGTGAGCCGCCGTTAATGCTCGCCATGTCGGTGTTTTTTGCCTTGAAAGATGCGGTGGAAAGTGTTGGTAATTATCAGCAGCCTAGTGGTTTGCGTGCACCTGCGACACCGGAAGCGGTCTTAATGGCGATTGAGTCTTTACGAGAAAAGGTTAATTAAATGAAAAAATTTTTAGTACTTGGTTTAGTGCTTTTACCTTGCTTAGCGGTTGCAGAAAAGCCTGCAAAGCAATGGGATTTGGGTTTGGCGGTGACTGCCAGCCAATCGCCTTTTGTGGGTGGAGACACTCAATTGGGTGCTAAGCCAGTGTTGTTGGATAGTTCCGGCTTTGATATTCCAGGCCCTGCTTTGACCGTGATTAAAGCGCCGCGTGCTAATTATTATATCGGTGTGGGCTTAGATGACTGGGATCATGAACGCGGTGGCAGTGCTGAATTAAAAGATATGCATGAGCTGGATCGGGCGATTAATCTGCGTGTCGGTGGTGCTTGGAAAGTGTTGAGTGGTGTGACTTTATTTGATCTTGCCCAAGATATGACGGCGCACAAAGGTACACAGTTGAAAGCGCGCTATACTTTCAACCCTGAACCTTATCAGGCCACTTTCCGCCCTTATGGTGAAGTGCAATGGCTGTCCGATAAAGTTACTGACTATTATGTCGGCGTGCAGGCGGATGAAGCTAAAGCAGGTCGACCTGCTTATCAAGCGGATGCTGCTTTTGCGTTTAAAGCGGGTGTTGAAGTGCAACAGCCGTTAAGCCCAAAACTGACTTTAGTTGGCGAGGCGGCCATTACCGCTTATGACTCACAAATTAGCGATAGCCCGATTATTGAACGCAGTAGTATGATGAGTGGATATTTGGGGCTGCGGTATAAGTGGTAATCAAGATGCTCTTTTAGTTTAAACCAAGAACATGAATCTTTAGATCTTTTTGAAATTTATTCGGTATTAGAGCTGAGTTTCTTATACCATGTTTTAAAAAAGCTTGAGTAGTTCAGGCTCTTTTATTTTGTTGATTGCGTTTGACGCGCTCATCATCAAGCACAACGGTTACTTTATCTTTCCCCTGATAGCGTTTAATTTCAACTAGGTCTACTAAGGGGATATCGCGTAAGATTCTACCTGGGGCAAAGGCCGCTATTAGCATAGATAAGCTAATCACGCCTAAAATACCTATTAGTAGATTAAATGTTTGAAAAAAAATAAAAATATAAGCAATGGAAAGCGTAAGAAAAGCGGCTAAAAAAGTAGGTGGTCGTTGAGAGTAGGTTTCAACGATTACATAGTCACCTTCTATTTCTGCCTTATTGGCTTTAATTTTTCGAATACTCAACGCTTACACTCCTTAAATATGAGTGATGTAGTTTGGGTTTAGAGTTTTTCAAAATTATTTTTAAAGAAATCTACAGGCTAGACAAAAAATGATCAATACAAAAAAATGAATGAAAAAGTTCATAATGATTAATTTTTGTTCTTGATTGTGACTTTTTATTTTTGTTGAGTTTTCACGGTGGTATTAAACAACGATTTCCCCAGCCGATAAGCACGTTTAAATTGTTCCTGCACCGAAAAACTATCACTAGCTTCGACTCGCCGCCGATTGAGTTGCACTTGCATGCCGAGTTCGTAGTATTGATCGAGCAGCTTTTCTAATTCATTCAAATTATAGGCTGGTTTATCTTCGCTGACGGATAGCGGAATGATCGCTTCAAAGTTCAGCAGCTGTTGGTTGTAGTCCAAGGCATCACGGATATTGCGCGCTTTTGCTGTGCTGGGATTTTGTAAGTCATAAGGTGGCAGCCATTCGTTTTGCGGTGCGAGGCGGTCAACTTGATTGAGCACGCCTAACAGAATCGGCTGGCGGCGGGCGTGTTGTTGCGGGTCATTCAACCAAGTGAGCCATTGTTCCTTGAATTTAGTATCCAAAGCGCGCGCGGGTTGATTGGCTTTCAGCACCCAAAGCACCACATCGCTTTGCATCATTTGCTCTAGCAGATAGTCATCATTTTCCGCTTTACCATCCAAACCCGGCAAATCGACCAAATACATGGCATCGACCTCGTTCTCTAATTTGGCTTGATAAACCGTGGCCGTGCGAGTGGACGGGAGCTGGTTCACTTCCGCTACCATTGAGCCAATCAGCGCATTAATAATCGAGGATTTGCCTGCGCTCACTTGCCCAATTAAACAAATCCGTAGTGGCTCAAGTGGAGCAGCCATACGCTCTTGATCGGCTTTTAAGGTGTCGCTAGTTGTTAAGTCTTCGTCACTGACTTTAAAGCGTCCACTATACAGATCAATCACCACACTGGCGACTTCTTGTAGCAGCGCTTGTTTGAGCTTGGCCTGCACTTCATCTTTCAAGCCAGTGAAGACATGATCAAGTAGTTGCCCACGTGCTTCCGCAATTAAACCAGCGGGTGTGAAGGCGCGAATGATGCGATACACATTCCAAACATTTTGCAGGGTTTCTTGCTTATCGCGGTGGTCGTAAACCATCCGTACCATCGACAGATTCAGCTTTTCCACCAAGGGCACATGCTGCATGATCAGTAAGCGATAGCGCCGACTCACTTCTTCCGTCATACGCAAAGCTTCAGGAATCGTGAACGCCAATTCGCGGCGCGCGCGGGTTGGATGATATTGCGCAGCAGCCAGCGCTGCCAAATCCAAGGTATATCGACGCATCATTGACCAATCGGCATTTTCCGCGAGCTTCTCTTCAATGCTTTTATTCAGCTGTACCCAAACTTGCAGATCAAACGGTGTCCAATCTTTGGAGGCTTTTACCCAAGCTTCGCCCCTTAAATCATGGCTATGAATACCTTTTTTTACTTGCCTACGCAGTAAAAACATCGGTAAAGCCGCTAGGAAAGTTAGCACTGTAATCAGCAGCACAAAGGCGAGTAGATAGCCTTCGCGATAAATCGACACAATCCCAAAGCCGACCACTACCAGCAGCGGAATCCCAATCAGCAGCGCAATAAACGGCGCAATTCGCTCCGAAAGGTGTAGGAAACTACTAAGACTGGTCTGAGTTTGGCGCATCGTTATCGTTCTTTAATTTAGGCAGCAGGGCAGTCATTGCTTGTTCGTATAAGGTCTGTAGCTCAAGATCATCGACATTTTCACCTTGAGTTAAATGATACAGATACTTGCTGGCAGCACGCCCTACAGCATAGGTTGTAGCAAAGCTTAAACTCGCGGCCGTCGCTGCCCCGATCGTTTGTCCATAGACTGGAATCAATTTAGCCAATTGACGCAAGCCCAAGCGCGTCGCGTACTTAATCCCAAAGCTCGCGCCCAAAGCGGCTGCAAATTCGCTGAGCAGCTTTTTGTCCCATTCCACGCCATATTGATTCGCCAAACTATGTAGCATTTTGCCTTGAATACTCGGCACGGCTACCAAACCCACCGCAGGCAAAACATCGCTGGCTGCGGCTGCACCGGCATACCAAAGCACTTCTTTCTTCAGATGCTCAAAGTTTTTCTCTTCTTGGTTGTCATGCAATTGCTCATCATTGAATTGCGCGAGGATAGGTAGCAGTTCAGCTAATTCCTGTTTTAATTCAGCAATCCCCGAATGAGCAGGGTCTTCAGCGATAAAATCGACCGCGACACTATCTAGCTTTTTATCCAAAATCACTTCGACTTGGGTTTGGTTATGTGTAATCGCTTGTTGGCGCTGAAGCGGATCAGGGATTTGCAAAATGCCCGTATGCACCACTAGATAATTTTTGATTTTGCCCGAAGCGCGAATTTGCTTGAGGGCTTTAAGCACATCGCTTTGCTCAGGATCATCAGCTTTTAGCACCAGCAATAAAGCATTGCTGCGATGCTCACAAGCGGCAATATCTTCGCGTGCATCATAATCGGCTTCGGATAAACCGCGTGTATCTAAAAAACGCAGCAATGGTTTATCTTGAGGGTAATCATACACATTGGCCGTTTTAGTGCAGGGCTGAAAACCATTGCCAATAGTAATCTTGCTGTCACCGGTGAGGGCATGAATTAAAGAGGATTTGCCAGCGCCGGTTTTGCCCAGCAGCCACAAAATAGGTAAGGTTTGTGCCTGCTGAGCAAAGGCATGCTCCAACTCTGGATTCTTGCTCGGATTCGCCCAAGCCGCAACGCGTTCAGACCAATTCATACCCTAGCCTAGACTTGTGATTAATAGTCTGACTAATGTAGGGGATAACTGAGCTAAAGCAAGTTGTATTGACTAGCGTTCGGTTTATTTTTGGCGCGTTGGCAACTGTCATTAGTTCCCGTAGGATGTATGTTTTGTGTGACAGTCGCTTTAGGATCGAAGCATGACAACCTTAGAAAAGCAGATAGAAAACAATCTGATAAGCAAACTGACCGACCTCAAGTATATCTACCGCCCCGACATCCGTGACCGTGAAACGCTGGAGCAAAACTTCCGTGCCAAATTCGATGAACTCAATCGGCTGCATTTAACCGATGGGGAGTTTGCGCGGTTACTGGATCAGATTATTAGCCCTGATGTATTCGCCACCGCTCAACACCTGCGTGAACGTAATAGCTTTGAGCGCGATGACGGTACGCCGCTTCACTACACCCTCGTTAATATCAAAGACTGGTGTAAAAACACCTTCGAGATAGCCAACCAACTGCGTATCAACACCGAGAACAGTTATCACCGTTATGATGTGATGCTGCTCATCAATGGTGTGCCTGTGGTACAGGTCGAACTCAAAACCTTGGCAATCAGCCCGCGCCGCGCCATGCAGCAAATCGTGGATTACAAAAATGATGTGGGTAATGGCTACACCAAGACCTTACTCTGTTTCCTGCAATTGTTTATCGTCAGCAACCGCAGTGATACGTGGTATTTCGCTAATAATAACGACCGCCATTTTAGCTTTGATGCAGACGAACGTTTTTTACCGCTCTACCAATTTGCTGATGAAAGTAACCGCAAGATTACCCATCTCGACCCCTTCGCTGACCATTTCCTGACGAAGTGCGTTCTCGGCGAAATGATCAGCCGTTATATGGTGCTGGTTGCCAACGAGCAAAAACTGCTGATGATGCGCCCTTATCAAATCTACGCGGTTCGGGCGATTGTGGATTGCATCCACCAAAGCTGTGGTAACGGCTATATCTGGCATACTACGGGCAGTGGTAAAACGCTAACTTCATTCAAAGCATCCACTCTGCTCAAGGACAATCCCGATATTGAAAAATGCTTGTTCGTGGTGGATCGTAAAGACCTCGACCGCCAAACACGGGAGGAATTCAACAAGTTTCAGCAAGGCTGCGTTGAAGAAAACACCAATACCGAAACCTTGGTACGGCGGCTACTGTCCAGCGATTACGCCGACAAGGTGATCGTCACCACCATCCAAAAGCTCGGTCTGGCACTCGATAGTACCAACAAACGCAACTACAAAGCCAAGCTCGAACCCTTACGCCATCAGCGTGTCGTATTCATCTTCGACGAATGCCACCGTTCCCAATTCGGCGAGAACCACCAAGCGATTAAGGACTTTTTCCCCAACGCCCAACTTTTCGGTTTTACGGGCACACCGATCTTTGGAAAGAACGCCTCTTACCAGCAGATCGAAGATCAAACCGCGTCGTTCAAAACCACCGAAGACATTTTCCAGCAACAGCTTCATGCCTATACCATCACGCACGCCATTGAAGACCGCAATGTCTTGCGTTTCCACATCGACTATTACAAGGCGGAAGGCAACTCCAAACCGAAAGCGGGTGAAACGCTGACACAAGAAGCCGTGGTTAAAGCGATTCTGGATAAGCACAATGCGGCAACGGCGGGGCGTAAATTCAACGCAGTTCTGGCAACGGCTTCCATCAATCACGCGATTGAGTACCACCGCTTATTCAAGGAAATCCAAGCGCAACGGCAAGCACAAGACAGCGATTTTGTGCCGTTGCATATTGCCTGTGTGTTCTCGCCGCCAGCCGAAGGCAATAAGGATGTACAGCAGATTCAGGAAGATTTGCCGCAAGAAAAAGCCGATAACCAAGCCGCACCGGATGAGAAAAAAGCCGCACTCAAAGCCATTATGGCGGATTACAACGCGCAGTACGGCACGAACCACGACATCAATAACTTCGACGTGTACTATCAAGATGTGCAAAAGCGCATCAAAGACCAGCAATATTCCAACCATGACTACCCCCACCAGCACAAGATCGACATTGTTATCGTGGTGGATATGCTGCTGACGGGTTTCGACTCCAAATACCTGAATACGCTGTATGTGGATAAAAACCTCAAGCACCACGGGCTGATTCAAGCGTTTTCGCGCACCAATCGCATCCTCAACGATACCAAACCTTACGGCAATGTGCTTGATTTCCGTAACCAACAAGCCGCCGTTGATGAGGCTATCAAGCTATTTTCAGGGGAACAAAAAGACTATGCCAAGGAAATCTGGCTCGTCGATTCAGCTACCGCTGTGATTGGCAAACTGGAAAACGCGGTGGCGAATTTGGATAAATTCATGGCTTCGCAGGGCTTGGAAAGTGCGCCGGAACAAGTCGCCAATCTCAAAGGTGATGAAGCCCGCAGCCAGTTCATTAACCTATTCAAAGAAGTGCAACGGCTCAAAACCCAGCTTGACCAATACACCGACCTCACCCCAGAAAATGCCGAGAGCATTGAGCAGGTTATTCCCGAAGACCAACTGCGTGCTTTCCGAGGGGTTTATCTGGACACTGCCCAACGGCTCAAGGCGCAACCAGCCAAGAACAACGACAGTGCCAGCGCGGTACAACAGCTTGATTTCGAGTTCGTGCTGTTTGCTTCCGCTGTTATCGACTACGACTACATCATGGGGTTAATTGCCCGTTATACCGAAGGCTCGGCGGAAAAGCAGCAAATGACCCGTGACGAACTGATCGGGCTGATTGGTTCAGATGCCAAATTCATCGACGAACGCGCAGACATCGCCGCCTATATTAACACCCTCACCATCGGTAAAGGTTTGAGCGAGCCAGCTATTCGGCAAGGTTATGAAACCTTCAAAAATGAAAAATCCGCCCGCGAACTGGCAATCATCGCCGAAAAACACGGCTTGGAAGCAAGCGCGTTACAAACCTTTGTCGATGGCATTATGCAGCGCATGATTTTCGACGGCGAAACCTTGAGCGACCTACTTGCACCGCTAGAACTAAGCTGGAAAGCCAGAACCAAAAAGGAATTGGCACTGATGGAAGACTTAACACCGCTGTTGCACAAACTCGCCCAAGGGCACGACATTTCGGGGTTAGCTGCGTATGAATAAAAGGAAGAACCCCTTCCCAACCGCAGAAGAAAACCCCCTCCCAACCTCCCCCTTGGCAGGGGGAGGAGTAAGGAGAGTGACTCTTGTTCCCTCCCCTGCCAAGGGGAGGGTTAGGGTGGGTGGGGCTTCTCCTAGGATTGTCTTCCCATGACAGGACAATTATTCAATCAACCACGCTACAAAGAGCGCAGGCAAGACTTACGCAATAACTCCACATCTCCAGAACGGGCACTTTGGCGGGTCTTGCGTGATAAACAAATGGGTGTGAAATTCCGGCGGCAACACGGTATTGGTCACTATATTGTCGACTTCTACTGTGCAGAACGGAAATTAGTCATTGAAGTGGATGGTGATAGCCATTTCACCGATGACGCACTAGCGTATGACCAAATCAGGGATGCTTACTTGCAAGGCTTGGAACTGAAGGTCTTACGTTTTACCAATGAGCAGGTTACTGAGAATCTAGAAGGTGTGTGTGAAGTTATCAGACAAGCGATTGTTTAAGTATAAAGAACCCCCTCCCAACCTCCCCCTTGGCAGAGGGAGGAGTAAGAAAAATGGCTCTTGCTCCCTCCCCTGCCAAGGGGAGGGTTGGGGTGGGGTTCTTTTCCGCGCTTTGAACTGGGAAACACAACAAGAGGGCAAGCTATGAGCCTACCCAACCTACGCTTCCCAGAGTTTCGTGATATACCAGAGTGGGAGAATAAACGATTAGGTGATATTTCGGCTTTTATTAAGGAACGCATCCTATTAAAACAACTTACATTATCTAGCTATATAAGCACAGAAAATATCTTGCCTGATTATGGCGGCATAACAATTGCCTCTAAGTTACCACCATCAGGAACTGCTACACATTTTAAAAAATATGATATTTTGATTTCAAATATTCGCCCTTATCTAAAAAAAGTTTGGTTCTCAGATAAAGATGGTGGTGCGTCAAATGATGTGATTGTAATCCGATCAAAGACAAAAATCAGCCATCAATATTTGGCATTTTTGCTCAAAAATGACGAATTCATTAATTACGTTATGAAAGGAGCTAAAGGTGTAAAAATGCCAAGGGGTGATATATCTCTAATGAGAGAATACCCTGTAGCAACCCCATCAATTGCAGAACAACAAAAAATCGCCAATTGCCTTTCTTCTATCGACGAACTGATCACCGCACAAACGCAAAAACTCGACACGCTCAAGACGCATAAAAAAGGGCTGATGCAGCAGCTTTTCCCAGCGGAAGGTGATACTGTGCCGAAGTTGCGGTTTCCTGAGTTTCAGGATGCGGGAGACTGGAAGGAGTATACTTTAATTCAAGTGGCGAAATTTCGCAGGGGGAGTTTTCCTCAGCCTTACGGATTACCTGAGTGGTATGATGAAGTCAATGGAACACCATTTATTCAAGTCTTTGATGTAAGCGATAACTTGCGATTAAAATCAAAAACAAAGAACAAAATCAGTAAACTTGCAGCACAACAGAGCGTTTTCATACCAAAAGATACGTTGATTGTTACAATACAGGGTTCTATTGGTAGAGTGGCAATTACTCAATATGATGCATATATTGATAGGACACTTTTGCTTTTTGAAAAATTCCTCAAGCCTATAGAAAAACTATTTTTTGCTTATATCATTCAAAACCTATTTGAAATCGAAAAAGAAAAAGCACCAGGCGGAATAATTAAGACAATTACAAAAGAAGCATTAAGTGACTTCAAAATAATGCTACCTACTTTTACAGAACAAAAGAAGATTGCAGATTGTCTTTTTTCGGTGGATGAGTTGATTGCGGCGCAAGCGCAGAAGATTGAGGCACTGAAACAGCATAAGAAAGGCTTGATGCAGCAGCTTTTTCCGGCGGCTGAGGAGGTGGCGGGGTGAGCAAGCAGGTATTTTTAAGATAAGCCAGTGTTTGCTACGCCAAAAATCGCTACACTTGACGTGTACCTACCACCAAAAATGAAGAGGTCTTGACTGATGGAAGCTATTCGCAGCATTCAAACCGTAGCCAACGGAACAATTTACCTCCAACTGCCGAAACAATTTTGGGGGCAAGAAGTAGAAATTATTGTCATCCCATCGCTACAACAAGTGATGCAGCAGCCTACCACCCGTAAAAAAAGTTTACGAGGCAGCTTGAAGCGTTACGCCAAACCTGCATTGATGGCACAAGAACAAGACGCATGGCAATCCGTTGCGAGTGAAAAATATGCACATCGTTGATGCTAATATCGTTTTACGCTATCTCTTGGATGACCATGCCGAACTTTCTCCCAAGGCAACCGAAATACTTGAGCAACATACCGTAACGTTGCCCATAGAAGTGGCGTGCGAAGTGGTGTACGTCTTACAAAAGGTCTACTCCGTTGACCGCAAAGATATTCAACAACAGCTAAGCCAGTTACTGGATGAAAACTTGGTCGACATGGACAAGCCAGCCGTCTTTCGCGGCGCACTAGAATGTTACAGCACCAGCACACTCGACTTTGTGGATGCATTGCTCTGGGCATATCATGCAGTGGAGCAACACGAAGTTTTCACATTTGATAACAAGTTGAATAAATACATCCAGCGTTCGTAGATGTATACCCACCATTTCAAGAGGTATCAGCATGATTACCGATACAGAAATCCGAGTAAAAGGCGTTCAAATTCTTGCTCAATATTTGGGTGATATTGAAATGGAACGATTTATAGCGCTTATTCAAAGAGAGCCTTTTGATTACACCCAATGGAGGCAAGATATAGATGCCGAGGATAATATCGAAGAGATTAGTAGAAAAGCAATGGAGTTAAGGAAGAAAAAACTTAACACTAAAAATTGATACTCTTTAATTTAAGCAAGATAGACAACACGCCATGACTGATCAAAACCAAAAGAAATTGGGTAATACCCTGTGGAACATCGCTGACGATTTACGTGGCTCTATGAATGCGGATGACTTCCGTGATTACATGCTGTCTTTCTTGTTCCTACGTTACCTGTCAGATAATTACGAAGCAGCGGCAAAGAAAGAACTGGGTGCGGATTATCCCGACAATCAGGACATTCCCACGATTGCGCCCTTGCGTATTTGGTATCAGGACTATCAAGAAGATATACCAGAATTTGAAAAGCAGATGCGGCGTAAGGTGCATTACGTGATCAAGCCGGATTTTCTGTGGAGTAGTATCGCCGAATTAGCACGTATTCAGAGCAAAGATTTGCTGCAAACACTGGGCGATGGTTTCAAATACATCGAAAATGAGTCATTCGCCAGCACGTTTCAGGGCTTGTTCTCAGAAATCAATCTGAACTCGGAGAAACTCGGCAAGAATTACACGGAGCGTAATGCGAAGTTATGCACCATCATTACCAAAATTGCGGATGGCATCGCCCAATTTTCCACGAGCAGCGACATCTTAGGCGATGCTTATGAGTATTTGATCGGGCAATTTGCTGCTGGGTCAGGTAAAAAAGCGGGTGAGTTTTATACACCGCAGCAGATTTCTAGCATCCTATCCGCCATTGTGACCTTGGACAGCCAAGACCCCACGACAGGGAAAAAGAACAAGCTGGAAAAAGTGTTGGACTTCGCGTGTGGTTCGGGTTCGTTATTGCTGAATGTGCGTCACCAACTCGGTTCTCACGGTATTGGGAAAATATTCGGGCAAGAAAAAAACATTACCACCTACAACTTAGCCCGCATGAATATGCTGCTGCACGGGGTAAAAGATTCAGAGTTTGAGATTTTCCACGGCGATTCTTTGCTGAATGATTGGGATATTCTCAAGGAAGCCAACCCCGCCAAACAATACCGCTTTGATGCAGTCGTTGCTAACCCACCTTTCAGCTATCGCTGGGAACCGACTGAGGCAATGGGCGAGGATTTCCGCTTTAAAAACTACGGGCTTGCACCCAAATCTGCCGCTGATTTTGCGTTCTTGTTACACGGTTTTCATTACTTGGGCAAGCAAGGCACGATGGCCATTGTCCTACCGCATGGCGTACTGTTCCGTGGTGGTGCGGAGGAACGTATTCGCCGCAAGCTGTTGGAAGATGGGAACATTGATACAGTCATTGGTTTACCTGCCAATCTGTTTTTCTCAACAGGCATTCCCGTCTGCATTCTGGTATTGAAAAAGTGTAAGAAGCCGGATGATGTGCTGTTCATCAATGCCAGCGAACACTTTGAGAAAGGTAAACGCCAGAATCGCCTGTTGCCGGAACACATCGACAAAATCATTGCCACCTATCAATTCCGCCAACAAGAAGACCGCTATGCACGGCGGGTGGCGATGGAGGAAATTGCCAGCAACGACTACAACTTGAATATCTCGCGTTATATCAGTACTGCCAAAGCGGAGGACGCAATTGATTTACAGCTGGTTAATAAAGAGCTTGTTGAGCTAGAAACAAAGATTCTTGCAGGGACTCATCAGCATAACGAGTTTCTCAAGGAGTTAGGGCTGCCTAGTTTGCCGTCTTAGCTGGTTAGCATTTAATGGAGTTTGGGAAGTGTAAACTGTCAGTAGTTTACACTTCCCAAACTTTTCTTAGTTTTAGATGTTTGGCTCTTGCTGGGTCGCACAGTGAATACTGCCACCGCCTGCGGCAATGCCATCCACATTAATCTGCTCGATTTTCCGATTGGGGAAGGCTTTTTGCACCGCAGCTTTAGCGGCTTTATCCGCGGCAGCATCCCCGAAATTCTGCATAATCACCGCGCCATTACAAACATAAAAGCCAATATAACCGGCGGCAAATTCGTCATTTAAAAACGTATCGCGAATATCGAAAGGCGCTTGCAGTTTAATCACTTGCAGTTTTTTGCCATTCGCATCAGTAGCACTTTTGAGAATTTCTAAATGCTTCAAAGTGATTTCGTGGTCGAATGAATCTGGGTCAGCATCATAACCGGCGAGCACCACACCGGGGCGGGCAAAGCGTGCATAAAAATCAGTATGCCCGTCAGTAATATCTTTACCTTTGATGCCGGGCAGCCAAATGATTTTTTTCAAGCCCAATAAAGGCATCAGTAAATCTTCAAACTGCGCTTTGGAAACTCCCGGATTACGGTTTTTATTTAAGACGCAGCTTTCAGTAATAATCGCCGTGCCATGTCCGTCGACTTCAAGGCAACCACCCTCTAAGACTAAACGGGTATTGATGACGGGCACATTGGCTTGACGGGCGACTAAATCAGCGATATTTTTATCGAGATGATGCACCTGCTTTTTACCCCAGCCATTGAAGTTGAGTTTGGCGGCGGCTTTATTGCCTTGATCATCCAATACGAAACTTGGGCCAGTATCACGAATCCATAAGTCATTTAAAGGCGCGATCACCAAATTTACTTTCGGGTTAAGCATACTGGCGGCGAGTGAATATTCTTTCTCACGCACGAGCATGCTGACCGGCTCGTATTTCACAATCGTATTCGCAAGCAGGGCGAGGCTACGGCGGGTTTCCGGTAGGAGTTGTTTGCCCCAAATCGCAGCGCTGGCACCAAAGGCCATCCAAGTGCGCGTATGTGGCTCGCTTTCATCCGGCATGCGCCAACGAGTAGGAGCTGCAATCGCATTGGCAGAGCTAGCAATGCCTAAGAGAGCAGTAGCAGACAGCCCCAAGCTAGTGGCTAATAAACGGCGACGGGTTAACATGCTAATGATTTCTCTACAGTTGTTTGCTATTAGGCAGTCAGTATAGACTCGTGTATTAACTAAGCAAGTGGGCAAACTACCCAACTGCGTTGTATACCACTTAGAAATCAATTGAATACAATACTGAGCTGTAATAATCTGCCACTAACCTTCCTTCCGCTTTATAAGGGCACTCTTAACGATGCCAGCACTAAGCATTTATTCGAGTTTAGGCTTGCCTGATTGGCTTCGGGGCATGCAGATGGCTGTGTCTGCACAACAAGCCTGTGTGTTAATCACTTTAGTTAAAGTACAAGGCTCGGTTCCGCGTGAAGCAGGTGCGCGCATGCTGGTTAGCGAAGATGCCTGCATCGGTACGATTGGTGGTGGCCATTTAGAATGGAAAGCTATCCAACAGGCTCGTAGTTTATTAACACAACACCAAGCTATTAGTAGCCTTGAAACCTTCACCCTTGGCCCACAACTCGATCAATGCTGTGGTGGAGTGGCGACGCTTCATTATGAATCCTTCCCTTTAGCCAATATCATTTGGCTAGAAACGTTAATCCAGCGCTGGCAACACGGTTTAAGCACGGGCTTAAAAGCGTATCCGCAGACTTGGCCACACACAGGGCGCGGTAGAGTGTTGTTAGAAAGAGTCAGCCCCCAACCGAGTGTCGAGTTAAGCGAGCAAGCTACTGGCGAATTCTGTTTAACTGAGTGTTTAAGCCCGCCCCAGTTTAAGGTAGTGCTATTTGGTGCTGGGCATGTTGCACAGGCTTTAGTGCAGATTTTATTGCCCTTAGATTGCCAGCTGATTTGGGTGGATAATCGTGCTGATTTATTCCCAGAACTAGCGGCTGAGCAAGCGGCTAGCGTCGATTGTATCGTGACTAATCCCGCTGCGTTTGCAGCTAACCAAACCCCAACACGTAGTTTCTGCTTGATCATGACGCATGAACATAGTCTTGATCTGGAGATTTGTGCTCATCTATTAGCCCGCTCTGATTTAGCTTATGTAGGTTTGATTGGCTCTGCGACTAAAGCCGCGCGTTTTCGTAAGCGCTTGAGTGAGCAGGGTTTGAGTCAATCGCAAGTCGCCAATTTAGTTTGCCCGATTGGGATTAGTGGGATTGAGGCTAAGCAACCAGCGGCGATTGCCATTAGTGTGGCGGCACAGTTATTGCAGTTGCGTGAAGAGAGCAACGCTGCTTTAGGAGAACAAACCTATGAGTCTTAAGCAGACTCCACCTCGCTTAGAGTTACGCGGCATTACGAAGCGCTATCCATCAGTGGTGGCGAATCAAGGCATTGATTTGGTGGTTCAGCCGGGTGAGATTCATGCGCTGCTGGGTGAAAATGGTGCAGGCAAAAGCACTTTAATGAAGATTGTCTATGGCGTGGTCAAACCGGATACAGGCAGCCTTGTTTGGAATGGGCAAGCTGTAACTATTCGTAGCCCTGCCCAAGCACGTGCTTTGGGGATTGGCATGGTGTTCCAGCACTTCTCCCTATTCGATACCTTGACCGTCGCACAAAATATCGCTTTAGCCCTCGATCAAAAACAAGATATGCCCGCACTCTCCAAGCGTATTACTGAAGTATCGAATCGCTATGGTTTGCCCCTAGAGCCGGATCGGTTAGTGCATTTGCTGTCAGTCGGTGAGCGGCAACGGGTGGAAATTGTGCGCTGTTTACTCCAAGAGCCACAATTGCTGATTATGGATGAGCCTACTTCGGTATTGACGCCGCAAGCCGTCCGCAAACTATTTGAAACCTTGCGTCGCTTAGCGTCTGAGGGTTGTAGCATTTTATATATCAGCCACAAATTGGATGAAATTCGCGAGCTTTGCCATACCGCTACTGTCTTGCGTGGTGGCAAAGTGACAGGGACGGCTAATCCACAACTGGAAAGCTCCAAAAGCCTTGCAGAATTGATGATCGGCAAAGAGCTACCCGCTTATAAGCGTGCTAGTACGCGCACTGTGGGCGAGCCGCGTTTGGTGGTGAATAATTTGAGTCGTGCTACCGATGATCCCTTCGGTACTCCCTTAGAACAGATTCAATTGAGCGTACATGCTGGTGAAATTGTGGGCATTGCTGGTGTATCCGGCAATGGTCAACAAGAATTGCTCTATGCCTTAAGTGGCGAAAAGCCTAGTCAAAGTTCTGATGTATTGATTAATGGTCAAGCGGCGGGGCATTTAGATGCAGGTGGTCGGCGCAGTTTAGGTTTGCGTTTTGTCCCCGAAGAGCGTTTAGGGCGTGGTGCTGTACCAGAAATGTCACTAGAGTTGAACGCGCTGCTCACTGGCTATGCGAATGGTTTAAGCAAAGCGGGTTTTATTCAATACGCCAACATTCGCGAATTTTCCAAAGCCTGTATTGAGCGCTTCAATGTCAAAGCGAGTGGACCGGAAGCGGCTGCCAAAAGTCTTTCGGGTGGCAATGTGCAGAAATATATCGTTGGGCGCGAATTGATGCTTAACCCTGAAGTTTTGGTGATTGCTCAACCAACTTGGGGGGTGGATGTCGGGGCAGCGAGCTTTATTCGTCAAACGTTGTTGGATTTAAGTCATGCAGGCGTTGCTGTCTTAGTGGTTTCTGAGGAATTAGATGAGCTATTCGAAATTTGTGATCGGATTGCGGTGATAGCAGCCGGGCAGTTATCTGTCGCTAAGCCAGTGGCTGAGACGAGTATTGAAGAAATTGGTTTATTAATGGGTGGTACGCGCCTGCTGAAAAATACGTCTGAGCAGAGGGGCACTTTATGATTCGTTTAGAACCACGTCCAGAGCCTTCGCGCGCAATGGTTTATCTTTCGCCGCTGCTAGCGATGGCTTTAATGCTGGTGGTTGGAATGATTGTGTTTACGCTGCTAGGTCAGCCACCGCTCAAGGCTTTTCATGCTTTCTTTGTTGAGCCGATCAATGACTGGTATGGCTTTGGTGAGCTGCTGATTAAAGCCTCGCCTTTGGCTTTGATTGCTTTGGGTTTAGCGGTGGGTTTCCGTGCGAATATTTGGAATATCGGCGCGGAAGGTCAGTTGACAATGGGCGCGCTTGCCGCAGGTGGAATGGCTTTATGGCTGCAAGATAGCACCGGTGTTTGGATTTTATTGCCTTTGATGTTTATCGCCGGTGCACTAGGTGGGATGTTGTGGGCAAGTATTCCCGCTTTGTTACGCACGCGCTTTAATACCAGTGAGATTCTGGTGAGTTTAATGCTGGTCTATGTGGCGGGCTTCATCTTAAGTTGGTTGATTCATGGCTCATGGCGTGATCCTGATGGTTATGGTTTCCCACAATCGAAAATGTTTGAGAGCAATGCTTTATTGCTGATTTTAATTGAGGGTACACGTGTACATGCAGGCGTCTTAATCACCGTAGTTGCATTGATGCTAGCAGGCGTATTTTTTCGTTGGAGTTTGACTGCTTTTCAAATGCGTGTGGCCGGTTTAGCGCCGAAAGCGGCCTTGTATGCTGGGTTTAAGCAGAAAAAAACTGTGTGGATTGGCTTATTAGCAGGGGGGGCTGCTGCCGGTTTAGCGGGTACGGCGGAGGTGGCAGGGCCGATTGGTCAGCTGTTAATGCCAATTTCACCCGGCTATGGGTTTGCGGCGATTATTGTGGCTTTTGTGGGGCGCTTGCATCCTCTTGGTATTTTGCTCGCAAGTTTATTGATGGCGCTGCTGTATTTAGGTGGAGAGTCAGCACAAATGCAATTAGGATTGCCCGCTGCGGTGAGTGGCGTCTTTCAAGGTATGCTACTGTTTTTCTTATTAGCGACGGATGTGCTGATTCAATTTAGGGTGCGCTGGGTTGGCAAAACTTCTGTAGGAGCAGCTTAAATGGATATGAATACCGTTATCTTAATGCTGGCTGCCACTGTCGCGGCAGCAGTTCCGTTAATTTTCGCTGCTTTGGGTGAATTGGTGGTGGAAAAATCTGGTGTGCTCAATCTGGGGGTTGAGGGCATGATGATTGTTGGCGCTTTATTTGCTTTTATTGTGGCAGCTGAAACAGGCCAATTGTGGCTGGCTGCAATGGTGGGGGCTTTAGCAGGTGCTAGCATGGCGCTGATTTTTGGTTTTATCACTTTAAGCTTGATGGCGAATCAAGTGGCTACTGGTTTGGCGCTCACGATCTTTGGCGTGGGTTTGAGTGCTTTTATCGGGCAGGGTTATACCAGTGTCGCCTTGGATGGTCTTAAAGAATTAAGTATTCCGGGTTTAAGCGCCTTGCCTATCGTGGGTAAACTCTTCTTCGCATACAATATTCTGGTGTATTTAGCCTTGGCTGCCTTTATTGCAGTAGCATGGTTTTTATATAAAAGCCGGGCTGGTTTGATTCTGCGGGCAGTCGGTGAGTCACCATCCTCTGCACATGCTTTGGGCTATCGAGTGATTCGGATTCGTTATCTGGCGGTCTTATTTGGTGGGGCTATGGCCGGTTTAGGTGGTGCTTATTTGTCGCTGGCTTATACACCACTGTGGGCTGAGGGGATGACCGCAGGGCGTGGTTGGATCGCTTTGGCTTTAGTCGTGTTCGCGACTTGGCGACCCGGGCGCGTATTAATGGGGGCTTTGCTATTTGGGGGGGTAACGATTGCCCAATTCCATGTCCAAGGTTTAGGCGTGGAAATCCCCTCACAGTTTTTATCTATGTTGCCTTATATGGCAACCATTGTTGTGTTAGTGCTGATTTCGCGAGATGCAGGTGTGGTTCGTTTGAATGCCCCCGCGTCACTTGGGCAGCCTTGGCACAATGAACTTCACTAAGACCTTTATGGAGCAATAAACTTATGAATAACTCCGTGTTTGCCAAGCGCTTAAAAACCTTAGCAAGTAGTTTTCTGTTGGCAAGTAGTTTGGCGGTCGCCGGTAGTGTTGCTGCGGAAGAGCCTTTGAAAATTGGCTTTATTTATGTCAGCCCGATTGGCGATGCTGGCTGGACTTATCAACATGACTTAGGCCGCAAAGCGATTGAAGAAAAGTTTGGCGATAAGATTCAGGTGAAGTATGTAGAAAGTGTTCCTGAAGGTGCCGAAGCCGAACGGGTCACTCGTGAAATGGCCTCTGGTGGGAATAAAATGATTTTCGGGACTTCCTTCGGTTTTATGAATCCGATGTTGAAAGTGGCGAAAACTTTCCCTAATACGCATTTTGAGCATGCAACGGGTTATAAAACAGAAGCCAACTTAGGTAATTATAATGCACGCTTCTATGAGGGGCGTTATTTGTCAGGCATCGTGGCTGGCTCGATGACTAAGAGCAATACACTCGGTTATGTGGCGGCCTTCCCGATTCCTGAGGTGGTCATGGGCATTAATGCTTTTACCCGTGGCGCACAAAGTGTTAATCCTAAGATTGAAGTTAAAGTGGTTTGGGTGAATTCTTGGTTTGACCCCGGTCGTGAGCGTGAGGCAACAGCCACTTTAATTGATCAAGGCGCTGATTTAGTAACCCATCACACAGATTCTACCGCTGTCGTCATTGCTGCGGAGGAGAAGGGTAAATATGCGATTGCTTATCACTCAGATATGTCTAAATATGGCCCCAAAGCGCAATTGACCGCCGTCACCCATCATTGGGAAAAGTTCTATACCGATCAAGTTCAACAGGCTTTAGACAAAGCGTGGAAGCCTAGTTCAATTTGGGGGGGGGTGAAGGAAGGCATGATCAATTTAGCTCCGCTGAATGCAGCAGTGCCAAAAGAGGTTGCGGACAAAGTTGAGCAAGCTAAGGCAGCGATTGCCGATGGTAGCTTACATCCGTTTGCGGGGCCAGTCCTTGATCAAGACGGTAAAGAAACGGTTGCAGCAGGTAGCAATATCACTGATGAACTGTTATCAAAAATGGATTATTACGTGAAAGGCGTAAACGGTAAATTACCGAAGTAAGTAATCACCTATAGCAAGCAAGCTCTTAGGTTTTAAGAGCTTGCTGCATTAAACGACGATTTCTTTTAAATGTGTGTCTCAGCCAATTTTGTTTAGAAACTCCTCTACCTATTGAGCTGTATGAGTATCTAGTTAATCCTCCACCTTGCTAGCTCAATCGAGGCAACGGGCAGCATGATAATCCTAGGCTATAAAGGGATAGGCTTTACCGATTGATCGTGGGCTGTATAGCCTGTTATACAGGGATTCCGTATAACAAACTGTTACACTCTTCCAGATTTCAAGCTTGGGGAAGTAATTCATGAGCCACATTAGCATTGCCAAGAAAATATTTTTGGTAATTACGGAAAAATTAGAAGGTGGGCATCTTCCTGTCACATTGCGCCCATTATCTACAACCGGCACAGTTCAAGACGATCCTTTTGACCAATGGTTTGGAGATGTTTTAGAAGAGCATTTGCCAGAGTTTGAAGTCACCCACTCTGGTCCGTTAACTACTCCAGACATTATCGTCCGCGACAGAGAGACGCGTGAAGTAATTGGTATAGAGGTAAAAAAAGTTGATGCTGACATGAATGGTAAAGATTCGCGTGGATTGACGCTAGACTATAACAGCTGTATTACATGCGGACAGATGCAAATAAAAATAGGCGGTCGAGAGTCAAGAATTAAGACATTTTATTTCTTTGGTTTATTATCCTATAAAAAAGATAGGCTAATATCTTCTACTCTAATGGATGGTGATTTTTTGAACTATGATTTTGATCTTCATTTGCAGGGGAAATATTTAAATACTAGCCAGTATGGCCACGGACCGTATGGCGAAGGATCAGTTAGAGGGCGAGCGATGTATAATTATCCGAACCCAATGAATGTAGCAATTGATACATTCAATAGAAAACATAGTCTAGTTATAAAAGACGAGTTTTCATACCAGATGGACAACTGTGCCGTAAATGAATCTGCAAAAATTGAACGTAAAGACATAAGAGAAAGAGTGATAAACTACACTCAGTATGTAACTACACCAGTAGATCAAGTGACATATGTGATCGATATTTTTTCCGCGTGTAAAACTAGGTCGCCCAGAGCAAGAAAAGCCTACCTAACAGAAATAGCAGAAGCCCCCGCTCCCTATGAACCAAATAACTCCACTGAGATTTAAATGGCGACTAGAAACTATAAAGTATTGAGCCTATTTAGCGGAGCTGGTGGGTTGGATTTAGGCTTTGAGCGCCATAATTTTGAGCATCTTGAGTGCGTAGAAATTGATGAGCATTGCGTCAACACACTAAAGAAAAATAGACCTAATTGGAATGTTTTTCATGAGGACGTGACAATTTACCAGCCAAAGCACAAAAATATTGATGTACTTATAGGCGGCCCACCGTGTCAAGGATTTTCTCTTGGAGGAAATCGTGATCCAAATGACCCTAGGAATCGGCTTTTCCTAGAAATGGTAAGGATTGCAAAACAAACTCAACCAAGAATTGTTGTAATAGAAAATGTACTGAATTTGAGAACAATGCAAGCCCCTTGGTCGGGTAGAAACTTTGTAGAAGAAATTTCAGAGCAATTTGAAAAGCTAGGGTATAGCGTATTTTTTGATGTTTTTCGCGTGTGTTACTTTGGAGTGCCACAAACCAGAAGAAGATTTATTTTTATCGCAATCAAAGGAAAAGTTCCTAAAAATTACCAGCTGCCGATGCCTGATATCAACCCAGCGACAATAAGGGAGGTGCTTTTTGATATTGGGCAAAATGATATTTTGCAGTTGCCTAATCATAACCCAGAATGGGGTTTTAAAAGCCAAGTACATAAAAACCTTGGAAAAAAGACATCAAAAAAAGATATTGCTGTTCCAATAAGAATCTCAAGAACTGGATCGGATGGTAATCCTATAAGATCGTTTGATGAGCCATTCCCCGCCGTTGATACAGCAACCGTTTGGGGGTGGGCTAAAGGGCATCTTCACGCTGAAAGAGTAACTAAAGATCGGAGTATCGAGAAACATGTTAGAAACCCAGAGGCAACTACAGAACTCTGGCGAATTTCCGCAGATCAAATGAGAACTTTTACTCACAGAGAATACGCACGGCTTCAGACTTTTCCTGATGATTGGGAATTTACCGGTAAAAATAAAAGAGATCATCAAAAACAGATTGGAAATGCAGTCCCAGTGAATTTTGCCGCTCGGATCGCAGAAAATGTAAAGAAGGTATTAATCTGCCAAGATCGAGATAAAGACTTTGAGCCTGAAGGTAATTTTCAGTTGAAAATTGAGTTATGAATGTAACAGTCGTGCATTAGAAGAGTTGAAGCCTCTCTTGTTCAGGTTGATGCTTTCAGATCAACCAGTGTCTATCGATATAAATCATGGTAAGTTTAGCGGTGAAGTGTCGCTACGGTGAGAGCGATAACATTCTCAACAACAGATACAGTGACCACTCCTGAACCTACAATTTACTCTTTGGCAACGAATAGCTATCTAAAAATAACGACCCGTCCTTGGTCGAATAATATCCTTAAAGCGTCTTAGTCACACAGTTTCTACCTGACTACTGGCTTCAATGCTCGCAGTAGTGTCGCCTTGTGTACCATTGAAAAATAGGTTTAGCAGCACTGCACTAAATGAAGTTAAAAGAATCCCCGATTCGATTAAGGGGTGAATGCTGTGTGGCAGCCATTGCTTAAAATTAGGTGCAACCAGTGGAATCATGCCAATACCAATTGAAATGGCGACGACTAGCGCATTATAGCGATTCGTTTTGAAGTCGACGCTCGCCAGAATCCGAATCCCCGTCGCGGCTACCATCCCAAACATAACTAAGCCTGCACCACCTAAGACCATCGTGGGTAAAGACTCCACTAAAGCCGCCATTTTAGGGATTAAACCGAGTGCAATTAAAATTAAGCCTCCGGCTACACAGACAAAACGGCTACGAATACCTGTGACTGCCACTAAACCGACGTTCTGCGAGAAACTGGTATAAGGAAAGGTATTGAAAATCCCACCGAGTAAAGTGCCAACTCCATCGGTTCTTAATCCACGAGTGAGTGCTGCTTGATCCACTTTTTTGCCCGTCATTTCACCTAAGGCTAAAAACATCCCCGTCGATTCAATCATCACTACGATCATAACTAGGGTCATGGTGAGAATTAACAGTGGATCAAAAATGGGCATACCAAACTGAAAGGGCGTGACTAAAGCAAACCACGGTGCATTCGCAACTTTATCAAAATGCATAATGCCTAAAGCCGCAGTGACAATACCCCCGAGGATAATGCCTAAGAGTACAGCGATATTAGAAAAAAAACCTTTTACAAATTTAGTAATTAAGAGAATGCTAATCAGTACGAAGGCTGCAACGCCAATATTTAATAAGGGAGCATAGAGTGGGTTGGGCAGAGATGGAGCGATATTTAAACCTGCCGGAGGCGCAGAGCCTGCAGCTTGCGTGGTGGCTAACCAAGCGCTATGTTCTGGGTTGATAACTAAAGGTGCAGTAGGACCCACTGGATTGCCAAAAATCCAGTTGATACCAATCCGCATCAGGCTAATCCCAATGATAGTAATAATCGTACCTGTGACCACAGGAGGGAAAAAGCGCAGCATACGGCTAACCAGCGGTGCAATAAATATTGAAATGATGCCTGCACCAATCACTGCTCCAAAGATCTGTTGCGCACCTTCAAGGCCGGGTGTGGCTTTGGCAATGGCTAACATGGGGGCTACAGCGGCAAAGGTTACGCCCATCATCACCGGTAGGCGAATCCCTAGCCACGTGGTCGCTCCAAAAGATTGAATCAGCGTGACAACACCGCAGACAAATAAATCGGCTGAAATTAAGAGCGCAATTTGTTCGGGTGAGAGTTGTAGTGCTTTGCCGATAATGAGTGGCACGGCAATGGCCCCAGCATACATGACTAAGACATGCTGCAAGCCTAAAGTAGCCAGTCGGCTAATAGGCAGAATCTCGTCAACAGGATGAATAGACTCGGACATGATAATACCTTCTGTGGTGAGTAAGTAGAGGTAAGAGTGCAAGCCCCGTGCCCCCACTAACCGAACCGAGGGCTTGGGGTGATTTGCACGGTTAGAGTATGCACTTTTATAATTTTGTATACAATTTTTAAAAATATTGAGTACAAAAACAGAAGAAGGCGTGTTAAATTTAAGACATCTGCCAGCACGACATGAGGTGAGTGATGGAAACAATTTTAGTAGAGTGGCTCAGTCTCGCAGTACGTTGGATACATATCATTACCGCTTTTGCTTGGATTGGCGCTTCGTTTTATTTTAATTGGCTGCTTAATCATTTACTCAAATCCGATGACCCTAAAGTGGCGGGTCAGCTTTGGGCTTTACATGCAGGTGGTTTCTTCAATGTTGAAAAGCGTAATATTGAGCCGGGGCGTTTACCTTCACCGCTGCATTGGTTTAAGTGGGAATCTTATTGGACTTGGTTGAGCGGTTTCAGTTTATTAGTCATTACTTATTATTTAAGCGCAGATGCTTATTTAATTGATCCAAGCGTGTTGGCCTTACAACCGTGGCAAGCGATTCTGATTAGCTTAGGGTTTTTAGTGGGGAGTTGGCTGGTGTATCACACCCTATGGAAAACTGAATTTGCCCGTCAAAATACACCCTTAGCTATGCTGATCACGGTTGCTTTTATTGTGTTACTAGCGATAGCGCTGACGCATATCTTTAGTGGGCGGGGTGCTTTCTTGCAATTGGGTGCAATGTTAGCAACTTGGATGACCGCGAATGTATTTTTCGTGATCATGCCCGGTCAGCGCAAATTAGTCAAAGCCACGTTAGAAGGTCAGCCCCAAGACAAACGTTTAAGCGCAGAGGCTGGCTGGCGTTCATTGCATAATAATTATCTGACGCTGCCAGTAATGTTTTGCATGATCAGCAATCACTACCCCGCTAGTTTCGGTAGCACTTGGAATGGGTTAGTGTTGATGGGCTTATTTGTGGTTGGGGTCTTAGTCCGCCATTATTTTAATGCCCGTACTAAAGTCGGTAATTGGAAGCCCTTATGGTTATTAATCCTTGCGTTCATTATTTTTGTGGGGACAGCTATTTTTGCAAGCTATCCGCAAATCAAGCTAAGCTTGGAAAAAGCTTCAGCCATTAGCTATGACCAAGTGCAGGCCATTTTGGTGCAGCGTTGTGTGGCTTGCCATGCTGCTCAGACTACGCATCCGGCTTTTCCAGTAGCCCAAAAAGGTGTGCTGTTAGAAACTGAAGACCAAGCACGTAAACAAGCCGCGTTGATTGCGGTACAAGTAGCTTCCAAAGCGATGCCTTTAGGGAATCTGACACAAATGACGGATGAGGAGCGCCGCTTAATCGTGAAATGGGCACAGCAAGTACAACAGCCATGATCCAGTTAGCAGATGACTTAGACCGTGATCAACCTACTCGTGATGAGGTCATTTATGAGCGTGTATTTGATGCAATTCTTGAACAGCGCTTAGCGCCCGGGACTCGCTTATCAGAAGATAAATTAGGCCAAGTATTTGGCGTGAGCCGCACGATTATCCGTAAGGTTTTGCAACGCTTAGAACATGAAGGTGTGGTGGAGATTCACCGCAATCGCGGGGCGAGTGTAGCGAATACGACAGCGGAGCAAGCTCGCCAGGTCTTAGTTGCACGCCAAGCGATTGAGCGAGCGATTGTGCTGAGTGCTTGTGAGCATATTCAGGTTGAGGATCTGCAGCGGCTGCAGTTACTGATTCAAGCAGAGCAAGCGGCGATTCAAGCACAGGATCGTGGGCGTGCCTTACGTTTGTCTGGTGAGTTGCATCTACAGCTGGCTGAAGCCTGCGGTAATGAGTTTCTAGCTAACTTTGCCCGGATGATGGTATCGCGTTGCTCGCTGATTATTGCTCAATACGAAACCCATGCGCATCCATTATGTTCAACGGATGAACATGCCGCGATTCTTAAAGCGATTGCTGAAAAAGATAGCGAATTAGCGGTAGGCCTCATGCATGAGCATATTCAACATATTGAAGCTAAGTTGGTACTGAATGAGCCGTCAGCTAACCAGGACTTAGCCGCTATTTTTGCAGAGGACTGAAGAAAAAATGACTGCAAACTCATTTTATCCGCGTGATTTGATCGGTTATGCCGATCAGCTACCGCAAGCGAATTGGCCGGGTGGGGCGCGTATTGCGGTGCAATTCGTATTGAATTACGAAGAAGGTGCTGAGAATTGTATTCTTCATGGTGATTCTGCTTCCGAAACCTTTCTCTCGGAGATTATTGGTGCGCGAGCTTACGAGGGTGTACGTCATCCGAGTATGGAGTCGATTTATGAGTACGGCAGTCGGGCAGGGTTTTGGCGGATTTATAAATTATTTCACGAGCGCCACATTCCGATCACCGTCTTTGGGGTTGCGATGGCCTTAGAGCGCCACCCTCGCGCTGTCGAAGCTATGCTGGAGGCTGGCTTTGAAATTTGTAGTCATGGCTGGCGCTGGATTGATTATCAGTTCATGGATAAAGCACTAGAACGCGAACACATGCAACGGGCGATTGAGATTATCCAACGCATGACAGGGGAGCGGCCTAAGGGTTGGTATACAGGGCGTAATAGCCCAAATACTCGCGATTTGCTCATTGAGCAAGGTGGCTTTGTCTATGATTCAGATGATTATAGCGATGACCTGCCGTTTTGGGTGAAGGTGCAAGGTCAAGATCATCTTGTCGTCCCCTACACCTTAGATACCAATGATATGCGCTTTGCGAGTTTGCAAGGCTTTAATAGTGGTGAGCAATATTTTACCTACCTCAAAGATGCTTTTGATGTGCTTTATGCCGAGGGGGCAACCACACCCAAAATGCTTTCGATTGGCTTACATTGCCGGATTGTAGGGCGACCCGCACGTTTTGCGGCTTTACAGCGTTTTGTTGATTATGTACAGCAGCAGCCAGATGTCTGGTTATGTCGGCGAATTGATCTTGCTGAGCATTGGCGTAAACAACACCCCGCACCCAACGGAGACCCTGTATGAAACAGACGATGACAGCGTTAAATGCACTCAGCCAAGCTGAGTTTGTTCATCTGCTCGGTGGTGTTTATGAGCATTCGCCGTGGGTGGCGGAACGTACTTGGGCAGCTAGGCCCTTTGCTGATAAAGAGAGCCTACTGGCAGCGCTGCACGAAACACTAATGCAAGCCCCAGCAACCGAACAATTAGCACTGATTCAGGCACACCCTGATCTAGCGGGTAAAGCAGCGTTAAGTGGTGAGCTGACAGCTGCATCAACTCATGAGCAGGCAAGTGCAGGCCTCGATCAATGCTCGCCCGAGGAGCTAGCGCGTTTTCAGCAACTTAACTCAGTTTATCAAGCGCGTTTTGGGTTTCCCTTTATTATGGCCGTGAAAAATGCGACACGGCAGCAGATTTTGGCAGGTTTTGAAACGCGGATTAAGCATTCGCCCGAGCAAGAATTTGCAACGGCCTTAGCGCAAATCCAGCGTATTGCTGCCTTTCGTGTGCATGATTTAATTATCTAGGAGCATCATTAGCATGAGCAGCCTGTTAGACGAGTTGCAAACCGAGTATATCGACCTTGCCCAACCCCGTTTAGGTGGCCAAGCCATAGCCGCCACGGATGAGTTTTTTGCCCCTTTAGAACGAATGCTCAATCCAGAGCCAGCGGTCTTTATTCCGGGTAAATATGATGACAATGGCAAATGGATGGACGGCTGGGAAACCCGCCGCAAGCGCGGCAATGGCTATGATCATGCAGTGATTCGGATTTGCTCGGGTGTTATTCAGGGCTTTGATATTGATACCTCGCATTTTACGGGCAATTATGCGCCCTCTGCCAGCATTGAAGCTTGCTATAGCCCCACACCACCGCAGGAAAATACTGCTTGGACACCGATTCTTAGTGCTCAGGCTTTACAGGGGAATAGCCATAATGCCTTTAAAATTAGCTCAAGCGAGACTTGGAATTATCTACGTTTGAATATTTACCCTGATGGGGGCGTGGCGCGTTTGCGTGTTTATGGGCAGGTGAGCCGGGACTTATCAACTTTAAACCAAGGTGAAGAACTCGATTTAGCGGCCTTGCTGAATGGGGGGCGTGCTTTGTGCGCGAGCGATATGCATTATGGGCATATCAGTAATCTACTGGCGCCCGGGCGCGGTGTGAATATGGGGGATGGTTGGGAAACACGCCGCCGTCGTGAGCCGGGATTCGATTGGGCGATTATTCGCTTGGCAGGCGTGGGGGAGATTTCACGGCTTGTCTTGGATACAGCGCATTTTAAGGGCAATTATCCGTATGAATGTTCGGTGTATGGCACGCTCTACACAGGTGGGAATGAGTCGAGTATTGCTGCGCAAAGCTTATATTGGCAAGAGTTATTGCCTCCGCAAAAAATGGCGGCGGATACCGAATTTAGTTTTGTGAATGAGTTAAAAAAGATCGGTGCGGTCTCGCATCTGCGCCTCAATATTTACCCTGATGGCGGTGTGAGTCGTCTGCGTGCTTTTGGGCAATTAAAGGCTGAATAGGATGAGCATTATTTTAAAACCCGAGCCACTCACTGCTGAAGCGTTTGCCCCCTTTGGGGAGGTGATCGAAACAACTGGGCGCGAATTTTATCGAATTAATTACGGAAAAACCGAGCGTTATAGTGATTTAGCCGGTTTGGATAGTTTAGAAAATGGTGGCAAACCTACAATCAGCATTTTTCGCTCACAGCCAGTACAATTTCCTTTCCGTATTGAGGTAATGGAGCGCCACCCACAAAGTAGCCAAGCCTTTATTTCTTTAGAGCGCCAAGCCTTTTTCACGCTGGTAGCGCCTGTTGGAGAGCAGCCGTTGGTGGAGCAAATCCGTTTGTTTAGAGTGGGTGCACAGCAAGGCATTAATTATCGACGAGGGGTCTGGCATCATTATTTATTTAGCCCAGCAGGGGTGAGGGATTTTATTTGCCTCGATCGCACGGGGGGCACAGGTAGCAATTGTGACGAGTATCGTTTTATGCAGGAAATTCTGATCGAGGGCTGCTAATCTCGAAGCTCATGACCACACATTAAGGAGTCGCTACATGATCGTATTAACCAATAAAGATACTGGCATTGAGCTAGGCAGGATTACCGAGGCACAGCTCCAGTTTTTAGTGGATCAACTTGAGGAAGAAAGCCCAACGGATACAGATTATTGGTTGAACCGCGCTGAGCTAGAGATTCTCAAGGAAAATGGCGCTGATCCTGAGCTGCTCGCTTTATTGGAGCAAGGTATGGGGGAAGCCGATGATATGGAAGTGAGTTGGGAGCGGCGTTAGGTCAAGGTGGGTACTGGAAAAACCTAGCATGCTGCCTTTAGCTCGGTGCAAGTTTTGCTTGCCATCTAGGTAAAAATCGCCAATAGTCAAATCATCCCCTGATGAGTGGCGCATTTCCTTATGTACCAAGTCTTTATTAGTTATCCGCGTGATCAAGCGCGGGGCCAGGCTGTTGCTAAAGAATTATCTAGTTTATCAGTTGCGCCGTAAAACCCCTTGCTTTAGCTGGGGGATATAAGGTGCATCGGCGCTCGCCGATCTATTCATTCAGTGTCTATTTTGATAGAGTCAAGCGTATGAAGACCCTGAAATTACGCATTAAGGACAAGCCTATTCAAACGCTAAACCAACTAGCGGCTGAAGTGAATTTTGTCTGGAACTACGTCAATGACTTGTGTTTCACCCACTTAAAAAGAACAGGGAAATTCTTCTCGGCCTATGATGTGGCTAGCTATACGGCAGGTGCTTCCAAAGAATTAAACCTACATAGCCAAACGATTCAAGCGGTGACGGAGGAACTGATTACCCGCCGCAAACAATTCAAGAAAGCTAAGCTGAATTGGCGGGTGTCTAATAAACAATCGGCTCGACGCTCATTGGGCTGGATACCTTTTAAAAAATCAGCGATTAAAATCGGCAATGGTTTTGTTCAATACGCCAAAACCGCGTTCAAACTCTGGGACAGCTACGGCTTAGAGCACTACCGCGTTAAGACGGGCTGTTTTGTCGAGGATGCCCGAGGTCGCTGGTATGTCTGTTTAGTAGTAGATAACGCACCTAAGCTGGAATCCAAAGGTACAGAAGCGGTCGGTATTGATCTAGGCTTGCAAGCGCTCGCTACCTTATCTAACGGTCAAAAACTTGAATCTTCTAAGTACTATCGGCGCTATGAACAGAAGCTGGGTATTGCACAACGCGCTAGAAAAAAGAACCGAGTTCGAGCCATTCACGCCAAGATTAAAAATACTAGAAACAACCAGCTTCACCAATTTTCCACTGAATTAGTCAAAGCCTATGCCGCTATCGTCGTCGGCAATGTCAGTTCAAAGGCCTTAGCTAAAACGAAACTGGCCAAATCCGTCTTAGATGCGGGTTGGTCAAGTTTAAGAACCATGCTCTGTTACAAATGCGAGAACGCAGGGGTGTGGTTTGAAGAAGTATCTGAACGATACACCACCCAAACTTGCTCGTGTTGCGGACGTATTTCCGCCAACAGTCCGAAAGGTAGAGCAGGACTTGGAATAAGAGAGTGGTCATGCCCTGAGTGTGGGGCTACGCATGATAGAGATGTCAATGCCGCCAAGAACATTCTCGCGCTCGGACATGAGCGTCTGGCAGCAGGAAGCCTCGCCATTTAGGGTGAGGAGGATGTCAATTTCTGCGAGTGTGGAGCGTTGGAATAATGCATGGAAAGCTCAGCAATTGCGACGGCAGCGTTGGCTATTGGGAGTGGGTTCAATCGTGGTGCTGGCAAGCGCGGCTTTGTTGGTGGATTCGTTTTTGTGGATACAGCGCAATTATTTTCCAGCCAATTATTTGTTCCAAGAGCAAAAGTTTCGCCTGATGCATTGGGGGTTATTGCCTGAGCCGTTGCCGGAAATGGTGGAAATCCCGCCACCTCAAGGTGAAATAAAGCTAGGTGAGCAGAACGCTGAGCAGGGGCAGGCCTTGAATGAGTGGCTGACACAGAACCAAGTAATTGAGCGGCAAAATTTCGGTTATCCACCAACGGTGGGGCGGGTCGATGCGGGGTTTTTGCTGGGTAAATACGAAGTTACTTATGAGCAGTATGATTATTATGTTTGGCAGCAACATCGCGCCGGAGCAGACTCGCGAGCACTATTTTATCCGACCGGAGCAACGCGAGATAATCGGCGTGGGAACAAGGCGGTGACGCAAGTATCTTGGAATGATGCCGTTGCCTATACGCGCTGGTTGTCTAGTAAAACGGGGGCAATTTACCGCTTACCCACCGAAGCGGAATGGGAATATGCCGCCCGTGCAGGGACACAAACCGCTTATTGGTGGGGCGATGATTCGCAATGGGGGGAAGCTGATACGCAAGGCAAGAACCGTGCTAATTGCAAGGATTGTGGTAGCTCGTGGGATGATCAATTTATTGCTCCAGTTGGGCAGTTTGCGGCTAATCCTTGGGGTTTGTATGATACGGCAGGCAATGTTTGGGAGTGGACTTGCTCGGCGTGGCGGGTTGAGCTGGATGATCAAGCCAGTCGTTGTGCTGCTGAGGATAATCAGGATTGGCGTGTGATTCGCGGCGGCTCGTGGTACGACTATACCGTTTGGTTGCGTTCTTCGGCGCGTGGCAGGTTCAACACGTACACCCGAAGCAATAATATTGGTTTTCGTGTTTTGCAGCTCTCCAGGACACCCAAGTAAGGTTGTAATGATCTTAGGTTGTCAGAGGTTTGTTGCTCATGGTCAACAAGCGCGTGCAAATGGGTGTCCATGACTCTTTTTCCTAGCTTGGTACGGATGCTGAAGCTGAATAGATAGGCAAGGATGTTACCAGCAGGGTGAGTAGTACCTTGAAAGCTCTGCTGGTTTTTTTGATACCTTTCGTTGAAGAATAACCGTGGTCTAGGTTATAGCTGCAAGGCTGCCAGTTCGCTAGCAAGTGCATGTAGGCTAATCACCTCTACACCTTGCGCCAAAGGATAACGGTCTTGCCCTGCATAAACGATAAAAGTGCGTGCAGGTTGCAGGTCTGCGCGTGCATGGTGAAAGCCTTTGCTCGTAGCGGGGGCGAGGCTGCGCTTAATTTCTATCGCCCATACTCCATGCTGCCCACCGAGTTCTAGCACCAAATCCATTTCTGCCCCTGCAGCGGTGCGGTAAAAGCTCGCTTGTGTGCGTGGGGGCGCAGCAGCCAATAAATTCTCAATCACAAAACCTTCCCAACTCAAGCCGACTACTGGATGGCCTGCCAAGGTGTTCAAATTACCGATGTTCAGTAGAGCATGCACCAGACCACTATCACGGATATAGATACGCGGCGATTTGACTAGCCGCTTGCCAATATTCACCGTGTAAGGTGGCAAGCGTCGTACTAATAACAGATCGACCAGTAGGCCGATGTAATGATTCGCCGATGGCGCACTCACCCCTAAGCCTGCCGATAGTTGGGCAACATTGAGCAAAGCCCCTTGCTGATGTGCCAGCATAGTCCACAAGCGCTCTACGGTATCGGTGGGGATACGCAAGCCAAATTGTGGTATATCACGCTCCAGATAGGTACGAATAAAATTTTGCCGTAGGCTCAGGCTATCGGCATCATCAGCAGCAAGAAAGCTATCGGGAAAACCGCCGCGTAACCACAAGCGATGGAGTTCAGTATTTCCCTCACCGACCTCCAACACATCCAGAGGCCCCATATTCACATATTCGATACGTCCTGCCAGACTTTCACTGGATTGGCGCAGCAGGTCGATAGAAGCCGAGCCGAGTATTAGAAAACGTCCAGTACGTTGCCCTTTGCGCCTGCCCTGATCAATTAGCCCACGTAGACTTTGGAATAATTCGGGTACACGATGAATTTCATCAAGGATCACCAACTTATCTTCTTGTTGCCCAAGGAAGAGTTCAGGTTCAGTGAGTTTGTTTCGGTCAGCTGCCGCTTCAAGGTCAAGATAGAGGGCAGAGGAAGCTTCAGCCAAAGCATAGGCCAAGGTTGTTTTGCCTACTTGGCGTGGGCCAATCAGCGCAACCGCTGCTTGTCGGTTTAGTGATTTTTGCACTTGGTAGCTAATACGTCGAATAATCATCCTTGTAATTTAAAAGTTTCATTTTAGATTTACAAGGAAAAAGCCGCGATTTGAATAATCCCTTCCTGTATCCGCTTGTCAGGCAAGGGTTGCTGCTGCTGATCGGAGTGTAGAATAGGATTGACCTTGGCTGATGCCGCCTAGGTTGATTGCGTTATACTCTTCTGTAGAGATGTTTCGAGCAGTACTGGAGATCCAGCATGGAATGGTTAGACGTTATTAACGACCCCACTTTAAAAAACCTGCCGTTTAAAATTGAGTTGGATCGCTTTGGTAAACTCTTGATGAGCCCTGCCTCGAACAAGCATGGTATCGTGCAAAGTCGAATCAGTGCAGGGTTAACCCAAAAATACCCGCAGGGCGTTACGATTACAGAATGCTCAATCCAAACGCCAGAAGGGACGAAGGTCGCTGATGTGGCTTGGGCCTCAGAGGCTTTTATACAGGAATGGGGAACAGTGACTCCCTTCCCGCGTGCGCCTGAGCTATGTGTTGAAATTGTCTCTCCCTCTCATTCCCGTGAGGAAATGCAGATTAAAACCCAGCTGTATCTAGAGGCAGGTGCTCAAGAAGTCTGGATTGTGTATATCGACACACAGCTAGAAATTTTTACAGCAGCAGGGCGCATGGAAAGCACCCAGTTCTCGGCAGGAATAAAAGAGCAGCTATTTAACCGTAGTTAAGCCAGAGGGTCGCTATCGCCCCTCCAAAAAATTCTGCAGCATGGCATGCCCATGTTCAGTCAAAATTGATTCAGGGTGAAATTGCACACCTTCGACGGGTAAGGTCTTGTGGCGCACCCCCATAATTTCATCCAGCTCACCGTCTGCAGTTTCAGTCCAAGCGGTGATTTCTAGGCAGTCGGGTAAGCTAGCTTGCTCGATCACTAACGAATGATAACGAGTGGCTTCAAAGGGGCTGGGCAGAGCAGTGAAGACACCAATGCCTTTATGATGAATCATCGAGGTTTTGCCATGCATGATTTCCTTGGCACGCACGACTTTGCCCCCAAAGGCCTGACCAATCGACTGATGCCCTAAGCACACGCCCAAAATCGGCCATTGACCTGCATAGTGTTCTAAGGTAGGCACAGAAATACCCGCTTCGGTCGGTGTGCAAGGTCCAGGCGATAAAACGATTTTTTCTGGGGCGATCCTAGCAATCGCTTCGACTGGAATCTCATCATTGCGCACAACTTGCACATCTGCGCCCAGTTCACCTAGGTATTGCACTAGGTTGTAGGTAAATGAGTCATAATTGTCGATCATTAGTATCTTTTGCATCGCAATCTTCAGTTAGAATCTCAAAATTGGAGAGTACCTTACTCTGTGCCAAAGCGCACTTATATCGAGTGCTTAACCCCATCTTGCTCAATAACGAGGTTTGTATGCAGTTTAATTTACCTGCTTCTTGGAAAGCACTGGCCTTCAGTTTAGCCCTAGGTCTCTCTCTGTCGGCTTGGCTCGTGCCAGCGGCTAGTGAAGAATCGCTAGCCATAGCGAACACAGAACGAGCCAGTAATAACTTTCTAAAAGTTAAAGGTAGCCAGCTGCAAGACGGGCAGGGGCAAACGGTGCTACTGCGGGGTGTGAATATCCATACTTACTATTATCAGTATCAATGGGATAAAACAGCGGCTCTTAAAAATGCTAATGAGGCTGATATTAAATACCTTAAGTCTTTAGGGGTGAATAGTATTCGCTTGGGTCTACATTGGCAGTATTTCCAGAGCAATTTAGGTTATCAGTTGATTGATAACTATGTGAAATGGTGTGAAGACGCGGGTATTTATTTAATTCTTGATATGCATGTAGTACCACCTGATACTGATTTCGGTCAGGGTAAAATATGGAATAATCAAGCCGCTCAGCAAAAATTTATTAAGCTATGGAAAACCATCGCTAAGCGGTATGCAAATCAGGCAGTAATTGCCGGATATGATTTGTTTAATGAGCCTGCGCCTACTGATCCACAGCATTGGTGGGATTTAGCCGCAGCAACGATTAATGCTATTCGGTCTGTGGATAGTAAGCATATTCTATTTCTAGAGCCTGCCTTAAGTGGAGATGAAAGTTTTCACTTAGTGAATGATAAAAACGTGGTCTATTCGTTTCATGATTATCAACCCTTTATTATCAGTCATGCAGGGTACGATTGGGCAGGGGATTCCAGAGTACCCACCACTTATGTTTACCCCGGTTTAGTACTAAAAGATCTTTACTGGGTGGATTGGGCGAAAGCGAATACCTACAAAGGTAAGATTGCAGCATGGCGGCAAATTGACAGTGGTGAGATAATAGTGCCAGCAGGCGTGCAATTTGCTACTGCAAAATTATCGGCCAATGGACGTGTGGGGTCAGTTTGGTTTGATGATGTCACGGTAGAAAAAAATGGAGTTGCCTTTAAAGTCTTTAATCCTTCTATAGAAAAAGCCTCGATTTTAAATAGCAACCAGCCAGCTAATTGGAGTTTTTGGGGAACTGGGGATTTCACAGGTAGTTGGGATCGGACGATCAATCGACCGGGCGCAGATAATACACATAAAGCTAGCTTGAAAATCACTGGAAATTCTATTCAAGGTATCGGTGCTTGGACTCAGGAAAATGGTTTTTATACAGAGCCCTTAATTCAAATAGTAGCAGGGGATAAGATCCGCCTAACGGCTTGGGTTTATACACCAGAGGTTGCGACGGGTGAGTTAAGTATTCGCTTAGACTACTTAAACGGCAATTATGAATTGTATAATAAAGATCGTTTAAGCCTAGACATGCAGCCCTATATCACTTGGGCAAAAAATAATAATGTACCTTTGCATGTTGGAGAGTTTGGTGCTTTGTCATCTGCACGCGGTGCATCACGCTATAATTTAGTCAGAGATAAAATCAGTGTAATGAATGAGGCGGGTTTGAGTTGGTCACTGTGGTCTTATAGAGACCTCGGTAAACCTTATTTCGGTCTCTATTTGGGTAAAAAGCTAGATAAGCGCTTAGCGGCTGAGCTTAAGAACGGTTTGCAGTAAAGTTTATTGGTGCTTACCATTTAAGCCTGCTAAAGCAGCACTGGCAGCGCGAAATACCGCTCTGCCTTTATTCATGGTTTCATCCCACTCCATTTCTGGGATGGAGTCATAAACAACGCCAGCACCCGCCTGAATATGTAGGGTATCGTCTTTCAGAACGGCAGTGCGAATGGCAATCGCAGTATCCATATTACCGCTCCACGATAAATAGCCGATTGCACCCGAATAAATACCACGTTTGACAGGCTCTAATTCGTCAATAATTTCCATCGCCCGAATTTTGGGAGCGCCGCTTACTGTACCCGCTGGAAAACTAGCCCGGAGTACATCCATTGCATTTAAGTTCGGCAAGAGTTTACTAGTCACATTCGAGACGATATGCATGACATGTGAATAACGCTCGACGATCATTTTTTCGGTCAGTTTGACTGAGCCAATTTCACTCACCCGCCCTGCATCATTCCGCCCTAAGTCAATCAGCATTAAATGCTCGGCTAGCTCTTTTGGATCATTGAGGAGTTCTTGTTCTAATTCTTGGTCGCGCTGCTCAGTATCACCACGACGGCGTGTACCAGCGATAGGGCGCACCGTAATGGTGTCATCTTCTAAGCGTACTAAAATTTCTGGAGAAGAGCCGACTATGTGAAAGTCGCCTAAATTCAGGAAGTACATATAGGGTGAGGGATTCAAACGGCGCAAAGCCCGATAGAGATCCAGTGGCGGTGCAGCAAATGGAATACTCATGCGCTGGGAAAGCACTACTTGCATGATATCGCCCGCTTTGATGTATTCTTTGGCGGTGAGCACGGCGTCTTTAAAGCCTTGTTCAGTGAAGCCAGAAATGAAGTCACTTTCTTCAACTTGGCGTGAAACTGGGGCAGGGCGATACAGTCTGCGTGCTTCTTGCAGCTGGCGTTCTAAAGCATCTAATTTTTGCTGGGCTTGTTGATAGCCATTTGCTTCGGCATGCACAATTAAATGCAGTTCACCGCGTAGGCTATCAAAGACCACCACTTCATCCGATACCATTAATAAAATATCAGGCGTACCAATGGGATCAGGTTTGTCTTTGCCTTTAGCGAGCTTTTTTTCGATATAACGAATGGTTTCATAGCCGAAATAGCCCACCAAACCACCGGTAAAGCGTGGCAAGTACTCTAAATCAGGCACTTTGAATTGCGCTTGAAATTCACTAATCCAAGCTAGTGGATCAGCTACTTCAATGCTTTCAATGGCTTGATGCGCCCGATGAATTTCAACCCGTAAACCATAGACTTTAATAATGGTTTTTGCGGGCAAACCGAGCATCGAATAGCGACCCCATTTTTCGCCCCCCTGAACAGATTCAAACAGGTAGGAGTAGGGCGCATCAGCCAGTTTCAGATAAGCACTTAACGGCGTATCAAGGTCAGCGAGAATCGTCCGGCTGACCGGAACACGATTAAAACCTTGGGTAAAATAACTAGCAAAGGTGTCTTGATTCATGACAATGTCCAAACAAAAGGATTAAGAAAATGGCTGAGTTTAAGAAGAACTCAAGTACGCCATCGCCACAGTTTGTTTGGAAAAATAAGCATCATGCACACTGAATAAGGGTAGTTAATTCTTGGAAGGAGTCTATCACTGCATCCGGCTGATAGTCACGTATATCTTCGCCATGATTATAGCCATAGCTCACTGCAATGACTTTAAAACCCGCTGCCCGTGCTGCTTTAACATCCGATTTTGAGTCGCCCAGCATCAATGAATCAGCGGCTGCCACACCCAGTTGCTCAGCGGCATATAAAAGTGGCAGGGGGTGAGGCTTTTTTTCTGGCAAAGTGTCGCCACTCACAATCAAAGCAAAGCGCTCAAACAGACCTAAATCGCGCAGCAGCTTATGGGTAAATTGCTCGGCTTTGTTGGTTACACAAGCGATTTTGAGTTGTTTGCAGCTTTGCAAAAAGTCTAATCCAGCTAACACGCCCGGATAAACCCGGCTACGTTGCGAGGTATTGTCTGCATAAATACGCATGAATACCGCTAAAGTTTTTTCGAGTTCAATAGGGTCTGCAGGCGTATGTAAATCATTAGTGAGCGCGCGCTCTACTAAAGTTTTCACTCCATTACCGACCCAAGTGCGTACTGCTGCTTCGCCTCGCAGAGGCAAGCCAAGTTCCAACATGGTTTGATCGACTGAATAAGCAAGGTCAGGAACGCTATCCACCAGCGTTCCATCTAAATCAATCAAAACTAATTTAGGATTAAACTGAGCCATTTAAACCTTCGCTTCTGCTAATTGGGCGCGGAATTGGGCGAGCATGCTGTTATAGCGTTGTGGATCATTGCGATTGGCTGCCCCAAACACTGCCGAACCCGCGACAAACGTATCAGCCCCTGCTTCTTTGATCTCGCGAATATTACTTGCTTTCACGCCACCATCAATTTCTAAGCGAATCTCTAAGCCAGAGGCATCAATCAGTTTGCGAGCTTCGTGGAGCTTGGTGAGGGCTGAAGGAATAAAGCTTTGCCCCCCAAACCCCGGATTCACTGACATGATGAGAATCATATCAATCTTGTCCATGACGTATTCGAGGATACTTAACGGCGTGGCTGGGTTAAATACTAAGCCAGCCTTGCAGCCTTCCGCACGAATCAATTGCAACGTTCGGTCAATATGTTCAGAGGCTTCAGGGTGGAAAGTGATATAGGTTGCGCCTGCTTTGGCGAAGTCGGGAATAATCCGATCCACTGGTTTTACCATTAAATGCACATCAATGGGAGCAGTCACGCCATGCTTCCGCAAGGCTTCACAAACCAAGGGGCCAATGGTGAGATTGGGTACATAGTGATTATCCATCACATCGAAGTGGACAATATCGGCGCCTGAGGCTAATACATTGTCCACTTCTTCACCTAAACGGGCGAAATTCGCTGAAAGAATCGACGGTGCAATAAAGTCTGTTTGTCTAGACATGAAGGTTTTCCTCAAGGCAAGGCTGAAATGTCCACACTCTAAACTATGACTGTGAAAATGTGCAGCCTTACTCTTGAGGTAGATGGCTTACAGAGTAGAGTACATGAAGCCTAATGTGTAGTTATTGGCATCCGTTTCATGTTCTGAACCGGAGCCTATATTAAACACATGCTCCCACTCGCCACGTAAATGCAGGTTTTGGTTGAGTTGGTATTGTGCACCTACTCCCACTAATGGCGAGATGCCTGTATCGCTCGTTTCGTCAGCAGCGGTATCTAAGGATTCTTTAGTATCGCGCTCCCAAAACATTGCGCCACCTTTCCCCATCAATTCCAGATTAGGCACGACATTAATAGGTAGATAAGCCACGCCACTCAATTGATAGCCGGCAACTTCATTTTTAACGTAAATATTTTCTGTGCCCACCGCGCCTGCTTTCTCCGCAGTACCTAAGTTGGCATAGGCGAGTTCAGTACCAAACATGGGGTTAAAACGTGCGCCCCCAAAGATTTTCCAGCCTGCAGAGCCGTCTTCGCAGCTACCTTCAAAAAAAGGCATATTGCAAGCGTCGCTTTGCATCGCATAGCTCGCGCCGACACCAGCATACATTTTTAAGCCATTGTTAAAGCTAAAATTTGAGTCTACGGGTGCAGTATTAAAGCCAAATAGTCCATTAGCCTGTACTGCTTGAGCTGAACTCAATAAACCTATAATTATGCCCGCTAGAATATTTTTTTTCATAACCAACCCCCTGTTATTGTTCTTCTTTTTAATAGATAGAGTGAGTTAAGTTTTAGAATGTTGAAAAAGTTACGCCGACACTGAGTAAATCAACTCCGGTTTCAAATTCAGTATCTTCAGTGCCTGCACCAAATGCATGCTCCCATTCGCCACGTAAATGCATATTCGGGCCAACACGGTACTGTGCACCTACGCCAATTAAAGGACTGATGCCGCTATCAGTGGCGGTCGTTTTTTCGTTAATGTCTTTGACCTCTTTGCTGCTATCTTGCGACCAGCGCGCCAGCCCTGCTTTACCAATCAGCTCCATATGCGGTGCTACCGGTAAATAACCCACGCCCGCTGCATAAATAGCACTCATATCACTGGTAATATCCGCAGGTAAACGTCCATCAGGCGTATTTTTAGACTGGCCTTCAGCTTCACCTAGGTTCATATAACCTAGCTCAGCACCAAACATGCGATTGAATTTCATCCCACCATAGACTTTGCCGCCAGCCGTTAACCCATCATCGAAGGCACCTTGATTGCTCAAACCTAAATTGGCGCCGCCATAAATATGTGCTTGTGGAGAGACACCCCAATTTTGTTTTTGATAATTGCCGCCTGCAGCCACTGAAGAAGATAACACTAAGCCTAAGCCCAAAAGCATAGAAGCAGCGATTGCTGATTTTGTAAACATAGCCAAACCCCTAGTTTTCTATTTTATTATTGCTATTAATTAGTTATAGCGAAGAGAACGTTACACCCACGGACAATAAATCTAGCGGCTGCTTAGCTGAGCTGTCTTGGGTCATTTGATAACGCTCCCATTCAGCACGCACGCCCATATTGTTGCCAATGTCATAGTTAGCACCCGCACCGAAGAAAATATCTTTACCGTCAGTACCGACTGTGCCTGAAGATTTTTTCTGCTCATTTTCCCACCACCACAACCCAGCTTTGCCAAATAATTCGATTTGATCATTGACTAAGTAGGTGACGACGCCAGCAGTCGTATAGCCTTTGCTGCTTGAGCTAAGTGCATTGCTGCCATCCGAGCCTTGTTGGTCGCCAAACTGCACATAGCCGCCTTCGATGAAGATTTTTTCGGCCATGCGCACGCCGGAGTAAGCTTTCCAAGTATTGCTGGTTTCACCGCAATTAGTGAGGCCAGTGCAAAACTCTGAGGAGGCCATACCTAAGCTAGCGCCAAGATAGTTGGGTGAAGGTGTAGTGGTTGTTGATGTATCGTCGTCCGCTTGAACGGATTGAAAACAGCATAGACACCCAGCAAACACCAAAACTCGCCACGAAAGTGAGTGGTTCATGTTGCCCCTTAGTTTTTATTATTTTTTATTTGGGTTCTTGTAGCTGAAGTTTAAGGGAAAACAGGTAAGGGGTGAAGAATTTCAGATAAGCGCACTGACAAGCGTATACCTGCCAAGTAAATTACAAGGCAGGTGATTGATTTTAAAAGTATTATTTGCCAGCTTTCAGTTTGGCAGCGCGCTCAGGGAAATTGGCCTCCAATACGCGCAGACTATCGGCAGCTAAATCGGCTTTACCTAATTGTTGAGCAGAACGTACTTTGATTTCTAAAGCATCAATAATGACCGGTGAGCCTTGGTAATGCTTGATCGCATACTCAGCGCGGTTGAAAGCAGCTAACCAAGCACCACGTTGGACATAATATTTAGCAACATTGACTTCGGATTCGGCTAAGGTATTACGCAAGTATTGCACACGTAATTGGGCATCTTTGGCATAAGGGCTATCGGGATAACGGTTAATAACCCTCGAGAAATCATGGAAGGATTCTTTCTGGCGGACAATATCCAGGTCGGCAATCGAACGTGGGAAGACCCGGTCTACTAAACTGCTACCCCGATTGAAATTCACCAAACCGCGTAAGTACAATGCATAAGGCATATCTTTACTGCCCGGATTCATCCGAATAAAACGGTCAACCATATCTAAAGCAGTGTCTGGCTCATCATATTTGTAATAAGCGTAGGCAGATTCAAGTTGTGCTTGTTGTGCATGCACACCCAAGGGATAACGAGCCTCTAAAGATTCGTAAAGTTTGATAGCGCGTTGGTAATCAGTTGATTTAATGGCTGTTTGCGCTTGTTGATAAATGGCTTCAGCCGATAAACCTTCGGTTTCATCTTTTTTAGAAGAATTGCTAGAGAACATAGAGCAAGCACTTAAACTAGCGGCAAGCATCAGAGTTAAGACAAGGCGAGAGGGTTGCGCTAGGAATGTTCTACTTATCGACATTTGTTTTATAACACGTATGATGGAATAAAGTTGTAAGTATACCGCATTCATTGGTTTTAACATGCCCCAAGATCAGCAAATAATTAGCATTGTCCCGCCGGAAATGGCACAACAACGTTTAGACCAAGTTGTAGCCAGCCTATGCCCACAATACTCCCGGAGCCAATTGCAAAAATGGATAAAATCCGGACAAGTATTGGTCGATAATAAGCCGCTCAAACCCAAGGAACGCTTAACCGGCGGCGAGCAGATTATTATCCATGCCACGCAAGAAGTCCAAACGCGCTCAGAAGCCGAGGAGATGCCGCTTGATATTGTCTATGAAGATGACGATATTTTAGTACTGAATAAGCCAGCTGACTTAGTCGTACATCCCGGTGCCGGGAATTGGTCAGGCACTTTGGTGAATGGCTTATTACACTATGACCCTAAATTAGAGTACTTGCCGCGTGCTGGTATTGTGCATCGTTTAGACAAAGACACCACAGGCTTAATGGTGGTCGCGAAGACTTTGGAGGCGCATAACTCTTTAGTTGAGCAGCTTCAAGAGCGCGATGTCAGCCGTGAATATTTAGCACTCGTTCAACGCCCAGTGATTGCAGGCGGTACGATTGAGGGTAATATCGGTCGCCACCCTATTGATCGCTTAAAAATGGCCGTGATTGAGGGTGGTAAAGAAGCGATTACACATTACCGGGTTGAGGAACGTTTTCGCCACCACACCTTGTTGCGGGTTGCTTTAGAAACAGGCCGTACTCATCAAATTCGTGTGCATCTAACGGCGAATAATATGCCGATTGTGGGCGACCAACTGTATGGCGGGCGTCCGCGTGTACCGGCGGGCATTAGCGGTGAGCTGCGCGAGGCCTTACAAACCTTCCCACGCCAAGCCTTACATGCGACGCGCTTAGGTTTAAACCATCCAATTACTGAAGAAGCATTGGAGTGGGAAGCTCCTGTACCTGCGGATATGGAGACGCTGTTAGCGCTATTACGCGCAGAGGAACCCGTATGAATAATTGGCTGAAACCTGTTTGGCCAGCTCCCGGTAATGTGCAGGCAGTTTGTACGACACGAACGGGTGGTGTCAGTGTGGCTCCTTTTGATTCCTTGAATCTCGGCGATCATGTCGGCGATGATCCGATGGCAGTAGCACGTAATCGCCAATTAGTCGCTGAAGTATTAAATTTACCGGCTACGCCTTTTTGGTTACAGCAAGTGCATGGTGTTAAAGTAGCAAGGCAGAATGTCGACAATCTGGGTTGTCCAGCCGATGCTTCGGTTGCGATCAAAACTAACGAAGTGTGTGTGGTGATGACTGCTGATTGCTTGCCGGTTTTATTCTGTGATCGTGCCGGAACCCGAGTAGCAGCAGCGCATGCAGGTTGGCGCGGTTTATGTGATGGGGTTTTAGAAGAAACGGTACGTGCTTTGGATTGTGATCCCGCAGAAATACTTGCGTGGATGGGGCCTGCGATTGGCCCGCAAGCCTTTGAAGTCGGGGACGAAGTGCGTGCGGCTTTTATGCGGCATGACCAACGTGCCACTGAGGCTTTCAAGCCGATGGTAGAGGGTAAATGGCTAGCCGATATTTATCAGTTAGGCCGCCAACGCTTAGCTAGTGTCGGTGTTAATGCCGTATTCGGTGGTGATTTATGTACCTATGCCCAGCAGGATCTATTCTATTCATTCCGGCGTGATGCTCAAACAGGCCGCATGGCTAGCCTCATTTGGCTCAGCTAACTAAAGTTTTTCTTGGCAAAACTTGTTGATTAAGGGATGGAATTGCTGTCCCTTTGGGATATACTTGCCCCCCTGAATCATTAAGATTGTCGACATTAGGCTTAAATACAAGCATAACTAGCAGCATCTACTAGGAGCACGAAGGAGTACGGATGATGAGCCAACAAGGTAAAGCCATGCTCGATGAATCTTTTCTGGATGGCGAACAAGCCATTCTCTTAGAACAGATTTATCAGCAATATCAAGAATCCCCAGAAAGCCTGTCTGCTGAGTGGCGGGACTACTTTAAAACCATCGATCTCTTAGAACAAGGTGCTGGCTTAAACAGTAGTAGCGGCAAAACTAATGGCGTCGCAGGTGCTGCGATGTCTGGCAGCGATACCTATCAGCCACAAAGCGTCTTAGAACGTCGTAGTTTCCAAGTACGCGTTTCACGGTTAATCAATTCATATCGCTATGTGGGTCATTTAGCTGCGCATACTAATCCCTTAGGTGACTATGGTACGCGGATGAATCTTCCAGAATTAACGCTGGAAACCAATGACCTAAAAGACACCGATCCGAATATTGCTTTTGACCCTGGCTCTTTCAATCTGAAAAGCACACCAACACTGGGCAATATTTTCACTGCATTAAAAGAAACCTATACGCGCACGATTGGTTTTGAATACATGCATATTATGGATTTGGAAGAAAAGCGCTGGATTCAGGCTCGGATTGAGCCGGATATGGGGCGTGAGCTACTCAGTAACGATCAAAAGAAAATGCTGCTGAAGCAATTAACAGCAGCAGAAGGCTTTGAGCAATATTTGCATCGTCGTTATGTCGGCCAAAAACGTTTCGGCTTGGAAGGTGGCGAAAGCTTAATTCCGATGTTGCATCGCATTCTGCAAGAAGGCGGTGCTGCGGGCATGAAAGAAGCTGTGATCGGTATGGCGCATCGTGGTCGTTTGAATGTGCTGATCAATGTGATGTACAAGCCTTCTGGCGTATTATTCAGCGAATTCGAAGGCAAGGTCAGCGACGGTCAATATACGGGCGACGTTAAATATCACAAAGGTTATTCCAGCGATATTATGACTGACGGTGGCCCAGTCCACTTAGCGCTAGGCTTCAATCCATCGCATTTAGAAATCGTTAGCCCTGTTGTAATCGGTTCAGTGCGTGCACGTCAAGAACGTCGTGGTGATCGTACGGGCGAGCAAGTGATGGCGATTAGTATCCACGGTGACGCAGCCTTTGCAGGTCAAGGCGTGGTCATGGAAACTTTCAATATGGCTCAAACGCGCGGTTATCGCACGTTGGGTACGATCCATATTGTTATCAATAACCAAGTCGGTTTCACCACGAGTACTACCACGGACAGCCGTTCTACGCATTATCCAACGGATGTGGCGAAGATGATCAATGCGCCGATCATTCACGTGAATGGTGATGATCCAGAAGCAGTTATTTATGCAGCGAAAGTTGCTTTAGATTATCGCAATCGCTTCAAGAAAGACGTAGTGATTGACTTAGTTTGCTATCGCCGTTTAGGTCATAACGAGGCCGATGAGCCAGCGATGACTCAGCCAGTTATGTACGGGATTATCCGTAATTTGCCGACCACTCGTACCCAATATGCTGAAAGATTGGTTAAGGATGGCGTGATCACACGTGAAGAATCGGATGCGATGGTGGCCGAGTTCCGTGCGGTGATGGATGCAGGCGAAATGGTACGTGGTTATTTTGGTCAGCCGAATGTAGAAGGCTTACCAAACGAACTGCAAACCCACTGGAAAAATTACTTAGGCGGCACTTGGCGCGATAAAGTAAGCAGTGCGGTTAGTGCTGAGCGTGTAGCAGCGCTGTCCTCGAGCTGGTTAAATAATATTCCAGCTGATTTCAAAGTACACCGCCGTGTTTTGAAAGTTATCGAAGATCGCGTTGCGATGGGTAAAGGGGAAAAGCCAGCCGATTGGGGCTTTGGTGAGACTTTGGCCTATGCTACTTTGCTGGAAGAAGGTCGCAATGTACGCCTGTCTGGTCAAGATTGTGGTCGTGGTACGTTCTCGCATCGCCATGCAGTCTTGCATCATCAAGAGGAGCGTAAACAGTGGCTACCGCTGCTCAATCTGACGCCGACTCAAGGTGCGTTTAACGTCATCGATTCGGTGCTCTCAGAAGAAGCAGTATTGGCTTATGAATATGGCTATTCCACCGCTGAACCAGAGAATTTAACGATTTGGGAAGCCCAATTCGGCGACTTCGTCAATGGCGCGCAAGTGGTGATTGACCAGTTCATTAGTTCTGGTGAGCAAAAGTGGCAACGTTTATGCGGTCTGGTGATGTTCTTGCCCCATGGCTTTGAAGGCCAAGGCCCGGAGCACTCCTCAGCACGGATTGAGCGGATGGTGCAATTAGCTGCACAGGAAAATATCCAGATTGTAGTGCCAACTACGCCTGCGCAAACTTTCCACATGCTGCGTCGCCAAGTGTTGCGTAATTATCGCAAGCCATTGATTGTATTCACCCCCAAAAGCTTGCTGCGTCACCCCTTAGCAGTGAATGACCTGAAAGATTTCACTGAAGGCGAGTTCCAAGTTGTCATTGATGATGTGGATGTCAAGCCAGAGGGTAAGTCAGCAGTGGATCGCGTGATCATGTGCTGTGGTAAAGTTTATTACGACTTATTGGAAGAGCGTAGAAAGAGTAATCTGGACAATGTTGCTATTGTACGGATTGAGCAACTCTATCCATTCCCAGCACCTGAGTTGCGTGAAGTAGTTTCTGCTTATCCAAATCTACAAACTTTGATTTGGTGCCAAGAAGAGCCAGTCAACCAAGGTGCGTGGGACGGAATTCGTCACCGCTTCGAGGCTTATGAATTGGCTGAGATATCTTGTGTTAGCCGCCCAGCCGCCGCTGCTCCGGCGGTAGGCTCGCTATATGTGCATCAAGCGCAGCAGCAAGCACTGGTCAAGGAAGCCTTAGGTTTAGGTCAAAAGTAATTTATACCTAGACAATTAGCAGTTTAAACTCTGCTAAGCAGCTCAAATAAAAGGCATCTGTGCAAACAGGTGCCTTTTTTGTTTACAATTCTGGTTTTAGTTTATCTGGGGAATAGCTGTGCGACTGTCGGTTGAAGATTATCGTCAATGGAAAAATAAAAGCGTTACTCTGTTAGGAATGTCTGGCGTAGGAAAAACGCATCTTTCCGCTACTTTACGCCAGCATGATTGGTTCCATTATTCCGGCGATTATCGGATTGGTAAGCGCTACTTGGATGAAGCTATTCTCGATCTGATTAAAGAGCAGGCGATGAAAGTGCCGTTCTTAAAAGATCTGCTGCGCAAAGATTGGATCTTCATCACTAATAACATCACGATTGATGATCCCGGTCCGGTACTGTCTTATGTAGGCAAGCTCGGTAATCCTGAATTAGGTGGTGTAGCACTTGATCAATTTGTGCGTCATCAGGCTGAATACCGCTTAGCAGAAATTCGTGCCATGTACGATGTGCCGGAATTTATTCGCAAGGCGCACAATATTTACGGCTATTCTCATTTTGTGAATGATGTCGGTGGCAGTTTATGCGAGCTGGATGAGCCGGGGGTGATTGAGCTATTAGCCGAGCATTCCTTGATTCTATATATCCAGGTGACGACACCGGCTGAAGAGCAAAAGCTGATTGATCGCGCTAAAAGTGATCCTAAGCCTTTGTACTATCGTCCGCAGTTCTTGCAAGAGCAGTTAGCTATCTATCTGCAAGAAACGGGTTTGCAGTATGCAGCACAGATGGATCCGGATGAATTTACCCGCTGGATTTTTCCTCGCTTATTTCATTCACGAATTCCCCGCTATGAAACGATTGCGCGCAACTACGGCTATACGGTGACTTCAGAAGAGGTTGCAAAAGTGCGTAACGAACACGATTTTAATGCATTAGTAGAAACTGCTATTAACCGTCATCAGGGTGCATAACTATGCCATTGGTTGATCATTCAGGGCTGCCTACCTTTCAGCGTTTGCTGGCAGAAGGGCAAGATATTCTTCGCGAAGACTATGCGCAGCATCAAGATATTCGTGAGTTACATATTGGCTTACTGAATATGATGCCGGATGCAGCCTTGATGGCGACCGAGCGCCAATTCTTCCGTTTGGTGGGTATGTCGAATCAGATTGCCCAATTCCATATGCATGTTTTCACCTTGGATAGTCTGCCTCGTGGTGAAGCCGCTCAAGCGCATATTGCCCAATACTATGAAAAATTTGCTGATCTTAAGCAGAAGGGCTTGGATGCGCTGATTATTACCGGTGCTAACCCTGTGCATGCCCAGCTAGAAGATGAACCTTTTTGGCCTGGCTTAATGGAAGTGGTTGAATGGGCACAGGAAAACGTGACTTCAACCCTGTGCTCTTGTTTGGCTAGCCATGCGATTGTTCAGCATTTGTATGGGATTCGCCGGTGTCCGTTAGGCTTTAAGCGTTGGGGCGTGTATAAACATGCCTTAACCATGCCAGAACATCCTTTAGTCTCTAACTTAAATACGCATTTTGATGTGCCGCATTCGCGTTTTAATCAAATAGACCGTGAGCAGTTAGAAGAGAAAGGTTTGAGGGTTTTGGCGGAAAGCCATAAAGCCGGTGTGCATTTAGCGGTAAGCCCAGATTTATTCCGCTTTGTATTTTTCCAAGGTCATCCTGAATATGACGGGATTAGCCTAATGAAGGAGTTCCGGCGCGAGGTGAATGCTTGGTATCTTGGGCGTCGCCCCGATTATCCGCCATTTCCACAAAACTACTTCCGCCCACAAGTGAAAGCGATTTTAAATGAATATCGCCTGCGCCTAGCGTATGCACGAGTACATGGTACGGAGATTCCCGAATTTCCCGAAAGCAGTTTGATTTCGTTACTACCGAATACTTGGCGTGATACGGCCAAGAGCATGGTCAGTAACTGGATTGGTAAAGTCTATCAACTGACTAATAACGAAAGACATTTGCCGTTTATGGATGGGATTGATCCCAATAACCCGCTGGGTTTGCGCTAGACTTTCAGTATGTTTAGAGCCATTTTATTTCTCTGTGCTTTTGCCCTATTAGTTTATAGCCTCATGTCTATAGCCAAATATTGGGATTTTGCTGAGCTTGAGCCGGATATTGCGGCTTTGATGACGAAGGGCGTAAAAGCCGCTGAGGTGGAAGCACAGATCAATACAGCTATCCAAAACGATAATCCTGAGGATGCGCGGATGTATTTAGCAGTCGCGCAGACCTTTGCTTATCCAGTTAATACTGCAAGTTTCCTCCCGCGTATCGAAGCTTTAGAAACACCTTGGCAAGTCACTCGCCGACAAGCTGAGCAATTTGCGAAAGGCTTTATTGAAGGTTCGGGCGATACGGGCGCAGGTGTGGCCGGTGCTGTCACTGCAGATTTCACCGTGATTGGCGATGCGCGTGATTTGTATGAGCAGTATCAAAACTTGCAAGCTGGCAAAGAGGTCAATGAGTTGATTACTGCTTTGGCTGGCGTGGGCGTGGGCTTAACGGCGATTACAGTATTAAGTTCTGGCTCGGCTGCACCCTTAAAAACTGGATCTTCTACTCTTAAAATGGCCACACGAGCCAATAAGCTCTCACCCAAGATGCAGTCTGTGCTCATTAAGCAAGCGACTGATTTATTTGATTATAAAACATTTTTACTAGCAACTCGTGGCGAGAAAAGTCTCGATAATTTACGCCAAGTTGCAATCAAGGCTTATAACCCCAAAGCGCTCAATGCTTTAAGTGACACGGCCACTCAAGTGAATTCGATTCGCAAATCCACTTCGCTGGTCGATACTTTAGATATTTTGCGCTATGCCGATTCAGCAGATGATTTACGCCGCTTAGAAAAGCTCAGTGTGAAATACGGCACTGAAACTAAAGGTGTTTTGAAACTATTAGGCAAGGGCGCGCTTGGCACGGCGAGAGTGTTGCGCTATGCCACTGAATTAGCGATTGCGGCACTCGCCAGTTTAGTCTCTTTACTGGCGAGCCTAATTTCGCTCAGTGCTTGGATACGTTCGAAAGCGGCCTAGGCTTAATGTACGACTCGCGATTTACCATTGCTGCTAAGGATTTTTACACTATCCCCAACTTGGAACATTTCATCGGCGATTTGCGCTAGAGCGACGATTTTATCGTTTTGCAATTTGACGGTGATTTCTAAGCCTTGTTTAGCGTCTGAGGCACGGTCAATAATGCTACCAATCGCGCTCCCAGCTACTGCACCCGCTACACTGCCGACGATTTGCGCTTTGCCTTGACCGACTTCGCTACCCGCTACACCCCCAATAATTCCACCTGCGACTTGCCCCGTTTCGGAGCTGTTTTGTTCGATCATCACAGGGCGCACCGAGACGACTGTACCAAATTGCACTTCTTGCAAAGTACCGGCTTGAGTTGTGCTATAGCGATTACTGGAAGGTGCTGCCGTACAGCCTGCTAAATAACTAATCGAAAAAGAAAATGCGAAAAAATACAGTAATGAGTGTTTGAGTTTCATAAAAAGCCCCTATTTATAGCGTCACGCTCAATTTTTAAAATATAGAGTTAGATTAATTTGTTATTGGCGGCCTGAATGCCCAAAACCACCCGTGCCGCGTGCAGATTGATCAAAATCTTCCTCGGCGGCCCATTCTACTTGTACCACCGGCACAAATACTAATTGTGCAATGCGCTCACCCGGTTCTATGACAAAGCTTTGCTGCCCACGGTTCCAACAGGAGATCATTAATTGCCCTTGGTAATCTGAATCAATCAAGCCGACTAAATTACCTAAAACCACACCGTGCTTATGCCCTAAGCCTGAGCGTGGCAAAATGACGGCGGCTAAACTTGGATCACCAATATGAATCGCAAGCCCGGTAGGAATCAGTTGAGTCTCACCTGGATTGAGCGTTAATGCAGTATCTAAGCAAGCCCGTAAATCCATCCCTGCTGAACCGCTAGTGGCATAGGCCGGCAAAGGAAATAATTTACCAATACGTGGGTCGATAATTTTATATTCAATGCGTGCCATCTTGCTGTTTCCAAGTTTGATAATGTGCGCTGATTAGTTTCATCAGCGCTTGCGCGAGTTGCTTTTTATCCATGTCGGGCAATGAGGTCGAACCACCCTGCCAAACCACCTCTAAAGCATTATTGTCTTGATCAAAGGCTTTGCCATCCCCGACCAAATTGGCAGCCACCATTTTCAAGCCTTTACGCTCTAATTTACTGCGGGCATAAGTCAGTACATCATTGGTTTCAGCAGCAAAGCCCACACTGAAAAGTTGGGGGTTGGCAAGGCTTAAGGTTGCTAAAATATCGGTGGTTTTAGTCAAAGCTAAACTCAATTCATCCGTGGATTTTTTGATTTTTTGGTCAGCCACTACAGCAGGTGTGTAATCGGCTACTGCAGCAGTCGCAATGAAAATATCTGCATTGCTTACGGCTAATTGGCAAGCTTCGAGCATTTGCTGTGCAGTTTCTACTGAAGTACGTTGTACTTTAGCCGGTGCGGCCAAGTTAACAGGGCCAGAAACTAAGCTGACTTCAGCGCCTAAGTCACGTGCTGCTTCAGCGACTGCATAGCCCATTTTTCCTGAGCTGCGATTCGTAATAAAGCGCACTGGGTCGATCGGTTCGCGAGTTGGGCCTGCGGTAATTAACACTTTGCAGCCACTTAACGGTAAATCAACAGGCTGATAAAAGTCGAGCATGGCTTGAAGTAGCGCAGCAGGCTCTAACATGCGTCCGGGGCCAATATCACCACAGGCTTGTGCACCTTGATCAGGGCCAAGGATGCACACCCCACGTTTAGTTAAAGTGGCAATATTTTCTTGAGTAGCTGCATGTTTCCACATTTGTTGATTCATCGCGGGCGCAATACTAAGCGGGGCAGCAGAGGCTAAGCAGAGTGTAGTGAGTAAATCGTCAGCCATGCCAGCGACTAAACGCGCAATGAGATCAGCAGTCGTGGGGGCTATTAAAATATGATCAGCCCAACGTGCTAATTCAATATGCCCCATGCCCGCTTCGGCGACTGGATCAAGCAAGGTGGTATTCACAGGATGACCAGAAAGGGCTTGCAGTGTGAGTGGCGTAATAAATTCACCAGCAGCTGGCGTCATGCAGACGCGCACCGTCGCACCCGCTTTAGTCAGTAGACGTGTCAACTCCGCAGCCTTGTAAGCCGCAATGCCACCACTTATCCCTAAAAGAATTTGTTTGCCTTGTAGTGTCATACAATCAGCCTGTCTTAACCTCGTCACTGAGTCTCATGATACCGATAAAAAATTGGCCTGCCGATGAACGCCCGCGTGAAAAATTAATCTTACGTGGCGCTCAGGCTCTGTCCGATGCTGAGTTGCTAGCGATCTTTTTGCGTACGGGTACGCGCGGCAAAACAGCTGTCGATTTGGCTCGCGAATTATTGCATGAATTTGGCAGTTTGCGCGCTTTGTTTGAGGCGGACGAAGAGCATTTTTGTGAAGGTAACGGTTTAGGCCAAGCTAAGTATGTGCAACTGCAAGCTGTGCTAGAAATGTCGAGCCGCTATTTAAAAGAACGCTTAGACCGCGGTGCTGCTTTATCTGACCCTGATTCGGTGCGTTTTTATTTGAGCACTCGCCTACGTGATCGACCCGCTGAAGTGTTTGCCTGCCTATTTTTAGATAATCGTCATCACGTGCTGCAATACGAAGAGTTATTTCAAGGCACAATAGATAGCGCTACCGTACATCCACGTGAAGTCGTGCGCAATGCAATCAAGCATAATGCGGCAGCCGTGATATTTGCCCACAATCACCCCTCGGGGATTGCTGAGCCAAGCCAAGCCGATGAGCGCATTACCCAAAAACTCAAGGATGCTTTAGCACTGATTGATGTACGTGTGCTTGATCATTTTGTAGTGGGGGAACAGATTGTTTCGTTTGCGGAGCGTGGTTTGCTCTAGGGCTATCGGGTTGACGCCTAGCCCTAGCTTTTGCGGCTGGCGCTTATTTTGTTTTCAAAATATCGCGAATTTGAATCAACAGCTCTTCTTGAGTAGGGCCAGCAGGTGCTGCTTCTTTGGGTTTTTGCAGTTTATTAAGGGCTTTAATCAACAAGAAAATAGCCATAGAGATAATCAAGAAGTCGATCATGGTTTGGATGAACGCGCCATACTTAATGACGACTTTGCCTGCTTCATCCAAGGCAATCGATAAATCGCTAAAATTAACTCCACCTAATAACATACCGATGGGCGGCATAATAATGTCATTGACTAAAGAAGTAACAATTTTGCCAAAAGCGGCACCGATGACCACACCAACGGCGAGGTCAACCACATTGCCGCGCATGGCAAATGCTTTAAATTCACTGAGAAAGCTCATAATGTAATCTCCATATTGTTAGTAGAAATGTCCCACCAGACTTGAGTTAAGGGATTGTCTAAAGCCTAGACAAGTTGCTCGTAAAATATGCAAATTCTCTACTGGCGTAATAAAAAAAGCGACAAGTAGTAATTATTCACCGAATGACTGGCTTTATCACAAGCCAAGTGGCTTTAATAAGTCGAGTAAATCATCTTGATTAAAGTTGGAATCTGCTTGATTAGTACCTGTATATAGACCATCTGCGAGCAATTGTTTACGTTCTTGCAGCTTCAGAATCTTCTCTTCAACCGTCTCTTCAGTGAGTAGCTTGTAAACAAAGACGGGCTTATCTTGACCAATCCGATAAGCGCGATCGGTCGCTTGTTGTTCGACGGCTGGATTCCACCAAGGGTCATAATGAATGACGGTATCCGCAGCAGTAAGGTTCAAACCCGTACCACCTGCTTTCAAACTAATTAGGAAAACTTGAGCGTCACCTTCTTGGAAAGCATTGATCGCTGTTTCACGATCACGAGTTTGCCCGGTGAGCTTGCTAAACTTAATAGTATGCTTGACTAACTCTTGCTCAATCAGCTCAAGCATGGAAGTGAATTGCGAGAACAGCAGCACTTTACGCCCTTCATCTAGCATTTCGATCAGCATCTCCATCAGCATCTCCAGCTTAGCTGAGGCTTTAATGCCTTGCGCACTCTCGAGCTTCAACAGGCGTGGATCACAACAGACTTGGCGAAGTTTCAGCAGCGCATCCAAAATCATAATTTGACTACGTGCAAAGCCTTTCTGATTAATTTCTTCGCGCAGCTTTTTATCCATGGCTAAGCGCACGCTTTCATACAAATCGCGCTGTAAGCCTTCTAAAGCAATGGTGCGAATAATTTCGGTTTTAGGCGGCAATTCTTTCGCAACATGCTCTTTAGTCCTGCGTAGCATGAAGGGCTGTAAGCGCTTGCGCAGTTGCATCTGCCGTTCAGGGTCACTATGCTTTTCAATTGGCACGCGGAATAAGCGCCCAAAACGATCCAAAGGCCCTAAGAAACCAGGCATCAGAAAGCGGAACATTGACCACAATTCACCGAGATGATTTTCCATTGGTGTACCGGTCAGGCACAAGCGATGGCGTGCATTTAGTTCATAAATGACTTGGGTCGTTTTAGCTTTGGCATTTTTAATCGCTTGAGCTTCGTCCAAAATCAAATAATGAAATTCATGCTGGCGATAAAGTTCTTCATCCCGCAGTACTAAAGCATAGGTAGTTAGCACTAAATCATAGTCTTTGAGCTGCTCGAAATATTGCTCGCGTTCAGGGCCATGCAGGGTTAAAACTTTGAGTGAAGGTGTGAATTTTTCTGCTTCGCGCCGCCAATTGCTCATCAAACTAGTCGGGGCAATCACTAAAGTAGGGCGGTCAGCGCGCCCAGCCTGTTTCTCAATTAAAAGGTGTGCTAGAGCCTGTAAGGTTTTGCCCAAGCCCATATCGTCCGCAAGCACGCCATTGAAATGATATTCGCGTAAAAACTGCAACCAATTCAAACCTTCGTATTGATATTCGCGCAGATCGGCGTTTAAATCTTTGGGTAGCTCCACTGGGCGAATGCCTTGGAAGTGAATGAGTTGCTTACTTAGCAAACGTAATTCATCAGCACCCTTCCACGTTAAACGTGGATCATTCAGCAGATCGGTTAAACCTAAACCTTGAACCTGATGCAGCAGTAAATTGCCATCAGCATTCAAAGGCGCATGATCATACAATTCAATTAGAGTATCTAAGATTTTGGTCAGACGTTGGGAATCGAGTTTAACCCAATGCTTCTCATCTAAAGGAATCAGCAAGTGCTGTTGATCTTGTAGGAGCTTTTTCAGCTCTTGGGGATCATGCATCTGCGAAATCATGTCGACTAAAATCGGCAAGAGATTAATCCGCTTACCGTCGACCACAAAGCCTAAGCTGATTTCAAACCAGTTTTCGCCGCTGCTCGCAAGCTCCGCTTCCCAGTCATCAATGGTGGTAAATTCTAGCGAGAAATTATCAGCGTATTCAATTTCCCAGCCATCAAGCTCTAGCTCGGCTAAGCCTTTTTCCAGCAGATAATTCCAACGCAAAGCTTGTAAACTAGGATTGTCACTAGGTACGCGTAGTTCTAATTTATTAGGTTCGGTACCTTCAAAGCCTAGCACTTGTAATTGCTCTAAGGCATCTTGCTCAAAATCTAAATCACGATGAATCCGATAGCGGATATTCTCATCGCGCACCGTTTGAATGCCTTGTGTACTGTAATTGGCTAATTGGTGATTGCCGTATTTAAAGCTTAAGCGAATGCGGTGCTGGCCAAAGCTGGAGGCATGTTCGTCAGGAATGTACAGCAGGACATGCGCGACCGGTACAATGCCGGTTTCCTCAATCACCTGCGGATTCATGCTCGCATCAGGTAAGGGGATTTCGGCATCGGGGAGAATATCGAGTAAACGTTGGCTGACTTGGTTAGCTTCAGTGCTCGGGATAGGTGGAGCAGTGAGTAGCTTAAGTACTTGTGCTGCGGTCATCGAGCCATGCTCTAACGCACCACATTCACCGCGTAACTGGTCAATATAGAACAGTTTTTCCATCCAGAAATAATCTTGTATGGGTGGAATAGTCCGATGGCGAATTTGGCTATTACTGCCTTTTTCTTCCCAATAAATATCGAGGCTGCGCGGCGCACCCGCTTTAAGGGCTAAATGTTCGGTGGTTTTCCAAAAGGCACGACCTGTTTTTAAGAGCATTTCGAGTGCAATTAAACCCACACTACCTTTTAGTTCTAGCTGGCGCGAGCTAGAACTGTAATAAGTGGTATGGGGGACAATCAGCTGACTGATATCTGAGTCAATTTCTTGGTAGTGAAAAGGATGATTTTTCCATGCATAAATCAAATCATCTAATTGCACTTGGTAAGCTTGACCATAACCACCACGTTTCAGGCGGGTTGCTTTACGTGGATTAATCTCAACTCGATTACTTAATTTATTGCGCTGCTCTAGCAGGTAAATCAAGTCCATGCGTGTTGTTTCAGCACTGTCCTCAGCTTGAGGGTCTGCAGCTTGACGCGGAGCAGTATTCAAATCGGCTAGCCAGAGTTGGACCGCAGTTGGCTCGTCGATTTTTTCAGTGACAGTTTTGGGTGCAGAGGATTGAATTCGGTCGCCTACATATTGGAGTAGGGTAGCAACTGCATGCTTACATTGATGGTTTACAGGGCAGGTGCAGGTGCTAACAACTTGATGGTTATTCAGATCCAGTAATACATCAGTGCTGTAATTGCTATTGCCTAGTACAATACCTTTGAGCCGTACTTCACTTAAACTAGGGAAATCACTAGAGAGCTCAATGACACGCTTAGCCTCGAAATAGTGTACACCACGTTGAAGCGTGGTCGCATCGAAGCTGACCAACACCATCTCGGGAGGAAACCCGTGTTGGCGTAAGGCTCGTATATGTTCAGGTCTCAACATAAAGGTGTCGTGTCACCGAGTTGAAAAGCCGCAATATTCCCATTCATAGCTAAGGTAGGCAAGCAAGCCTCACAGTTTGCATATGTGAATTTTCACATTGATTTTTATTTAAAAAGCCCCTGCGGTTTTTTATACAAAAACCTCTCACTAGCGGCGAATAGGCTGAATTATATCGGCTACAAAGCACCACTACGCTTAATTTCTAGGTAGCGATTAATCAGCTGGGTGGATAAGTCGGTTGGAGAGACGTCTAAGCATAAAGTTCCCGTTGCACGTATTCGCTCGAGTGTTTGTTGGCGCAAATGCAGATAGTGTTGAGTCGCTGCTTGCTCAATAGCATCTTCTAAATTATCGACGGGTTGCTCCAATTTAAGATCGAGTGCCTGCTCGCGCATGCTCGCCAGCAGAAGTAAATGCCGTTTTCGCAACAGTGTTAATGCCGGTAATAAATCATCAGTGTCTTCATCCCGCAAATTACTGATTAAAATCACTAAAGCACGCTTTTTATGACGAATTAGCAACTCAGAGGCTGCTTGGCTGTAATCAGGGGCTTGCAGGGTAGCTTGTAAATCATACAGTGTATTGAGAATTTGATTCAGGCTAAGTTGGCCTTTTTTTGCAGGTAACCAACGCTCAGCACCACCAAAAGTCGCCAAACCCACTGCATCCCCTTGTTTAAGTGCCACATAAGCCATTAATAACACAGCATTAAGTGTGTGATCAAAGTGAGAAAGCTCGCCGTCTTTGGCCTGCATACGATGACCGCAATCGATCAAGAAAATAATATCTTGATCGCGCTCATCTTGGTATTCACGTGAGATAGCTTTGTGCATGCGCGCACTGGCTTTCCAATCAATTTGGCGTAGGCTATCACCTGCACGATATTCACGTAGCTGATGAAAGTCTTGGCCTTCGCCACGTCTGCGCCGTTTCATGATCCCCAAATGGCTCAGATGATTATCAGTAGCTAATAAAGCATATTGCGCAATCGCTGCAAAGTTGGGGTAAACCCTCACCTCGGATTCAACAATTAATTTGCGGTCGCGCCACCACAGCTGAAAAGGGGACAGTACTCGTATTTGGGTTTTCGGGAATAGGTATTTCCCACGCTCTAACGGGGTGATGCTGTAGACAGGTTCTGCATATTCGCCTACCGGCAAACTAAAGCGCAGCGGTAAACCTTGAGCTTGCACTTGTTGCGGATAATGATCATAGAGGATGACGGTCAGCGGTTTAGCACTGGTATGGCGAATTCGCAGGCTAATATTACGTTTAATCCCCACAGGTAGTGAGGCAGGCACTAAGCGTTCAATTTCTAAGCCATGCTTAGATAAAGAGAGCAGGGCATCAATCAGCCAGAGGCCAACGCTAAGACCTATAAAGGTATACCAAATGCCGATCCATGTTGGTAAAAAACTCACCAACACAGCTAACGCTAAATTAGCTGCAATGACATAAAAGCTGCGGCGGGCAGGCAGAATCATTGGCGCGGTGCTTCAGTTTTTTCGAGTACTGCATTCAATACATGATCGGTGTTATAGCCTTCCAACTCCATTTCTGGCGCTAAGGACACACGATGGCGCAACACGGGCAGTGCAATTTGTTTGATGTCATCAGGATGGACGAAATCGCGTCCTTCTAATAAAGCATGGGCGCGGGCTGCACGTACTAGTGCAATACTGCCGCGTGGGCCTGCGCCAAACCGTAAACCTTGGCCTTTCCGTGTTGCTTGAGTAATTCGCGCTGCATAATCCATGACAGCATGATCAACGGCAATTTGTGCAGTGATTTGTTGCATAGCTGAAATTGCTTCAGGTGTCACCACCGCTTGCAATTGATCCAGTTGAAAGCGATCACCTACTTGTTGATTGGTTACCGCATTTACCATCGCAATTTCTTCTTCTAAACTTGGGTAATCAATGTAGATTTTTAATAAGAAACGGTCGAGTTGGGCTTCAGGTAAGGGGTAAGTGCCTTCTTGCTCCAGTGGGTTTTGAGTCGCCAAAGTCATAAAAGGCAAGGGAACTGGATAAGCTGTGCCTTCGATCGTCACTTGTTGTTCTTGCATGACTTCTAGTAAAGCAGATTGGGTTTTCGCAGGGGCGCGATTGATCTCATCCGCGAGTAGTAAATTAGTGAATACCGGCCCTTTACGGACATCAAAGCGCTGGTTGTGCATGTCAAATAGCACATGACCACTAATATCGGCTGGCATCAGGTCTGGCGTGAATTGAATGCGTGCAAACTGTCCTGAAATAGTTTTGGCTAAGGCGCGCACCAATAAAGTTTTACCTAAGCCGGGTACACCTTCAATCAAGACATGCCCGCCTGCTAACAACGCAATTAAGGTTTCACGAATCACCGCCTGCTGGCCAATCAAGGCTTTGGCGATTTCAGTATGAATTTGCTCAGCTAAACGGCTGGCTTGATCCAGACTCAAACTAGGAGTTGGCAAAGTTGCATTCATGTTGTTTTCCTTAGGGTATTAGCAAGTTGCACCAAACGAATAAAATCAGCGTCAGCCACTGTTGGGGCTGTTAATAATAGGTGCAGCGATTGAGAGTGCTCAGGAGTCAGCTGTAGGTATTTAACCAGTTGCTCAGTTTGTTGTTCTGGCTCCAGCCATTGCCAGCCGGGAATATGCTTACGTGCTTCTTGGCGCACCGCATGACGCGCACTTTCTAATAATTGTTGTTTGCCTTGAGCTTGGCGTTTCCACATAAACTGTCCGCTAGCTTTGATATGCTCAATAATGCGCCGCCGTTCAGGGATAGGCTCAGGAATAAAAGCCCCAAAGCGGGGAATCAATGCCCAAAAAATGGCTACTAATAGCAGCAAGGACATCAAAATGATAGGCAAGGCATATTGCCTTAAGAGCGTGCTTAACTCAGGCAGAGTATCTTGATTAACGAGCCATACTTGCTTGAACTGAGGATTGTGGCTATGCAACAACCACCAGAAAAATTCGGCATGTTGGGCAGCATCAATCAGGTGATTTTCCGCAAATTCCAAGTTAGACGCTAGCGTGATTAAGCCTTGCCCATGCGGAATCTGCAGTAGAAAGCTTTTCTGCTTGATCTGATAGGCTCGAGCTGCTGGGTTTTTAATGACTAATTCATTGAAATAATCAATCTCTAAATCCAAAGGCTTAGCCTGATTCGCCAGTTGTAGTTTGACGGGTAATTCTTTTTCTTCCAGAAGTAAATTATCGCCGATTTCAACCGCTAAGGCTTTTTGCAGCGGGTCTCGATCTTCAACTTCGAGCTTTTTATCATCAGCCGCAGCTGCTTCTTCGGTTTCATAGTCGACGCGAGCGCGTGTCACCAAATGCCCGCCTTGTTCCACCCAAGCTAAGATACGTTGAATTTTTTGTGGTGACATGGTGTAGCGGCTGGTATACAACACAATCACCGTATCAGTAGTAGGCAACTTAGGTAAGCCATCTTCGCGACTAGCAGGTATACCCATACGCTTTAAAAATAAGCGCGCTGCAAACAGATCGTTAGTCCGTGCCTCGCCACGATAGCCTGTGTACTCATCCACTTCTTTCAGCTCGTAGTTTTGCAAAAACCACAGGCAGCCCACCGCAAAGATCACGATAGCTAACAAGCCAATCACTAGATTTTGCAGTCTCATACTGAAGCCTCAGCAAGCTCTAGGTGTGGGGCTGGCCTCTGGAAGGCATCCCAATTAGCAAATAAAGGCTCTACCTCCGTATTACTAGGTGTGCGATGCGCATAAGCAATGGTTTGCCAGAGCTTAGTCAGGCTACTCAAATAATTAAAACGCTCGGCTGCTAATGGCGGTTTAGCGAGCTTGAGAATATCGCCTTCGGTATGGCTAGCATGAATTTCTAATTGCTCTTGCTGAGTCAAACCCACTAAAGCACCACGATATAATAGGCTCAAGGCTTCGCGTGCATGGCCTTGTTGCCAAAGTTGCCGCGCTGTGCCAGCAATATCCTCTGGTAAGGATTCAGGGCGAATATCTAAACCGAATAAAACATCAGGAGCCACATGTGCTTTTGGTTGCTTACGTGAAGGCTTTAACAGGTTAATGATTTTTTGGCGATAAATTAGGGCAAAGATGATGGCTACAATCGCTGCGATCCACAGTAGGGTTTTAAGAATCGAAGCTATCAATTGGATAACTGATTCAGAAAACTGATTCTCATTTTTTTCTCTTTCTTCTTCTTTGTTTTTTGCCTGCCAAGAGCTCACTTTGCGGCGATTATTGAATTCTTCTAAACTCATCACCTCGTTAATTTTTACTTGTGCTTGCTCGGCGGATAAGCGTTCTTTGGCTAATATTTCATTCTTAGATTCAGGGTATTGCGCATAAGCAAGTGTTGTTGTACCCAACCCAAGTCCACTAGTAATTAAAATTAATATCAGGCTAGGTAATAAGGTGGAGCTACCTTTTGCTAGGCTACTTAAACGCTCACCTAAATTACGGAAAGCAATTTCAATATCCCAAGCTTCTAGTTGAGTGCGGCGATTAATATAAAGCATGAAGCCGGCGGCAACATAAAATGGCTCAATCAATAGGATCGCAGTTAGGTTAAAAATAAAATCCAGCAAGGTAAACCAATACTCTTCATCCATATTCACATTGCCACGGAAGATACTTTTAACATGCTCCCAAAATTGGCTAGTAGGATCGAGCATAAAAATCAGGCTATATAAAGAAAAAACAATGATAATTTGCAAGAGCTTGCAGCCAATAGTCAGCCAAATTGCATTGCTATGTCCTTGCAAGTAAATAAGCGCTTGGCGTGCTTTAAGCTCCTTCCCACGTAAGCCTTCTAATTGCCAAATGGGCAAGTTATAACTGCGGGAAAAAGAAAAGCGTCGATAGCTTAAAGCACTTAATAAGCCAGTATTGCGAATAAGCTTAGGTAAAGCAGTAAAGGCTTCGGAGGTGGTAATGGGTTCATTAAACAATTGGCGACTGATGATATGTAAGAGCAATCGGTCAAATAGTGGATTGAACCACCAAACAACTAGACCAGCTAACCACAAATAGTTCTCAGGTAAAATCAACCAAACTGGAATAGCGATCAAAACTACGAGTAAAAAATGCGGCAGCATTAACTTAAACCAGTGCTGCTGCACAAATGAAAAGCCTAAGTCAATTGCTTCCCAAGCCGAGCGTTGGCGAACTTGAATACTTAAATCAGTTAGTTTCATGCATTACGCTCACGACCAACTCGCACAAAATAAGTAATCAATAGTATCCAAAGGCTAATGCCTACTGCATATTTAACGGTATAGGGAATAATAGCTTGAGAAGACCAAAAAGCCTCTACGAATGCGGCCATAATAAATAAGAGTGCCGCAGCATAAACTAACTGGATAGCGATGCGACTATTATCTAGCAAGGCTAAACGACGGGATTTACGCCCCGGCATAATCAAGGATTGACCCAACTTTAAACCAGCAGCCCCTGATAAGACAATCGCAGTTAATTCAAAAGCACTATGCCCAGCGACAAAACCCCAAAAAGTTTCAATATAGCCAATTTCGGTTAAATGTCCCGCAATAGCTCCAATCACAATGCCATTATAAAGTAGAAAAAATAGCGTGCCTAAACCGAAAGCTAAGCCACCCGCAAAAGTCTGAAAGCCTATGCCCGTATTATTGCGAATATAGAAGCCAAACATGTAGACATCGCTATCAGCTTCGCGTTCGCGCCCAAAACGTGAGCTATTTTTGGGGTCATACATTTCCTCCATCATCGCCACTTGCGAACCATCAATCACTGAATAAACTAATTCAGGTTGAATTTGAATCGCAATAATCATGCTAAATAGGCTGCCAAAAAATAATAGGGTAGCCAGATAAATGACTTTACGTTCTTGGCGGACTAATTGCGGTAAGCCCCGCAAAAAGAAATCGACAACATGATGCCAAAAGTGCATGCGGCTTGAGTAAAGTTGATTATGCCCACGTACCACTAATTGATTTAAGCGTTCGATTAGCAAGGGGCTATACATCCGTGATTGTGCTAACGCCAAATGGTGGCAAACATGCCGATAATCTGCTGGAAAATCTAGGCTTGGTTCTTCCTTGCTATGAGTTTTACGTTCTTTGCGTGGTAATTGTTGAAAGTCGAGCCAAGCTTCTAGCTTAGCCCATAAAGGCTCATTGGTTGCCACGAAGACGGATTGTTTCATTCGTGTTTCCCTATCAACCAGCTCGCAATATTGCGTAAATGTGCAGCAGGATCAGCTTTGTTCTTCACTAAGCTATCTGTCAATCCGGCCAATTCCTGTTGGCGTTCGGGGGTTAAAGTGCTTTGACGTTGTGCAAATAGAATTAAGGCTTGTTGCTCGCTTAAAGCAAGCGAAACATTAGCAGGCTCTGGGCTAGCAGAAAAATCACGGTGGCTCAGTACGGGCAAGCTTTTATGTAAGACGACCGTATTTGCGGCCAGATCTCCCAAACGTTGAAAGCGCTTGGTCATCAAGGTACTCGCTAAGCCAAATCCATAAAACAAAGGAAGGAAGTCGACCACCCGTAATAGATTCCGAACCACTGAGGCAGCTGGAGAAATCGGGCTAGCATCCAGTTGTGCTACATAAATGTTAAGCAGGCGTTTGCCCGGTGTTTGACCTTGAGAGCGTAACTCAAACCAGACCGGATAAAACCACTCTAATAAAAAGATCAAGATCAGGGCGATACCGATACCAAGGTTACCCATGAAGGCTAATAAGATGATAATGAGTAGACTCACTCCAGCCCGAATCGCTAAATCTACTAGCCACGCCAGTGTGCGTGCAACAGGGCCAGCAGGCGATAGCTCTAAAGCAATGCCTTCAGGTGTATTAACCGTATAAGTGGTATCCAATCGCATCATGAGTTCTTATCAGTATTAGCAGTGCTAGTTTTGGGCAAATGGCTTATGCTTGTAAATTCTTTAGCCAAAGCATGAAGTCCGGTTGCTGGCTTGTCAATCACAACACGATAAAGTTCATAACAACAAGTAGAGACGCATAACTATGTTCACCTATGAAAAAAGTGCTATCGCCATTCCCATTCGCTTAGTGACTGAAGCCAGTTTAGTCGAAATTAAAAGCGGTATTCATGAAGCTGGGCGGAATTGGCTCACCGTACAAGGCTATCGTGGCAAGCCTGAGACGATTTGCTTGATTCCCGATTCAGCAGGGCGCTTGGTACAGGTATTTTGCGGCTTGAATGAGGCTGAAGGCATATTATGGGCTTTGGCGGGCTTGCCTAGTCAACTACCCAGTGGTGAATACTATCTGGAAGGGGATTGGAATAGCCAAGATCTTGAGCAGATATTAGTAGGTTGGGGCTTAGGTTGTTATAACTTCGAGCAATTTCGCACCACTGAAGGCTCAATTCGACCAGTGATTTATGTCGCCCAGCAAGCAGCGCGCATTAATGTGATGGTTGAAGCATTTAACCTAGTGCGTAACTTGATTAATATGCCCGCTAATCATTTGATGCCTCAAGATTTAGAGCAGGTGGCCCGCCGTTTAGCTGAGGTGCATGGTGCAGAGGTTGAGGTTATTACCGGTAGTGCCTTACTCAAAGAGAATTTCCCAAGTATTCATGCCGTTGGGCGAGCGAGTGCGCATGCACCCCGTTTAATTGAATTAAACTGGGGTAATCAAGATGATCCCTTAGTTTGTTTGGTCGGTAAAGGGGTATGCTTTGATACGGGTGGTTTGGATATTAAGCCATCTTCTAATATGCGCTTAATGAAAAAGGATATGGGCGGAGCCGCGCATGTTTTAGGTCTTGCGCGTTTGATTATGCAATTAGAACTGCCTATCTGCTTACAAGTGCTGATTCCAGCGGTGGATAATGCCATCAGTGGTGATGCTTTCCGCCCCGGTGATGTATTACATACTCGTTTAGGCAAGACGGTTGAAGTCGATAATACCGATGCAGAAGGGCGCTTAATTCTTTGTGATGCTTTGGCTTATGCAGCAGAAAGTGATCCTGATGTCATTATTGATTTCGCGACTTTAACGGGCGCAGCTCGGGTAGCTATGGGCACTGAGATTCCAGCTTTTTTCTCTAATGACCGTGCTTTAATGCAAAAGCTACAAGCTGCCTCGACAGTCAGTAATGATTTGATTTGGAATTTGCCACTGCACAAGCCTTATTTAGAAAAGATACGTAGTAGTGTGGCTGATTTAAGTAACAGTGGTGATAGTTATGGTGGTGCGATCACGGCGGCTTTATTCTTAAATGAGTTTGTCCCTAGCCGAATTCCTTGGGCGCATTTTGATGTGATGGCTTGGAATTTACGTGCTCGCCCGGGTCGACCTATTGGAGGCGAAGCTATGGGCATGTTTGCAGTGTTTAAGTATTTAGAGATGAATTTTGCTGAGTAAGCCACATCAGTTTTGAAGACTAGCCTCTCTAAATTGAGAGGCTAGTCCGCTGAAAATTTAACGGAGACTCGCGAAGGTATCGCAGCGATTAATATCACCGTACTGCAAGCCGGTCTTAAACCATTTAACTCGTTGCTCAGAAGTGCCATGGGTGAACGCATCAGGATTGACACGCCGCCCACTCATCTTTTGTAAGCGATCATCACCGATAGAAGAGGCAGCTTGTAGGCCTTCTTCAATATCGCCTGCTTCTAACGTATTAAAGTTTTTCTGAGCGTGATGGGCCCAAGTCCCTGCATAGCAATCAGCTTGTAGCTCTAAGAGCACTGATAACGCATTGGAATCACTTTCGCTCACTTGAGATTGTAAGCGACTCACTTTGTTAGAAGTACCCAATTGATTTTGCACATGATGCGCGATTTCATGACCCACTACATAAGCACGCGCAAAGTCACCCGGTGCGCCTAAGCGACGTAACTCATGGAAGAAGGCTAAATCAATATAAACCTTTTGATCCGCTGGGCAGTAAAACGGGCCACTCGCTGCTGATGCATAACCACAAGCGGATTCGATTTGCTCAGAGAACAAGACTAGGCGTGGTTCTTGGTACTTTTGCCCCGCTGCTTGAAACATGGGACCCCAAACATCCTCGGTTTGTGCCACGATGGCCGAGACAAACTCAGCATCTTCTTGTTCCTCAGCGGTGGGTTGTTGTACGGTCATAGTAGTCCCTACCAAGTTACTACCTGCCATACCCAATAACTGCATGGTGTCAGCGCCCATTAGCCAGGCGACGACTAGCATTAAAATCAAACCAATCCCGCCGACCTTGGCTGGAGCACCCATACCTGAGCGTCTATCTTCAATATTTCCGCTGCGTCTGCCAGATTTCCAACGCATGAATTACTCTCCTAATCAGGGGTTCGAGGAACTTTTCGCAAGGAATTCTTTCACAGAAAGAACTCAAACACTACTAGTGTCAACGTTTGGTGTGGTAAACCGTTATCAAGGATGAACCAAGCATCATGTTAGTACAAGGAATTCAACAACAAGAGCTCGTTTCTGTCGATAAGATAGCAATGGCGAGCGATAAGTTGGGTAGTAGGGAGGCAAAGGAGCATGATCTGAGCTCATCCATTTCGATGAATCACTTCTTAGAAAGTGTAGAAAAACGAGCTTTTATTACCGCTCGGCTAGCAACACACAATGAAGAAGATGCGCTTGATATAGTTCAAGACGCCATGCTTGGCTTAGTGCAGAACTATAGCCAGCATCCGCAAATAGAATGGGGTGCGCTTTTTCATAGCATTTTGCATAGTAAAATTAATGATTGGCATCGGCGACGGCAAGTTCGGCAGCGCTGGCGGGTATTTTTTCATGACTCAGGCGAAACTGAGGATACGCCTGAGCCGGATGAGTTAGTCGCCCAGACTCAATTTTTAGAGCCAGACCGACAACTACAAAATGATGAACTCAGTCAACGCTTGGTGGAATTGATCGGACAATTACCTTTGCGCCAGCAGCAAGCTTTAATTCTGCGTGCTTGGGAAGGTTATGACATTACTGAAACAGCAAAAATCATGGGCTGTTCTGAGGGGAGTGTGAAAACACATTTAGCGCGCGCAATGCGACAGATGCGTGATTATCTGGGAGATAGTTAATGGACAATAAGCGGGATAAAGAGCGGCTGAATGCGCTCGAACAGGGTCTAAACCGCGAAGCTGATAATTTAAGTCCTCAGCTCCAAACACGGTTGCAACAGGCTCGCCAGCAAGCCATGGCTGAATTGAATGTTAGGCGCTTATCAACGGCGCAAAGTGGGTTTTTTGGCTGGCTTAACAGCCTGCAACTATTTGACTTTAAAGGTAGTACTGTCTTGGCGGGTTTGGTAGGTGCTTCGGTGCTAGCGATTGGTATGCAGGTGGCTATTAACCATTTATCTGACAAGTCTTTAGTCAGTTTGGAGGTAAAGCCCAATAATTCTACAGATGTGCTAATGTCTAATGAAGACATTGAGTTCTTAGAAAATATGGACATCTACGAATGGCTAGCTGCTGAATATAGTTAAGCCTGTAAGCTTTAGGGAGCACATCATGCTAAGGAAAGGATTCCTGCTACTCAGCTGCGCTATTACGCTGAGTTTATTGCCCGTGTATGCAGATGAATCTGCTGATGATTTAACCGCTATGATCGAGTGGTGGGATAATTATGGTCGTTATTGGAGCGAGTTAGATAATCCTGACTCTACGAACGATACCATGATGTTTTCTTTGTTGGATGGTGGGCAAGTGCCTCTTAAGGATGTCATCCAATGAATAGAGCAACTCCTTTCAATCAATCTTTCCTTTTCAAGCTACTCTTGGGTTTAGTCATTTGTATGCTGCTGAGTCCCAGTTGGGCGGGCAGCATTGATTGGTCTAGCTTAAGCAATCAAGAGCGTGCGGTTTTAAAAAGCTATCAAACACAATGGCCAAGTTTTACAACTGATAAACAGAGTTCTTTAAAGCGTTGGGCAGCTTTGCCAGACAGCGAGCGTGCGCAAATACGTTCTCAATTTACCCAATGGAATAATCTACCACCCGCACGTAGAATTTCCTTACAAAATAAGTTAGAGCATTACAAAAGCTTAGCACCTGCGAAGCGCGAAAAAATTAAAAAATGGCGGCGTTGGATTAAAAGTTTACCTTTAATGGAGCAGCAAAAATTACGTGAGCGTTGGTCGCAGTTAAGTAATGTAGAGCGCAAAAATTATATTAAAGAATTAGCCAAAAAGTATGGTTCAGCACCTTTATAGCCTGCTACCGCTTGTCTTCAAGAAGGGATGGTTTTTCTGATCAACCTTTAAGTTAAGCACTATCTAACCGATAATTACACCAGCTTGGTATATGCCGTTGTAATTAACTATCTTGCTATATTTATAGCTTTCCCCCATAAAAACCTCTAATGAGCTTGAGCTGTTTGTAATTACTTGGATTAAGTAATTACAAGTTTTATTAACTTTTTAGAATTTTATAGCCGATAACAGACTGTGTGATTGTTGATGATTACTTTCGCAGTAGAAAACTATTGCACATATAAAATATTTATGGTTTTTTGCTAAAAAACCATAAATATTCAGGTTGTATTCAGATTAATTTTTTGGCGGTTTTGCCTGATATGCTATTTTTACTATAAAAATCATAGTCTTATTTTTTTGTTAAGTTTTCGTTAAGGTCTTTAAATCTTGAAAGCTTTGTGCTACTTTGAGTAAAAATAACGATGAATGTTTGTACTTAGGTGCTGATTAAGGGATTAGTGAAGTGTGTCTTTACACATTAAATGGCTTGTTGGCCTGATAAACCCCATACAGGAGTGATGCAATGCATAGCCTACAGACTCATTCCAACCCTGAGGAAGAAAACTTCGCTCTGGGTGAGGACGAAAGCATTGAGCTTGAAGAGCTTGATGAGTTAATAGATGAGTCAGAAGATTTGCTAAGTGTCGATAGTTCTGAAGAAGTAGTAGCTGACCCGAGTTCGGAGCGTGTTAGTACATCCACAGAACGTGATGCGGCTCAGCTTTATTTACGTGAAATAGAATTTTCACCTTTATTAACCCCAGAGGAAGAAATTCATTACGGACGTTTAGCCAGAACGGGTGATGAACTCGGTCGCAAAAAGATGATTACCTGTAATTTGCGCCTAGTCGTCAAGATTGCACGTCGCTATTTAGGACGTGGTTTGCCTTTGCCTGATCTTATTGAAGAAGGCAACCTTGGTTTGATTCACGCTGTTGAAAAGTTTGACCCTGAGCGTGGTTTCCGCTTTTCAACTTACGCTACTTGGTGGATTCGCCAAAATATTGAACGTGCTTTGATGAATCAAACACGAACTATTCGTTTGCCGATTCATGTGAACAAAGAACTGAATGCCTATATGCGAAAAATGCGTGAAATGACGCAGCAATTAGGTCGTGAACCGACGTTGCCAGAAATGGCTGAGGCTTTAGGTCGCCCGATTGATAGCTTACGCAAACTGTTAAGCTTCAATGAGCATGTATCCTCATTAGATACGCCGGTTGGTAAAGAGGGTGATAGCCCCTTAGTCGACTTTGTACCGATGGAAGAGGGCCGTGAGCCTGCTGCGGTCTTAGAAGATGAAGATATCAGTCACTCGGTCGATAATTGGCTTAATCAGTTAGATATAAAGCAAAAAGATGTGATTGTGCGCCGCTTTGGTTTACACGGTTACGAACGCGCTACTTTAGAGCAAGTTGGCGAGGAATTAGGTTTGACCCGTGAGCGGGTGCGCCAAATTCAGATGGATGCTTTAAAGCGGTTACGGCGGATTTTAGAAAATAAAGGTTTATCGGGCGAAAGCTTGTTAGGTCTTTAAGTTAGAGTCGCCCCTCAGTTATGCCCTATTTTATGGAAATAGGGCGGCTGCTACTGTACGGTCTTCCGATAGCAGAATAGTATAAGTGCGGCAAACAGCATCAGTCGTCATAATTTCAAAACCAATCCCATGCTCGACTAAGGCACGATAAATTGCAGCAGAAGGCAAACTTGCAGTAGATCCACAAGCCAATAAAATCACTTCAGCTTTTAAGGCAAATAACGGTGCTAATTGCTCGGGTGTCAGGGTTTCAAAACTCTGTGCTGCCCAATCGCTAATTAAGGTTTGCCCACTGACAATGAAGGGCGAGCTAAGGCGCTGATTCTGGATTTGCACCCAACCTGCGTCATAGCCTTGAATCGTATAAATAGCTTGAGGTTTATCTTCGCTAAACTGCATCCTTAGCTCCACTGTGGCATGATTGACAGACCTGCATAGTCGATTGTAATGTGACCGGCTGCAAATGGCCCCAGCGATGGGTAGTATTCATAGACGGGTTTCAATATCGTGCAAGACGATTTTCAACGTATAAACCGCTTACCCACTTACGTATTCAAGATTACGGATGTCTTGAAGCGCGAAGCGCGCGCACGTGGTGAGGATATTATTGATTTTGGGATGGGAAATCCAGACCAGCCAACGCCCAAGCATATTGTCGAAAAGCTAGTGGAAAGTGCTCAGCGTCCTGACACGCATCGCTATTCAATGTCGCGAGGTGTGCCGCGTTTACGCAAAGCGATTAGTAACTGGTATAAGCGTCGCTTTGATGTAGACATTGACCCTGAAACGGAAGCCATTGTGACGATTGGCTCGAAAGAAGGTTTAGCGCATTTAGCCCTAGCAACGTTGAGCCGTGGCGATACGGTGCTGGTGCCAAATCCTGCTTATCCGATTCATCCTTATGGCAGCATCATTGCTGATGCTGATATTCGCCATGTGCCCTTAGTCGAAGGCAAAGATTTCTTTGCTGAGCTTGAAGCGGCCATTAAAAATTCATGGCCGAAGCCTAAAATGCTCATTATCAACTTTCCCGGTAATCCGACCGGGCAGTGTGTAGAGCTGGATTTCTTCGAGCGGGTGATTGCGATTGCCAAAGAACATGATATTTGGGTGATTCATGATATCGCTTATGGCGAGATTTGCTTTGATGGCTATAAAGCGCCGTCGATTCTGCAAGTTCCGGGCGCGAAAGACATTGCTGTCGAATTTTACTCGCTTTCCAAAACTTACAATATGCCGGGTTGGCGGGTAGGTTTCATGTGCGGTAATCCGACTTTAGTCAAAGCCTTGGAGCGCATGAAGTCTTATCTGGATTACGGCATGTTTGCGCCGATTCAAATTGCCGCGATTGCTGCTTTAGATGGCCCGCAAGAGTGCGTGGACGAAATTTGCAGCATGTACGAAGCACGCCGCAATGTTTTATGCGATGGTTTAAATGCAGCGGGTTGGGCTGTAGAGCGCCCGAAAGCGAGCATGTTTGTCTGGGCAAAAATCCCAGAACGCTATCAAGCCATGGGGTCACTTGAGTTTGCTAAGAAGCTATTAAATGATGCGCATGTAGCGGTTTCGCCCGGAATTGGCTTTGGCCAATACGGGGATGATCATGTACGTTTTAGCTTGATTGAAAATGAGCACCGCACCCGTCAAGCGATTCGCGGGATAAAACAGATGTTCCGTCAGGACGAGTTAAGCAGTCCGGCGTAATCATAAACAAAAAATTAGATTTAAAGATTTAAGGAGTACACATGAAACCTGTCAAGGTGGGTTTGTTAGGACTGGGCACCGTCGGTGGTGGTACTGCAACGGTTTTATCACGCAATGCCGAGGAGATTGCCCGCCGCGCCGGGCGCGGTATCGTGATTGATTTCGCTGCTGCCCTCGATACCAGTCACGCCGCCGAGCTGGGCTTATCGGGTGTGCGTCTGAGCAATAACGCCATGGATGTGGTGGAAGATCCCGACATTGAAATCGTGGTGGAGCTAATCGGCGGTTATACTTTAGCCAAGAATTTAGTCCTACAAGCGATTCAAAATGGCAAGCATGTTGTCACCGCGAACAAAGCTTTGATTGCTTTACATGGCAATGAAATCTTCGCAGCCGCGCAGAGAAAAGGCGTGATTGTTGCCTTTGAAGCGGCGGTCGCTGGCGGTATTCCGGTGATTAAAGCTGTGCGTGAAGGTTTAGCTGCGAATCGGATTGAATGGTTGGCGGGCATCATTAATGGTACTAGCAATTTCATTCTGACTGAAATGCGTGACAAAGGCCGTAGCTTTGCGGATGTGTTAGCGGAAGCTCAAGCGCTCGGTTACGCCGAAGCTGACCCGACTTTTGACGTCGAAGGCGTGGATGCAGCACATAAGCTGACGATTCTTTCCTCGATTGCTTTTGGTGTGCCTTTGCAGTTTAGCGCAACCTATATCGAAGGTATTTCCAAAATCACCCCTGAAGATGTGAGCTATGCTTCTGATTTAGGCTATCGGATTAAATTGCTTGGCATTGCGCGCCGTACTGACAAAGGTATTGAGCAGCGCGTGCACCCCACCTTGATTCCACGTAAACAATTGATTGCCAGTGTGGATGGAGTGATGAACTGCGTGATGGTGCAGGGCGATGCCGTCGGTTCAACGCTGTATTACGGGCGTGGCGCAGGTGCAGAACCAACCGGTTCAGCCGTCGTAGCAGATATTATTGATGTGGTGCGGGCGATGACTTCAGATCCGAATAATCGTGTACCGCATTTAGCCTTCCAAGCCAGTACTTTAGCCAATACACCGATTCTACCTATCACTGAAGTAGAGACGGCTTTCTATTTGCGGATGCGTGCCGTGGATAAACCCGGTGTATTGGCTGAGGTCACGCGCATTTTGGGGGATCGCTCCATCAGCATTGAAGCCTTCTTACAGAAAGAGCCTGCTAAAGCGGGTTCTGAAGTGGACATCATTATGCTCACGCAGCGGGTACGCCAAGGTAATATGAATGAAGCCATTGCAGCGATTGAGCAACTCGATAGCATTTGTGGCTCAGTTACTAGCCTGCGTGTGGAAGCCCTGAATTAAGCTCATTAAAACTCTCGACTCCCCTTTCATCTTGAGGGGAGTGCCATAAGGTTCAAGTTATGAAATACATCTCAACTCGTGGCCAATCGCCCGCTCAATCGTTTAGTGAAATTCTGTTAGGTGGTTTAGCACCCGATGGTGGTTTGTATTTGCCAGAAAGCTATCCACAATTCACTGCGGCTGACTTAACCGCGATGCGCTCGATGAATTATCGCGATTTAGCGTTTGCTGTTTTGTCACGCTTTGCCACCGATATTCCAGCTGCTGATTTAAAAGCGATTATTGATAAAACCTATACCGCTGAGGTGTATTGCAATGTGCGTGCGTGCGAAAATCCAGAGGATATCACCCCTTTACATACCTTAGAACCGAACCTGCATTTGCTGTGCTTATCGAATGGCCCGACCTTGGCCTTCAAGGATATGGCAATGCAGCTGTTGGGTAATCTATTTGAATATGTACTGGCGAAAGCGGGGCAGGGGATTAATATTCTCGGCGCGACTTCGGGTGATACCGGTTCTTCAGCTGAATATGCGATGCGTGGCAAACAAGGTGTGAATGTTTTCATGCTTTCGCCGCATGGAAAAATGAGTGGCTTCCAAACCGCACAAATGTTTAGCTTGCAAGATCCAAATATTCATAATATCGCTATCAAAGGCGTGTTTGATGATTGCCAAGATATTGTTAAAGCGGTATCGAATGATCATGCGTTTAAAGCAAATTACAAAATCGGCGCAGTGAACTCGATTAATTGGGGGCGTATTTCTGCTCAGATTATTTATTATTTTAAAGGTTATTTCGCGGCCACCACTGCCAATAGCCAGCAAGTGAGTTTTGCAGTGCCTTCGGGCAATTTTGGCAATGTTTGTGCGGGGCATATTGCGCGGATGATGGGTTTGCCAATTAAGCATCTGATTGTTGCAACCAATGAAAATGATGTGTTGGATGAGTTTTTTAAAACTGGGGTGTATCGTCCACGGGGTTCAGCGAATACCTATCATACCAGCAGCCCGTCGATGGATATTTCTAAAGCCTCCAATTTCGAGCGCTTTATTTATGATTTAGTGGGGCAAAATGGTGCTAAGGTCAACGAGCTTTGGTCAAGTGTGGACCAAGGCGGTGCTTTTGATCTGGCCGCCCAAGGCTTGTTTAGCCAAGTCCCAGAGTTTGGCTTCCAGTCTGGCTCAAGCAACCATGCTAATCGTATTGCCATGATTCAGAAAGCTTGGACGCAATACGGTGTGATGATTGATACACATACCGCCGATGGCTTGAAGGTAGCTTTAGAGCTGCGAGAGGCGGATATACCAATGCTAGTGTTAGAGACTGCCTTGCCCGCTAAATTTGAAGAGTCAATTCAAGAAGCTTTAGGGCAAGCGCCAGTACGTCCTAAAGGTATGGAAGATTTAGAGTCTTTGCCGCAACGTTTTGAAGTGATGGCTGCAGATACTGAAGCTGTAAAGCAGTTTATTCAAGGTCATATTTAAACAGCTATTTAATAGATGTGGATACCAGCCCTATGAGCTTAGCAAAAACAGTTTTTCAGTCACCTATCCATATCATGGCTTTTGGCTTTGGCAGTGGTCTAGTGCCGTTTGCACCGGGTACTTTTGGTACTTTGGCCGCTATTCCACTCTATTGGATTTTATCGCTGTTCCCACTCTGGTTTTATTTATTAGTTGTGCTAGTAGCCGCCATTGTCGGTATTTGGCTGTGTGGTGAATCTGCTAAGCGTCTCGGTGTACACGATCACAGCGGCATCGTTTGGGACGAATTTGTTGGCTTTTGGATCACTATGATTGCAGCCCCTAGTGGCTTGATTTGGATTTTAGTGGGCTTTGTCTTATTTCGCATTTTCGACATTTGGAAACCTTGGCCGATTTATATAGTTGACGATAAGGTGCATGGAGGCTTTGGGATTATGTTGGATGATTTGATTGCTGGGGTGTATGCCTTGGTAGTGATGCAGATTTTAGGCTTTTTTTTGAGTTAATACTTTAAAGCTACGCAGTTTTAATTATTTTATCAAGGTGTCGTTATAGTTAGGCTTGATAGTTTTTGGTAATTAGTAATGCTGCACTTCTGGATTATTAAATTTTAAGCTGTTAATCTTTTATACTTGAATGACTTATTCGAGTTGGTTATGCAGATTAATAGCCCGATTGCTCATGTCCGCTTTGATAAAGATAACCAACCCATTGAACACTGGCTAGATGATCATTTGCGCGATGTTGCACAGCTAGCCGCTGAGTATGCTAATGAGTTTAAGTGTGCAGAGTGGGCTTATGTCGCGGGAATTTGGCATGATTTAGGCAAGTATAATCCTGAGTTTCAGCATTATATTGGTGTGAAAAGTGGCTATAACCCGAATGCTCACATTGAGCAAGCAGGCAAAGTCAATCATTCCGCAGCAGGCGCTTTGTATGCGGTGAAACAGCATAAAATTTTAGGTTTGCCGCTAGCCTATTTAATTGCGGGGCATCATGCAGGCTTACCCGATTGGCATAAAACCGATGAAGCCGATGGGCGTTCGTTAGATGAAATTCTGCAAGAAACTAAGCATTTAGATAAAGCGCTGCAAGTCGCAATTCCCACCGATATTCTTAATCACTCATTTCCCACTTTTCCAAAAATTAAGCCTTCAGAGTGTGCACTTTGGTTGAGAATGCTATTTTCTAGCCTAGTAGATGCGGATTTTCTGGATACTGAGCGCTTTATGCAGCCAGAAAAGTTTACACAGAGGGGACAATATCCAAGCCTAGCGCAATTGCTAACGGTGTTTAATCAGCACATGGAAAGTTTTGCCCAAAGCGCTGAACCAACACCCATTAATCAGTTACGGGCGCAAATCTTACAAGACTGTCGGAGCGCTGCACAAAAGCCATCCGGTGTATTTTCTTTAACCGTTCCCACTGGGGGCGGTAAGACCTTATCGGGCATGGCATTTGCTTTAGAACACGCCGTTAAACATCATAAAAAACGCATTATTTACGCGATTCCCTACACTAGTATTATTGAGCAAACCGCCAATATCTATCGCTCGATTGTGGGGGATAGTGTGCTTGAACATCATAGTAATTTAGATGTGAGTGACCCTGAGCGTGAAACTGCAAAAAGTCGTTTGGCAGCGGAAAATTGGGATGCGCCGATGATTGTCACCACCAATGTGCAATTGTTTGAATCCTTATTTGCCAGCCGCACCAGCCGTTGCCGCAAACTGCATAATCTAGTCAATAGTGTGATTGTATTAGATGAGGCGCAATTATTGCCGCCGGAGTTTTTGAATCCGATTTTGCAGGTGATGAAAAGCTTGGTGGAATATTATGGCGTAACTTTTGTGTTGTCGACGGCTACTCAGCCAGCTTTGCAAACTATGTATGATACTTTCGGCAGTCGTATTCTGGATGGTTTTGAAGCGAATCAAGTCACTGAAATTATTCCTGATTGTGCGCAACTTTTTGCTGATTTAGAGCGTGTTGAAGTCAGTATTCCCGATGATTTGAATGCTGAGCGTAGCTGGGAAAGTTTAGCGGAAGAAATTCTTGAGCACGAAACGGTGTTGGTGATTGTTAATACTAAAAAGCAAGCGGCGGAATTGTGTCGTTTATTACCTGCTGAAACCTATTATCTCAGCACCAATTTATGCGGTGAACATCGCTCAGAAAAGCTGAGAGAGATTCGTGAAAAGTTAAAGGCTAAACAGCCTTTACGAGTGGTGAGTACACAATTAATTGAGGCTGGAGTAGACATTTCGCTGCCTGTCGTTTATCGCGCGTTGGCAGGTTTAGATTCGATTGCGCAAGCCGCAGGGCGTTGTAATCGTGAGGGTTTGCTAGCGGAAAAGGGTAGGGTAGTGGTGTTTGTGCCACCCAATAATCATAAGCTCAAAGGGCATTTAGGATTATCCGCCTCGGTGAGTAAAAGCTTGCTGCCGATGTTTACAGAAAACCCGCTGCATCATACCCATTTCAAAACCTATTTTGAGCATTTCTACATCAAAGCCAAATCGCGCGATGAGCAGGATATTGAAAGCTTACTGAGTAAGGATGCTGCTCAACTCAAAATTCAATTCCGCACCGCTGCACAACGTTTTCGCCTGATTAAAGAAGAGGGTTATGCGGTCTTGGTGACGCATGGTGAAGGTGCGAAGTTGATTGAGCAACTTAAAAAGGCAGGCCCTTATCGTGAACTGATGCGCAAACTGCAACGTTACACTGTGACGATTCGTGAACAAGATAAAAGCCGTTTGGTGCAAGCGGGTGATATTCGTGAGCTTACGGGACTGGTTGGGGTGTATGAGCAAGTCAGTGTCGGTTTATATGATGAAAAACTAGGTTTGTTGGTAGACGGAATCAGTCTTTCAACCGACTTTTTAACCAGTATGTAAGGATTCCCTTATGTCATTTAGCTTTTGTTTAGAAGTATCCGGTGACTTCGCCTGCTTTACCCGCCCTGAGATGAAAGTCGAGCGGGTGTCTTACGATGTGATTACCCCATCAGCGGCGCGTGCCGTGTTTGAGGCGATTTTATGGAAACCTGCTATTCGTTGGCAGGTGCAGAAAATCGAAGTGTTGAAGCCGATTCGCTGGATGAATTTGCGCCGTAATGAGGTTTCAAGTGTGGTTCCAACCGGAGCAGTGAAATCAGCCATGAAACAGGGTAAAGGGCAACTCGGTTTATACATTGAAGAAGACCGCCAGCAACGCGCGAGTCTGTTTCTACGCGATGTGCGCTATCGCTTACACGCTGATTTTGAATTACTGAGCAAAGATGCTGATAACAGCGTGGCGAAGTTTGCCGAAATGTTTAAACGCCGTGCCAGTAAAGGGCAGTGTTTCAATCAACCTTATTTGGGGACACGCGAATTTTCCTGTGATTTTCGTTTGATTGACAACCCTGAAACCGTTGACACGCCTGAAGAATTAAAAGGTAAACGGGATTTAGGGTGGATGTTGTATGACATGGATTTTGCTGATACTGAAAATCCGATGCCCCGCTTTTTCCAAGCCCATTTGCAGGATGGTGTGATCCAAGTACCTGCATGGAATAGCGAGGAGATACGCGGATGATTCTCCAAGCCTTATATGATTATTACCAACGCAAAGCACAAGACCCTGAGTCTGCATTAGCTCCGGCTGGCTTTGAATACAAAGAAATTCCGTTTATTTTAGAGCTGCGTGAAGATGGCACGCTCAACCAGATTGAAGACACTCGCTTCATTGAAAATAAAAAGAAACGGGCTAAGTCCGAGCGTGTACCGCAAGGTGTGAAAAAGACTTCGGGTGTGGCAGCGAATCTACTCTGGGATAATGCTGAATATGTGCTGGGCTTAGACACGAAAGGCAAACCAGAACGTGTTAAAGAACAGCAAGCTGCTTTCCTCGACAAAATCCGTGTGTTGAATTTAGCTGCGACGGATAAAGGCATTGCAGCGGTGATTCAGTTTTTAGAATCACTGAACTTAGCCGCTATCCAACAAAATCCCCTCTGGGATGAAATCGAAAAAACCAATCCGAATCTAAGTTTTCGTCTGCAAGGTCAAACTGCTTTAGTGTGCCAAAGCCGTGCGGTACAAGCCGCCATTGCTAATGGTGAAAGTGAAGCATTCGCCAAAGCAATCTGTTTGATTACAGGCGAACATACCGAAATCGAGCGTTTGCATCCGTCGATTAAAGGGGTGTGGGGTGCACAAACTGCAGGAGCGAATATTATTTCTTTCAATCTGGATGCGTTCCGTTCGTTTGGTAAGAGCCAAAGTTTTAATGCACCTGTCAGTAAAGAGGCTGCCTTTGCTTATACCACCGCTCTGAATCACTTACTGGGTAAAGATTCCAAACAGCGTATGCAAGTAGGGGATGCGTCAACGGTGTTTTGGGCGAGTAAAGAGAATGCTTTAGAGGATAGTTTTGCGGCTTTGTTTGGTGCAAGTGCTACCACCGAAGATGATCCAGACCGCAATACCGATGCTGTCAAAGCACTCTATCAATCCGTTGAAAAACACGGGCGTACCTCTTCTGTATCGGATGAAACCCTATTTTATATTTTGGGATTAGCACCCAATGCGGCACGTATCAGTATTCGCTTTTGGCATGTAGCCACGGTGCAGGAAGTCAGTAAACGTATTGTCGAGCACTTTAAATTATTAGAAATCGTTAGAAGTGAGCGCGACACTGAGTTTCTACCGTTGTGGTTATTATTACGCTCGATTGCCTTACAGGGTAAAACTGAAAATGTACCGCCCAATCTAGCGGGCGAGGTGATGCGCAGTATTTTAGAGGGCAAACCTTATCCTGCAACTTTGCTGGCTGCTGCGATTCGGCGTATTCGTGCTGAGCAGAAAGTGACCTATCCACGCGCTGCACTGCTGAAAGCTTATTTAAACCGTCTTAATTCTACGGAGACTCTTAAGGTGTCATTGGATATTACTAATCCCAATCAGGGCTATCGTTTGGGGCGCTTATTTGCAGTGTTGGAAAAGATTCAAGAGGAAGCCAATCCGGGGCTAAATGCCACGATTCGCGACCGTTATTATGGTGCAGCTTCGGCAACGCCTGTGACGGTATTTTCGACCTTAATGAAATTGAAGAATCACCATTTGAGCAAAATGGATAATAAAGGGCGCGTGAATAATTTGGAAAAGCTGTTAGGCGAAGTGATGAGCGGAATTAATGAATTTCCCAGTCATTTGAGCCTGAAAGATCAGGGTTTTTTCGCCATTGGCTATTACCACCAGCGCCAAGATTTTTTCAAACCACGCGATAAAACTGAATCCACAACCACTATTTTAGAGACTGAATTGGGCACACAAGGAGCACTGTTATGAGCCTCAACCATCGTTATGATTTTGTTTTATTGTTTGATGTGAAAGACGGTAATCCGAATGGCGACCCTGATGCAGGTAATTTGCCGCGTGTCGATGCGGAAACCGGGCAGGGTTTGGTTACCGATGTGAGCTTAAAGCGCAAGGTGCGTAATTTTGTAGGCATATTACATGGTGAACAAGCGCCCTATGAAATTTATGTGAAAGAAAAAGCGATTTTAAACAAGCAGCATGAGCGGGCTTATCAAGCCATTCCGGGAGGCGCGGAATTATTAGCAGGCGATGACAAAAAACGCAAAGGGGGCGATAAAGTTGAGGAAGCGCGTCAATGGATGTGCCAGAACTTTTACGATGTGCGTACCTTTGGTGCGGTGATGTCCACTGGCGTCAATTGTGGGCAAGTACGTGGCCCGGTACAAATCACCTTTGCCCGCTCGGTTGATCCGGTGATTGCGAGTGAGCATTCCATTACCCGTATGGCAGTGGCTACGGAAAAAGAAGCCGAAAAGCAAGACGGTGATAATCGCACGATGGGACGTAAATTCACCGTGCCTTATGGTTTGTATGTGGCACATGGGTTTGTCTCAGCACATTTGGCGGATCAAACTAAATTTTCCGAGCAAGATCTAGACTTGTTATGGAAGTCACTTGTACAAATGTTTGAACATGATCGTTCTGCGGCACGCGGTGAAATGGCAACTCGGGGTTTGTATGTATTTAAACACGAAGGCAAATTAGGCAATGCACCTGCTTATAGCTTGTTTGAACGTATTAAGGCCGAGAAGCAAACAGAAGTACCGCGTGGCTTTGCGGATTATGTAGTGACTGTGGATGATGAAAATTTGCCCAGTGGCGTCGAGTTGCAGCGTAAAGTAGGTTAAAAGCATGACCAACCACCCCATTATGCTCTCCGCCCTGCAACATTATAGCTACTGCCCGCGCCAGTGTGCCTTGATTCATCAGGAGCAAACTTTTGAGGATAATGTGTTCACGATTCGTGGGCATTTGGCGCATGAGCGGGTGGATAGTGGTGAAAGTGGGATGGAATATGGGGTGCGAGTCGAGCGGGCTTTACCTTTGTTTAGTGAGCGCTATGGTTTGGTGGGTAAGGCGGATGTGGTGGAGTTTTTGGAAGATGGTACGCCGTATCCGGTTGAGTATAAGCAGGGCAAACGCCAGCAAAAGCTACACGATGAAGTGCAACTAGCCGCCCAAGCTTTGTGTTTAGAGGAAATGACCGGAAAAACCGTGCCAGAAGGGGCGATTTTTCAGCATAAAAGTCGGCGGCGGCGCGTAGTACCTATCACACCCGTCTTGCGTGAACATACGCTGCATTTGATTACTCAAGTGCGAGCTTTATTGGAGTCGGGGGCAATGCCTGCACCGGTGGATGATAGCAGTTTGTGCCAAGCTTGCTCGTTGGCTGAGGTGTGTCAGCCAGAGCTAGTGGGGCAGCAGCAGCGCATTCAACGTTTACAAGCTCAGTTGTTTGATGTGGAGGAGGATTAAATGCGCCAGTTGCTGAATACCCTTTATCTGTCTACTGAGGGCGCGTATGCGCATTTGGAGGGTGAGACTTTAGTCGTCAAAGTGGGTGATGCTAAACGTGGGCAAGTCCCCATGCATCATTTGGGCGCGATTGTGTGCTTGGGGCGGGTGAGTTTGAGTCCACAACTGATGGCGCGTTGTATGGCGGATGGGCGCAGTATCGTTTGGCTGAATGAAAACGGGCGGTTTCAAGCGCGGGTGGAAGGTGAGGTGGGCGGCAATATTTTATTGCGCCAAGCCCAATTTCGCGCTGCCGATAAGCCCGAGATTGCTTTGCAATTGAGTAAAGCCTTTATTGCAGGTAAGTTGAAAAATTCGCGCAATGTGTTGATGCGTAGTGCGCGTGATAGCAAAGATGAGGCCGAGAAAACGCAATTAGCCAAGGCCGCTAAAGCCTTAGCGGTGAATTTGCGCAATGTGCAACATGCCGAGTCACCCGCTTCGGTATTGGGCTTAGAAGGTGATGCGGCGAGGGTGTATTTCGAGCAATTCAATACCCTGATTAAGCCGTCGATGCGTGCTGAATTTGAGTACAAGGGGCGCAGCCGTCGTCCGCCGAAAGATGCGGTGAATGCGCTGATTTCATTTATTTACGCGCTGTTATTGAGTGATTGCCGTAGTGCGTTGGAAACGGTGGGACTTGATCCGCAGATGGGCTTTTTCCATGTGGTGCGTCCCGGTCGTCCTGCTTTGGCCTTAGATCTGATGGAGGAATTTCGCGCGGTGTTGGGTGATCGTTTGGCCTTAACGCTGATTAATCGTGGGCAATTGCAGAATAAGGATTTTGAGTTTCGCACGGGTGGCGCGGTGTATTTGAATGATACAGGGCGCAAAACGGTGGTGGTGGCGTATCAAGAGCGTAAAAAAGAGACCATGCAGCATCCGGTGTTGGAAACTCAGGTGGAAATTGGTTTATTGCCGCTGTTGCAAGCGCGGCTACTGGCGCGTTATTTGCGCGGGGATGTGCCGCATTACATTCCGTTCTTTAACAAATGAGTGAAGATTAAGCCCCTCACCCCCTCTCCCTTCGACTTCGCTCAGGGAGCGGGGGGGCTTTTTTATGGAGTAAGTGATGTTGGTTTTGGTGAGTTATGATGTGTCGACAGAAACGTCGGCGGGGCGGCGGCGTTTGCGGCGGGTAGCAAAGGCTTGCCAGAATTATGGGCAGCGGGTGCAGTATTCGGTGTTTGAGTGTCAGGTGGATGCAGCGACTTATGAGTTATTGAAGGATGCGCTGCTGAAGGAGATTAGTCTGACCGAGGATAATCTGCGTATTTATCGGTTGACCGAGCCGTTGACTAAGAATGTGCAGGAGTTTGGTAAGTTTAAAGCGACGGATTTTGATGCGCCGCTGATTTTGTAAAGTACTTTTTTTTGATATAATGGCAGCTGTCGGGCAAGCGCGAACCCTAAGCGTTGGTAAAAAAGCTGGAAGGTTCGCGGTAATTTAACTCATTGATTTTTATGGTTGTTATTTAATGGATCCTTTCTGCGAACTGTTTATTGTTTCCCGCCTTGTAGGTTCGCGCAACTCTGCAAAAAACTCTATGCTTTTTATGCCCTTAAATGTGGGCGATTCTCCCAGCTAATTCAGTTGGGAGTGGATTGAAACAAGCAAAAGTGCCGAACCAAGGGCTACAAACCCGACATTCTCCCAGCTAATTCAGTTGGGAGTGGATTGAAACGTTAGCTCCTGCGGTAATGGCTGGGCGGGGTTTGTATTCTCCCAGCTAATTCAGTTGGGAGTGGATTGAAACATCACGCGGCACAGTATCGCCCATAACACCCGTCACATTCTCCCAGCTAATTCAGTTGGGAGTGGATTGAAACGACGAATGCGGCTCAAGTGTTATTAGCTAATGCATTCTCCCAGCTAATTCAGTTGGGAGTGGATTGAAACCGTCCTCACTGAAGACTCTTATCCTATTCTCGATCATTCTCCCAGCTAATTCAGTTGGGAGTGGATTGAAACATGGGCGTAATTATTGCCGGTCGCCCACTCTTTGCATTCTCCCAGCTAATTCAGTTGGGAGTGGATTGAAACAAGACGCAGGCCTTGGGGTCTGCGTGCTCACAAAATTCTCCCAGCTAATTCAGTTGGGAGTGGATTGAAACAGTTTCGCAACTTACTGGATTAGGCTCTAGCGAGCACATTCTCCCAGCTAATTCAGTTGGGAGTGGATTGAAACTATGCCTAGATATACCTTAACCTTAGATCGTGGATTATTCTCCCAGCTAATTCAGTTGGGAGTGGATTGAAACATGCGCTAATGTACCGAAATATTCAGATTCAGTAAATTCTCCCAGCTAATTCAGTTGGGAGTGGATTGAAACAGTTGCTAGGGTAGCTACTATAGCCACATGAATGATTCTCCCAGCTAATTCAGTTGGGAGTGGATTGAAACCAAAAGAATTTAAGCGGATAAGTATTGAGCCAGATATTCTCCCAGCTAATTCAGTTGGGAGTGGATTGAAACAAATTTGAGTGTTAAGCGCGTTTAAGCGCTTAGGTCATATTCTCCCAGCTAATTCAGTTGGGAGTGGATTGAAACTTTGAAAATTTGCCGTAGTACCGTTTGCTTTCTATTCTCCCAGCTAATTCAGTTGGGAGTGGATTGAAACCTCATAACTATAAAATAGCTAAGGTGTTTCAATTATTGTTTCAATCCACTCCCAGCTAATTCAGTTGGGAGTGGATTGAAACTTCTATTTTTGGGAAATATCTTGATTCAGGAAACATTCTCCCAGCTAATTCAGTTGGGAGTGGATTGAAACTGTCTGTGGCAGATACGCCTCAGCGCACGATGCGCATTCTCCCAGCTAATTCAGTTGGGAGTGGATTGAAACTCTGCTGACACACAAAGCTTAAGCCCCTCTTGTTCATTCTCCCAGCTAATTCAGTTGGGAGTGGATTGAAACAATTCTATTAGCGTAAATACCTATAGAATATTTTTATTCTCCCAGCTAATTCAGTTGGGAGTGGATTGAAACACAAAATTTGTAAATGAATTACTAAAATAAAATCTATTCTCCCAGCTAATTCAGTTGGGAGTGGATTGAAACGCCGGAATCCTGTATACCCTTTAATATGATTAGCGGATTCTCCCAGCTAATTCAGTTGGGAGTGGATTGAAACTCAGGTGTTCCAAGCCGCATTAAGCGGGGTTTCGCATTCTCCCAGCTAATTCAGTTGGGAGTGGATTGAAACTTTTATGCGCTTGTAGATGAATCCCGCAGCGCGATTCTCCCAGCTAATTCAGTTGGGAGTGGATTGAAACTTTTATTTTTAACTTGGCCGAACGGAGGGCTTCGATTCTCCCAGCTAATTCAGTTGGGAGTGGATTGAAACAATCCCTATGCAAAAGGCGTATTGCGCTCATTTGCATTCTCCCAGCTAATTCAGTTGGGAGTGGATTGAAACCATATTAACAACTAAATTTTTTTACTGCAAGTTTTTATTCTCCCAGCTAATTCAGTTGGGAGTGGATTGAAACATATTACCGCTATTAGAGCGGTAATAAATATTAAAATTCTCCCAGCTAATTCAGTTGGGAGTGGATTGAAACTAGTGACTGCATTACTAGCAGCATCCGCCAATGCATTCTCCCAGCTAATTCAGTTGGGAGTGGATTGAAACGTATTGCGGGTTCCAACTAAACCAGATTTCACTATTCTCCCAGCTAATTCAGTTGGGAGTGGATTGAAACATTACTTTGCACATAACAACCTCCAAATAAAAAAATTCTCCCAGCTAATTCAGTTGGGAGTGGATTGAAACAGCTGCGAAGTTAAAAGCACAGGTTGACTTCCCCATTCTCCCAGCTAATTCAGTTGGGAGTGGATTGAAACCTTTATCTTGTTGTTTTTCATCGCCTTTATTTTTATTCTCCCAGCTAATTCAGTTGGGAGTGGATTGAAACGGTGCATTGACGGCTGAATTCGTCGGGGCTTAGCATTCTCCCAGCTAATTCAGTTGGGAGTGGATTGAAACAGCGCTCTTCGGTCAATCACGCCACGCGCTAGTATTCTCCCAGCTAATTCAGTTGGGAGTGGATTGAAACAGGCGCTCCTCTTCAGCAATTACTTTTGTTACATCATTCTCCCAGCTAATTCAGTTGGGAGTGGATTGAAACGTGTTCCGCCTGTATCCTTGCTTGGTTTTAACTCATATTCTCCCAGCTAATTCAGTTGGGAGTGGATTGAAACTAATATATAATGTTCCACGTGGAACAATGTATATATTCTCCCAGCTAATTCAGTTGGGAGTGGATTGAAACGCGTTTAAATTCAACAACTGTGTTCATAATTTATATTCTCCCAGCTAATTCAGTTGGGAGTGGATTGAAACTTCTGCCCGTTTCGCGGCTGGAGTTAGTTGCGCCAATTCTCCCAGCTAATTCAGTTGGGAGTGGATTGAAACGGGATGATTATTTTTTCAGTCGCTAGCGCGTCGATATTCTCCCAGCTAATTCAGTTGGGAGTGGATTGAAACCGAGTTTGTACTTTCATCCGACCCTGCCGCAATTGATTCTCCCAGCTAATTCAGTTGGGAGTGGATTGAAACTAGCGAAACCGCTTGCTCAGGAGAGATTGCCCTAATATTCTCCCAGCTAATTCAGTTGGGAGTGGATTGAAACTCATTAACCTCTATTGCTGCTTTAGATGCGCGTTTAATTCTCCCAGCTAATTCAGTTGGGAGTGGATTGAAACTATCCTGCTCCACCAACTGCCTCGCTCGCTCTGCGGATTCTCCCAGCTAATTCAGTTGGGAGTGGATTGAAACTCATAGACCTCGCGAGTGGGTTTAGAAACCTGTTTATATTCTCCCAGCTAATTCAGTTGGGAGTGGATTGAAACCGATAAAAACATAGTGCTAAGCGTCATAAGCAAGGATTCTCCCAGCTAATTCAGTTGGGAGTGGATTGAAACGGGAAAATGGCCGATGATGTTGCACAGGTTGGGGTTATTCTCCCAGCTAATTCAGTTGGGAGTGGATTGAAACGCCTTTTGCGTCTGCTCTAGCGCGTCCTTCAATATTCTCCCAGCTAATTCAGTTGGGAGTGGATTGAAACGCCATCGCTCCGAAAATTCGCAAGTATTCCAAGCATTCTCCCAGCTAATTCAGTTGGGAGTGGATTGAAACAAAATCGCCTATTTCGGCCGTGATTAGCTGCAACATTCTCCCAGCTAATTCAGTTGGGAGTGGATTGAAACAGTTCATAGCGAAATATCAGAGGCTTTTGAAGCTGATTCTCCCAGCTAATTCAGTTGGGAGTGGATTGAAACAGCGCTAAACAGACTGATAGCGCTTTAAAATCAACATTCTCCCAGCTAATTCAGTTGGGAGTGGATTGAAACAGGGAGTCTTGAGCAAGACGCGGATGCCATTATTTATTCTCCCAGCTAATTCAGTTGGGAGTGGATTGAAACTGATGAGGCTATGCGTAAAAGTGCTAGTGATCTGGATTCTCCCAGCTAATTCAGTTGGGAGTGGATTGAAACGAGTTCAAGCGTTCCTTCGGTTAAATTATTTAGTTATTCTCCCAGCTAATTCAGTTGGGAGTGGATTGAAACAGGATGCGGACATATTTCAGCGCGGCTATTACTTATTCTCCCAGCTAATTCAGTTGGGAGTGGATTGAAACATTATAAGATTACTCCATCGAAGCAAACAACAGACAGATTCTCCCAGCTAATTCAGTTGGGAGTGGATTGAAACGGTTGATCTTGCATCAAAATTGGGTGTCAATATTGATTCTCCCAGCTAATTCAGTTGGGAGTGGATTGAAACCTGTGCCTGGAGCGCCGCAAAGGATCAGTGACGCATTCTCCCAGCTAATTCAGTTGGGAGTGGATTGAAACAAAGTTTGCACGGGATGGCGAGCGCAGCTAATGGCAATTCTCCCAGCTAATTCAGTTGGGAGTGGATTGAAACAGCAAGCGCTACACGATGCAAGTAAGTACGGGTGTTATTCTCCCAGCTAATTCAGTTGGGAGTGGATTGAAACTAATATTTTATTTTTTTTCTAATTTCTTCTGCTTGTATTCTCCCAGCTAATTCAGTTGGGAGTGGATTGAAACTATCAAAGACCTGTTAAGGTGTATCGGTATCACATTCTCCCAGCTAATTCAGTTGGGAGTGGATTGAAACTATTTGCCCGCGCCGGGTTTGTTAGTGTGGCTAATTCTCCCAGCTAATTCAGTTGGGAGTGGATTGAAACAGCGCATATATCCCCAACGCTGTGTTGGAGTTAAATTCTCCCAGCTAATTCAGTTGGGAGTGGATTGAAACAAGCGAAACTAGACCAGCTAGGCATTACGCTAGATTCTCCCAGCTAATTCAGTTGGGAGTGGATTGAAACTTTTTGCATTTGATGCACCCTATTAATAAAAATCATTCTCCCAGCTAATTCAGTTGGGAGTGGATTGAAACGAGTCTTGCTCAAATTAAATCGCTCCGCCAGCGCAGATTCTCCCAGCTAATTCAGTTGGGAGTGGATTGAAACCTAATCTGCTCCACCAGCGCCCGTAGCTCAGGATTCATTCTCCCAGCTAATTCAGTTGGGAGTGGATTGAAACAGAAGCTTTACCAATGGAGCCTATCAATGAATGACGAAAATTCTCCCAGCTAATTCAGTTGGGAGTGGATTGAAACATGATTGCTCCTAGTGGGTTACGGCTAGCACGTAGCATTCTCCCAGCTAATTCAGTTGGGAGTGGATTGAAACAAATTCTGAACCAGACGAAAGAGGGCAGAGCCAAACATTCTCCCAGCTAATTCAGTTGGGAGTGGATTGAAACAGATTTATTTGGCACACAGATTGCGACAGCGAGCTCATTCTCCCAGCTAATTCAGTTGGGAGTGGATTGAAACATGGGTAGCTCGTCGCAACCCAGCAAACCGGAGAATTCTCCCAGCTAATTCAGTTGGGAGTGGATTGAAACAATACAGGTTGGATAAACACCGGCGCTTGTGTGTCATTCTCCCAGCTAATTCAGTTGGGAGTGGATTGAAACATTCACGGACATCCTAAAGCTTCGCGCGCTTATCATTCTCCCAGCTAATTCAGTTGGGAGTGGATTGAAACCCTTAACCAACCTAGCAGGAATTTGAAATGAGTAATTCTCCCAGCTAATTCAGTTGGGAGTGGATTGAAACATGCATCGCACCCACCACCCAGATAGCGGGTTCAGCATTCTCCCAGCTAATTCAGTTGGGAGTGGATTGAAACTGTATCCCGGGATACGGATTCTGTGCCCCGGGGTATTCTCCCAGCTAATTCAGTTGGGAGTGGATTGAAACAAACTAAGGAAAGCGATATGAGCAACGTACCCGTAAATTCTCCCAGCTAATTCAGTTGGGAGTGGATTGAAACGATTGATTAAGCGTTTAGCTATCTAATTTTCAGATTCTCCCAGCTAATTCAGTTGGGAGTGGATTGAAACGTCGAGGTCGTTTAGAAAAGTTAAGAGATGGTGAAATTCTCCCAGCTAATTCAGTTGGGAGTGGATTGAAACAATCAATTCATCCCGACCAGAACCATTATTAACAAATTCTCCCAGCTAATTCAGTTGGGAGTGGATTGAAACACGTTCAATGTACCCGCTAATTCGCCGATTTTACCATTCTCCCAGCTAATTCAGTTGGGAGTGGATTGAAACAGGAAATGATTGATGTAATGTATAGCATAGCGATTATTCTCCCAGCTAATTCAGTTGGGAGTGGATTGAAACCTATCCTGCTCCACCAACTGCCTCGCTCGCTCTGCGATTCTCCCAGCTAATTCAGTTGGGAGTGGATTGAAACCAGTTGCCAGAGAGGAGGTCATCAGCGATAGCGTCATTCTCCCAGCTAATTCAGTTGGGAGTGGATTGAAACACATTGATCTAGCTGAGCGCCGCCCAAAAGACGAATTCTCCCAGCTAATTCAGTTGGGAGTGGATTGAAACGGGCATCATCAGCAAAGCCGTTTGCGACATTGCGCATTCTCCCAGCTAATTCAGTTGGGAGTGGATTGAAACCCCGCGTGGGCATTTGGACAGAACCCAAGCTTGAATTCTCCCAGCTAATTCAGTTGGGAGTGGATTGAAACTGCCCACATCCGCATCGACACTTATTCAGACGTATTCTCCCAGCTAATTCAGTTGGGAGTGGATTGAAACTAATTATGGATCAGATGTAGGGTTTGAGATAAGTATTCTCCCAGCTAATTCAGTTGGGAGTGGATTGAAACGGTAGTTGATAAGCATCCCAGCTACCAGACGGCGCAATTCTCCCAGCTAATTCAGTTGGGAGTGGATTGAAACTTTAGAACTGATTAAAGAAGTACTTGTAGAAGAATATTCTCCCAGCTAATTCAGTTGGGAGTGGATTGAAACACGCCCGGGATACAGATTTCCGTATCCCGGGATACAATTCTCCCAGCTAATTCAGTTGGGAGTGGATTGAAACTAAAATTTACTCGGCTGATGCTTTAGATTATGTAATATTCTCCCAGCTAATTCAGTTGGGAGTGGATTGAAACATTAAGTTCGTTGGAAAAGATTCTTTTGAATCTGGATTCTCCCAGCTAATTCAGTTGGGAGTGGATTGAAACAGAGAAACGAGTTGTGCGTGCTATGCCTTCACCCATTCTCCCAGCTAATTCAGTTGGGAGTGGATTGAAACAATTAATGATTACGAAGAGTTTTTAAATGCGGCATTCTCCCAGCTAATTCAGTTGGGAGTGGATTGAAACTAATATTAAAACCTTTTAAGCCTATTTAATTAAATATTCTCCCAGCTAATTCAGTTGGGAGTGGATTGAAACGTTAAGAACTACCTATAAAGATTATCTATATGATGATTCTCCCAGCTAATTCAGTTGGGAGTGGATTGAAACATCACTCATTTTTTAACCGCGCTCACAAAGCTGAATTCTCCCAGCTAATTCAGTTGGGAGTGGATTGAAACTGGATAGCTCGGTTGGTGACATAGGCCAATACAACATTCTCCCAGCTAATTCAGTTGGGAGTGGATTGAAACCACGTGGAACAATATATATTAATATATTAGAATAATTCTCCCAGCTAATTCAGTTGGGAGTGGATTGAAACTAATATATATTGTTCCACGTGGAACATTTAACTTTTATTCTCCCAGCTAATTCAGTTGGGAGTGGATTGAAACAGAGAAATGAGTTGTGTGTGCTATGCACTCACCCGAGTATTCTCCCAGCTAATTCAGTTGGGAGTGGATTGAAACCAGCTTGACAAGCTGAAAGATTTGTGTTAATTGGTATTCTCCCAGCTAATTCAGTTGGGAGTGGATTGAAACTATAATAATAAAACAAATGCATATAATGCCTATCTATTCTCCCAGCTAATTCAGTTGGGAGTGGATTGAAACGCTGCATGATTAGAACTATACAGATTCAATTTTTATTCTCCCAGCTAATTCAGTTGGGAGTGGATTGAAACTAGTACGTATCCTGCCACGTGTACATAGTGCTACATTCTCCCAGCTAATTCAGTTGGGAGTGGATTGAAACATTTTACACCAAGCCACTAATCTATGACTACCGCTTATTCTCCCAGCTAATTCAGTTGGGAGTGGATTGAAACCCTAATGTTGGCAAATGTAAACAACAATCTATTTTATTCTCCCAGCTAATTCAGTTGGGAGTGGATTGAAACTTTTAACTCTGAAAATTCGATTAAATTTAAAAAAGATTCTCCCAGCTAATTCAGTTGGGAGTGGATTGAAACTAATATATATTGTTCCACGTGGAACATTAAACTTATTCTCCCAGCTAATTCAGTTGGGAGTGGATTGAAACAAATTTGAGTTTTAAGCGCTTTAACGCGCTTAGAATTCTCCCAGCTAATTCAGTTGGGAGTGGATTGAAACTAATCATGCAGCGAACAAAGCAACTTTGAAAAGTATTCTCCCAGCTAATTCAGTTGGGAGTGGATTGAAACAGTACATTAGCGCATGAATGTATACATTCAACTGGTCATTCTCCCAGCTAATTCAGTTGGGAGTGGATTGAAACTAATAATAATAAAAATAATAAAAAATCATTTTCACATTCTCCCAGCTAATTCAGTTGGGAGTGGATTGAAACACTAGATAGATTTATGCAGCTTTTCAAGCTGGCAAATTCTCCCAGCTAATTCAGTTGGGAGTGGATTGAAACTATTAAAATAGGATTAATTATATTTTCATAGATAATTCTCCCAGCTAATTCAGTTGGGAGTGGATTGAAACTAGTGTTTATCCGGCTCATATCGAGCCAGACTCACATTCTCCCAGCTAATTCAGTTGGGAGTGGATTGAAACTTTTATATAATCATTTTTTGTTATAACTACATAATATTCTCCCAGCTAATTCAGTTGGGAGTGGATTGAAACGCTGCATGATTAGAACTATAGAGCAATAGCTTTTTATTCTCCCAGCTAATTCAGTTGGGAGTGGATTGAAACGCTTATATCCTCAAGTAGTTTTAATGAATAGACACATTCTCCCAGCTAATTCAGTTGGGAGTGGATTGAAACGCTAACTTTTGCGCTTTGCTGATTAGACTGGCACGCGATTCTCCCAGCTAATTCAGTTGGGAGTGGATTGAAACTTACCCGGCGAGAACTCCTTAACCTCCCACCTCCATTCTCCCAGCTAATTCAGTTGGGAGTGGATTGAAACACGCTTTATTTAGTGGCAAAGACCCCAATGACTCATTCTCCCAGCTAATTCAGTTGGGAGTGGATTGAAACCTTCAATAATAATTCTCTTGACGCTGTGACAAGTCATTCTCCCAGCTAATTCAGTTGGGAGTGGATTGAAACAAGTTGATCATATCTAGCGGTTTCTTTGCCAATCATTCTCCCAGCTAATTCAGTTGGGAGTGGATTGAAACCTTGCACTATCACGCATGGATTGACATTCAAATTCTCCCAGCTAATTCAGTTGGGAGTGGATTGAAACTTCGGCAATGGCTTGCCCGACATTAACTGATCAACCATTCTCCCAGCTAATTCAGTTGGGAGTGGATTGAAACACCATCTGTGCCATTGGTGCTTAGGTCAGCGGCATTCTCCCAGCTAATTCAGTTGGGAGTGGATTGAAACTGTCAGACTATAGTGTTTTAGAGCATCGCCTGCATTCTCCCAGCTAATTCAGTTGGGAGTGGATTGAAACGCCGACAGGATAGAGTAATTGCGCATGCAAATAGATTCTCCCAGCTAATTCAGTTGGGAGTGGATTGAAACACCAAATCGCGTTTATCCGCCCTAGTGCCGTTATATTCTCCCAGCTAATTCAGTTGGGAGTGGATTGAAACCATTAATAGCCCAACAGACACTAACACTGACAATATTCTCCCAGCTAATTCAGTTGGGAGTGGATTGAAACGCAGAATCTTCCTTGCAAGGTATCGCCGACCCCGGATTCTCCCAGCTAATTCAGTTGGGAGTGGATTGAAACTGCCGTCAATTACGAAATTGGCTCACCTTCCCTAATTCTCCCAGCTAATTCAGTTGGGAGTGGATTGAAACGCTCCAAGAAGGCTCTATCTTTGGGCATGTCACATTCTCCCAGCTAATTCAGTTGGGAGTGGATTGAAACCTGTTGATTGCTGCGCTTTATACATCGCCTGCGTATTCTCCCAGCTAATTCAGTTGGGAGTGGATTGAAACAATTAAATTTGCCCTGCTTAAAAGGGATTAAAACATTCTCCCAGCTAATTCAGTTGGGAGTGGATTGAAACTGGCTATGGACTGGCATGAGACCATCAGAACTGATATTCTCCCAGCTAATTCAGTTGGGAGTGGATTGAAACCAGACCTAGCATACTAGTGAGATCAGCAGGCATGAATTCTCCCAGCTAATTCAGTTGGGAGTGGATTGAAACGCATCAATTTCAGCGAGCCGCAACTTTTGCTTAATTCTCCCAGCTAATTCAGTTGGGAGTGGATTGAAACGAGCTGGAATCATTATTAGCGATAGAGTAGTTCCATTCTCCCAGCTAATTCAGTTGGGAGTGGATTGAAACAGCAATATCAGGACGTAAAGACTCAATGCTTACGCATTCTCCCAGCTAATTCAGTTGGGAGTGGATTGAAACCGGCACGGGGTAAATAGCGCCCGACCCGAGCGAGATTCTCCCAGCTAATTCAGTTGGGAGTGGATTGAAACTCGTCCGGCTCGTTACACTCACCTTTCAAATAAGTATTCTCCCAGCTAATTCAGTTGGGAGTGGATTGAAACTTGCAAGCGAGCTTTGTGGTACGGCTTCCGCTGGTGCATTCTCCCAGCTAATTCAGTTGGGAGTGGATTGAAACTGGACATGCATCCACTGCGACTCCTTTAATCAGGGCATTCTCCCAGCTAATTCAGTTGGGAGTGGATTGAAACTGCATAGTATTTAGCCGCTATTTGCCCGTGATTTATTCTCCCAGCTAATTCAGTTGGGAGTGGATTGAAACCTGCTTGGTTTGGTCGGGTTTGTTCGTTGTAAGGAATTCTCCCAGCTAATTCAGTTGGGAGTGGATTGAAACTTGCGTCGCTTTAAGCCATAGCTGCATAGAGTCACATTCTCCCAGCTAATTCAGTTGGGAGTGGATTGAAACCCTAAGCTTCTTAAGTTGGTCTTGGCTTGCTTGCGTATTCTCCCAGCTAATTCAGTTGGGAGTGGATTGAAACAGCGTTGGGGACACCCCTAAAAAATGGGGAATGCATTCTCCCAGCTAATTCAGTTGGGAGTGGATTGAAACAAATTCCGCAAAGATAGCCAGCATCCCCAAGAATATTCTCCCAGCTAATTCAGTTGGGAGTGGATTGAAACTGTAGTCATGCCAAAAGTTACGGCTTGACCATTGGTCATTCTCCCAGCTAATTCAGTTGGGAGTGGATTGAAACCCGACTTTGCGGTCAACATCGCGCTGAATGGTACATTCTCCCAGCTAATTCAGTTGGGAGTGGATTGAAACATAAATTTGATAATCCACGGCAGTAGAGGGTTGGCATTCTCCCAGCTAATTCAGTTGGGAGTGGATTGAAACAAGGGTGAGGATGATGACAATGGAGAACCAGAATGATTCTCCCAGCTAATTCAGTTGGGAGTGGATTGAAACTCAGCCTGAACATCGAATTTATTGTCATTAGTATCATTCTCCCAGCTAATTCAGTTGGGAGTGGATTGAAACGTCCTGTGCATAAATCACGCTAGTGATTGGCTCGATTCTCCCAGCTAATTCAGTTGGGAGTGGATTGAAACCCATTTGAATCACTGGGCCTATCAAAGCCATTGCATTCTCCCAGCTAATTCAGTTGGGAGTGGATTGAAACTCAAATCCAAGAGGTGCAGGCAGAAAAGCCACGCATTCTCCCAGCTAATTCAGTTGGGAGTGGATTGAAACCTGCGGCGTTTGAGCGCTCGGTGCTGCGTGAGGCAAATTCTCCCAGCTAATTCAGTTGGGAGTGGATTGAAACATGGGTTTTGTAAACCCCAATGCCCCCAAACCTGTAATTCTCCCAGCTAATTCAGTTGGGAGTGGATTGAAACCCGTTACGGTATCCTCTACGAACTGGATACCAGCAATTCTCCCAGCTAATTCAGTTGGGAGTGGATTGAAACCAGATGAAACTTGTTTAAAATCAGCAAAAGGCCACATTCTCCCAGCTAATTCAGTTGGGAGTGGATTGAAACCATATTGACTCTGATGGGTGGTGTATTAGCCTCAGATTCTCCCAGCTAATTCAGTTGGGAGTGGATTGAAACCAACCATGCTCCATAAGCTGCATATTATTGCATCCATTCTCCCAGCTAATTCAGTTGGGAGTGGATTGAAACATTTTTTCGATTGGATTAATCAAACCAAGCTGGGTATTCTCCCAGCTAATTCAGTTGGGAGTGGATTGAAACAAGAGGAATTCGACATCTTTGCCCGACGCACCGCAATTCTCCCAGCTAATTCAGTTGGGAGTGGATTGAAACTTTAAGTTCATTGATTGCTGCTTGCCGTGTACGCATTCTCCCAGCTAATTCAGTTGGGAGTGGATTGAAACACCCGCTAGATTGACGGCCTGAAAACCGGCACTAGAATTCTCCCAGCTAATTCAGTTGGGAGTGGATTGAAACATACGTGTCGCCGCGGTCTTCCAGCAGTTTGATTGAGTATTCTCCCAGCTAATTCAGTTGGGAGTGGATTGAAACATTCCAGATCATGGGATTTAATCACAAATTAGCCGGATATTCTCCCAGCTAATTCAGTTGGGAGTGGATTGAAACAGCATAAAACAGGTCGGTTTTTAGTTGACAAGGCAGATTCTCCCAGCTAATTCAGTTGGGAGTGGATTGAAACCTCGATAAATACCGAGTTATCCCACAAGTATTCGGATTCTCCCAGCTAATTCAGTTGGGAGTGGATTGAAACGCATCCTTTTTATCACTGATGATCGCCAGATTGACATTCTCCCAGCTAATTCAGTTGGGAGTGGATTGAAACTCTCAATCGCCCCAATCCCAAAATCTAAATCAGTCATTCTCCCAGCTAATTCAGTTGGGAGTGGATTGAAACCGGTTGATGTGGGGAATTAACATGGAATTTACAGACATTCTCCCAGCTAATTCAGTTGGGAGTGGATTGAAACATCATTGCGCTCTAACGTCGAGCTTAGCTCAGTAAATTCTCCCAGCTAATTCAGTTGGGAGTGGATTGAAACACCGCCAGCAAAGTAGCGCACAGTGAAATACCAAACATTCTCCCAGCTAATTCAGTTGGGAGTGGATTGAAACAATGGGTTTTTGGATGCGAAGGAGCAAGAGCGTGAGATTCTCCCAGCTAATTCAGTTGGGAGTGGATTGAAACATCGCTATGAAACGCTCTGAGCTGATTAGTCAGTTATTCTCCCAGCTAATTCAGTTGGGAGTGGATTGAAACATCGCCTCCACCATTTCAGCCGCGTTTTTGGCGATTCTCCCAGCTAATTCAGTTGGGAGTGGATTGAAACATCAGGCAGCAAAAAGAAGGCGGAAGACCTGATAATTCTCCCAGCTAATTCAGTTGGGAGTGGATTGAAACATCTTGATACCAAAAAGCCGTCAGCGTTGTATCATTCTCCCAGCTAATTCAGTTGGGAGTGGATTGAAACACCACTTGGATTGGCGTTGATGACTTCGGCGCGCTGAATTCTCCCAGCTAATTCAGTTGGGAGTGGATTGAAACTGCCCGGTCGGACAGTGATAAAGGCTGCAACTTTGATTCTCCCAGCTAATTCAGTTGGGAGTGGATTGAAACGCAGAGCAAGGATACAGGTACCCGCCAGACCCGAATTCTCCCAGCTAATTCAGTTGGGAGTGGATTGAAACTTTAAATCAACCCGCGCACTTTCGACGATGGCGGGTATTCTCCCAGCTAATTCAGTTGGGAGTGGATTGAAACGTCCTGTGCATAAATCACGCTAGTGATTGGCTCGAATTCTCCCAGCTAATTCAGTTGGGAGTGGATTGAAACATACAACAGACCACTAAAATTTAGAGGTAAAAAACATATTCTCCCAGCTAATTCAGTTGGGAGTGGATTGAAACACAGGACTTGGATCTCGTGGCTAGCGGGTTTTTCGATTCTCCCAGCTAATTCAGTTGGGAGTGGATTGAAACAGATCAACCACTTGCCGCAGCAGTGCCTTGATAATCATTCTCCCAGCTAATTCAGTTGGGAGTGGATTGAAACTTAAATCGGCCACCCTCGCGCTCTGTCCAACGGCATTCTCCCAGCTAATTCAGTTGGGAGTGGATTGAAACGGCTGGAGGTATTGACGCACAGCAGCTGGCGTGCATTCTCCCAGCTAATTCAGTTGGGAGTGGATTGAAACAACTTTGTCACAAACAATGCCGGAGAAAACCCAAGCATTCTCCCAGCTAATTCAGTTGGGAGTGGATTGAAACGCTGTTACGCGGCGGACGGGGGTAGGGGATGGAGCATTCTCCCAGCTAATTCAGTTGGGAGTGGATTGAAACTTTTGCAATTGCACTAGTCAACATCTTGCCTTCAATATTCTCCCAGCTAATTCAGTTGGGAGTGGATTGAAACGTGAAAAGTTCCAAGCAGTAAACCATATCGTGATAATTCTCCCAGCTAATTCAGTTGGGAGTGGATTGAAACATAAGCATCTATTACCCCGTTTTGGTAAAGCTCACCATTCTCCCAGCTAATTCAGTTGGGAGTGGATTGAAACATCATCACCACGCTTAACAGCAACTATAAAATCAATTCTCCCAGCTAATTCAGTTGGGAGTGGATTGAAACATGGCTGCCATATTGAAGCACCCCTGTAGGCGTGCATTCTCCCAGCTAATTCAGTTGGGAGTGGATTGAAACGGCTAACTTCTTGCGGCGTTCGGTTTCGTTCATTATTCTCCCAGCTAATTCAGTTGGGAGTGGATTGAAACCTTCTGTTTTATATAAAAAATCATTTTGAGTTATTATTCTCCCAGCTAATTCAGTTGGGAGTGGATTGAAACTCGTGAAGAAATTAAATTTAGCGGCGATGTTAAAGATTCTCCCAGCTAATTCAGTTGGGAGTGGATTGAAACTAGTATGCTTGCGCCCTTATGGAATACCTAAAAATAATTCTCCCAGCTAATTCAGTTGGGAGTGGATTGAAACTTTAGCATCCTGTGCAGCGTAACCGCCTGCAATGATTCTCCCAGCTAATTCAGTTGGGAGTGGATTGAAACCGCGTGCTTGGCCGGCACTTCCGCGCCGGACATGATTCTCCCAGCTAATTCAGTTGGGAGTGGATTGAAACATTAATCCGGTTTCGCCTTCGGGGTCTTGCTCCTCATTCTCCCAGCTAATTCAGTTGGGAGTGGATTGAAACACTTCATCCCAATTCGCTTTCTTCCCGTATCGGAATTCTCCCAGCTAATTCAGTTGGGAGTGGATTGAAACTCCCATTCGCTATCACTATGCACCATCATATCTGCCATTCTCCCAGCTAATTCAGTTGGGAGTGGATTGAAACTCCAGCTCTGACAGCTTGCCAACTAAAGCAGAAGCTATTCTCCCAGCTAATTCAGTTGGGAGTGGATTGAAACATGCTGTACCCCAATCAGCAGCGCATAACCAGCATTCTCCCAGCTAATTCAGTTGGGAGTGGATTGAAACCATCCAGCTAAGAGCGAGTACGTCAATTTACATCCATTCTCCCAGCTAATTCAGTTGGGAGTGGATTGAAACTCTTCGGTTTAAAGGCAAATCGCCCACACCTGCACATTCTCCCAGCTAATTCAGTTGGGAGTGGATTGAAACATCTGCCTCTACGACAAATCCAGCATTAATACCCATTCTCCCAGCTAATTCAGTTGGGAGTGGATTGAAACTTGATAGCTTCCTTGTAAGCAGCCTCCAGTGAGGTATTCTCCCAGCTAATTCAGTTGGGAGTGGATTGAAACCTAAAGCCGCAATGCCGCGAATTTGGTGGGAAATATTCTCCCAGCTAATTCAGTTGGGAGTGGATTGAAACATATTATTAAAGAGGGCTGAATAATGAATAAGGGTAATTCTCCCAGCTAATTCAGTTGGGAGTGGATTGAAACAATGGACTTATCAATCATGGCTTGCTGAGTGGGTGCATTCTCCCAGCTAATTCAGTTGGGAGTGGATTGAAACTGCGTATAGCAGGAACTGCTCTGAAAGCAGATGAAATTCTCCCAGCTAATTCAGTTGGGAGTGGATTGAAACATATTATTTTCCTCCTAATTTAGCTTTAACCGCAATTCTCCCAGCTAATTCAGTTGGGAGTGGATTGAAACAGCACTTCTGTTTCATCTAAAGGTGACATGATTTATTCTCCCAGCTAATTCAGTTGGGAGTGGATTGAAACTAGCTAGCCTCGATCAATCCGAAGTCGAAGCGGCTAATTCTCCCAGCTAATTCAGTTGGGAGTGGATTGAAACAACTGAGGCGATTACTGATAAGGCTTGCTTAAACTATTCTCCCAGCTAATTCAGTTGGGAGTGGATTGAAACTCCAACCAAGAAAGCCATTCCCCATGTGCACAAGCATTCTCCCAGCTAATTCAGTTGGGAGTGGATTGAAACAATTCAATAGCCGATAAATTACGCGCTAAACATGCATTCTCCCAGCTAATTCAGTTGGGAGTGGATTGAAACCAGATCCGCCACGAATCTATCAGCCCGAGGAGGAGTATTCTCCCAGCTAATTCAGTTGGGAGTGGATTGAAACTGTCGGGTGGGTATGCCGACCAAGGACGGTTTTTTATTCTCCCAGCTAATTCAGTTGGGAGTGGATTGAAACCTACTGTTTACTGGTTTGCCTTAAGTCCATTCGTGATTCTCCCAGCTAATTCAGTTGGGAGTGGATTGAAACATTGGTAAATTCCTTGCTTGGTTTGGTCGGGTTTATTCTCCCAGCTAATTCAGTTGGGAGTGGATTGAAACTGCAAGCCATTGCACAAGCCCCAAAGGTTGAAAACATTCTCCCAGCTAATTCAGTTGGGAGTGGATTGAAACGTGTCCGCTAGCACTGTAACGTATACAGAGGGGCAATTCTCCCAGCTAATTCAGTTGGGAGTGGATTGAAACAGCCATTATTACCCCCTAACTAATATTTTAAATAATTCTCCCAGCTAATTCAGTTGGGAGTGGATTGAAACAGGGCTATCTCACATCCCAACATCAGGGATAAAAGTATTCTCCCAGCTAATTCAGTTGGGAGTGGATTGAAACTAAGCCCCGTGCCGTCGCCTGAGTCCATTAATAGCATTCTCCCAGCTAATTCAGTTGGGAGTGGATTGAAACGCTAATTTGCGCCTTGATTTTACTGATGCGGTCATATTCTCCCAGCTAATTCAGTTGGGAGTGGATTGAAACTATCTCTGTTATTTGCCCAAATGCTTCACTGTTCATTCTCCCAGCTAATTCAGTTGGGAGTGGATTGAAACTGGTACGATGTTAGGGCTAAATAGCGCTGCAATTTATTCTCCCAGCTAATTCAGTTGGGAGTGGATTGAAACAACTATCGCTTGCTCAATTGATGCAATTAAGCCCATTCTCCCAGCTAATTCAGTTGGGAGTGGATTGAAACTCGTGAGGAAATTAAGTTTAGTGGCGATGTTAAAATTCTCCCAGCTAATTCAGTTGGGAGTGGATTGAAACCCCAAAGGGTTTGCAGTAACAGACAAGGGCAGGAATATTCTCCCAGCTAATTCAGTTGGGAGTGGATTGAAACAATGAAAATACCAAGCCAGTACGGTTAGAGGGTATTCTCCCAGCTAATTCAGTTGGGAGTGGATTGAAACTCGGAATTCATAATCGCTTGGCTCGCCCTTTTGGAATTCTCCCAGCTAATTCAGTTGGGAGTGGATTGAAACTTGTATCGCGCTAGTACCGCTGCTTTTATCCTCAAATTCTCCCAGCTAATTCAGTTGGGAGTGGATTGAAACATTAATGGCGCTGGCTTGTTTAGCGGCTATCCCCATTCTCCCAGCTAATTCAGTTGGGAGTGGATTGAAACTAAAATGCCTTGGTTTAGCGCTTCGCTCAGTGCTTATTCTCCCAGCTAATTCAGTTGGGAGTGGATTGAAACTTAGATTTTGAAATTAGGAACGAAGATTGTCTAAATATTCTCCCAGCTAATTCAGTTGGGAGTGGATTGAAACTTTATATCCGCAAAAAGACTCTGAACTATTTATTCATTCTCCCAGCTAATTCAGTTGGGAGTGGATTGAAACATGTTAACTTAGAAGAACCTAAAACTGACTAGTTTATTCTCCCAGCTAATTCAGTTGGGAGTGGATTGAAACAATATCAAAAGTAGCTATCGGGTTATTCAAATCTATTCTCCCAGCTAATTCAGTTGGGAGTGGATTGAAACCTAATCCAGCTTTGCAGCCACATACCCGCGCACGAACATTCTCCCAGCTAATTCAGTTGGGAGTGGATTGAAACCGCACCGCTGTCATGGACGTTGCCAATTTAGACCATTCTCCCAGCTAATTCAGTTGGGAGTGGATTGAAACAAGCCATTAGGGTCTGAAGTGAGTTGAAGAGCCATTCTCCCAGCTAATTCAGTTGGGAGTGGATTGAAACAACGATTAGCATTACTCGGACTCAGCGTCGGGTTTATTCTCCCAGCTAATTCAGTTGGGAGTGGATTGAAACAGGTTAATGAAACTTCTTACACGAAAAACGGGTTATTCTCCCAGCTAATTCAGTTGGGAGTGGATTGAAACCAGCGTGTTGGACTCTGATTTTTTAATGGGTCGTGATTCTCCCAGCTAATTCAGTTGGGAGTGGATTGAAACCGCCTGTAGCTTTTTAGACTCTTGCAAAAATGCCAATTCTCCCAGCTAATTCAGTTGGGAGTGGATTGAAACAGGCGATGCGGCATGAAACTCTTCCATGCTTACTTATTCTCCCAGCTAATTCAGTTGGGAGTGGATTGAAACCTGATAATTTCGCTCTCGACGAACTGAAAATACCTCATTCTCCCAGCTAATTCAGTTGGGAGTGGATTGAAACAATGGCATCAATACCTCAATTCTGTTCAGCACCCATTCTCCCAGCTAATTCAGTTGGGAGTGGATTGAAACTTGGTTTTTGCCATAACCAAGGCTAGGTGTTGCCATTCTCCCAGCTAATTCAGTTGGGAGTGGATTGAAACTTGGTGAGAGCAAAGCTGACAACTGCAACCACCTCATTTTCTGAATACTGTTTTAGTAACCAATAATCTAGGTGAGTTTGAACGAGTTCCTAACTTAGTGTCAGAAGATTGGACTCAAGGCTAGCCCTAGTCTCGCTAATGCCAAACTGCTACTCTTCGCGCTTCACGCTGTTTTTCCGAGTTGAATATGAAAGTCAGAACCCGTTTTGCTCCTAGTCCCACTGGCTACCTGCACATTGGTGGCGCTCGTACTGCTTTGTTTTCTTGGTTATATGCCCGCAAAATGGGTGGGGATTTTATTCTAAGGATTGAGGACACCGATTTAGAGCGTTCCAACCAAGCTTCCGTTGATGCGATTTTGCATGCAATGGATTGGCTAGGCCTAGATTATGACGAAGGCCCCTTCTATCAAACCCAACGCTTTGATCGCTATAAAGCAGTGGTACAGCAGCTACTGGATACAGGGCAGGCTTATTATTGCTATTGCTCAAAAGAAGAATTGGATGCGATGCGCGAAGCACAAATGGCGCGTAAAGAAAAACCGCGTTATGACGGTCGTTGGCGCGATAGCAAAGAAACGCCCCCTGCTGGAGTAGCGCCTGTCGTGCGCTTTAAAAATCCGCTGGAAGGCGTGGTTGAGATCGACGATCAAGCACGTGGCAAAATCGTGATTAGCAATACTGAGCTAGACGATTTAATTATTGCTCGTTCGGATGGCGTACCTACTTATAATCTCTCTGTGGTAGTCGATGATATAGATATGGGTATCACCCATGTCATTCGTGGGGATGACCACATCAATAATACCCCCCGCCAAATTAATATTATGCGTGCACTTGGGCATGAACTGCCAGTGTTTGCGCATGTACCGATGATTTTGGGACACGATGGGCAGCGCTTATCTAAGCGTCACGGTGCAGTGAATGTCATGCAGTATCGTGATGAGGGTTATACACCCGAGGCACTGCTTAATTATTTAGTGCGCTTAGGTTGGTCACATGGCGACCAAGAGATTTTCTCCCGCCAAGAAATGATCGAATTTTTCGAGTTGAATGGGATTAATCGTGCACCATCTTCCATTAATCCCGATAAATTAGTTTGGTTGAATCAGCATTATTTGAAGACGCTGCCAATTGCAGAAATCGCTGCGCAATTACAATGGCATTTAGCGCATCAACAACTGGATTTGAGCAATGGCCCAGCCTTAGAGGATGTGATTGTTGCACAGCGTGAACGTGTAAAGAATTTGGAGGAAATGGTTTCAACCAGCCGTTACTTCTACGAAGCTATTCAAGGCTACGATCCACAAGCCGTACAAAAGCAGTTCAAGCCAGAAACGGCAGGTTATTTACAAGCAGTACAGGCTGCTTTGGCTGCTTTGACCGATTGGGAAGATGCAGCGATTCATCAAGCTATCCAACAAGCCTGCGAAGGTTTAGGCGTTAAATTGGGTAAAGTAGGACCGGCTTTGCGAGTTGCGGTAACAGGTTCTGCTTCATCGCCTTCACTGGAAATTACTTTGCGTTTGATTGGGCGTGAGCGTAGTTTAAAACGTATTCAAGCAGCGATAGCTTATATCGAAAAAATGCCTACAAGTGCTTGACAGTCAGCGCGGATTAATTCAGAATTCGCGCTTCTTCGGGGGGCTATAGCTCAGCTGGGAGAGCGCTACAATGGCATTGTAGAGGTCAGCGGTTCGATCCCGCTTAGCTCCACCAAGACTTTCGATGAACTTAGGCCAGTGAGACAAATTATGTTGTTATTGCTAGGTCGAATTGTATTTTTTGTTGGATTATTAATTACAATAGTCACCTTGGTAGCAGGGTTTGTTTTATTGTATAAAGATATCCAAAACTGGGCGCAAGCCTGCTTTATGGCAGTACCGTTCGGGTTCATGTTGATGTTTGCAGGTCTATCGACTAATGTGTTTTTAGAACCACGCAGCAGCGACAAGGATTAAAAACTGTTTTAACGACGTCCCCATCGTCTAGAGGCCTAGGACACCGCCCTTTCACGGCAGTAACCGGGGTTCGAATCCCCGTGGGGACGCCAATTTTACAATGTAGTTTGACGTTTAAACAGCGTCCCCATCGTCTAGAGGCCTAGGACACCGCCCTTTCACGGCAGTAACCGGGGTTCGAATCCCCGTGGGGACGCCAATTTAAACCCTATTATCTCTTTTCACTCCTCCTTTTTTCCCTCAAAATAGCTAAAAATCTAAAATATTTCTTTGGGTAGGTGGATGTATCTTTATCTAACTCTGAACTTGCTTGTTCCCAAAGTCATTATTTAAACAACATTAAGAACAATGGAGTTTAGCAATGGGCTTGCGCCAGCTTTTCAAGAGCTTATTAGCATTAATCAGCGTATTGATTCTTCTAAGCGCGAATGTTGTCTGTGCTGAAGAGCAACATGCTTTTAAAGCAACAGCTTACACTAATCAACAATTACTGTCTGAAATGCTGATGGTGGATGCTTCCGAGCAGACTTTGGATAAAGCGCCTGCCTTAGTGGTGACCTTTTCCCAAGATCTTGATACCAATATTGAGTATTCAGAGTTTTTTACGACCACTCAAGCTGGGAAGGCAGTAGAAGGGAAGTGGGTAATCGTTAATAATCCGCGTCGTTTATATTTCACCCAAGTCCAAGCCAATACGAGCTATCGAATTCAGCTCCGTCCCGGTATTGCCGCTAAAAATGGTTTAAAACTCTTAAAGCCTGTTGATTTCGAGCTTAAAACTCGGGAGATCCAGCCTGCTTTTGATTTTGCAAGTAAAGGAAGTCTGATTCCCTTGCAATCAGCGAATGGCTTACCCATTCGAGTCGTTAATGTGCAGGAGTTGGATGTTGAGTTCTTGCGTGTCCAACCGGAAAAGCTGGGTGATGTCTTAAAGGCAATTCGTTTGGATAATAGCCTGCAGTCGTGGGAGTTGGAGGAGATCCATAGTGTTACGAGCAGCGTCTATACAACACGCTACCCAACCAATGCCAAACCTAATGCGCGCGAAACTTTTATTCTACCGATTACACAAATTGAGGCTTTAAAGCAGCCGGGCTTATATTTTGCAGTGATTCGTCAACCTGGGCGTTTTACGGATAAAGCGTATCGAATTACCCATTTTGTGGTGACTAATATTGGCTTGCAAGCTCGTGTGTATAAGAAAAAGCTGGAGGTTTTTGCGCATGCTTTAGATTCAGGCAAGCCATTACACGGCGTTAAGGTTGAAGTGAAAGCTATTGATGCTACCACTAAAGCCACGACTAATGAGCAGGGCCAAGCAAGTTTTGCTGCATACCCTGCAAAAAGCTTTTTTATTACAGCAAGTACCGATAACCAGTTTGCTTTTCTGGATTTAAGTTCAGTACCTTTAGATCTATCTAGCTTGCCAATCAAAGGTTTACCTGAGAAGGATATCGCTCCGTATATTTATGCGTCGCATGCGCTTTATCGTCCGGGTGATACCGTCAACTTGAATATCTTATTGCGTGATCAAGATGGCTTAGTCGCTACTAATAAAAATTTAAGATTAAGTATCGTCCGCCCTGATACTAAAGTGATTTGGGAGGAGACGCTCAAGGCTTTTGACACCACGCTTGGCTATTACCTGCAACGCTTTGATTTAGCTGAGGATGCATCAGAAGGTAAGTGGCGCGCTGAATTGCGTTTAGATAATGAACCCGACGCTGTGGAAGTTTTCGAGTTTAAAGTAGAGCGTTATCAGCCTGAGCGTATGAGCTTAGCTTTAAGTGTAGGTAAGCCCTTATTGACTCGCGATGATAAGCAGATAGTTTCGCTGAAAGGAGCTTATGCTTATGGAGCGCCTGCAGCTAAACACCCAATTATAGCAGACCGTAGTTTGCAACTTGAGCAGCAACCTTTAGGCGAAGCCTTTAAAGATTATACTTTTGGTGTTCCCGAAGATGTTGAGCGTTTAGAAACGATTAAACTCCCAGACTTGAGCCTAGACGAGCAAGGTAATGGTTTCCTTGAGTTTCCGGCAGTTGCAGCTAGCATCCAATCGCCTTTGAAAACGACGATTAGTGCTAGCTTACTTGAGTTAGGTGGGCGTTCTGTTACTAGAGAGTTACAACAGGCTTATTGGCCAACCCAGCATTTGATCGGTATTAAACCTTTATTTGCTAATGCAAGGGTAGCCGCTAATTCAGAGGCTCACTTTGATATTGTACGGGTTGATCCCACCGGAAATTTATTGGCTGCGCAGCGTTTAACGGCCACTTTATTTACTGAATCCTATGATTATTATTGGGAATATGTGGCAGAGCAAGGCTGGCAACCACGCGGCATCCCTAATCAGTACCCCGTATTGCAACAGATGGTCGATATCCCTGCAGGGCAACATGGGCAATTATTACTCTCAGTACAGGAAGGGCGCTATCGTCTGGAGCTCGAGGATGCTGATACGAAGCTGAAAACTGCTTATGTTTTTACGGCTGGTTGGCAGGATGCAGCTAACTCCCCAACGGAGCCTAATAATTTGGCACTGAGCTTGGATAAACCCGTTTATAAAGCCACTGAAACTGCCAAGTTAAGCATTGATTTGCCGATTAAAAGTGAAGTGCTGGTCACCGTGGAGGGCGGGCAATTGCTTTGGAGTAAACAACTCAGTTTACCAGCCGGTGTTTCAGTGGTGGATATTCCGATCCAAGAGGCTTGGCAGCGCCATGATTTATATTTAGCAGTCAATGCTTTAACGGCTGATGCCGCACAACAGGGCAGTTTACAGCGCCATTTTGGGATTATACCTTTAATGCTTGATCGTAGTGATCGTAAGCTTGAATTGAGTATTGAAACGCCCGAGCTAGTAACGGCTGAGCAAACTGTGAAGGTGGTAATAAAAACTGCTAATTTGAAATCAACAGCCGCTTTAGTCAGTGTATCAGCCGTGGACACACAGCTATTAAATCAAGCTCCACTAACTACTGATAACGACCCTTATAGTTTTTATTTTAGCGCGCATGCATATGATGTACGTTTATATGACGATTATAATCAAATTATTAGTGATGCTGAGCCAGTCAATTTTGTGCCGGCTGAATTAAATAAGCCCTCGACAGGCCCAACTGTCGTACAGCATTTAGGGCAAAAGCTAACTGCTTTGATCACTGAGCCGGTGGTATTTGATGCTGAGGGTCGGGCAGAAATTCTGCTCAACTTACCACCCTTTACAGGCAATTTGCAGTTAACTGCGACAGCCTTCAGTGATGAACAGTTAGGTAGCGCCAGTAAGCAGATACAGGTAGTTTCTCCAATCGACTTAAGTTTGAGCCTACCGCAGTTTTTAGCCACAGATGATCAAGCTTTTTTAAAAGTAGCGGTGAAAAATCGCAGTGATAGGGAGCAAATCCTAAAGCTTAAAGTGACTAGCAATACTGTGTTGGAGGGTTTAGCTTTAGACAAGGAGCTAAGCTTGGCTGTCGGGCAAGCTGAACAGTTAAATTTGCCTATCAGTACTTTAAGCTCATTAGGTTTGGGGCAAATCAATCTTGAGTTAGCCGGCAAAGACTTCAGCTTGAAGCGTGAATTCGCCATTCCAGTGCGTCCTGCTTATGCCCGAATAATTAATTATCAGCAGCAAGAGTTAGTGGGTTTGGGCAAAACCGCTGAGCTAAACGCTCCAGCGCAAACTGAGTATTTGCCCAATACCGCCGAAACCTGCTTAAGTATTTCAAATAGTCTGCCGTTACCCGTGGCAGCTATTTTGCGCAGTTTATTGCATTATCCTTATGACTCTTTAGAGCAGACAGTCTCTAGTACTTACCCCTACTTATTTTTGGATGAGGCGGCAGTACAGAAATGGGATTTGCCCGCTTTATCTTTAGCGCAGCGTACTCAACGCATCCAAGAGGCTTTAGGTCGCTTGCGAAGCATGCAGCTGCCAAGTGGTGGCTTTACTTCATGGGCCAAACTGGGCGCAGAAGAATATGGGTTGAATGCTTATGTAACCAGCTTCCTTCTCGATGCGCAACAACAGGGTTTTGCAGTACCAACCAGCCTGCTTGAGCCAGCTTTAGCGAATTTACAGCAGAGTTGGCAGCAAGAAACTCCGCAGTTAGAGGAGCGTTATCCTTTGGCGGAGAATGCTCTGCAAATGGATTTGGCCGTGCGTGCTTATTCGGCTTATGTCTTAGCCAAAGCACATAAGTTGACTTTAAATGCTTTAAGGGCATTCACCGATAAGGCAGTTAACCAAATGGAATTAGGTTTGCCGCTAGTACAATTAGGCTTAGCGTTAACCTTACAGGGTGATGCCACGCGCGGTGATGAGTTGATTCAACGGGGTTTAAGCTTGCCACGTAAGGCCGATCTTTATTTAGGTGATTATGGCAGCGTACTGCGTGATCGTACCATGATGCTTTATCAGTTGCTCTTAGCTGAGCAAACGGTTCCTGCTTTAAGTGTGCATTTGGGTGATATCCTGCACGATATTCATGAGAATAAATACTTAAGCACTCAAGAGCAGGCCTTGGTATTTTTGCTCGGTCAGTTGTTGGAAAAGCAAGCCAAAGCTCCTTGGCAGGCACAATGGGTCGTCGAAGGTAATACTATAGACTTAGATCAGTCAGGTAGTTTTAATCGCTGTCTACCTTCATTTACTTCTGGCAGTCGAGTGCTTACCAAAAACGATAATGCGCTCTATGTCAGTTTGACTACACAGGCTTATCCAAAAGAAATGCCTGCTGCTACTGAGAAGCCGATTCGGCTTCAACGCAAATGGTATGGTTTATCCGGTAAGGAATTAGCTGCAGCTGATCTAAAAATAGGCGGCTTAGTATTAACTCGCTTGAATATAGAGAGTACTGAACCTATCCCGCATGCCTTAGTAGTCGATCTATTACCTGCTGGCTTTGAGTTGGAGCTAGGTGACCTGCAGGCGAACGAGGTATTGCAAGCCTTGAAACTAGAGGATATGGCTGTGTCGGTGGCTGAGACAATGGCTTATTCTGTTAATGTGCATGAGAGCTTTTGGCCCGACCGGTATGTGGCTAATTTAGCCTTAAAAGCTAAGGCTAATCGCAGCCTATTTTATCTAGTTCGGATAGCGCAAGCAGCGCAAGCTACCGTGCCGCAGGCTTATGTCGTGGATTTAGATCGACCCTTTATTCAAGGGTTAGGCCAAAGTTCTGAACTGCTGCAAACTAAATAGTAAAAAGAAGGGTTAGAAGCGCAGGTCGATAAAGAGGGTTAATTAGCAGCTACTTAATTAGTCTAGGCTAAGTAGCTGCTATCAAAAGATAGTTTAAGCTTAAGTGGGTAGGTGCAAGCGAACACGTGCACCTACATACGGTGAGACCAATAGCTCAATTTTACCACTTACAGCGGAGACGATTTCGGTGCTAACTGCTAAACCGATACCTTGACCTTCAGTTTTGCTGTCTTCACGAATACCACGCTTGAGTAGTTTAGACGGGTTTTCACTTGGGAAGCCCATGCCATCATCATCAATGTCAATCACCAGCATATCATTATCGCGGAAGGCTGAGATTTCGACTAAACGGTCGCAGAAGCGACAAGCGTTATTGATCAGATTGCCGAATAATTCCATAAGATCTTCAGAGTCTAAACGGCACTTAGCGTATTCATCGACATTGACGCGAATCTCAAAGTCTTTACCACGATGCACTTTGTGCATGGTGTTCGCTAAACGAGTGAGAATGGGGCGAATCGATTGTGACATAATAATCGCATTTTCGCTGGTCACCATTGCCTTACGCAGCTGTCGAGAAATAATTTCCTGCATATGCTCAATTTCAGCAGCAATCCCCGCTAAACCAGCATGGTCGCGCGGCACATCTTGGAAACTACCCCCTTCCAGATGCGATTGAATCGCAGCGAGTGGGGTTTTCAAGCTATGCGCTAAATCATCTAAGGAGTCTTTATAACGCTGTTTTTGGCCTTTTTCATGGCCAATCAAGGCATTGATGGTGTTTTTAATCGGCACTAATTCGTCGGGATATTCATCTTGAATGGTCTCTTTATTGCCTGCTTCAATAGCACGCACCTCCTCTTCAAATTCACGAATAGGTGCAACCACCCAGAAGCTAGAGGCCAGCTGAGCAATCAAAATTAAGATGACTGAGGCGAAGAATAGAATAGAAAACACCATGACTAGGTCATCAATTTCACGGTCTACATTCGCCATTGATTCCGCAACAATAAATAGATAGTGCTTATTGGTGCTGGTGCCTTCTTCTGCATTTTCCCGGAAAGAGAAGTGCTGAACGGCCAGCATATATTCTTCAGGGTGAAACTGCTCGGCGGCTTTTCCCGCAGGTGCAGGGGTAGAGGTCATACGCCGAGCAAAGGGGGTGAAGTTTTGTACTTTAGGATCGTTGAATAGCTCTTCGAAAGGGAAGTAGGCAAAGAATAAGTCGACTCGATTTAAGTCCACACCTTCATTATCGATGGAACTCCAGATAATACGATTTTGCTGACGATCCCAAATGTAAGCAAAGCGGCGCTTACGGTCTTGCACCAACTGATTGCGGGAAATGAATTGCTCAGCGGCTTGTTTATTCCGTTCGGGAATTAAAAAGCTACCACGTTCATATTCAATGAAACCGAGCAAGTCAGACGCAGTCCGCTCCAGTTCTAAGCGAATCGCTTCCGTTTTACGTTGATAAATACTTAAACTTAGGAGTACTCCTAAGATTAAAATACCAATCACAATAATCGTGAAGCCGCTAACCAGTTGGCGGCTGCGTAACGAACCCATCATTACTGATTATTTGGCCGATGACAGTCTAAAGTGAAACGATAACCGCGCCCACGCAACGTCTCAATAGGCTTGAGAGTCTCGTCTGGATCAAGCTTTTGGCGTAGGCGGCGAATAAATACTTCGATGACATTGCTGTCACGATCTGCATCTTCTTCATACAGGCTATCAGTCAGATGTGTTTTCGAGATGACTTGGCCTGCATGCAGCATCAAATGCTCAAGCACGCGATATTCGTAAGCAGTTAGGGTGATTTCATTTTCATCCACATAGACGCGTTGCTCAGAGAGGTTCAGGCGGATAGGTGGGCAGGAAAGCTCAGCTTGAGTCCAGCCTTTGGTTCGACGTAGCAAGGCACGTAATCGAGCTGCCAACTCTTCAGCATGGATGGGTTTGACGAGATAATCATCAGCACCCGCTTCCAAGACTTCAACTTTAGTTTCCCAGCGATCACGTACCGTTAAGGTAACAATAGGGTATTCCAAACCCTTAGCCCGTACACTACGAATGATTTCGAGGCCGGTAACATGAGGTAGACCTAGGTCAATGACCGCAATATCGATGGGATATTCAGTGGCAATATATAGCCCTTGAGCACCATCACTTGCTACATCGACAGTGAAACCATTTTTTTTGAGGTCGCTAGCGATTTGCTCACGAATAGGTGCTTTATCTTCAACAACAAGTACACGCATAGATTTTTTCGACTAATTAGTATGTTATGTTAATGGTTTGAGTGTAGTCTATCTGGACAAGCGGAGCCCTTTTCCGCCTTTGATTCGAGACTGTAAACTGAACTGTGTAACTGCTATATAACGTGAATCCCAAGAAGGAGCAGTAACATGGAACGCCTCGACCCGAAACTCATGGATGACTTACTCAGCGATTGCAAAACGCCTGCTGATGTC